>Ga0101944_10000284_pt1 | contig 158434 bp, 131 predicted proteins | sample DewCreD2012metaG_FD_75245 | JGI IMG/M metagenome (GOLD analysis project Ga0101944, IMG submission 75245) | Hot spring sediment bacterial and archeal communities from British Columbia, Canada, to study Microbial Dark Matter (Phase II) - Dewar... ...
GAGCGCGGTGAATCCTAGGTCACCATCGCCACGCTGAGAGCCACGGCCTAACCGGTCGAGAGAACCACCGGTCCCTGATGCGCGCCGACGGGGGTGAGCAGTCGGCGGGAGGCCTCCCAACCCTTTATTTCGAGTATGTACACCAAACACCACTGACCCGCGGCCGCAGCCAGCGGTCACACCAACCGCCAACGCACGGAGCGGTCACTTCGAGCCAGACAAAGCCAAGTGGACGGCCCCCGTGTGTCGTACGACATTCGGTGGGCCGGGTCATCGCCGTTCGTGGCCTGCCGGCAGCGCCCCTTTCTGCCTGCGGGCGCCCCCTGTCCCTGTACAGCCCTCCCCTCGACGCCGATCCCCGCTCGTGGTGATCGCCATCCCACCAGGATGGCTGCTGCTTGTGCTCCGCGGACGCACTCCCGGCCTGACTCGCCGATCCCTAACTCGCGACGGCTTTCTTCCCGTCCCAAACGTACTGCTTCCCGGTCTTGACCGCCAGCACGCCCAACAGCAGCGGCAGCGTCGACTGGAAACCGGTTTCTACATCAGTGATCGGCTTCTGGCGCGACTTGATGCAGTCCAGGAAATTGCGGGCATGCGCCAGGTCCGCGGGTCCTCCCACGTACGGGAAGGTCTTGGTTTCGGATTCGAATGTTCCCGCCACCCCTTCCGCCTGGTTCGATGGCCGCCGCGCCGCCAGCGGACGCGACGCATAGCTCGAGCGGTTCACATGCAGCGCGCCCCGGTCGCCGTAAAAGTACACCCCGTGGTCGGCGTTGAAAAAGGCGGGCCCTTGCGCCTCCGGCATGAAGTAGTTGGAGAACGTCATCACAAAGTTGTCGTATTTCCAGGTGATGGCGAATGTGTCCGGCGGCTGCTCCGGGTTCGGCGGGTTGACTCGCACCCACTGCGCGGATGCGCTGACCGTGCGGGGCTTGTCGTCTTTCAGGTACCAGTGCACCAGGTCGGCGATATGTACCCCCTGGTCCGTGATGATGCCCCCACCGTAGTCGTAATATCCGCGCCAACTGCGCTGCCGGCTCGGGGAATAAGGCTTCTTGGGAGCAGGACCCAGGAAGAGGTTCCAATCCAGGTCGGCGGGCGGCTCGACGGGCTGCTCGGGCGGCCGGCTGTAGTGGCCCTGCCAGTGCAAGGCGGCGTGGTAGATCTTCCCGTAGCGGCCATCCTGCACCCACTGGCAGCACATCTGGAAGTGATCCCAGCTTCGTTGCTGCAAGCCGATCTGCACAATGCGTTTCGTGCCCAGGATGTAGTCGCGCGCCTTGGCCGCTGCCTCAATCGTGTTGGAAAGCGGCTTCTCGACGTAGGCGTCCTTGCCCGCCTGGGCGGCCTCAATGAGCATCTGCGCATGCCAGTGATCGGGGCTCGCGATCAGAACGGCATCCACGTCCTTGCGGTCGAGAATGCGCCGGTAGTCCGCGTAGGTGTCCGGCACGGCGGCCTGCGGCGTGGGCGGCGGCGGGGCGGGGGCGAAGCCCGTGGCCCCGACCGGACGGGGCTTCTGAAACGCGGTCAACGCCTGATCGCAGTTTCGCTTGTACGGGTCGGCCACCGCCACCACTTCGCAATCCGCATTGTTGCAGGCGAACACGGGCCCCATGTAACTGCCCCGCGTGCCGAATCCGATCACACCCATCCGAATCTTCTCGTTCGCGCCCGCTGCTGAACGCGCCGCGGCGGCCGTCAACCCGGCCCCTACCAGGAATGTGCGTCTGCTCGTCATAGCTGTTCTCCCCCTCCTCCGGCCCGAGCCTCTCCGGCTCTCGGGCTTGGGTGGCGATCTGAAACCCGCCTCCACACGGTATATCAGAACCGGCTCCCGGATTCCAGCGGCCTCCGGCCGCCTCACCCCCACCACGGTTCGCCCGGGGCCAGGCCGGCTTTCAAGTAGTCCATGTTCAGGTCCAGTCCGAGGCCCGGAAGCGTCGAGACCTTCATCTTTCCGCCCTTGATGACTGGGGCGTTGCTGGCCGCGGCCTTGGCCTGGTCGGCGTTCCTGACGCACTCCAGCCAGGGGCTGTTGAAATGCGCGGCCGAAAACTGCTGCGACGCCATGTTCAGCGCCAGTCCGCTCACATTGTGCAGGCAGACTGGAATCCGGTAGTGCGCTGCGGCATCGGCGATGATCTTGGTTCCCGTAATCCCCCCGGAATTGATCAGATCCGGCTGGAGCATGTTCACCGCCTGGCTTTGCAGGAACGGCATCGCCATCTCAACCAGTTCCATGTTCTCCCCCGTCGAAATCGGCAGCCGCGTCGAACGCCGCAACGCCAGCCACGACTCGGAGAACTCCGGCGCCAGCGGGTCCTCGAAATACAGGGGCTTGATCGGCTCGACCGCTTCGGCCACCTGGATGGCGCTCGGCACGTCGAGCTCGCAGTGGCAGTGGACGATGATCTCGGTGTCCGGGCCCAGCGCCTCGCGGGCCATGGCGTAAGCTTCGCGGAGCAGCCTTACCTCACGCGGGCCGATGCTGGGGATGTACTCCTGCATGTTAACGCCGAGCGCGCTGTGGATGTCCACCTTGAAGGCGCGATAGCCGCGCGGATCGTTGAGCAGGTCATCGGCTCTCTTCTTCCAGGCTTCTTTGCTGTGGAAGTCCCTGGCGTTGGGAACGTGGGAGTAGAGAGGAATCTCCTCCCGGAAGTTGCCCCCCAGGAGCTTGGAGACCGGCTGGTTGAGAATCTTGCCCGCCAGGTCCCAAAGCGCGATATCGATGCCGCTGAGCACGCGCGTCTGGCGGCCGCGCTGGGGATAGGCGTAGAACAGGTTGTGGAAATGGACGCGAATGGCGAGCGGATCCTTGCCGATCAGTCCGAGGTGCGGCAGGCGGCCCGTGTGGATGCTGTTGATGACATCGCGGGCGAACGGCCCGCTGGCTCCGCAGGGGCCGATTCCGTAAACTCCGGCGTCCGTCTCGATCTTGATCAGGGTGCCCGGATCCCTCACCTGCATCGCCTTGATCGCCGTGATCTTCATCTGGCCGCTTGCCGCCGCTGCCAGCGTCTCGTAGCGCGCCAGCCAGCCTCCCATGGGCGCCGCCAGCGCAAACTTCAGCAGATCTCTGCGCGTAATGTTGGGCTTCATGTGCCTCCTCCCTTCCTGGCCTCGCCGCCGCCACGAGCTTATCACACCGGCTCTTGCCGGGCCGTTCGGCGCGGCCCTCCTCGAAGGCAGCGGAGGCAGGCAGCCGTCAAATGCCCCCGCCAAGGCGCGCATCCGCCAACTGCGATACGATGGCTGCGAAACCGAGGGCCCGAAGTGAGTCAGAAGACAACGATGACGAGACGCGATCTTGGCCGCGTCGCCGGAACGGCGATGATCGGCTCGGCGATGTCGCAGGCGCAGCCTTCGTCCCAACCCCAAAGCCCATTTCAGACGGCTCGAACTTTTAGCGGGCCATCGTTACGATCCGTGGCGATGCCTTTGGGCGGTATCGGGGCGGGACACCTCGCCATCGCCGGCGACGGCAGCTTGCGCCAGTGGCAGATCTTCAATATTCCCAACCATGAAGCTTTCCTGCCCGGCACATTCTTCGCCGTGCGTGTGAACCAGGACAATTTCACGGCCGGCCGGATTCTCCAGACTGCGAATTACTACGACGATCCCGCATTTGTGCCCGCGCCATCGGTCAACGACCACGTGGTTCCCGATGAGTTGCAGTCCCTCATGAAGCGTTTCCCGGGAGTCAACGATGTGGAGTTCACGGGGGAGTATCCCATCGCCCGGCTGCGCTATGTGGACGACGCCCTGCCGGTTGAGATTGCCTGCGAGGTGATGACGCCGATGCTGCCCCTGGATGCCGACTTCTCTGGATTGCCCGCGGTCATTTACCGCTTCACGGTGCGGCGCGCCAGAGGTTCCATGCCCGCTAACATCGCGCTCCTCGCTTCGCTTCAGAACGCGATTGGTTATGACGGCGTCTCTCATATCAACGCAGTGGAGAACCACGGGTACGGCGGCAATCTGAACAGCGAGGTGCGATTGCCGAACTTATGCGCTATCCAGATGACCAACCGCTGGCTCCAGGAAGACGACCCCAGGAACGGTTCCATGCTGCTCGGAGCGGCTGTCAGGGAACGTGTGGCCGTCGAAAGCTACGCCGGCTGGGACGACGCGCAGAGTTTCCTTCAGGATTTCTTCCGCAGCGACAGGGCATTCCAGGGCCACCAGGGCGGGACGAGCGTGCGGGGGAGGACATTCAACGCCGGGTTGGTGCAACGCTTCACTTTGCGGAGCAACGAGCCTTTGACCGTAACGTTCTACCATGCGTGGCACCTGCCGAACTTCTTCGTGAATTGGGATAACCGGTATGGGTATAACCCTCCCGGAGGGCCGCGGGACAAGAGCAAGTTCTGGGTCGGGAAGCGCTATTCCGTTCGTTACAGGGACGCGCTGGACGTGGCGCGGGACGTGGCGGACCGCGAACAAACCCTGTGGGAGCAGACGGAACTCTTCCGCGAGAGCTTCTATCGCAGCACACTGCCATCGGCGCTGATCGGCCGCGTGGGCTCCCAGATTTCCATCATCCGCAGCCCGACGACCTTCTGGGACGACCAGGCGCGCTTCTTCGGATTCGAAGGATGCAACGGAGCAAGCGCCAACTGGATCAGCAAGGTCGGAGGTTGCTGCCCGCTGAACTGCACCCATGTCTGGAACTACGAGCAATCGCTGGCCTACCTGTACCCCGCGCTGGAGCGCTCCATGCGGGAGACCGAGCTGTTCGTTCAGCAGAGCCCGGAGGGGTTCATCCAGCATCGGGTTCCGCTCCCGCTCTATGTGCCCCGCCAGTGGAGCAACCCGCAGGGTGGTCCGCGAGGTCCGGCCTTGGATGGCATGCTTGCCATCGTCCTTCGCTGCTATCGGGAGATCCGGCAGATGTCGGACAGCGAGTGGTTCGAGCGCGCCTGGCCCAGGATCCGCCTGCTGATGGAGCACTGCATTCGCAAGTTCGATCCGAAGGAAACCGGAGTAATCGAAGGCGAACAGCCGAACACCTATGACATCTCGGTTTACGGCCCGAATACCTTCATTGGCAGTCTCTACCTGGCGGCTCTGCGAGCGGCGGAGGAAATGGCTCGCCGCCGCGGTCAGACCGGCGATGTCGATCGCTACCGGACAATCTTTGAGCGTGGCAGGGATGCCTATGACCGCCTGTGCTGGAACGGCGAATACTACATCCAGGTGGTTCGCACCGAGGCCGAGGCGCGGAATGCGTATGGGACGGGCTGCCACTCGGACCAGTTGATCGGCCAGTGGTGGGCCCTGATGCTGGACCTTGGCTACATCCTCCCGCAGGCGCATGTGCATACGGCGGTGGAATCCATTTTCAAGTACAACTTCCTCCGCGATTTCTCGAATCTCAAGCACCAGCAACGCGTCTTTGCGGACCGCACGGATGCCGGCCTGCTCATGGCTACCTGGCCCAAAGGAGGGCGCCCGCGAGTCCCCACCGCCTATTGCGACGAAGTCTGGACCGGAGTCGAGTACGAGGTGGCGGCCCTGTGTTTGTACGAAGGACTTGTGCGCCAAGCAGAGGAGATTCTGGCGGCGATCGCGCGAAGGCATGATGGAACCCGCAGGAACCCCTGGAACGAAGTTGAGTGCGGTGATCACTATGCGCGGGCGATGAGCAGTTTTGGAGTCTTGCTGGCGGCCAGCGGATTCTGCTACGACGCCCCCGCGGGCGTGCTCACTTTCGGACCGCGCATTTCGGAGGACGACTTTCGCGCGTTCTATGCAGCGGGCACAGGTTGGGGAACCTACTCCCAGCGGAGGATGGCGGGCGCTCTTGAGGCGTCCCTCGGCGTGCAAGGCGGCTCGGTCGGGACCCGCATCCTGCGGCTGCGGCGGACGGGTGGCGCCGCGCCGAAGGTCACGGCGGCCGTGGCCGGCCGCGCCCTCTCCCCGAAGGCTTCGCGCGAAGGCGGCTACGCCATTCTCGATTTCGGCGATCGGCTTGTCATCCAGGCCGGAGAGAGCCTCCGTATTACGCTGGCGTGATGTGGGTGGGGCCGGCAGCACCCGGCTCGATCCCGCGGCCTTGGACGGTTGCGGAGCCTGTCCGCTGCGGTGCGCGCAGGCCTGCCCGCGGCGAGATCTCCGTTGCCGGCGATAAAGGTTTCGTTTTCCTGGCAAGCCGGCCTGTCTCAAGGGGGAATGGAAGGCGCACGAACTCGGCCGGACGGTGTCCCTCCGCGGCGTTATACTCTCTAGCGGGCGGGTAAGAAGCGCCGGTCTGGCCATGGCCATCTGGTTCTTGGGAATAGGGCTGTGCGGCTCTCGCGGGCGGCGCCCATTCCGGTTCCTGGCGGGAGGCGTCAAACAGGTCGAACGGCAGGACGCTTCATGGGATGAATAGCAGCTTGAGAGGAACGGTAAACATGAGGAGACTGAACTGCATCGCCTTCGCGGCCGTCGTCTTGGTTGGTCTCGGCCGCTGGATGCTCGCCGACGTGGTCGAGCAAGGGGTGAAGGATTCCAAGCCCTCCGGATTGCTGGCGGGTGTGGCCAAAGTCAATATCGAGCCTGCCGTCGGCATTCCTTCGATGAACTGGGGATCCGCTACCCATGTCGTCAGCAAGGCGAACGACCCGGAAGGGATGTTCATCCGGGCGCTGGTCCTCTCGGATGGAAAGCAGAAATTCGTTCTGGTGGACACGGACGGCGGCGGCGGCGACGATGAAGCGCTCAAACGCGCTTCCGCGCTTACGGGCATTCCTGTGGATCACATTCGCGTCGGGTCGTCGCACACCCATGCCGGACCGAGCCTGAGCCGCGGCAAGGGCCCGGCCGGCGTCGATTTGAAACAGTACGAACCGATGATGGCGGCGCACCGCGCCGTCGTATCCGACAAGCTGGTAGGAGTGATCGCCGAGGCCAACAGCAGACTTCGCCCCGCCCACGCCTACGGCATGGTCGGAACCGGAAGCATCAACGTCAACCGCCGCTATCGAGGCAAGGGCCCCAACGATCCCGAGGCGCCGCCCGCTGTCGGCCTCAATTTCGCGGAGTTTACGGACCGCGAACTCCCGGTGATTCGCATCGACGATGCTGGCGGGAACCCCTATGCCATCCTGGTGAACTTCCAGTGCCACGGCACGGTGCTCGCCTACGAGAACCAGGTCGTCTCCCCGGATTGGATAGGGCCGATGCGGAACACGGTGGAGGCGAGCCTGCCGGGCGCCACGTGCCTGTTCTTTCAGGGAGCGGCGGGCAACCAGGGGCCGGTCGAAGGCTTCACGGGCGACCTGGAAGTGGCGCACCGCCTGGGCAGAATTCTGGGGCATGAAGCAGCAGCGCTGGCGCTGCGCGTCTCCACCGTGCGCCGCGAGCCGCGCTTCGAAGGATACACCGAATCCACCGCGCTCCAGGCCAGACAGCCCTATCGCGTGCTGGGCCCGCACGATGCCACGCTGAGGTACGCCAGCAAGATTCTGGAACTGCCCCGCATGATTCGCGGGCCGGAAGACATCGACAGAATGACAAAGCTGACGGCCGCGGCGGAAAGAGCCTTGCAGGAAGTCAAGCGGAAGCCAGGCGCGACGGAATGGGAACTGGCGCAGGCCGCGGCGCGCCACAGACGTTGGGCCAGCCTGCTGGAGAGGTACAAGCAACCGGAGAGCAACACGCCCGTCCGGCTTGAGATCGCCGTTCTCCGAATCGGGGACATGGCGCTTCTGATGACCCAGGGCGAACTGTTCGCCGAAATCGGCGCCGCGGTCAAGAAGGCTTCTCCTTTCAAGGTGACCTTGTTCTGCGGTTACGGAAACCGGGTGGGCGGCGGCTACATGCCGGTCAGGTCCGAGTACGCTCACGGAAGCTATGAGGTGGACGGGACATCCTACGGCCCTGGCGCCGCCGAGAAGGTCATCGAGGAAAGCGTCGCTCTGCTGAAGTCAGTCCGGTAGCAGCTCAGCCATCGGCTGACGGCGGCGAAGGCGGCTCGGGCTTCACGGCGCGGCGGTTTCTCGAACGCGCTCCCGGACGACAGCGGGTGTTCCAGCCGTCCGGGTGCCGGCGCGCCCCTCGAACCCCTCCATCCGGAGGCGGCCGATGTCCCGAAGCACCAGGGCGCTGCCCCAGGCGGGTTCCGGCGCCTGGTCGTCCCAATCCACTTCGACATTCCGCAGCGTCAGGCCGTCCACGTGTTCCATCACCATGGCGTGCGTGGCGCGCTTGTCCGGCCGGTCTTCCGGAAGCATCTTCACGCGCAGGCCTTGGATTGTAATGTTGCGGAGCGGGCGCTCGGCGTGGCCGGAGATGAGCGACGTGCCCCGGGCCGTTCCCTGAGCGCCGTCGATGATGATGTTCTCGATCCGGCCGAGCGGCGAATCCGGGGTCCGCTTCTTCAGAACAAACTTGAACACCTCCGCGCTGCCCCACCAGTTCCAATGGCGGCGGTTGGTTTCGAAGGTCACATTGTGGAAACGGACTTCGCTTACCGTGGCGCCGTCCTGCACGTTGATGCCGAAGACCTTGTTGGAATTCCGAACGACGATGTTCGAGAAGACCACGTGCCGGACGTCCGCGTTCGTCTCGGTGCCGATCATCATGGCCGTGGAAGACGACGAGAGGATGCAGTTGGCGACCGTGACATTCTCCGTCGGCCGCGCCGGCTGAGGCTTGGCGCCGCCCCCGCCGCCGGTCCGCCAGGCCTGCGTCTTCAGGACGATCGCATCGTCGGCGGTAATGATTGTGGAGTCCGAGATCGAGACGTTCGAGGTCGACACAATGTCGATCCCGTCGGCGTTGACGCCTTTCTCCAGGTCGGAGTAAATGTAAACGCCGCGGATCCACACCTGGTTGCAATCCTGGAGGCGGACGGTCCATAGCGGCGCGTTGATGAGCCTCACTCCCTCGATGCGGATGTCTCTCGAATCCCGCAGCACGGCGATGTACTTCTGGACACCAGTCCGGTAGTAGCGCCGCATGTCGACGCCGGCCTTGCGCGCGATTTCAATCTCTTCCTTGATCTCGGGATCCACGCCTCTCATAGCGACGAACTCGTACTGGGCCCGGCCGTCGACCGTGCCGCGTCCGGTGAGCGCGATGTTCTTGGCTCCCTGAGCGTTGATGAGCGCGGGCACGCCGGACGGCCAATCCGAAGGGTTCTGGCTCTGGGCGATGGTGGCCCCCGATTCGAGGCGCAACTCCACGTTGTCCTTGAGCCACAGAGGGCCCGTGACGTACTCGCCGGGAGGCACATACGCGACGCCTCCTCCCTTTGCGGAGCAGGCGTCGATCGCGGCCTGGATGCCTTGAGTTGTGGGTTTCTCTACGACGCACAGCGTCTGAGCCGTCATGATCGTGGCGCAAAGCACGAGGAGAAGCGCAGATTTCATGGATTCAATCTTAATCCAAAGCCGGGTCTGTCATTCGCCCTGCGCTTGGGGGGGGGTGGCCGCCGGATGAGGCGCCGGCGCGGAGAATTCTTACATTCCGGAGAGTCCGATTTGCATCTATCTACATGGAGGTTCGTGCATGGGCGACAATTCTGTTTTCCGGCGGCTCGGGACGCTTGGCTTGGCGCTCCTCTCCTTTGGGGGGACAGCGCTGCCCGCTGAAAATGGCCCGTTCCCCGATCCCGCGGTTGACGCCAGGCCGGCGAAGGCCAGGCAAACCGCCGTGTTCGCCGGCGGCTGCTTCTGGTGCGTCGAGGCTGTTTTTGAAATCGTGGAGGGGGTCGAGGACGTCATCTCCGGCTACAGCGGCGGAACAAAGGAGACGGCGAAGTACGACATCGTCTCGACGGGGCGCACCGGCCATGCGGAGGCTGTGCTCATCACCTTCGATCCCGCCAGGATCTCCTACGGACATCTCCTCAAGATCTTCTTCAGCGTGGCTCACGACCCCACGACTCTCAACCGCCAGGGTCCCGACGTGGGCCCGCAGTATCGGAGTGTGATCTTCTATGTGGATGAAGAGCAGAAGCGGGTGGCCGAAGCGTATATCAGGCAGCTTGACCAGGCCCGGGTATTCCGCGGCCCGATCGTGACCCGGTTGGTCCCTCTGGACAAGTTTTACACGGCGGAGTCCTATCATCAGGACTATGCCGGCCGCAACCGCTCAAACCCCTACATCGTGACGGTCTCCGATCCCAAGGTCGAGAAACTGAAGAAGCTGTATCCAGGCTGTGTACGCAAGGGAAACTGAGCGCCGGCGGCCCGCGTCCCCAATTCCGTCGAGGTTCTTCGCAGACGGTATAGTGGATACATACCGACTGGTTCGTATCGATGTCAGAGGCGGCTACGAATCCTCCAGAGGGCCGGCTGTTGAATGCCACAAGGGCGCTGTTGCGCGTATGTGGCTCTGCCGATTTGACCGGCGATGCGCTCCGCCGCGCCGCGGGTGGAACCAAGGTTACATTCTTCCAGCACGTTGCGAGCAGTGAGGATCTCGCCCTCGCGTCGGCCCAGCACTGGCACGATGCGACCGGACATTTGCGACGTCCCGTCGGGCTGTTGCGTCACATTCCACGCAAGGAGACCGAACAGTGAAGATTGAACCCTATTTGTTCTTCAACGGCAACGCTGAGGAGGCCTTGGCGTTCTACGAGCGCGCGCTCGGCGCCAAGGTCGAAGCGAAAATGCGCTACGCCGATTGTCCCGATCCCGTGCCGCCCGAGCACATGCCGCCCGGGGGCCCGCAGAAGCTGCTTCATGCGAGCCTCTTGATCGGCGACGCCCGAATCATGATGAGCGACGGCGTGCCCCTCGAAAGCGGCGGCTTTCGCGGCTTCAGCCTGAGTCTGCAATATTCCACGGAGGCTGAGGCGCGGCGCACTTTCGATGCCCTGGCCCACGGCGGCCGGATCTTGATGCCGATTGGGAAAACCTTCTTTTCACCCTGCTACGGCATGCTGCTCGACCGCTTCGGCGTGCAGTGGATGGTGATGGTTTGTGATCCGCAATCCGCCTGACAGGAGAACCCCATGCCCTATACTCTGACTCAGATCCGCATCTTGCGCGCGCCGGCCGAGCGCGTGTGGCGCGCGCTGACCGATCCGGCGGCCATCGTCAAATGGAACCCGCCCGACGGCTTCACCGCCATCGTCCACGAATTGGACCTGCGCCCCGGCGGGCGCTTCCGCATATCGTTCGTGAATTTCGCCAACGGTCAGACGCACAGCTTCGGCGGCAGCTACCGCGAGATTGTGCCAAGTGAAAAACTCGTCGCCACGGACCGCTTCGACGACGAGACCCTGCCCGGCGAAATACTCACCACTTACAGCCTGCGCGCCGTTTCATGTGGGACGGAACTCCTGGTCGAACAGGCAGGTTTGCCGGACGCGATCCCGCCCGAGGCCTGCCGGCTGGGCTGGCAGCAGTCCTTGGATCTCCTGGCGCGGCTGGTGGAGTTCGCCGCGGCGGAAGCCTGACAAGGAGCACGGACACATGACCAGCACCCCATCCATCACGCCGCATCTGTGGTTCGACAAAGAGGCAGTGAAGTCGGCCCAATTCTATACCACCGTCTTCCCCGAATCGGCGATTGACCACGTCGTCCAATTGCGCGACACGCCCTCCGGTGACTGCGAGCTCGTGTACTTCCACCTGGGCGGCCGGCCGTTCCTGGCGATCGCAGCGGGGCTGCTGTTCCCCTTCAACCCCTCGATCTCCTTCATCGTGAACTTCGATCCAGGGCGCGACTCTGCGGCGCGGGCAAACCTCGATGCCGCTTGGGCCAAGCTCGCTGAGGGAGGCAAGGTGTTGATGCCGCTGGACGCATATCCGTTCAGCGAGAGGTTCGGATGGATCCAGGATCGCTACGGATTATCCTGGCAACTCATACTGTCCAACGCGGAGGGCGAGCCGCGGCCATTGCTGACGCCTGCCTTGCTGTTCAATGGCGAGGTCAGCGGCCGGGCCGAAGAGGCCGGGGTCTTCTACCGGTCGGTGTTTCCGCATTCTCAACCCGGCCGGCTCGTGCGCTATGCCGCGGGGATGGCGCCGAATCGCGAGGGGAGCGTAATGTACTCTGACTTCCAACTTGGCGACACGTGGTTCGCGGCGATGGACAGCGGAATCGACCACGGTTTCGGCTTCACTGGGGCGGTCTCCTTTGTTGTGAACTGCCGGGACCAGGCCGAAATCGATTACTACTGGGAAAGACTTTCAGCAGTGCCGGAGGCCGAGGCGTGCGGCTGGCTGAAGGATCGCTTCGGCGTATTCTGGCAGGTCGGTCCGGCGGAACTCGATGCGATGATGTGCTGCGGAGACCAGGCGCGTGTCGACCGCCTGATGCAGGCATTCTTGCGGATGAAGAAGCCCGACCTTGCCGTGTTGCGCGCGGCGTTCGAGGGAGAATGACAATGGAATCGCGCGCAGCTCCATGAGAAGGGCGCAGTCCGAATTTTGAGTTTGGACTCCGAGCGGACTCCGCGGAGGGCCTTCGGCCGACGCGGCTTTGGCCCCCCACTTGCCTCGCGCACACGCGCGTTTGTCCCCGGCCACCGGCGTTTCTCTCTTGGGGAACAACGCTTTTGCTCTATCCATACAAATCGTGTCCAGCGTGTTCATAGTCCGCCAGCGCTGCGGCGATGTGAAACCAGATTGTCCGACTTGTTGTATTGCTGCCTTCTGCTGGACAAGTCCGTCCAACGGCCGGCGGGACCAAAACGACAGCCAATGCCACGGCCGAAGGGATCGCGGACCCCGCCGCCGGCCGCTGGCGGGGTGATATCGAGATCCGCCGATGCCTGCCTCAGGTTTTCTGCCATTCCCCCGGCGCATTCGCGATCCACACTTTGGGGATCCGGCACGGCGTTCACGGCCAGGTGATCTCTTTCAACCGCTCGAACGCTTTCAGAAACTGCGGGTCCTCGCCTGACACGGTCAATTCCTCGCGCAGCAGCACCGCGTCGGTGAGCGATGGAAACACGGCGTGCGCTTTGAGGCCATCGACTTCGATGGCCATGGCCGGACCCGGCGGACGGCGGAGGACGACCGGGCGGCCATCGGATGCCAGCCGGACTTCTCGAATGCGGCTCTGGCCGTGAGGCGGCATATCCTCGTCCACGCAGCGCAGCGTGACACGGGAGAGCGCATCCCGCGCCCAACCGCAGGCATTGGCCAGCCACGCGCAGAGGTAAGCCGCGGTGGGCGGCGTGCCCGCGCCCGCCCAGGCGATTTCCAGCGAATCGATGTGATCCCAATTCTGCATGCGGAGCGCCTGGGCGATGGTTTCGCGCCAGCGGGTAATGCGGGCCCAGGAGAGGTCGGCCAATTGCCAGCGGCCGGAGAGCTGCTCCAGGCACTCGGCGGCGAGGCCGGCCCGATACAGCCGCGAAGTGTCGACAATCACCTTGCCGGCCAGGTCCAGCAGCGGCCGCACCGCCGTATCCATCGCCAGCCGGGCGTTCTTGCACCAGATCACCACGGGCAGGTCGGCGACCATCAGGCCGTTCAGCAGGCGGGCCGCCGATTCAAGCCAGGCGCGTGGCGCTTGAATCTGAATCTCCTCGCAGCAGATCTGCTGGTTGCGGCCGAACGGCATCCAGCATTGAATCGCGGTGCGGCCCTCGACGCCGGCGCCCGATTCCGCCACTTTGAGCAGGATGGTCCGGTTAGGCTGCTCGTGCATGAGCGCGGCCAGCGTTTCGCCAGCCCCGGCGATGTCTTCGCCCTCATCCAGCACCGCGATTAGCGTCATGGCGCAGGCGCGCAGGATGCCGCCGCTTTCGTGCTTGCCAAGAGCGCGCCAGTTTTCGTCGAGCTGCTTGAGCAGGGCGCCCGCGCTGGTTTGCGGCATCAGGGCAGCCTCCAGGCATGGTTGCGGCGCGCCAGCATCTCATCGCTCTCTTTCGGTCCCCAGGAGCCGGCGGCGTAATTCGGGAAGTTGTGTTTCTGGCCGGCCCAGACGTCGAGGACGGGCTGCACCACCGCCCAACTGGCGTCCACCATGTCCTCGCGCGTATAGAGCGTGGCGTCGCCTTCCAGCGCGTCCAGCAGCAGCGTCTCGTAGGCGCCCGGCGAGCGCGCGCCGAAGCTTGCGCCGTAGTTGAAGTCCATGGTCACCGGGCGGAGCCGCATGCCCGCGCCGGGCCGCTTCGAGGAAAAGCGCAGCGAAATGCCTTCCTCGGGCTGAATGCGCAGCACGAGCAGGTTGGGCCACTCCCGCCCGCTGGCGCCTTCAAACATCGACAGCGGCGCGGAATTGAATTGAACGGCGATGTCGGTGACCCGCTTCGGCAGCCGCTTGCCGCTGCGGATGTAAAACGGCACGCCGGCCCAGCGCCAGTTTTCCACCTCGACGGTGAGTGCGGCGTAGGTATCGGTTTGGGCTTCGGGATTCACGCCCGGCTCTTCGCGAAACCCGTGCACGGGCGTGCCGCCGATGACCGCGGGTCCATATTGGCCGGCGGCGGCGTTGCCGGCGACCTCGGAGGGTCTCAGCGTCTTGATGGACCGCAGCAGTTTCGCGCGCTCGTCGCGCACGGCATCCGGTTCGAAGACGGCGGGCGGCTCCATGGCGACTGTGGCCATCACCTGAAGCAGGTGGTTCTGGACCATGTCGCGCAGCGCGCCCGCTTCCTGATAGTAACCGCCACGGCCTTCTACGCCGATCGCCTCAGCCGCCGTAATCTGCACGTGGTTGATGTAGCGCCGGTTCCAGACCGGCTCGAAAATGCCGTTGCCGAAACGGAAGGCCAGAATGTTCTGAACCGTCTCCTTGCCGAGATAGTGATCGATGCGGTAGATCGCCGTTTCGGGAAAGACGCTCTGAAGCTCGTGATTCAGTTCTTGGGCGCTCTGGCGGTCGCGGCCGAACGGCTTTTCAACGACGATGCGGCGCCACGCGCCGGGCAAGGAGGCTCGATGGAGGCCGGCCGCCCTCAGGCCGCGCACCGCGGGAGCATAGTGGCTTGGCTGTGTGGAAAGATAAAAGAGCGCGTTGCCGCCGGTTTGACGGCTCTGCCCAACCTCCTCCAGGCGGGCTTTCAGCTTTTCATAGAGCGCTGGATCGCCGACATCGCCGCTCGTGTAAAACAGGACTTGGCCGAAGCCGCGCCACAGGCTCTCGTCGAATGGGCTGTCTTCGAGGAACTCCTTCACGCTTCCGCGCATCTTCTCCCGGAAGCCATCGTCCGTCATCGCGGTTCGCGAGACGCCGAGCACGGCGAAGCCGGTGGGCAGACGTCTCTCGTAAGCCAGGCGGTAGAGGGCGGGCATGAGTTTGCGTTTCGTCAAATCGCCGTTGGCGCCGAAGATCACCACCGCGCAAGGAGGCGCCGGATGGGAGTAGCGGATCGGGTCCTCGAGATCGAGACGCACGGTCATACTTACAGAGATGGCGATTGGGCGGCTTAAGATGCCTGTGCTTGAGAGCCGGCGCAATTCCCGCTGTCTGAGCGCTCCTGGTCAATCACGGGGGCAAATCCTGATCCCGGGTTGGTAAAACAATCCCAGCAGACAACGTTATGACCAATTCGGAGAATAACTTGGGCTCGCCCAGTTTTTAGCGTGGAGCCGGAGCCGCGTAGAGCCCAGATCCGGCGGGGATTGGTGGACCTGGTGGGAGTCGAACCCACGACCTCTTCCATGCCATGGAAGCGCGCTCCCAACTGCGCCACAGGCCCACTTTGGTTACGGCTGAAACCTATTATAGTACAAGAGATGGACCGCGAACAGGCATGGAAGATCTTATGCGAGTTCACCCAGAACGAGAACCTCCGCCGCCACGCCCTGGCTGTCGAGGCCTGTATTCTGGCGTACGCCGCCCGGTTCAACGAGGACCCCGTCAAATGGTCGGTCACAGCCCTGCTGCATGATTTCGACTGGGAAATCCACCCCACTGCGCCGGACCACCCGCTGAAGGGCGAACCGATCCTCGCCGAACGCGGGGTGAGTGACGAGATCCGCCGGGCAATTCTGTCTCACGCCGCGTACTCCGGCGTTCCTCGGGAATCAAGGCTCGAAACGTGCCTCTTCGCCTGCGACGAGATCGCAGGATTCCTCACGGCGGTCTCGCTGGTGAAGCCGAAACGAAGCATCTTCGAAGTGGATGTGTCTTCGGTGAAAAAGAAGATGAAGGACAAGGCTTTCGCCCGGTCCGTCAACCGCGAGGACATCGTGAAAGGAGCCGAGGAACTGGGGACGCCGCTGGACGAGCACATCGAGACCTGCATCCGCGCGATGCAGGCGGCCGCCGACGACCTGGGGCTCAGAGGGGGCTAGCCGCGGCTCCGGCCTTGCTCCGCGCTACTTGACTGGCGCGGGCGCCGCAAACTCCATCAGCCGGTCTTCGAAGGAGTAGTCCAGGCCGGAGTGGTTGTGATGCCGCTGATACCAGCGGTAAGTCTCCGCCAGGCCTGCGGCAAAGTCCGTGGGCTTGAAGCCCAGGATTCTCTGCGCCTTGCTGATCACCTGCGTGATCGGAGGCAAATCGAAGTACTCGCCGAAATAGAGCCGCGGACCCATCGCGTGTCCTCCCGCGCGCAATATGCACTCCCGGGGCACGCGAACCAGTTGCAGCTTTTTGCCCGCTGCCGCGGCAAAGGACTCCAAGGCCTCCGTCTGGGTGACGGGCCTCAGATTGGCGATGTTGAACGCGTGACCCGCCGCCGCGGGCTCGGTCATGACTTTCAGACAGGCCCAGACAAGGTCCTTTACGAACACAAACTGCATGAGCCTCCGGCCGTCCCCCGGCATCACGATGCTTCGCCGGTCCCGCAAACGGTCCCAGAAAAACGCTTCCCGGTAGAAGGGGTTCTTGGGGCCGTAAATGAACGGCGGCCGCAAGGTCACAACGGGGAAGCCGGTGCGCTGCCGGAGCCGGAACAAGGCGCGCTCACTCATGGCCTTGTTCCGGACATAGGCATCGGGATGGTCATCGGGGGCCAGGGCGTCGCCCTCGTGATGGTTCAGGCCGTCCCCGTAGGCGGCCACGCTCGACATGAAGATGTAACGCTGGATGTTGTCGCCGCACGCGCGGGCCACCGCCTCTACGTGCGCGCTGGTCGTCCCCCGCTTCCAGTCGTAGGCATTGTCGAAAACCACATCGAAGGACTTGCCGGCCAGCGCCTCCCGCATCTGCGGGATGTCATTGCGGTCCGCGATGATCTCGCCGACACGCCGGCCCAGGTCGTGCCCGCTCTTCCGGTGCAGAACGGTCACGTTGTGTCCGTTCTTCAACAGCGAAGCCACCAGGAACCGGCCTATGAAGAGCGTTCCACCGATGACAAGAACTTCCATCGCGCGTCTCCGAGGGACCTCGGAGGCCCTAGTCGTAATACTCCAGCCCGAGGTGCGTGATCAATTCCTCCCCGCGCATCCACCGCAGCGTGTTCTTGAGCTTCATGAGCTGGATGAAGATGTCATGCTCGGGATAGAGGCCCGGGGCCGTCATCGGAGCCTTGAAATAGAACGAAAGCCACTCCTGAACACCCTTCATGCCGGCTCTCTGGGCCAGGTCCAGGAACAGCACCAGGTCGAGCACCAGCGGGGCGGCGAGAATGGAGTCCCGGCACAGGAAATCGATCTTGATCTGCATCGGGTATCCCATCCACCCGAAGATGTCGATATTGTCCCAGCCTTCTTTGGCGTCGCCGCGGGGGGGATAGTAGTTGATCCGGACTACATGGTAGAAGTCCTTATACAGCTCCGGATAGAGATCCGGCTGCAAAATGTATTCCAGAACCGAGAGTTTGGTGACTTCCTTCGTCTTGAATGACGCGGGGTCATCCAACACTTCGCCGTCCCGGTTGCCGAGAATGTTCGTTGAATACCAGCCCGTCAAACCGAGCATCCGGGCCTTCAAGCCGGGCGAGACGATCGTCTTCATCAGCGTCTGGCCGGTCTTGAAATCCTTGCCGCAGATCGGCGTCTGGGTCTGGCGCGCCAGTTCGGCCAGAGCCGGAACGTCCGTCGTCAGGTTCGGGGCTCCGTTGGCGTGCGGCACGCCCATTTTGAGCGCAGCGTAAGCGTAAACCTGGCTGGGCGCGATTCCCGGATCGTTCTTCTCCAGGCCGCGCTCGAAGTTCTCCAGCGTCTGATGCACCTCAGTGGGCTGGTGATGCACTTCCGTCGAGCCGCACCAGACCATGACCATCCGGGACACGCCGGTTGTCTTCCGGAAGTTCTCAATATCCTCCATCACCATGCGGGCCTTGTCCATCTTGGACCCGCCTTCCTTCACGTGCGTCCCATGCAGGCGGCGGACGTAATCCTGGTCGAAGACGGCTTTCATGGGCTTGATTGCCGAAAGCGGCTCCTTCAGTTTCTCCACATGCGCCTTCTCCAGCACTCCCGCCTTCAGCGAAGCCTCGTAGACGTTGTCTTCGAAGATGTCCCATCCTCCGATGACCAGGTCTTCCAATCCTGCCAGCGGCACAAAGTCCTTGATCTTGGGGCTGCGGCCTTCCGTGCGCTTACCCAGCCGGATCGTGCCCATTTGGGTGAGGCTGCCGATAGGCTTGGCCCAGCCGGCCTTGACGGCCTCCACCCCGGCGATAAAGGTGGAGGTCACTGCTCCCATGCCTGGTATGAGAACGCCGAGTTTTCCTTCGGGCGGAGCTATTTTTGCATTATCCTTGGTAGGCAACTGTCTCTTTCTCCTTGTCGATCAACAGCCTGACCGTGTATTGTGGCGTAATGTTATACTACCATTCTCGTGGCAGAGCTGGCGACGACAACCTTGACAGCCATCGTCGTCGACGACGAAAGGCTGGCTTGCGAAGAGCTCACCTACCTCCTGAAGGGATTTTCGGACATTGAGGTCCTGGCCACGGCCCGCGACGGTCTGGAAGCGCTCCGCCTGATTGAGAAGCTGGAACCCGATCTTGCCTTCCTGGATGTCCAGATGCCCGGACTCGACGGACTGGGTGTGATCCGCAAGGCCAAGGAGATGGGTCTTCACTTGCCCCATTTCGTCCTGGCGACCGCGTATGACCAGTATGCCGTACAAGCCTTCCGCCTGGAGGCGCTGGACTACCTGCTCAAGCCGATCGATAAGGACCGTCTCGCCGAGACGATCGAGCGGGTTCGCCGCAGCCTGGACAGCAAGCAGGGATCCGGCCAGCCCGAACCCGCCCCGGCGCGGGCTCTTCCCCAGCGGACCAAGTTGCTGGTCAGAAGCGGCAATCGGAACTTCATCGTCGATGCCCAAGACCTGATCTACGCCACCATCGAAGACGGTCTCATCACGATCGTCGCCACGAACGTGGAGGGCTTCTCCAACTACCGCACCATAGAGGATCTTCAAAGCAACCTCGATCCTGAAATCTTCTGGCGGGTCCACCGTTCTTACCTGGTGAACATCAACCGGATCAAGGAGGTCATCCCCTGGTTCAAGTCCAGCTACCAGTTGCGGATGGACGATAAGAAGCAAACCGAAATCCCCGTCAGCCGTGTCCAGACCAAGCGGCTTAGGGCGCTCCTGAAACTGTAGCGGGTGCGGGGAAAAGCGGTGGCCGGCTGGGCCTGCCGCGCGCCGCCCGCCCATGGGTGATCAGGGCGGGAATCAGGCTGACCTGGAGGCGCCGCAGCCGGCGGTTGTCCATCCACGCACTCCTGGCGGGACGAGTCCGGGCCGCGGCTACACCCTCAACCCGGCTCTCCAGAGCAGGTACCCAGCCGCCTGGCGGAAGTAGAGCCACCATTGTCGCCAGTTCTCGACCGGGGGCGCCGGCCTCGGCGACCCATACACCGCAAATCCCTCCGTGGCCAGCATCCGCTTCGCGCGAAAGATATGATATCCGTCGCTCACCAGGATGCAGGACCTGAGGCCCATCCGCCGCATGATCTCCGCCGCCGCCGCAATGCTCTGCGCCGTCGTCGCTCCCTCCGGCTCGACGATGATTGCTTCCGAGGGCACGCCACGGCCCACCAGGTACGCGCGCCCGACTCCGCCTTCGGTGTAGAAGGGATCTCCTCCCGCTCCCCCCGTCGTCAGGATTCTGGGCGCCAGGTGCCGCTGGAACAGGTCCAAGGCGTGATCCAGCCTGGCCCGGAAAACCGGCGACGGGCGGCCCCGATATTCCGCCGCGCCCAGCACGATAATCACGTCCGAGGGTCGCGCCTCATCGGCGCCCGACTGCGTATGAATTCGCCGCGTCACGTCGGCGATGTAAACCCCCGCCGCCGTCAGTGCCGCCAGCAGGGCCAGTGCGACTCTCTTTCTCATGGCTGCGGTATCATTCTAGACGCCCGCAGTCTTCGGGACAAACCATGCGGCGCCTTTTGAGACGATGAAACGGGCGAAGAGGGTCACCAGCGCCCAGAATCCCCTCCTGAAGTCCATCCGACGGGCGGCCAGATCCGGCGCTCTGACCGGCGAAGGCTGTTGCCTGGCCGAGGGGCTGCACCTGTTGGAGGAAGCGCTTCGCAGCCGCATTCCCATCGAAGCCGTGGTCGCCAGCGAGGCGGCCTTTTCTCGTGTGTCCGCGGTGGCCGGCGATTCTCCGGTTGCAGCGGTTGTTGTTCCCGACGAGGTGTTTTCGGGATTGGCGGCCACAGAAAACAGCCAAGGGGTTGTCGCTCTGGTTCGGCCCCCCTCATGGGCGCTGGATCAGATTCTCGGCCCGGCCTCTCTTGTTCTGGCGCTGGACGGCGTTCAGGACCCCGGCAACGCAGGCTCCATGGTGCGCGCCGCGGAAGCCTTTGGAGCGAGCGGGGTGCTGTTCCTCAAGGGTTCGGTCAGCCCGTATAACCCGAAAGCGGTGCGGGCGTCGGCAGGCTCCCTGTTTCGAATTCCGCTCACAGCCGGGGTCTCCGCGGAGGATTTCCTCGCCGGGGTTTCCGGCAGACGGCTGACCGTCTACGTTGCCTCGCCCTCGTCGGGAGAGCCTGCCGATGCCGCGGACCTGGTTCGGCCCTGCGCCCTCGTGATCGGCAGCGAGGGGCGAGGCGCCAGCAGCGTGTTTCGGCGCTGCCAGGCCATCCATATTCCCACGTTTGGCGTCGAATCCCTGAACGCCGCGCTTGCCGCCGGCATCCTTCTCTATGAGGCCCGCCGCCAGAGGGGAGGTCAGGAGGGATGAGCCTTTTCGATGCCCCGCCGCCGCAGTCAGACCCGTCGCAACGTTCTCCTTTGGCGGACAGGATGAGACCCCGGTCTCTGGAAGAGTTCGTCGGGCAGGAGCACATCCTGGGCCAGGGGAAGCCGTTGCGGGTTCGTATGGAACGCGACGAACTGGGATCCATGATTCTGTGGGGGCCGCCCGGCACCGGCAAGACGACGCTCGCCCGTTTGATTGCCGGGATCACCCGCTGTGATTTCGTCCCTTTTAGCGCCGTCTTGAGCGGCATCAAGGAAATCAAGGAAGTCATGGCGCAGGCGGAACGCAACCGCCGGATGGGACGGCGGACACTGCTCTTCGTGGATGAGATTCACCGGTTCAACAAGGCGCAGCAGGACGCCTTTCTGCCATACGTCGAGCGGGGAGATGTCGTTCTCATCGGCGCTACCACGGAGAACCCTTCCTTCGAAGTCATCTCCGCTCTTCTGAGCCGCGCGCAGGTTTATGCCCTGAAGGCTTTATCGCCCGAGGAGATCGTCGTTCTCCTCAAGCGGGCGCTCAGCGACCGCGAGCGCGGGCTTGGATCGAGGGAATTGCAGGCGGACGAGACGCTTCTGGAGCAGATCGCCATTTATTCCGGCGGCGACGCCCGCATGGCGTACAACGTCCTGGAATCGGCCGCGGCAGCCTCTCCCGCGATCCAGCTTTCAAAACAGGCTGTCGAGGACGCCATCCAGCGCAAGACGCTGCTCTATGACAAGTCCGGCGAAGAACACTACAACCTGATTTCCGCGCTCCACAAGTCCGTGAGATCCAGCGATCCCGATGCCGCGCTCTATTGGCTCGCCCGGATGCTGGAAGCCGGCGAGGACCGCCTCTACATCGCCAGACGACTGATCCGCATGGCCATCGAAGATATCGGCCTGGCGGATCCCCGGGCGCTTGAACAGGCCGTAGCCGCGATGCAGGCGGTCCATTTCCTGGGCATTCCCGAGGGAGACCAGGCCCTGGCGCAGGCCGCGCTCTACCTCGCCCTGGCTCAAAAATCGGACGCAGCCTACCAGGCGCTGAACGCCGCCCGCGCGGAGGCGACTCAGGGATTGACGGAGCCCGTGCCGCTGCACCTCCGCAACCCGGTGACGAAGCACATGAAAGAGTGGGGCTACGGCGACGGCTACGAACACGCTCATCAGTTTGAGGGGGCGATGACCAGCATGCCCTGCCTGCCTCCTTCCCTGGCTGGCGCGCGGTTCTACCATCCCACCGGCCGTGGCCTGGAAGGCAGAATCCGGGAGCGTCTCAAGGAGATCCACGAAGCCAGGCGGAGATCGGACGACTCGGAATCGGGGTAAGGAAGGAAGGCGGCTGACTCCGCGGGCCCAGCCCGGCTTGATGGACGGGTCAGTTTCTGCGCTCCAGGGGTGCGTGGCCTGCGGCGCCCGTAATCCCGTATTCAATACCCGGGTCACTCCAGTACCAGTACTGTAGATATCGGAAGTTTGTGACCAATTTGCTATTGTTGGTGCGCCAGTGACTGTTGCAGCATCTTGTTATAGAGATTCACGCCAGGACGGCCTCCACAATGACACAATCGACGTTCAGAGAACTCATGATCAACGGTCCAGTTACAGATCGCAGAAAGAACAGCAGGTTTCCAATCACCCAGGATCTTCGCTACAGGCTGATCGGGGGACGGGGGACGCTCACTTGGGGGTCTGGAAAGACGCTTGATATCAGCAGCAACGGAGTTCTTTTCGCCGCCGAGGCGCCTTTGCCGCCCGGCAAACGAGTGGAACTGGCCGTAAGCTGGCCCGCGCAGCTCAACGGCAAGTGTGCTATGAAGCTGGTCGCTCGGGGGCGCGTCATCCGCTGCCGGGGCAACGATGTAGCCGTTGAGATCGACAAGTACGAGTTCCGCACGCAAGGCTCCAAAGGTCTTTTGCCACAGAATGAGGCTTAAGTCCGGCGAACTGTGGCAGGTTCGGGCTTCCACCGATTCGCCGGCGGCGAGGAGAGGCAGGGGCGCTCGCCTGACGAATCCGTTTTTCCGCAGGTATCAAAGACTCTGCTCGCCTGATAGCGAACCGGCGGCGAAGCCGGCGCGTACAACGAGAGTGGGCTCTTACGCCCGGTGAATTCCTGGAAAGGAAGCAAAGGGGTCGATGAATAGAATTCGAGTTTTGTTTTGCCTGCCGCTGGCCGTAATGATGGTGCTGTCCGGGAGTCCGGTGGCGGCTCAGACCGAAACCGGACAGCTCGGGGGCCAGGTAATGGATGCGAGCGGCGCCGCCGTTCCCAGAGCCACCCTCAACCTCAAGTCTCTGAGCACCAGTCTTGTCCGGACATCCCACTCGAATCAGGCCGGTCTCTACCTGTTTTCCGGCTTGTTGCCAGGGGAATACGAACTGACCGCGGAAGCGGACGGGTTCGCCAGGTCCGCGCGGACCTTCACATTGACGGTAGGCGCCCGTGTGAGCCTCGATCTGCGGCTGGAAATCGCCCGCTCCGAGACCGCGATCGAAGTGACCGAGAGCGCCGCCGGCGTCAACACGGAGACACAAACGGTTTCCCGCGTAATCTCCCGGCAGAACCTGTCCGATCTGCCTGTCCTGAACCGGAATCCGTACGATCTGGTGGGAACTTCCGGCAACGTTTCCTCCGGAGACCCCAGCGGTCTGGGAGTTGGTTACTCCATCAATGGACAGCGCGCCGCCTCCACGAATATTCTCCTTGACGGCTCCGCCAACAACGATGAGTTCTTCGCCCGGCTCGGGCAGCCGATTCCCCTGGACTCAGTGCAGGAATTCAGTGTGCTGACGGGCAATTTCACGGCCGAGTTCGGCCGCGCCTCGGGGGGAATCGTTAACGCGGTCACCAGAGCCGGGTCCAGCCAGTTTCACGGCTCGCTGTACGAGTACAACCGGGTCTCCCGGCTCGCCTCCAATTTTTTTGACAACAACGCCAATGAATTGCCGAAATCGGTCTTCGCCCGGAACCAGTTCGGATTCACGGCATCCGGCCCGGTGCTCGTGCCCGAGGAGTTCAACCGGAACCGGGACAAGCTGTTCTTTTTCGCCAACGCGGAGTGGACCCGCATCCGCAGCGCAGCTCGCCGAGCCGTCTGGATTCCCGCGGATGGCCTTCTGAACGCCGCTGCGCCGAACACGAAGAGCTACTTTGGCGCTTTCGGGCAAGTGCGGTCTTCCTTCACGGACCTGGGAACTTTCACCAAGGGGCAGCTCAGAGCGGCGGGGTTTGATCCTTGCGAAGGAGGGAATCCGGCCGGCGGCTGTGCTGCCCTGTCCGATTCCACGGTCATGTTCCGCCGGCTCTCCTACAGTTTCCCGGCCGATTCAGGGGGCGGCCGGCCGGGCAACGACTACCAGATCGTCACCCGGCTCGATTACAACGCCGGAAGCAACACACAGGTCTACGGCCGGTTCGCATTCGAGGACCAGCATTCTCTTCCCGGATCCAGATTTGACAGTCCTTACCGTGGCTTCGACACCGGCGACAGCGCCCGCAACCAGAACTCCCTCGCCTCCGTCATCCACAGCTTCAGCCCCCGGCTCTCGACTCAGAGCAAGCTGGTGTTCAACCGTCTCAACCAGTCCCTGTCGCTGGGCGAAAGGCCTTTCTCCCCGGCCCTCTATGCTTTCGGGTTTACACCCGCCTCAATCCTCGGCAACCAGTTCGCGCTGCCCGGATACATGCCCTTCAATCCCGGCTCTTCTCTTCCGTTCGGAGGCCCTCAGAATCTGGTTCAGCTCTATCAGGACCTGAGCTATCTGCGCGGGCGGCATCAACTGAGACTTGGCGGGGCCTACACCTATATCCGGGACAATCGGACCTTCGGGTTGTACGCGAATCCCATGTTCCAGCTCGCCTCTGCCGGCGAGTTCGGCGCCGCGATCGACAGCCTCCTTGCCGGCCAGGCGGCCAGTTACCAGGGGGCGATTGACCCGCAAGGAAAGTACCCTTGCGCCTCCACAGTGGATTCCTCCTGCACCGTCGCTCTTCCCGCCGGGCAGCCCAGCTTCAGCCGCTCCAACCGGCGCCACGAATTCGCCTACTACGCGCAGGATTCGTGGAGGATCCACCGCAACCTGTCTCTCAACCTCGGCCTGCGCTGGGAGTACTTCGGCGTTCAGCACAACAAGAATGCGCGGCTGGATTCCAACTTCTACCTTGGATCCGGCGCCACTTACGAGGAACGGTTCCGTAACGGCCGTGTGCTGCCCGCGCCGGACAGCCCCGTCGGCGGTCTCTGGGCCAAGGACCTCAACAACTATTCTCCCCGGCTCGGCTTCGCCTGGGACGTCTTCGGAGATGGCAAGACCAGCTTGCGGGGCGGCTGGGGCCTATTCTACGAACGGAACTTCGGCAACGTAACCTTCAACGTTCTCCAGAACCCTCCCAATTATGCCGTCATCTCTCTCCTGGCCGGCATCGACGCGCCCCAGATCCCAATCTCAACTTCCGTCCTGGGGCCCCTGGCCGGCAGTTCGGGCTCCAAAGCTCTGCCGCCCGTCAGCCTGCGGGCTGTTCAGGAGGACATCCGGACGGCATATGCGCACGGCTACGGCTTGAGCCTGGAGCGGGCCCTGAGCGGGAGCGTCACGGCCGCTCTCGAGTACTCCGGGTCGGCCGGCCGCAAGCTGTACTCCATCGAAAACCGCAACCGCATCGGATCCGGCAACTACTATTTGAACGACCCCTGCGATCCGGAACAATTCGATTGCTTCAGCCGGCTGGTTCCTTTCCGCTACTCTGAAATCAACCTCCGGGGCCAGCTTGGTTCGTCCGACTACAACGCCCTGAATGTCCGCCTCGCCGCCAGGCGGATCCGCAGGCTGGGCGTCACGGCGGCCGAGCTGAATTACACCTGGTCCCACGCCCTGGACAATCTCAGCGACACGTTCAGCAATTCCTACAACCAAGCGAACCTGGGCATTCTGGATCCCAAGAATCCAGGCCTGGAGCGAGGCAACGCCTACTTTGACCAGCGCCACAGGTTCGTTCTCAGCGGCACCTGGGAGTTGCCTTTGGCCGGCTCTTCCAGGGGCGTCCTGCGCCAGGTCCGCGCTGGCTGGAGCCTGAATCCCATCTTCACCGCGCACACAGGGTTCCCCTACTCCCTCTACGACTGCACGTATTCCATCGGCTATCCCAGCGGGGCCTGTCCCATGGCCATGTTCGACAAGCCTGTCACCACGTTCAAGGGAAACGACAACGGGCCCGCCCTCGCCACGCCGAACGTGATCCAATACTACGACTACATGTCCTTCGAGCCCAACCACGGCTGGTTCAATCCGAAAGTGGTCTGGAGCGACTTCGGCCCCTTCCCGCCGAACATGGCGGGCCGGAACATTTTCCGCGCTCCGGGCTTCTGGAACCTCGACTTGGGCGTTAACAAGAGTTTCAGCATCAACGAGCGCTGCCGGCTCCAGTTTCGTTTCGAAACCTACAACACCCTCAACCACGCCAATCTTTACGCCGTCACTTTCTGGAACGACTCCAACTACGAGTTCGTGCCCGCTCAGCGCGGAGTGAACGTCGGCACTTCAACGGACAACCGGAACGTGCAGATGGCTGTGCGGCTGGACTTCTGACATGGAGCGACCCTGTCAAGCCCCACCAGGTTTGGCGGGTTTGAATTCAGGCCGGCTTCGCGCCGCGGGGTGTGCGCCGCCGGCGCCTTCCGCCCCTTTCCGAGCGACCTTGCCGTTTCCGCAAGCCCGGTCAAGGGTTTGTGAAACCAGGCGCATTTTGTGAAACGAATTCAGAGAATTCGTGCTAGAATACCGGGTGCCATCCACCACCTCAGCAAGGTGGAAGGCCCTAGTGGTGTGCTGTTGGATGAGGCGTTTCGACGGCGCAGGATACCGATTCTGGAAGTCGGCGCTCCCGTAAAAGGGAGAATATAAGCCAAAAGTCTTCTGAGATTTGGGAAATGAGCCTTTGTTTGCAAGGACTTGGGCGGGATGGCACTTTGGGCCGGAACATGCAGGATCAGGCGTACGACCTACCCGCTGGAGTGGGGTGGGGCGGCAAGACAGGCCTCACACCAAGTTCTTGTGTTCGAGGGATGCGTAATATTTCATCGTTTGCGACGCCCATTGAGAGGTGAGGTGAAGTTTTCAGCGCGGCATGGTTTGGATTTGACTTGAGAGGAAGGAAGGCAAATCTTATGCAAATTTTGAGGATTTTGACGCTGGTGATTGCGGTTCTGGCGCTGGCTGGTTCAGCCGTCGCACAGACCGAAACCGGCCAGGTCACGGGCAAGGTGCTCGATCCCACGTCCGCCGTGGTTCCGAAAGCGACGCTGAGTTTGAAGTCCTTGACCACGAGCCTGGTCCGCAAGACCGAATCGAACGAGGCGGGGATCTACCTGTTCTCAGGCGTCCTGCCGGGTGACTATGAACTGCTGGCGGAAGCGCCGGGTTTTGCCAGGTCTTCACAGCAGATTACGGTCACGGTGGGCGCCCGCACCGGCGTGGATGTCCGCCTGGAGGTCGGGAGGCCGGAAACCGTCATTCAGGTTACGGAGACGGCTGGACAAGTGAACGTGGAGACGCAGACCGTCTCCCGCGTTTTGAGCCGTCAGAGCCTGGCGGACCTGCCGACCCTTACCCGCAACCCCTATGACCTGGTGGCCACGGCCGGCAACGTTTCCGAAGGCGATCCGAGCGGACGGGGCGTGGGTTACGCGATCAACGGCATGCGTTCAGCGTCGACGAACATTCTGTTGGACGGATCCGCGAACAATGACGAGTTCACCGCCACGCCGGGTCAGTATGTCCCACTGGACTCAGTGCAGGAGTTCAGCGTCCTGACCAGCAACTTTACGGCTGAGTTCGGCAGGGCATCGGGCGGCGTCGTGAACGTGGTTACCCGCGGCGGAACGAATGAGTTCCACGGCTCGCTGTATGAATACAACCGCGTTTCCCGCCTGACTTCGAACTACTTCGACAACAACGCCAACGGGTTGCCGAAATCCATCTTCACCCGCAACCAGTTCGGCTTCTCGCTCGGCGGCCCGCTGTACGTACCCGAGGAGTTCAACAAGAACAAAGACAAGCTCTTCTTCTTCACAAACGTGGAGTGGTTCCGCATCCGCAGCGCGGCGCGCCGGACGACCTGGATTCCGGCCGACGGTCTGATCAACGCCTCTGCCGCGAACACGAAGAACTTCTTCGCCAAGTATGGAAAGGTCCGTTCCTCCTATGCGGACTTGGGCACATTCACGAAAGCGCAGTTGAGAGCTTCCGGTTTCGACCCCTGTGTCAGCGGGGCCGCTGGCGGAGGCTGCGCGCTGCTCCCGGACTCCACACCCATGATGCGCAAGCTCTCCTACACGTACCCGGCGGATTCCGGCGGCGGGGATCCCCGCAACGAATACCAGTTGGTCGGCCGGCTGGATTACAACATGAGCAGCAACACCCAGGTTTACGGCCGGGTTGCGATTCAGGACCAATTCGGCTTGGCCGGATCGAACGCGAACAGTCCCTACGAAGGGTTTGACGCGGGATTCACGACCTTCAGCCAGAACTACCTGGGTTCGGTGATCCACAATTTCTCGCCCCGTTTCGCATCGCAATCCAAGCTGGTTTTCAACCGGCTCAACCAAACGCAGCCCCTCGGCGATCAGCCCCCCACGCCGACCCTGTATGCTTACGGAACCAGCTCCGCCTCCATTTTGGGGAGCCGGGTGGCCTTCCCTGGCTACCTGCCCTATAACCCGGGGAGCGCGATCCCGTTTGGCGGTCCGCAGAATTTTGTGCAGTTGTACCAGGACATGAGTTACATCCGCAGCACCCACCAGTTGCGGTTCGGCGGGGCTTACACTTACATCCGCGACAACCGCACGTTCGGCGCCTACCAGAACTCCGTGCTTCAGTTGGGGCGCTCCGGCCGGTTCGGCGAGGCAGTCGACAACCTGCTTGCCGGCCAGGTCTACGCCTATCAGGGCGCAATCAACCCTCAGGGCAAGTATCCGTGCGGAGCGACCGTGGACGCCAATTGCACCGTGCAGTTGCCCGTGGGCCAGCCCAGCTTCAGCCGTTCGAACCGGTACCATGAATTCGCCTACTATTTGCAGGATTCGTGGAAAGTCCACAAGAACCTCACGCTGAATCTCGGCCTGCGCTGGGAGTACTTCGGCGTGCAGCACAATAAGAATGCCAAGCTGGATTCCAACTTCTACCTCGGCACCGGGTCCAGCTACGAGGAACAAATCCGCAACGGCCAGGTGATGCTGGCGCCCGACAGCCCGGTGGGCGGTCTCTGGGGCAAGGACTATAACAACTACTCTCCTCGCCTGGGATTCGCTTGGGACATGTTCGGCAACGGCAAGACCAGCCTGCGGGGCGGCTGGGGCATTTTCTACGAGAGGAACTTTGGCAACGTCACGTTCAATGTGATTCAGAATCCGCCCAACTACGCGGTCATTTCCCTGATCGCGGGGACCGACGTGCCTTCGATCCCGATCACTACCGATGTGGTGGGGCCGCTGTCGGGCAGCACCGGCTCCAAGGCTCTGCCCGCGGTCAGTCTCCGGGCGGTCGACCAGAATATCAAGACGGCGTACGCCCACACCTGGAACCTGAGCCTGGAGCGGGCGCTTAGCAACAACATCACCGGCGCTTTGGAGTATTCGGGATCGGCGGGCCGCAAGCTGTACTCTCTGGAAAACCCCAACACGATCGGTTCGGGGAACTACTATCTGGGAGACCCCTGCAATCCCAGTTTGGGCAACTGCACCACCAGGTTGATCCGGTACCGCTACACCAACATCAACCTCCGTGGCCAGTTGGCTTCTTCCGATTACAACGGGCTCAACGCCAGGCTCTCCGTGAAGCGGATCCGCGCTCTCGGGCTTACCGGGGCGGAGGCCAACTACACGTATTCTCATGCCCTGGACAACCTGAGCGACACGTTCAGCGGCTCCTATAACCAGGCCAACCTTGGCATCATGGACCGGCGCAAACCGAACACCGAGCGGGGGAACGCGTACTTTGATCAGCGGCAGCGCATCGCGATCAGCGGCACGTGGGAGCTTCCCCTGGCCGGTTCGACCTCCGGTTTCGCGAGGCAAGTTCTGGATGGCTGGAGCCTCAACCCGATCTTCACGGCCAGGACCGGCTTCCCGTATTCGCTTTACGATTGCACCAATGCCATTGGCTACCCCAGCGGCTTCTGCCCGATGGCGATGTTCGATAAGCCAATCACCAAAGTGCTGGGGAACAGCAATGGTCCGGCGCTCGACACGCCGAACCTCATCACCTACTACGACTACATGCCGTTCTCGCCCAACCACGACTGGGTCAACCCCAAGGTGGGCTTGAGCGACTTCGGTCCGTTCCCGGCCAATATGGTGGGCCGGAATGTATTCCGCGCTCCGGGGGCCTGGAACCTGGATCTCGGCGTCAACAAGAACTTCAAGATCGGGGATCGCTACCGGATTCAGTTCCGCTTCGAGACCTACAACACGCTCAACCACGCCAACCTGTACGCGGATACGAGTTGGAACGACTCGAACTACGAGTTCGTACCCGGCCAGCGAGGCAAGGACGAAACCGGCGCCAACGTCGGCAATCGCAACATCCAGATGGCGCTGCGATTTGAGTTTTAAGCAGCAGCCAGATCTGTTTTCCATCCAGGGGGCCCTGCGGGGTCCCCTTTTTTTGTGTACCCGCCGGGGTCCCTTACTGACGGCTACCCTATAATCGGGAGAGAAAGCTCCGGCCCATGAAGAAGCGGCTCCTGTACGGCGCCTACATCCTCGCACTGGCGGTCCTGGTAACGCTTGTCGTGTGGCAGGGATCTTTCTCCTTCGGGGATTACGGCCCCGGCAATTCCGTGCAGACCTCCCTGTACTGGGCCGTTTCCAGTCTGGTCTTCCTTTTGACCCTCACTATCGGCTTCATGCTCTTCCGCACGGGCGTCAAGCTCTACATTGAGCGCCGCTCGAACCGCGAAGGCTCCCGAATCCGAACGAAATTGGTGATCGGAGCTCTCACCCTGAGTTTTCTCCCGGTCTTTTTCCTTGTTCTTTGGAGCGTCTACGTCCTCAACCGCAACCTCGACAAATGGTTCAGCCGCCCCGCCGAAGGCATCCGCCAGGAACTGACCGAGGTGGCGAAAGCCCTGTCAGAAGAGATGCAGGATAAAGCGCGCTTGCAGGGAGAACTGCTGGCGGGACGGCCTGAAGTCCGGCAACTGCTGGCGAGGGGAGAACGAAATCCGTCTTTTTTCGAGAAGTTCTGCTCACAGCACGGCGTTGCAGGAGCTCACCTGCTCCTGGCGGATGGCCGCCAGGAAACGCTCTGCGCCGCTTCGGCCGGCGCGGGCGAGGTGGTCTCGGCTGAGGTTCCTGTCCCTGACTCCGCGGCGCGGCTGGCTCTCAAAGTCCGCACTCCGCTGGACATGGCCCGCAAGCAAGGGTCCATCTCGCGATGGCTGGCTGAGTATGACGATTCGATTCTGACGCGCAAGACCACCCGCAGTTTTTACCTCCAACTCCTTTTTCTGCTCACGCTCTTTATCCTGTTCATCGCCACGTGGCTGGCCCTCTACCTGGCGCGGCAGATCAGCATCCCGATCTCCGCGCTTCTGGAAGGCGCCAGCCAGGTTCGCAAAGGGAACTGGGGCCACCGCGTCGAGGTTCAGGCGATCGATGAATTGGCCACCCTGGTGCGTTCCTTTAACCAGATGACCGAAACGCTGGAAACCAGCCGCCGCGAGCTCGAAGCAAGGCGCCGGCTGATCGAGGCGATCCTGGAGAGCATCCCCACGGGAGTGATCTCGGTGGCGCCCGATGGCCGGATCCTCAGGGTCAACGCCGCCCTGAGCCATATCCTGCCCCGAGAGGCCGTCTCCCGCGCCGAGAAACTGGAAGACCTGTTCAGCCGCGAAGATTTGGCGGAGATCAAGTACCTCATGAAGCGAGCGCGCCGCACCGGGCTGGCCTCCACCCAGATGGAGCACAAGACCGAGCGCCAGACGCTCCAGTTGTCCCTCACCGTCTCCGCGCTGGAAACCAAGATGACCTCGGGTTTCGTTCTTGTGCTGGAAGACACGAGCGAACTTCTGCGGGCGCAAAAGTCGGCGGCCTGGCACGAAGTGGCCCGCCGCATCGCCCACGAGATCAAGAACCCCCTCACCCCCATCGCGCTTTCGGCCGAAAGAATCCTGCGGCACCTGGAACGCTCATCCGTCGCTCCGGCCTCCTCAGCCCTTCTGGCGCAATGCGCCGCCACTATCGTTCAGGAAGTCGAATCTTTGAAGACGCTGGTGGGCGAGTTCTCTCAGTTTGCGCGGTTCCCCGCCGCCAAGCCGGCGCCGTCCGACCTGAACGAGATTGTGGAAAGCGCGCTGGCCGTGTTCGCCGGCCGTCTGGATGGCATCCAATTGACCAAGGAGCTGGCGCCCCATCTTCCACTCGTGAACGTGGACCGCGAACAACTGAAGCGGGCTGTGGTCAACCTGGTGGACAACGCCGCGGAAGCCATGCAGCATTCCCTTGTGAAGCGCCTCTATGTGGCCACCATGATGGCCGGCGAGAGCGTTGAGCTGATTGTCGCCGATACCGGATGCGGCCTCACCGCCGAAGAGAAAGAGAAATTGTTTCTCCCGTATTTCTCCACCAAGGGGAGAGGGACGGGCCTGGGGCTGGCGATTGTCAGCCACATACTGGCCGAGCACAATGCGCATATCCGCGCCGAGGACAATTTCCCGGCCGGCGCCCGTTTCGTGATCGAAATCCCCGTGCCCGCTCACGCCGAGCCGGAAACGAAGCCCGCGGAGGCGCGGATATGAGCAAGCCGTCTCGGATTCTCGTCGTGGATGACGAGCCCAACATTCAAACCTCGCTGTGCGGGGTGCTTACGGACGAAGGTTATGTGGCCGACGCGGCCGCCAGCGGAGAGGCTTGTCTGGAGGCCCTCGCCGGGGGCTACGAGGTCGTCCTGCTGGATATCTGGCTGCCCGGGATGGACGGCATGGAAACCCTGGCCCGCATCCAGGAAATCCCCTTCATCGAGCGGCCTGTGGTGGTCATGATTTCCGGCCACGGCACAATCGAGACCGCGGTGAAGGCCACCAAGCTGGGCGCCTTCGACTTTCTGGAAAAGCCTCTCAGCATCGAGAAGGTGACCGTCGTGGTCAAGAATGCCCTCCGCCACCGCCGTCTGGAAATGGAGAACACGCGGCTCAAGGCCGTGGAAACCTCCCGCTACCGGATCATCGGCGAAAGCGTGCCCATGAAAGCGCTGCGGCAGCAGCTTGCGCTCATGGCGGACACGAACGGACGGGTTCTGGTCTACGGCGAAAGCGGCGTCGGCAAGGAACTGGTCGCGCGGGCGCTGCACGCGATGAGCCCTCGCGCCGCCCAGCCGTTCGTTGAAGTCAACTGCGCGGCCATCCCCGAGGAACTGATTGAGAGCGAGCTCTTCGGCCACCGCAAGGGCAGCTTTACCGGGGCGCATGAGGACAAGACCGGCAAGTTCGCCAAAGCGGACGGCGGGACTCTGTTCCTGGACGAGGTCGGGGACATGAGTCTCAAGACGCAGGCCAAAGTCCTGCGCGTTCTGGATGAGCAGCGGTTCGAGCCGGTCGGCGCCACCGAATCCCGGCAGGTGGATGTGCGGGTGATCGCGGCCACCAACAAGAATCTTCAGGAGGAAATCGAACGCGGGAATTTCCGTGAGGATCTCTTCTACCGCCTGAATGTCATCCCCTTCCACGTACCGCCCCTGCGGGAGCGGGCGGAAGACATCCCTTTGCTGGCTGAACACTTTCTCAAAGAGTTCACGACCGCCTACGGGCGCAAGCCCAAGGAGCTGACGCCCGAAGCCTGCCGGGCCCTTGAGTCGTACCACTGGCCGGGCAACGTGCGCGAGCTGCGGAACCTGATGGAGCGCATCGTGATCATGAACCCACAGATTCGCGTGGACGCGCGCCACATTCCGTTGCCCCGCGTTCGCCGGCCCGCCGGGCACTCCTCCGAGAACTACGGCAGCCTCCAGGAAGTCAGGGCCGCGGTCGAAAGAGAATACATCCTCAAGAAACTCGAAGAAACGCACGGCAACGTAAGCCGCGCCGCCGAACTGCTGGGTCTGGAGCGGAGCAACCTGTACCGGAAAATGAAGGCCCTGGGGATCGCCCTCAAAGAATCGTGATGCGCGGGCGCAGCCAAGAGCCGTGGCAGGCTCTGTTAGGATGAGAATTCACTAAGATATGGCGGGAGTCGTCAGAACATTCATGCACCATGTGGTGCCGCAGATCCTGAAGCCCCTGCGCGCGCTCTGGAACGAGATCATCGGCTTCCTGTTCCTGCTGCTGGCGGCCGCCCCCATTCCGGGTCTCGTGCGTCACTGGCGGGCCTTTCAGGAGGATGGCAGCGGCCTGTTCCGCATCGTTCTCTCGATCGTTTTCATTGTCGCGATGGCGTCTTTCGGCATTCACTCCTTCCTCCGCGCCCGCAAGATCTCCCGCTCTTGAGCGTTCGGCGGAAGGGAGGGAGGCGGTTTCCGAATGGGAGAGTCTCTCCACATCCTGGGCGGCGGTCTGGCGGGCTGCGAAGCGGCATGGCAGGCGGCGCAGGCCGGCTTGAGCGTGGTCCTCTACGAAATGCGGCCGGCCCGCGCCACCCCGGCCCACCGGACCGGCCATCTGGCCGAGCTGGTGTGCAGCAATTCGCTCAAGAGCGAACAGCCGGGCACGGCGCCGTGGTTGTTGAAAGAGGAACTTCGCCGCCTGGGATCCTTGCTGATCTCCGTGGCTGGGGAAACGCGCCTGCCGGGCGGGCACGCGCTGGTCGTGGACCGGGAGGAGTTCTCGGCCGCGGTTTCCCGCGCCATTGAACGGCATCCCCGCATCGAAGTGCGCCGCGAAGAAGCGGTCCGCATCCCGGCCTCCGGCCCGGTCATTGTCGCCGCCGGCCCGCTGGCGAGCGACGCTCTGGCCCAGGACATCGCCGCCGTCACCGGCGGCGAGAGGCTCTTCTTCTACGACAGCATCAGCCCCATCGTCGACGCCGAGACCATCGACATGTCCGTCGTCTTTCGGGCCTCCCGCTACAACAAGTCGCAGGGCGCCGAAGGCGACTATCTGAACTGCCCCTTCACCCGCGAGCAGTACGAACGCTTTGTCGATGCGCTGCTCGAAGCGCAGCGCCACACGCCGCATATCCCCGGCGACATCCCCTTCTTCGAAGCCTGCCTTCCGGTCGAGGAACTCGCCCGCCGGGGAAGAGACACGCTCCGGTTCGGCCCCATGAAGCCCGTCGGTCTCATCGACCCCAGGACCGGCCGACGGCCCTACGCCGCCGTCCAACTGAGGCAAGAGGACATGCGGGCCTCGAGCTACAATCTGGTGGGATTTCAGAACTACTTGAAATATCCGGAGCAGGACCGCGTATTCCGGCTGATTCCAGGGCTGGAAAGGGCGGAGTTCCTGCGCTTCGGGCAGATTCATCGGAACACTTACATCCAGGCCCCGGCTCTGCTCTCGGCCACCTTGCAGCTTCGCGCCGACCCGCGGATCTTCTTTGCCGGACAAATTTGCGGCGTCGAAGGATACGTGGAATCGATCGCCACGGGGCTCGCCGCGGGCCTTCATGCCGGATCTCTGGCCCGTGGCCGCGAGCCGGCGCCGTTTCCGCGCGAGACGGCTCTCGGTTCACTCTGCGCCTACGTCAGCGGGGCCGATCCAGCCGTCTTCCAGCCGGCGAATATCACCTTCGACCTGTTGCCGCCGCTGGACGACGCCGTCCGGCATGCGCTGCGCCATGACAAGCGCGCCCGCCGCGCCGAGGTGTGCCGCCGGGCGCTGGAGAGGCTGGAACAGCACCTGGTGGATTATGCCGCCGTCTGACGACCCCGCTCCCATTCGCCCTTCGCCTCTTGCGCAGCAGATTGGGCGCTTTCTCGACGCGCAGAGACGGGAGAACGTCTCTCCGCACACGCTCCGGGCCTACTCGGCCGACCTGCGGCAACTGGCGGGCTGCGTGCCCGGCGAACTCGAGAAGATCGACCTGACGGCGCTACGAGGGTGGCTGGCGCACCTTTACCGCCAGGGCTTGAGCCCCGTTTCGATGCGCCGGAAAGTGGCGGCGGCGCGGTCGTTCTTTCAATTCCTGACACGGGAGGGTCTGATCGGCCTGAACCTCGCGCGCCTGTTGTCCACCCCCAAGACGCCCAAAACGCTGCCGCGCGTGATGACCGCCGAGCAGACGAACAACATGCTGGACGCCGCAGGCGGCCGGCAGGAGCGCTCCAGCCTGGCGCGCGATCTGGCCATCCTCGAAGTTCTTTACGGCTGCGGTCTGCGCGTGAGCGAGTTGACGGGCCTGAACCTCGAAGATGCCGACCTGAGCGAAGGCTGGCTGCTGGTTCGGGGCAAAGGCCGCAAGGAGCGCCAAGTGCCCTGTCCATCAAAGGCGCGAGCCGCGCTGGAGCGCTATCTCGCCGTCCGCCGGGCCGGGCCGGGGGAGAAGGCTATCTTTTTGAATCGATCCGGGCGGCGGCTGACGGACCGATCCGTCAGGAACCTGGTCAAGTACTACGCCACCTTGCTGGCGGGCGACTCCTCCATCCATCCCCACAGTTTTCGCCATGCCTTCGCCACTCATCTTCTCAGCGATGGGGCGGATCTCCGTTCGATTCAAGAACTTTTGGGACACGCGCGCCTGTCGACGACACAGAAGTACACCAAGGTTTCCCTGGAAGACCTGATGGCGGTTTATGACAAATCGCATCCGAAAGCGTAGCGATACTTGACAACATTACGCTAAAGTTTAATAATAGTGTTGTGCTAAGGAGCAAGGCTTCGAAGCGCATTTCCAAGGGAGGATTGGAAGGTTTATGAGCAAGATCATCGGGATTGACCTGGGCACGACGAACTCGGTTGTGGCGGTCATGGAGGGGGGGCAGCCGGTGGTGATCCCCAACCAGGAGGGCGCCAGGACCACGCCGTCGGTGGTGGGCTTCGCCAAGAGCGGTGAGCGTCTGGTGGGCCAGGTGGCCAAGCGCCAGGCGGTGACCAACCCCGAGAACACGGTCTATTCGATCAAGCGTTTCATGGGCCGCCGTCTCAACGAAGTGAGCGAAGAGATGAAGATGGTGCCCTACAGAGTTGTGCGGGGCCCGAGCGACGACGTGCGGGTGGACATCAGCGGCAAGCAGTATTCCCCCCCGGAAATCTCAGCGATGATCTTGACCAAGCTGAAGGAGGCGGCGGAGGCCTACCTGGGCGAGAAGGTCACCAAGGCGGTGATCACTGTGCCGGCGTACTTCAACGACGCGCAGCGCCAGGCCACAAAGGACGCGGGCAAGATCGCGGGGCTGGAGGTCATGCGCATCATCAACGAACCGACGGCGGCGGCGCTGGCTTACGGTCTGGACAAAAAGAAGGACGAGACCATCGCGGTCTACGATTTCGGCGGCGGCACGTTTGACATTTCGATCCTCGAGGTGGGTGAGGGGGTGGTGGAAGTGAAGTCCACCAACGGCGACACCCACCTGGGCGGAGACAATATCGACCAGCGCATCATCGACTGGATCGTGGACGAGTTCAGGAAGGAAAACGGCATCGATCTATCGAAGGACCAGATGGCGCTTCAGCGGCTGAAGGAAGCCGCCGAGAAGGCGAAGATCGAGCTGTCCACGCTGCTCGAAACGGAAATCAACCTGCCGTTCATTACCGCGGATGCCTCGGGGCCCAAACACCTGGTCATGAAACTGACTCGCGCGCGCTTCGAGCAGATGGTCGAAGACGTCCTGATGCGCTCGGCCGGTCCTTGCAAGCAGGCGCTGGCCGACGCAGGGTTGACCCCTTCGCAGATCGACGAGGTGGTGCTGGTCGGAGGCTCCACGCGCATCCCCCGGGTGCAACAGATCGTGCGCGACCTGTTCGGCCGCGAGCCCCACAAGGGCGTCAATCCGGACGAAGTGGTGGCCGTGGGCGCGGCGGTTCAGGGCGGCGTCCTGGGCGGCGAGGTGAAGGATGTCCTGCTCCTCGATGTGACTCCGCTCTCGCTCGGAATTGAGACTCTGGGCGGGGTGTTTACGAAGCTGATCGACCGCAACACGACGATCCCGACGCGCAAGAGCGAAGTGTTTTCCACGGCGTCCGACAGCCAGACCTCGGTGGAGATCAAGGTTTACCAGGGAGAGCGGGCGATGGCGGGCGACAACCGGCTGCTCGGCGTGTTCCAACTGGTGGGCATTCCGCCCGCGCCGCGCGGGGTGCCGCAGATCGAAGTGACCTTCGATATCGACGCCAACGGAATTCTGAACGTGAGCGCCAAGGACCGGGCCACGAACAACGAGCAGAAAATCACGATCACCTCTTCTTCCGGCCTCAGCAAAGAAGAGGTCGAGAAGGTCGCCAGGGACGCGGAGGCCCACGCCGCGGAGGACCGCAAGCGCCGCGAGGAAGTCGAAGCCCGCAACCGTGCCGACTCCATGGTGTACAACGTGGAGAAGATGCTCAAAGAGCACCGGGACAAGATCAGCGCCGAGGATGCCGCCAGCATTGAAGCGGCGGTCGCCGACGTCAAGAAGGCGATGTCGGAGGGCGGGCACGAGCGCATCAACGCCGCGGCGGACAAATTGACCCAAGCCAGCCACAAGCTGGCCGAAGCGATGTACCGCGCGACGGCCCAGCAGCCTGGGCAAGGCGCGGCCGGAGGCGGGTCACAGGCCAAGGCCGAAGAGCCGCCGAAAGACAAGGACAATGTCGTGGACGCCGAGTTTGTGGACGTCGACGATAAGAAGGCGTAAGATTCACGATTCGGCTCCGCCGCCGATGGCGCGGCGGAGCGGAATCCGGGAGACAGCAGGAAGCAATTTTCGAGGTGACAGCGGATGCCGGGACCGGACTACTACGCCACTCTAGGGGTTTCGCGTAACTCCAAGGCCGAGGAGATCCGCAAGGCGTATCGCCGCCTGGCCCGCAAGCACCACCCGGATTTGAATCCCGGCGATAAGGCCGCCGAAGAGAAGTTCAAACAAATTCAGGAAGCCTACGACGTACTCAGCGATCCGAAGAAGAAGCAGATGTATGATCAATACGGCTTCTACTCCCCGAATGTTTCGAGCGCCGGATCCGGAGGCCCCCGCCAGGGGCCAACCATGGACTTCGGCGGTTTCGATTTTACGGATTTCTTCAACCAGGCGGCGGGAGGCCGGGCCGCCGGCGGGAGCAGCGGCGCGTTCCGCGACATTTTCAGCCAGTTTTTCGGCCGCGGAGGCCGCTCGGAGGAATCGGCCGCCGCTGAGCCCGGTTCGGACCTGGAGTATGCCCTGGACATCGACTTCTGGCAGTCGATTCGAGGCACGCAGGTCAAATTGAACATTGCGCGGCTGGAGCAATGCCCGGCCTGCGGCGGCTCCGGCCGTCAGGGAGGCCAGACTTCCGTTTGTCCTGAATGCAAAGGTTCCGGGGCCGTGACGCAGATGGCCGGGGCCATGCGTTTCAACCTGACTTGCCCGCGATGCGGCGGGCAGGGGCGGCTGCGGAATGCCTGTACGCAATGCCACGGGGACGGGCGGCTGTCCCGCCCGGAGACAGTGGAGGTGCGGATTCCCGCCGGGGTCCAGTCCGGCGCGCGTCTGCGGGTTCCTTCCAAAGGCAACGCGGGTACGGGGGGCGCGCCGCCCGGCGACCTTTACATCACCGTTCGTGTCGAGCCCCATCCCTTCTTTCACCGGGAGGGGGACAACATTGCAATCCAGGTTCCGATCACGGTGGCGGAAGCGTCGCTGGGCGCCAAGATCGAGGTGCCCACGATCGACGGCAGGGCGTTGCTGAAGATTCCGATGGGCACGCAAAACGGGCAGAAGTTCCGCCTTCGCGAGAAAGGCGTGCTGAACGCCCGCAAGGGCGCGCGCGGCGATCAGATCGTCGAAGTCGTGGTGCAGGCGCCCAAAGCGCGGGACGAGCGGACAAAGCAGTTGTTGCGTGAGCTGGCGGCTTTGAATCCGGAAGATCCAAGAGCCGAGATTTGGTCCAAGGTGTGACCATGCCGAAGACGCGGTCGAAAGCGGCCTACATGATTTCCGCGGTGGCGGAGCAGTACAACGTGCATCCGCAGACTCTCCGGCTTTACGAGCGCGAAGGACTGTTACGGCCGTCGCGGAGCGAAGGGAACACCCGCCTGTACACGGACCAGGATCTGGAGCGGCTGGAGGTGATCCTCGAACTGACCCGCGAGATGGGGGTCAATTTAGCGGGCGTCGAGATCATCCTCAACATGCGCGAAAAGATGGCCGCGATGCAGAAACAGATCGAGGAGTTCATCCAGAGCCTGAACGATGAAGTCTCCTCCCGCCTGCGGCAGCCGGGGCAGGCGGCGGCGACTTCGCTCATTCCCGTAGTCCGAGCCGTGGCGCCGCAGAAGCCGGCGCGAAAGCGCACGCCGCGAAACGCCGGCCGCGGCGAATAGTCTCCGCTGCTACCGCATCGTCTCCAGGTAGGTTCCCGCTCCGCTGTCCACATACACGGAGAAAGCGCTGGTGGCGGCCGATTCTCCCCAGATTACCCGCCAGGCGGGGAACTGATGGCGCGACGTCCACTGGAGGGTGAAAGAAACCGGCATGTCCGGATGCTTCTTTGCGTAATCCGCGCCGTGCTTGAGCGCGACCTCATAGGCTTTGTCGCTATCGACCTTGACGGCGCTCGCCGGGAAAGGCCTGGCCTGCGGCCGCGGCCCCGTCCAACTCTCCTCCAGGCCGGCAAAAACACCTTTGTGAAGATTGCCCGCCGCTTCGATTACGGAGTAGGTGTAGGTGCGGGACTGCCTCCGGTTGGCGGAGACGAAGGTGGCCTCCCAAGCTCCGGCCTTGCCCGGTTTGCCAGGAACCTCCGCCAGGGCCAGACTGCGGAGTTGCAGGCCTTCGGCATCGGGGGCCCACGCCCGGGCCATGCCAAACATCTGGTAGAACGCGTACTGTCCGGTCACAGGTTCCGGCGGCTTGGCCGGCTCGGCCTCTTTCTTGGCCGCGGGGGGCCCTCCCGAACAGCCAAGCAGGACTACGAAAGCCACAGGAATGGTTAACAATTTGAGCGCACGCAGCTTCATGCAGTGATCGTAGCGCGGCGGCGCGCGGCGGGCAACGCCGGGCCACCAAGCAATCGGAGGAGTCAAGACGCCGGCCCCGGGAGAGCCGGCATTGGAATCCCCGGGTAAAATATCACCCTGTCATCAAGATTGCAGGTTCCCTCAAGGCCGGGCAGCATATAATGGAAGCACGAGCCGCAGGAGGGGCTTGCCATGGCCCAGGTCAAATCGAGCCGATTGGTTTTGGGGGCGATTGGTTTTCTTCTCGCCGCCACGGCTTTGTACTCTCAGGACAGCGCCCCCGGGGGCGGACAAACAGGCGGCGGCACGGCCGCTCCGGCGCCCAGCGTTCCCTCGACTCCGACTCCCAGCACACCCAGTCCTTCGCCCACGCCGACCAGACCCACGCGCCCGACGCCCTTTCCCACGGAGCAGGAGCCGTCGCGTTCTCCCGCGGACGTGTATCAGCAGGACATGCAGCGTCCCATTTACTTAAGCGGCCGTGTGATGCTGAGCGACGGGACTCCGCCGCCGGAGCCGGTTGTCATCGAGCGCGTGTGCAACGGCATTGCGCGGCCCGAGGGCTACACGGACAGCAAGGGCCGTTTTTCGGTGCAACTGGGGCAGAACATGGGCGTGTTCGCCGATGCCAGCGTCGGCCCATACAGCATGCCGGGCATGTCGGGCTCGCGGAGCAGCTCGGACAGCGCGATGAATCCGATGGGCGGAGGCATCTCCGAGCGGGACCTGGCGGGCTGCGAAATCCGCGCCTCGCTGGTCGGGTACCGCTCCGATGAAATCAGCCTCGCCGGCCGGAAGTTCATGGACCGCCCCGACGTCGGGACCATCGTCTTGCACCGGTACGGCAACGTGGAGGGGGCAACGATCAGCGTCACGGGCATGAACGCGCCCAGGGATGCGGTCAAGGCCTACGACAAGGGCCGGGACGACATCCGCAAGCAGAAGTGGGGGGACGCCCGCAAGAATCTGGAGAAGGCTGTCCAGGTCTATCCGAAATACGCCTCGGCCTGGTATGAGCTGGGCAAGACGTTCGAAAAACTGGGGGACGCCGCCGCCGCGAGGAAGGCTTACGAGAATTCCATCGAGGCCGACAGCCGGTTTGTGCCGCCATACGTCCAGCTCGCCGGACTGGAGTTCCAGAAGGGCGACTGGCAGGCGGTAGTGGATACGACCAGCCGCGTGCTCAGGCTGGATCCCTTCAATTTCCCCGCGATGCATCTGTACAATGCCATCGGCAACTTCAACATGAAGAGGTACACCGAAGCGGAGAACAGCGTCCGCGAAGCGATCAAACTCGACACATCCCACCGGATGCCCATGGCCAACCACGTGCTGGGGGTGATTCTGGCGCAGCGCGGGGATTTTGAAGGCGCCGCTGAGAACATGCGGCTTTATCTCAAGCTGGCGCCGAACGCTTCGAATACGCAATTAGTGAAGGACCAGCTCGCCAAAGTGGAGCAGCTCGCGCAGAGCGCGCTGAAGTAGCGCCAGCCTGTCATGAGTCCTGGCCCTTCCGCCCCAAGGGCCGGGGGGAGCGATCAGACCGCGTTGCCGAGCTCTACAGAGTCCGGGCCGAGTCGTGCTTTCGGTTCAGGCAGCTTGCCGAACCGGTCTGCCCATGCCCATCCGGCCGCTGTCAGGCAGCCCAGAAGCCCCGCCACTACACCAATCGTCCGCGCGCTGTAATACTCGCTGGCCAATCCCGCCAGGGCCATGGAAATCATCATCACGAACCAGCGCAGGGACTCCAAGGTCGCGAACACCCGGCCGAGGTAGCGGTCCGGAGTCGTCTTCAGCAACTGGTAGTTGTTGAGCACCGACGTCACCGCCATGCCCACTCGGGAAAGCAAGATCCAAAACAGGGCCCAGGGATACCACTCCGCCCGGCTGAAGGCCACATAGGCCGCCCCATGGACCAGGTAGGAAACCGTGACCGCGCGCTTGTACCCCTGGAAACTCAAGTTCTTCCCGGCGAGGTGCGCGATGGCCCCGCCCGCGAGCAAACCCAGGCCGGCGAATCCCCAGATAGTCCCGATTCCCTCCGCGCCGCGCTGAAAGACCTGTTCGCCGAACAAGGCGAACAGAATCTGAGCCGCTCCCCCACCCAGCGCCCACCCCACGGAGATCCATCCGATGCCCATCACCAGCGGGACGCGGCGCATGTAGGCCAGCCCCTCGCCGTACTCCCGCCAGGGGCGCAGGGTCTCCATGGTTCCGCGGTTCTCCGCGGCCGCCGGCGCGCCCTTCTCCATGCGAATGCGGCCGACGGCCGCCGCTGAAAACAGGAAGGACAGGGCGTTGATCGCGAAGGCCCAGGCGTAGCCCAGCTTGGCCGTAGCCAAGCCTCCAAGCATTGTGCCGGCCGTCAGCGTGGCCCACTGCGTGGTTTGCGTCAACGAATTCGCGGTGTGCAACTGGCTTCCGCCGGCGATGGATGGGAGGATGGCCGCACGCCCGCTGGTGAAGAACGGCGAGGCGAACATGAGGAGCGCGCTCAACAGGTACAGCAGCCAAGCCTCCCGGTAGTGGAGGCAGAGAAGGAATCCAAGGGCGATCACGCTCCGCACGAGGTCGCTGGCGATCATGATGCCGCGCCGGCTGAAGCGGTCCAGCAAGACGCCGGCGATGGGACCGGCGATGACCGCGGGGATGGCCCGCGCCAGCATGACTCCGCTGACGACGAGCCCGGAGCCGGTAAGCTGCAACGCCAGGCTGAAGACGGCCACGTTGTTGAAGTAGTCGCCGGCTTCGCTGACCAGTTGTCCCAGCCACAGCCGCCGGTAGTTGGCGTTCGAGCGCAGCAGATCCGTGAAAGCGGGCATGAGCGGCTAAGCTTTCATCTTAAACGGTTCACGCCCGCCCGACCGCCAATGATTTCAGAAGGTGTACGTGTGGAAGACGTACAAGTACGTCCGGGCCACCGGCGCGGGCACGTTTCGCAGAAACTCCCCCCGGAACAAATACCCGCCGCCGGCTCCGAACAGAAAGTGGTGGAAGCGGAATGTTCCGAAGAGATCCGTCTCCTGCCCGACATGTCTTCCCGCCGTCCCAGCGGGCGATCTGCCGATAGCCGAGCCCGAAGCGCTGTACAGGCTGTCCTTTAAGCTGGCGAGCCACGACGAGTTGTACATGAAGTTCACGGCGACGGTCTTGGTCACCCACAGCGTGGCCAGGCCCTTGACGTAATGAATGTTCTTCCACCCGAACAAGTCCATGTGGCCGAACTTGTCGTGAGTGGAAGGGTACAGGGAATCGAAGGTCCCCGCGGCCGAGCCGGGGACTGGACTCCCGGCGCCGGAGGCGTACTTGTACTCTCCATGCAGATCCAGATTCCTGGCCCCAAGCATCCATCGTCTGGAGAGCCAACTGGCCCAGGCAAACGCTCTGTGGCTGTTCCGGGCGATCTTTCCCGTCTGAGCCGCGGCTTCCAGGCCGTACTTCCAATTCTTCCCCAGGGGCCCAGTGGCCCGGCCGCCGAAGGTATCGATCCTGAGCCGGTCGGTTCCGTCCAGCCGGCTCCCGCCGAGGAAACCGGCAGGCCGGTTCACCTGCTTGCGCAAGGCGTACAGGTCGAGGGTGTGCTTGCCGCCCACTTCCGCGAACGTGCTGTACGCGCCCCAAAGGTGCTCGCCCAGCACCGGCCGGTTGAACATGTCTTGGCGGACACGGATCGGAGACGCGAAGAAGAGATCGAGGCGCGCATGGCTCGTCCGCCACGTGGCGCGGGCATGATCAAACGTTTTTGGGACGTTGCCCCACTGCGACGTCGCCATCAGCCTGGTCTCTCCGTAGCTCATCGCCATACGCCCGGCAGAGAAGCTGAAGCCCCGCTTGCGATCCGGGAACAGCTCGAACCAGGCTTCATGAAGATCGGCCTGATCCCGCACCGACGCCGGCGCGCCCGGCCCGTAGCCAGGGGCCCTGGAATCCCGGACTGCGCCCGCGAGTTTGAGCCAGGGCACAGGTTTGAAACTCAGCGACAATCTGTGCCGAAACAGGGCGGTATCGAGGTCCCGAGCCGGTCCGCGCCACCGCTCATAGCGCCCGCGCGACTCCATCGAAAGCTGCAACCGATGGCCGGAAGCGGCCGACAGTTGGTTCGCCCACTGGTTTGGGATATCCCACTCCTGGGCCGTGACAGGAACGCCTCCCGCCAGCCCGAAAAGGAACAACGATACGAGTCCCCGGTGAAGGGGGTTGCCCATAATCATTTGAACGATTGTCGCAGAGACCGCGCCTTCTGCCAAACTCAGGTCCTGTCCGGCGCCAGATCAGCCTGGATGGGGAGCGGGTCGGCCGGCCGATTGCCTTGGTTGTGCCGGGGCCGGGCGGCGAATCATAATGAAACCAGGATGCGGACGCGCGAAACCTTCCTTGCGCGGCCGGCGTCCCAGTTGCTTCGTACTTCCACATGATCCCGAAACTGCAACCCGGCCAGGGTTCGGCCGCCGTCGCCATCAGTGCAACTTTTACGGCGGAGGCCTTGTCGCCGACCCTTGACTTCTGGATGCACCGGCTGGGACTCGGCCTGCCGGTCCGGTTCGCGCCTTACAACCAGGTGTTTCAGCAACTGCTGGACCCCAACAGCCTGTTGACGCAGAACCGAGGCGGGGTCAACGTCATTCTGGTCCGGCTGGAAGACTGGGTTCGTTTTCGGAGTCCCGACTCTCCGGGCATGGAGAGCATCGAGGAGATGGGGCGCTACCTGGTTTCCTGCATCCGGCTGGCGTCCGAGTCCTCCGCATCGCCTCTGCTGGTCACGGTCTGTCCTTCCTCTCCCGAATTTCTCTCCCATTCGGAGCAGGCCTCCCTGGCCGCAGGCGCGGGTGAGCTTCTGGCGTCGGAGCTGCGGGAGATGGGGGCGGTCTACTTCCTGGATCCCCAGGAGCAGGAGGCTCTGTATCCCGTCTCTCAGGTGCATGACCCGCATGCGGACGCGTTGGGGCACGTGCCCTACACGCCGGAGTACTTCACCGCCCTGGGCTCGTGGCTGGCGAGGAAGATCAACGCGCTGCGCATGACTCCATACAAAGTGGCGGCTCTCGATTGCGACGACACGCTTTGGCGGGGCATCTGCGGAGAAGACGGCCCGGAAGGAGTCGTCATCGATCCGCCGCGCCGCGAGCTACAGGAATTCATGGTGGCGCAGCACGATGCCGGAATGCTGCTGTGCCTGTGCAGCAAGAACAACGAAGAAGATGTGGTGGAGACGTTCCGGGCTCACCCCGAGATGCCTCTCCGTCTCGAGCACTTCGTCGCTCGCCGCATCAACTGGGCGCCCAAATCGGCCAATTTGGCGGCGCTGGCCGGAGAGCTCCAGCTTGGCCTGGACAGCTTCATCTTCGTGGACGACAACGAACGCGAGTGCGCCGAGGTGCAGGCCGGCCGTCCTGAGGTGCTGACGTTGCCGCTGCCGGCCGATGCGGAGCGCATTCCGCATTTTCTGAGGCACGTTTGGGCGTTCGACCGCATTCAGGTGACGGGAGAAGACAAACAGCGCAGCGAGATGTACGCCCAGCGACAGGAACGGGCGAGGCTGGAGAAGCAGGCCAAGACCCTGGGCGAGTTCATCGCCGCGCTCCAGCTCGAAGTGTCTATCGGCCCGATGACGCCCGACCAACTGCCCCGGGTTTCCCAGTTGACGCAGCGCACCAACCAGATGAACTTCACGACGATCCGCCGCACGGAGGCGGATCTCCAGGCTCTTCTGCGTTCCGGCCGTCACGAATGCTACACAGTCCACGTCCGGGACCGCTTCGGGAGCTATGGTCTGACCGGCGTGGCGATCGCCGAAGTCTCGCCCCCGGCTCTGAGGCTGGACACGTTCCTGCTGAGCTGCCGGGTGCTGGGGCGCGGCGTCGAACACCGTCTCCTGGCCTGGCTTGGGGAGGTAGCCCGCGAGAAGGGGCTGCCCAAGCTGGAGGCGCCCTTCCAGCCTACGCAGAGGAACCGTCCCGCGCTGCTATTTTTGGAGAGCGTCGGCGCCCGATACAAGCAGCCAGCCGGGAAAGGCTTCGTATTTCGGTTCCCGGCGGAGGCAGCCGCAGCCATCACATACGAGCCGTCCGCCGCCGTTCCCAAGCAATCCGCCGCGGAACCCGCGGCTCGTGACTCTTCGGCCGAACCCGTCGATTACGCCTACATCGCCGCCAACCTGGCGACCGTCCAGCAGATTCAGGACCAGGTCCGCGCGGGGAACCGGAACGGCGCAGTTGCCTCTGCTCCCTTCGCTGCCGCACGGACTGAGCTGGAGCAGCAGCTCGTCCGGTTGTGGGCCGAGTTGCTTGGGGTTCCGGTGGTTGGCATCCACGACAACTTTTTCGATCTGGGAGGGCATTCTCTGCTGGCGGTGCAGTTGCTTTCCCGAATCCGCCAGTCGTACCAGATCGATTTGGGTCTGGATGTCATTTACAGCTCTGCGTTCACGGTAGCCGAACTGGCCAAAGTGATTGAGCTGCACCAGATTGAGCGGTCCGGCTCCGATGACTACGCCCGGATTTTGGCCGAGATCGAAGGACTGTCCGATGAAGAAGTGAGAGCTCTGCTTGAGAAGGAGTCGGAAGGGATCAAGAGCAGCGGAGGCCATTGAGCCATGCGCATCCTGCTGACCGCAAACGCATCCTATGTGCCGCCTCGGGGCGGCGCCACCCGGAGCAACATGCTGTGGCTGGAGACGCTGGCCGCGGCCGGTCACGAGTGCCGTATTGTCGCCTCCGACCTTTCGCATGACCGGGCCGGGAAACTTGAGCAGCTCCGCAGCGAGAAGATCCACCCTCAGATCCTTCAGTCCGCCTCAGCGGGAGGCGTCGAAATCCTGCGCCAGGGTCCCTTCCTTGTGTTCGCTGCGTCCGACCCGGCCCGCAGGGCGCAGATTCTCGCGGCCCAGATCCGGGAGTTTCAGCCGGATTGGGTTCTCGTTTCCAGCGAAGACTTGGGGCAGGTTCTCCTGAAGGAGGCGCTTCACGCGGCGCCCGAGCGCGTGATCTACCTGGCGCACACCCCCCAGCTCTTTCCCTTTGGTCCGGCCAGTTGGAATCCCGATCCCGCCGGCGCGGAACTGGTCCGGCGCACAGCGGCCATTGTGGCGATCGGCGAGCACACGGCGGGCTACATCGCCCGTCATTTGGGACGCCAGCCGGTGGTCATTCACCCCCCTATCTATGGTTCCGGGCCGTTCGAGAACCTGGGGGTGTTTGGATCGGGGCTGGTCACCATGATTAATCCCTGCGCGGTCAAAGGCATCAGTATCTTTCTGGCGCTGGCCCGCCGCATGCCCGAGATCCGCTTCGGGGCGCTTCCCGGCTGGGGCACAACGTCAGGCGACCGTAAGGCTCTCCAGTCTCTATCCAATGTGACTCTCCTCGCCAACGTCACCAGCATCCGGGAGGTGTTCCGCCGCACCAGCGTTCTCCTCATGCCCTCGCTGTGGTACGAGGGTTTCGGCCTGAGTGTGATGGAGGCGCTCCTGCACGGAATCCCCGTCATTTCCAGCGACTCCGGCGGGCTCCTGGAGGCGAAGATGGGCACCCGTTTCATCCTGCCCGTGCGGCCCATCGAGCGGTATGAGCCTGTCTTCGACGAGCACGGACTGCCGCTTGCGGTCATTCCGGAGCAGGACATCGAGCCGTGGGCCGAAGCGCTGCGCCTTCTCATGACGGACCCCGTTCTTTACGCCGACGAGTCCGCGGCTTCCCACGAGAGGGCCGTGCGCTTCGTCTCCTCAATCCAGCCCGCCAAGATGGAGGAATTTCTGAGGTCGCTTACTCCGGCTGCCGCGGCCCAGCCGGACGGCTCCCCCGCGCTGCCTGCCGGCCTCTCGACACTTTCGCCGGAGAAGCGGGCTCTCCTTCTTTCCCGATTGAAGAAGGGACACGCGCCTGAATAGATCTGAGGCCCGCGGTATGAGAATCCTGCTTGCCCACAACAAGCTCTACTATCCTTCTTACGGCGGCGGAGACAAGTCCAACCGGCTGCTGATGGAGGCACTGGCGGCGCGCGGCAACGAATGCCGCGTCCTGTGCCGGGTGGGAGGGGGCGATCCGGCCGAATCGAGGAAACTGCTGGCGGCGCTTGAATCGCGCGGCATCCCCGTCCGTTCCTCCAGTCCGGACGAAGTGCGCTTCACGCTCAACCGCGTCGAGATCGCCGTGGTCCTCCATCCCCGGGACCTGCCGTCGCGCCTGGCGGGGCAGATCGGTGAATTCGGCCCCGACATCGTCCTCACCTCCACGGACGATCCGGCCTTGCTGCTCCTCGAGACCGCTCTCAAGGCCGGAGGCCCGCGCGTCGTCTACCTTGCCCGCACCACGCTCGATGTGCCCTTTGGCCCCGATTGCGCTTTCCCGAGTCTGCCGAAGACGGAATTGCTACGGCAGGCGGATGCCGTCGTGGGCGTGAGCCAATATGTCGCCGATTACCTCCGGCGCTGGGGTGGTCTGCCGGCCGTGCACGTTCCCATCTCCCTGCTCGAGCCCGGTCCCTATCCCCTGCTGGGGCGTTTCGACAACGAATTCGTCACGATGGTCAACCCCTGCGCGGTGAAGGGCATTACGATTTTCCTTGCGCTCGCGGATCTCATGCCCGGAGTCCGATTTGCCGCGGTGCCAACGTGGGGCACGAACCAGGAGGACCTGGCCGCTCTGCGCGCCCGCCCGAACGTGGCTTTGCTGCCTCCCTCCGACAAGATCGACGATATTCTTGGCCGGTCCCGGGTGCTGCTGGTACCCTCTCTTTGGGCCGAAGCCCGTTCCCGGATCATCCCCGAGGCCATGTTGCGGGGCGTGCCGGTGATGGCCGCCGCCGTCGGAGGCATTCCCGAGGCGATGCTGGGCGCCGACTATCTGCTCCCCGTGAGGCCCATCCAACGATACCGATCCGAACTGGACGACCAGCGTGTTCCCCTGGCCGAGGTTCCCGAACAGGATCTCACGCCCTGGCAGGCGGCCCTCGAACGACTGCTCAAAGATCGCAGCCATTACGAGCAGCTCTCGATCCTTTCGAGGGAGAAGGCCCTCGCCTACACCGCGGGCTTGAGCGTCGAGCCTTTCGAATCCCTGCTCCAGCAGGCGCGACGAAGTCCGCGGAAAACGGCTGCCGCCGCCCCTGCGCCGGCGGCGGCTTCCCTGGACCATCTCTCGCCCGAAAGACGGCGGCTGCTGGCCTTGCGGCTGCAAAGACAAACACAATCCTCCGCTGTCGACCTTTGGTTTCCTAGTGCGAGGACCGCCCCGACCGCCTCGGTCAGACTGTTCTGTTTTCCTTTTGCGGGGGCCGGCGCATCGGCCTTCCGAGGCTGGGCCGAACGACTGCCTGCGAAAGTCTCCGTGTGTCCGGCGCGCCTGCCCGGCCGGGAAAGCCGCTCCGCGGAGACGCCGATCTGTGAGATGCAGACTCTGGTTCACGCCTTAGGGGCGGCGATGGAGGCCTACCTGGACCAGCCCTTCGCCTTCTACGGGCACAGCATGGGGGCCGCTATTGCGTTTGAGCTGGCTCGCCACCTCCGCTCGCAAGGGCGCCAACTGCCTCTGGCGCTTTTTGTCTCCGGCGCTCGGGCGCCCAACCTCCGACACGGACACGTCCCTCCACCGGAACCGACGGAAGAAGAGTTTCTGCGCGAACTCGACAAGATCGAGGGTCTCCCTCCGGATATCCGCCAGAACCAGGATCTGCTGCGCCTGGTGCTCCCCGCCCTGATGGCGGACAGCAAGCTCTATCGGAAGTACGTCTATGCGGAACAGGAGCCTTTGGTCTGCCCCATCTGCGTTTATGGCGGGCAGGATGACCGCAACGTCCGCCTCGAGCACCTTGAGGCTTGGCGCCGGGAGACCGCCGGCCCGGTGCAGGTGCGCACGTTTCCAGGGGGACATTTCTTCATTCAATCGGCACAAACGGAATTCCTGGCTGCCCTTGCCGGCGACCTTGACGCCCTGATTCGTGGCTAAGCCGATCCGGGCTTTCCCGAATTCACGGATTGCCGCCGCTCTTTCCGCACGGAAAGGCCGGGAATCGCGGAACTTCTTGTAAAAAGGATGTTAAACGAATGAAACCCGGCCAAGGGCGGGTACCGAGGTTGGCGCTGTTTACGCCTTGTACAGACGGAAACCGGTGAGCGCAGCTTCGCCGGCAGAGAGGTCCATAGATGCTGAACAAGCGAGTTTTCGTAGGCTTCGGTGGACTGGCGGCGGTTTGCGCCGCCGTCGTCGGGTTGTTCGCCTCGCAGCACCAGGGGGTAGTCAAGTCCGGCGGCCATCCTCTGCCAGGAGCGACAGTCACGGCGGTTCAGGGGAGCACGAAGCGAATCACCACTACGGACGACAACGGCGCCTACTCGCTCCCGGATCTCGGCGAGGGAACGTGGACTCTCGAAGTGGAGATGTTCGGCTTTCAAACCGAAAAGCGGGAGATCCAGGGCGACGCCACCGCGGCTCCCGCCGAGTGGAATCTGAAGCTCCTCTCGGATGCCGAGGTTCAGGCGGCTCTCGCCGCCAGGGCCCGTGCGGCCTCGGCGGCGCTGGCCGCCAATGGTGTCACCCCCGCCGCGGCTCAGTCCCCGGTCTCCGGCGCACCGGCTCAACAGCCGCCCTCCGCAACCACCACAGCGGCTGAGCCGTCCCGGACGGGAACCTCAGCGCAGCCCGCTTCCCAGCAGGCCGCTGCTCGCTCGGGAAGGCAGACGACGGCACAAGCCGGGCGAGGCCTCACGGGACGAGGGGGCCGGGGCCGCCAAGGAGGTGAAGGGCCCAACTTCCAGGAGGTCGGAATCAATCAGTCCGCCGACTCGTCGCTCTTCGTCCAGGAGGGGATCGTCACCAGCGAGATGTCAGCCGAACTCTCCAGCAGCGCCGCGCAGTCTTTCCTCGTGCAGGGCAGCATGAGTTCCGCACTCGGCATCCAGGGACAGAACGATTGGGGGATGTTCGGACGCGGAATGATGGGCGGCCCGGACATGATGATGGCGATGGGGGGACGTGGGATGGACAACCCCTTTGGAGCGGGCGGGGTTGGGATGGAAGGCCAGGACGCCGGTCAGGCCGGAGAGATGGCCCAAGCGGGGGGCCGAGGCGGCTTCGGAGGAGCAGGCGGCCGCGGCGGCATGGGAGGTGGCCCCGCAATGATGGGCGGGGGACGAGGCGGCGCGGGTGGGCCCGGAGGGCGGGGCGGCCCAGAAATGGCAGGAGGCCGCCGAGGGCCGGGAAGAGGTGCGCCCGACTGGATGGGCAGAGGCGGGGCCTTGGCCTTCGGAAACAACCGGCGCGACCCGCGCATGAGGTACACCGGCAGCCTCAACATCAACGAATCGAACTCCCTCCTGAACGCGCAGTCGTACTCGCTGAGCGGCCAGAACATCCCGAAGCCCTACTCGAACAACACGAGCGTCAATGCCTCCATCGGAGGTCCGCTGAAGATTCCCAAACTTCTCAGCGGAAACCGGGGGCAATTCACTTTGAACGTGGGAGTGGGCAGAAGCCGGAATGGCCAGCAGGGCTCGCTCACGACGATGCCGTCCGAGCTTGAGCGCAACGGAGACTTTTCCAACTCCGTGGCTTCCAGCGGCCAACCCGCGCTGATCTACGACCCAACGACCGGCGCCCCCTTCCCGGGCAATCTCATCCCGGCGGCTCGGATCGACTCCATCGCCTCGGCGCTGTTGCAATACTATCCGCGTCCCAATCTGCCGGGGCAGACACGCAACTTCCAACTGCCGACCACCCGCTTCAGCAACAGCAACAATATCAATGCCCGCGTCAACCAGACGGTCAGCTCCCGTGACCGGATTTCCGGCGGCTTCGGATACTCAGGCGGCAACAGCACCAATCCCAGCATCTTCGGCTTCACCGACACCGGCACAAGCCGCGGCATGAACGCCAACCTCAGCTACTCGCGCAACTTCGGAAGCCGCCGGATCCTCACCCTGAATTACAACTTCAGCCGCAGCCGCAACCTAACTTCGCCGTACTTCGCCTATCGCGACAACGTGGCCGAACGCCTGGGGATCCAAGGTGTATCCACCGATCCCCTGAACTGGGGCCCGCCCAACCTCAACTTCACGAACTACGCCAGCCTGTCGGCGACCTCGGCCTCTCTGAACCGGAACCAGACCAGCGCACTGGGCGGCTCCTTCCTTTTCGTGCATAAGACGCACAACATCTCGTTTGGCGCGAACTACCGCCGCCAGCAGACCAACCGCAACTCCGATCCGAACGGGCGTGGCGCGTTCGCCTTCAACGGCTACGTCACGAGTCACATTCTCAACGGGGCTGCCGAAGCGGGCACGGGGTTCGACCTGGCGGATTTCCTTCTTGGAAAGCCGGGCACCGCCACCATCCGCTACGGCAACCCCTCTCTCTACTTCCGCGGCTCCACGGCCGACATCTACATCCAGGACGATTGGCGGCTGAGTTCCCGGCTCTCCGTGGCCGTGGGCGTCCGATGGGATTACCAGACACCGGTGCGCGAACTATTTGACCGCCTGGTCAACCTCGACATCGCGCCGTATTTCACCGCAATCGCGCCGGTCTTGCCCGGACAGGCGGGGCCGCTGACCGGCCGGCAATATTCCTCCGGCTTCCTCAATGGCGACAGGAACAACTTCTCTCCGCGGCTGGGGGTGGCCTGGCGGCCCAGCGCCAAGCGATCCACCGTGCTCCGGGCCGGCTATGGCCTGTATTACAACAGTTCGGTTTACAGCAGCGTGGCTTCGCAAATGGCGCAGCAGCCGCCTCTGGCCACGGTATGGAATCTGAACATCCAGAACAGCCCCCTGCTGACCCTGGCGGATGCCTTCACCAACCCGCTCAACGTCAAGACGAATACGCTCACGGCGAACACGTTCGCCGCCGACCCCGACTACCGAATCGGTTACGTGCAGCAGTGGAACCTCGCGGTTCAGCAGAACCTGCCCTATTCGTTCCAGACCACCGTGAGCTACCAGGGGTCCAAAGGGACCAACCTGAACCGGCAGTTCCAGCCGTGGGTCACGCCTCCGAATGCTCCCGCGGCAGGCTATCCTACCGGTTACAGCTATCAGACTTTCGGCGGCAATTCCATTTACCATGCCGGCTCAATCCAGTTGATGCGGCGCTTCCGCGCCGGTTTGAGCGCCGGGGCGAGTTATACGTTCTCCAAGTCCATTGACGATGGCGGGGCCGGCGGTGGCGGGAACCAAGCCCAGAACTGGCTCGACTTCCGCTCCGAACGGGGGCTCTCGAGCTTCGATCAGCGCCACAGCGTGAATGTCAATTTCTCCTACAGCACCGGGCAGGGCCGGCGCGGAGGCGGCATGGTGACCGGCTGGAAGGGCCATCTGCTGAAAGACTGGACTCTCACGAGCCAGATCCAGGTGCGGAACAGCAATCCCATGACCGCCACCGTAGGAGGCAACCAAGTGTCGCGCGGCGCGGTTTCTCAGACGCTGCGCGCCAACGCCACCGGCCTGCCGCTCCACCCCGCGCCGGCGGGCCTGCTCTTCAATCCGGACGCCTTCGCCGTGCCACCGGCCGGATTCTGGGGCAACGCCGGGCGCAACACCATTCCCGGCCCCATGGTGGTCAGCCTGAATGCCAGCGCCGGCCGCGTTTTCCGTCTTGGCGAGCGCCGCAGCATGGATTTACAGATGCGCGCCAATAATGCGCTCAACACGGTTGTCATCAACAATTGGAATACGCAGCTCAACACCAACACATTCGGACTGCCCACGGGGGTGGCTCCGATGCGGACTGTTACTTCGAGCCTGCGATTCAGGTTCTAGCCATGAAAGCATCCACAGCCGTACCTGCGATTTGTCTGGCCTTGCTGCTTGCGGCCTTCGCGCAACAGACGCAACAGCCGCAGGGGAAGCCGATACAGCAGCCTAACGCGCCGCTCACGAGGCAGATCGTCAAGTTCGAGACGACCACCCAGTTGGTGATTGTCAACGTCACCGCCAGGGACAAGGACGGCAGACCCATCGAGAACCTGAAACCCTCCGACTTCACCGTCTTCGAAGACGGCAAGCCGCAGGAGATCAAAGTCTTCGAGTACCAGCGGCTGGAAGAGAACGTCCTGCCGGCCCCCGCCAAGACCTTCGCCACGCGTCCCGAGGACAGACCGGCGGAAGCGCAAGCCCAGCCTGCCGCGCCGCGCGCCGCGGCCGCCGTGCAGCCCGCCATCACCCCGGCCAGGCCCGGCGAAATCCGGTACAGGGACAGCCGTTTGCTGGTGCTCTATTTCGATTTTCAGGGCATGCCCGTGGAGGACCAGATCCGGGCCCAGGATGGCGCGATCCGGTTTCTGAACACCCAAATGACCCCCTCAGACCGCGTGGCCATCATGAGCTACGCGGGCCAGCTCAAAGTGCTTCATGATTTCACCGACGACCGCGACGCTTTGATCCAGATCGTCAAGGGCCTCGTTATGGGCGAGGCCAGCGAAATGGCGAACGTTGTCAGCGACGAGAGCGCCGAGGACACCGGCGCCGCTTTTACCGCGGACGACACGGAATTCAATATCTTCAACACCGACCGGCAACTGACCGCCTTGGGCAACGCCATCAAGATGCTCTCCAGCCTGCCCGAGAAGAAGGCGCTTGTTTACTTCGCCAGCGGCGTCGCCCGCAGCGGGATCGACAATGACGCCCAGTTGCGAGCCACGATCAACACCGCCCTGCGCAGCAACGTCTCCATCTATCCCGTAGACGCACGCGGTCTGGTGGCGACGGCCCCCGCCGGAAACGCCAACCGCGGCTCCGGCGGCGGAGCGGGCAACCGCGGCAATTTCTCCGGCGGCGCGGGGCGGGCCATGATGGGCAACCTCTCCGGCTCCCAAGACACCCTGTATGCGCTCGCCGCCGACACAGGCGGCAAGGCGTTTCTGGACAGCAACGACCTCGCCATGGGCGTCGCCCAGGCCCAGAAGGACATCGCCAGCTACTACATCCTCGGCTATTACAGCCCCAACATGGCCATGGACGGCAAGTACCGGCGCATCAAAGTCCAGATCAACAGCAACCTCAGCGCCAAGCTCGACTACCGCACCGGGTACTTCGCCGCCAAGGAGTTCAAACAGTTCAACGCTTCGGACCGCGAGCGGCAATTGGAAGAAGCGATCATGCTCGGCGATCCCATCACCGACCTGAGCCTGGCCATTGAAGTCGCCTACTTCCGCATGGCCATGGATCGCTACTACGTGCCGGTCACAGTCAAGCTCCCCGGAACCGACCTCGAGCTTGCCAAGCGGGGCGGATCCCAGACCAGCCGGCTCGACTACATTTGCCAGGTTCGGGACTCCAAAGGCCGTCTAGCCGCGACCGTACGGGACTTCATCACGGTGCGCCTCAAGGAAGACACGGCGGCGGATCTGGCAAACAGGACCGTCGCCTACGACGTGGGCTTCGCCCTTCAGCCCGGCGACTACACCCTCAAATTCCTGACCCGGGAGAACGAGACCGGGAAGATCGGAACGTTCGAAACCAAGTTCACTGTCCCTGATCTGACCAAGGACGCCGGGCTTCTCCCGATCAGCGCCGTCATCCTCAGCAACCAGCGCGAGAAGCTTGAGAACGCCATTGGGACGGCACGTCCGAACATGCGCCTTTTTAACTTCAACCCCCTCGTCCGAAGCGGCGAAAAGCTGATTCCCAGTGTCACCCGCGTGTTCCGCAAGGAACAGGAGATGTACGTCTTCCTCGAGGCCTACCAGCCCAACGCAGAATCCACGCAGCCGATGGTCGCCAGTCTCGGCCTGTACCGTGGCAGAGTGAAGGCCTTTGAAACCGAGCCGCTGAGAATCACGGACGGCCTGAACCCCATGACCAAGGCCGTACCGGTCCGCTTCAGCTTTCCGCTCGCCAAGCTGGAACCCGGACGTTACATTTGCCAGGTAAACGTTCTCAATCCGGCCTCCGGCAGGTTCGCCTTCTGGCGCGCGCCGATCATTCTTCTGCCGTAGCCGTCACCCCGCGGCAACCGGCGCTCTCAAGGAGGCCGGGAATCATGCGGCTCAAGTTCCGGCGTTACACTGCAATCTTATGCCTGCCATTGAGCTCCCCGCTGTCAAGTCGGCGTCCGAAATCCGCGACCTGCGTTCGGCCTTAGGGTTCCTGCAACAGTTCCCAACCCAACTGGTTCGCACCCGCCGGCCCGTGGACCCCCGCCTGGAACTGGCCGCGGTCTACAAACTCGCCGGGGCTGGGACGCCGCTGCCGCCGCCGGCCCCCTCCGGGCCGGCTGTGCTCTTCGAAGAAGTCAAAGGTTTCTCCATGCCGGTAGCGGCCGGCGTGCTCGCGTCCCGAGAACGCACGGCGCTGCTGCTCAACAGTTCCGTGTCGCGTCTTCCCTTCGATCTGCTCGAGGCCCTGAACCATACGCTTCCGCCGGTCCTGATCCCGGCGCAGCGCGCGCTCTGCCAGGAAGCGGTCTTGCGCCCGCCCTTCGACCTGCGCGAACTTCTGCCGGCGATTACCCACACCCGTCTGGACGCCGGTTCCTACATCACCATGGGGCTCCTGCGCGCCGAGGACCCGGAAGCCGGCGACTCCGACGTCACCATTCATCGCCTCTGTCTCCAGGGGCCGGACCGCCTCAGCGTCTACTTCGTTCCGGGGCGCCATATCGACCAGTTCCGCGCCAAGGCCGAAGCCGCGGGGCGGGCCCTCCCCGTGTCGGTGAATATCGGTCTCGATCCCGCCATTTATTTGGCGTCCTGCTTTGAGCCTCCGACGACCCCGCTCGGTCTGGACGAGCTGACCATCGCGGGCGGCTTGCGGAAACGCCCGGTGGAACTGGCCGCCTGTGTGACCGTGGCGTCCAAGGCCATTGCCCGGGCTGAAATCGTCCTCGAAGGCGAGATCCTCCCCGGCGTTCGCGTCCGCGAAGACGCCGCCAACGGCGCCGGTTACTCTATGCCTGAGTTCCCAGGCTATATGGGCGTGGCCCAACGGGATGTGCCCGTGATCCGAGTGACGGCGGTTACGCATCGACGGAACCCGATTTTCCAGACCCTGGTCGGGCCGGCGCTGGAGCACACCAACCTCACCGGCATCCCCACCGAGGCCAGCATCCTGCGGCTCGTCGAGAACACCATGCCCGGGCGCCTCGCCGGCATTTACTGCCATCCCTCGGGCGGCGGCAAGTACCTCGCCATTCTCCAGTTCCGCAAACTGTCGGAGAAAGACGACGGCCGGCCGCGCCAGGCCGCCCTCGCGGCCTTTGCCGCCTTCCCCGAACTGAAGCACGTCATCCTAGCCGACGATGACATCGACATCTTCGACACCAACGACGTGCTTTGGGCGATGACCACACGCTTCCAGGGAGACGCCAGTACGGTCTTCATTCCAGGCGTGCGCTGCCATCCCCTCGACCCCTCACAATCGCCCGATTTCAGTCCGTTCCTTCGCTCCGAAGGCACGTCTTGCAAGACCATCTTCGATTGCACGGTCCCCTACCGGATGAAGGACCGTTTCCGCCGTCCGGAGTTCCTGGCCCTTGATCGCGAGGAATTCATGCCGGGCGATTGACAGTCCGCCAGACGAGATACCCCGTCATAGGCGCCGCCGCCGCCACGCCGAACGCCAGATCCCAGCGGCCCGCATCGATCATTCCGCCGAACACCGGCATCGCCACCGCCACCCCGGCCGACCAGGCCCCCGCCCCAAGCCCAGCCAGCAGACCCGAGTGGGCCGCCGCGAACACGTGGGTGGCATAGGCCACGGTCAGGATGATGAATCCCCCGGCGACGAACATGCCCAGCCATAGCAATCCCATCACGCCCGGCAGGGAGCGAACCCACGGCGCGGCCGCCAGCGGCAGGGCCAGCACTCCCGCAACGGCGAGCAACCTCCTCAGGCCGGGCAGGCGGTTGCCGGGCGGGAGACGGTCCACCCGCCAGCCCCAGAAGAAATACCCCGTCTCCCAGCCGATCGGCGGGATCCAAAGCAGCTTGCCGATCAAGGACTGCGAAGCCCCGAAAACCCGGCTGAGGTACAGCGCCCCTGCGTAAATCACGAACGCGATGGGCAATGCACCCAGCGCGTAAGCCGCCATGTAGCTCCACAGCCGAGGGTCGCGGAACCGCGGCTTCGACGCCGCCACCTGGACGGCGGGGGCCGAGCGGTGCTCCCGCACATCCCGCCGGCGGCTGACCAGAAGCCAAAGCGCAAGCCAGGCCACGCCGACCAGGCCCGTGAACAGGAACGCCGCGCGCCATCCCCAAATCAGGGCAATCGGGGTAATCATCAGGGGGGTCACGATGGCGCCCAGGGATCCTCCGCTGTAGGCCAGCGCCACCCCGCGCGCCCGCAATTCCACAGGCAGCGTCTGCGTTACGGTGCGGAGCCCGCCGGGAAAGGTTGCCCCCTCTCCGAATCCAAGCACCGACCTCGCGGCGGCAAAGCCCAGGAAGCCCGCCGCCAGGGCATGGGAAGCCGAAGCGAGCGACCACACGGAAACGGCCACGATCATGCCCGCGCGCACGCCGAAATGATCCAGCCACCGTCCCCAGAGCGGGTTCGCCAGCATGTAGGCGACCGAGAACGCCGAGATCACAAAACCGTACTCTTCGGCGTTCAGATGAGTCTCATCCAGGATCGTGGGAGCCAGCAGCGCCAGAGTGTTGCGGTCGATGTAACTGATGAGGGACACCAGCAGCATCGTCGCCGCCGGGACCCACAGCTTGACCTTGTTCACATTCCGATCCAGCGGCGGAACGCCACCACGGCGTTGAGCCCGCCGAAGGCGAACGAATTGGAAATCGCGTACTCAGGCTCGGCCCGGCGCGCGACGTTCGGGATCACATCCAGGCCGCACTCCGGATCGGCCTCCGTGAAGTTCGCGGTGGGCGGCAGAATTCCATGGTGCAGCGCCAGGGCGGTGGCCGCGGCCTCCAATCCTCCGGCCGCGCCGAGCGCATGCCCATGCATGGATTTCGTCGAGCTGACCGCGAGCCGGTCCGCATGCGCGCCGAAGACCTCGCGGATCGCCCGCGTCTCCGTCGGGTCGTTGGCCGGCGTGCCTGTCCCGTGAGCATTCACGTAACCCACGGCCTCCGGGGGCGCCGCGCCGTCGGAGAGCGCCATTCGCATCGCCCGCGCCGGCCCCTCCATGGACGGCTGCGTGATGTGGTGCGCATCGCTGGACATGCCGAAGCCCACGATTTCCGCATAGATCCGCGCACCGCGCGCCCGGGCGGCATCCAGCGCTTCGAGCACGAGCATCGCCGCGCCCTCGCCCAGAATCATCCCGCGCCGGTCCCGGCAAAAAGGCCGGCACGTATCCGGGGAGACAACGCGCAGCGCTTCCCAGGCCTTCAGCAATCCCATGCTGAACGGGGCCTCGCTCCCGCCCGCGATCGCCACAGAGACGGCGCCCTGTCTCAGAAGCCAGAATGCCTGGCCCAGAGCATGATTCGAAGAGGAACAGGCCGTCGAGATCGTGAAGGCCGGACCGTGCAGACCGTACTCCAGCGAGATCCGGCTCGCGCCCGCGTTGGCCATCGTCTTAGGAATTGTCAGCGGATGGACGCGCGGCCGCTTCTCCAGGTACAGGTCCACGAAGCCTTGATCCTGCGTGCTCTGCCCGCCGACGCAGGAGCCGGTCACCACCGCCGCCGTCTCCCGCAGAGCGGGAGTGAACTCCAGGCCGGAATCGGCCACTGCCTCGCGCGCGGCGATCAGGGCGAACTGAGCGAAGCGGTCCAGAAAGCCGGCCTCCCTGGCGTCCATGTGCGCTTCGGGGTTGAAGCCACGCACTTCGGCTCCGTTCCGAAACCGCATCTGCGAACAATCCACCGCCTCGATGGGGGCGATGCCGGGCCGTCCCTCGCGCAGCGCTTCCCAGAAAGCCGCCCGGCCGTGGCCCAGCGCCGAGACGACACCAATGCCGGTGATCACTACGCGCCGCAATCCCATGGCTTAACTCGCGCTGCCCGAGGCCGCCACCAGCTTTCCGATGCCCTCGATCATCTGCGCCACGCTGCGAATCTCCCTGGTGTCCTCGTCCGGAATGCTGATTTGAAACTCCTCCTCCAGCGCGAAGAGGATGTTCACCGAATCCAGGGAATCCAGCCCCAGTTCTTCGAACGTGCTCTCCGCCGAGATCTTCTCCCTGGGGATTCGCTGCGTCTTGGCGATTACCGAAATCACCCGTTCGGTCAGGTCGTTGGACATAGAATCTGGCTCACCGTCTTCAAGCTATAGCCTCTTGCCGCGAGTTCCGGAATCAGCCGGCGGACGGCTTCCACCGTCGCGCGGATGTCCGGCTGGGTTCTTCCGCCCCGCCCGTCGTGCAGGCAAAAGATGGCGCCGTTACGAGCATACCGCAACAGCCTCTTCACAATCGCCTCCGCGGGCCATTTCCAATCCAAACCGATCGCCGTCCACATCACGCCCATCAATCCGAGTTCCCGCTGCGCCTTGCGCATTCCGAACCAGCGGCCGCCGTAGGGCGCCCGAAACAAGGCCGGCCGAACCCCGGTGACCGCCTCGATGGCCTCCTGGGCCGCCCGGATCTCGCGCTCGACAAAGCGAGGGGCGCGCAAGAACAACCGGGTGTGGGAATCGCCGTGGTTGCCGATTTCATGGCCATCGTGAATCAACTGGCGGGCGATCTCGGGAAGCCGCCGCACATTCCGGCCGGTCAGAAAGAACGTCGCCTGGGCACGGTGTTCCGACAGCGCCGCCAGTATCTCCGGCGTCGATTCACTGGGGCCGTCGTCGAATGTCAGCGCGATCCAGGGGCGGTCCTTCCGTCCCCGGCAGACTGACGGCCCGAACACCGAAGACGACCTCCCGCCCACGGCCCAAGCCATCCCACAGGCGCCCAGCAGAACGGCAGCCCCCGCGCTCTCCACCAACATGCCGCGAATTGTAGCATACGGCCGTTCGCCGCTTCAGGAAATTCTTAACGCCGCGCAATTCAAATCTGATCTGTCCGGGGCGGGCGGTGGCGCAGCCATCGGATTCTCTCGACGCCGCTCCCGCATCGAACCATGTCAGCCGCCGGCTCACTGCGGCAAGCTGCAATCCACGCACAGGCCTTCCAGCGGCCTCCCGATCGCCGCCGCGAGGTCCGGTATCGTGTTGTACTCCAAATCCTCGACGCCCAGAAACTTCGCGCGGTCATCCAGCGCCGGAATCCGGTCCACCAGCAACTCGCCTTTCCGCGTGGTCTTCCCCCACTTGCAGTGACTCCTCAGCTCCGGGTTGGAGATCCGCAGATGGATCTCTTTCACCCCGGCCTGTCTGAGCTTCGGAACCAGGTCCATCTGGGTCTGCGTGCCGCGCACAATGGAGTCGTCACACACCACCACCACCTTGCCTGCGCAATCTTCCCCGCTCGCCAGAAGCTTGATCCGCGCTTCCTTGTCCCTCTTAAGCTGATCCTGGGGGATGAAACTGCGGCCGGCGTAGGGGTACTTGAGCAGCAGTTCATCGTAGAGCGGGATGCGGGTCAGTCTTCCCGCCATCATCTGGCGGCAGAACTCCTGATGGTAGCCGATGGCGTGAAACCTTCCCGAATCTGGAACCGGAATCACGACATCCGGTATGAATCCCCTTTGGATGTCTCTTGCCGCCAGCGTCGCGCCCAGGCGTTTCCGGACCAATGAATCCGGCACACCGCCCGTCACGTTGTTTGGAAACCCTGTGTACACCCAGTAGAAGCTGCAAACCTGCTGCGGGCCGCATTCGATTCTGCTCCTGGTCTCACAACGGCCATTCTTGAGCAATACAATCTCGCCCGGCTCCACGTCCCTGATCCTCCGATAGCCGAGGTTCGTGAAGCCACCCGACTCCGAGGCGGCAACCACCGCTCCTTCCTTCTCCCCGATCACCAGCGGCCAGCGCCCGGCCGGGCAGCGCGCGACGTAGATTCCCTCCCCGGTCAGAATCATTAGCGAAAGAGCGCCGTCCATCTCCCGAATCAGGTTCCGGATCCCGCCCACGAGGTCTTCCCCTTGCGCCGTCAGCTTGGTGATCACCTCGATGTCATCGCCCCGGGTGAAAACATGGCCGGCGCTCTTGAACCGGGCGGTCAGATCCACCAGGTTTCGAAGATTGCCCGCAAAGCAAGCCGCAAGCTCCCCCAGCCGCGACTCGGCGTAGTATGGCTCACGCACACAGCCGCAGTAACCGATCCCCTCTGTCCCATCGAGCCCTTCCAAATCGCCGGAGAACGTAGCGCGAAAACGTCCCCGATGGGTCCGGATCTTGAACTCCCCGTCCCGAAAGGTTGAGAGCCCCGCGTAATCTTCCCCCAGGTGCTGGTGATAGAACGTTCCCCAGAACATGTCCTCCAGGAAACTCCCGTTGAACTTGCCGGGATCGATACTGAGTGCGAACAGACCAGGCATATGAAGATTCCTCCTGCATGGAAATTGGAAGGATACCTCGGTCAGCCGGCCGCCCGCCAGTCGCGCGAAGTGGCGGAGCGCGCGGCCGAGGGCGAAGAATTCAGCGGGATGGGCGCACAGAGGATGGCCGCGCCCGGCAGCCCGGCGCTTTGTACGCCGGGGTCAGGTTCGTTCCTCCCGAGTGACGGCGGTGGCTTCCCGCGCGGCTTCCGGGTGAATCTATCACCGGCCATCACCGCTCCGGGTGTGGCAACAGCGGGTCCCGGAGGTCACATCAGCAATATTGAACGGAGGACTCGCGCCCGCAGATTGCCGCCGCGTCTGAAAGATCGGAGTTGGGAGCCACGATCCCATTGCTGCTCTTCGTCTTGAGCCTCAAGAGGAAATACGCGAAAAAGGTGTAAACTTGCGTCTTCACCCGGAGATCCCAAGGACCTCAGGGCACAATCCAAACGCACGCATCAGGAGAGCGCATGAAGATCGCTGAAATCACCGCTGCCAGGCTCAACGCCAAGGAGTTCATCCGGAACCAGTGTGAGGCGATCGCCGGAGTTGCCGGCGACTTCACCGCGATAACCGCCCTGTCGGGGGGCGTCGATTCGTCTGTCGTTACGGTGCTTGGCCACAAGGCCCTGGGCAAGAGGCTCGCCGTGGTCTTCATCGAGAACGGTTTGATGAGAAAGGACGAGCCCCGTGAGGTCGTGCGGGCATTTCGCGAATTGGGAATCCGCGTGAAAGTCATCGACGCGCGGGATGCGTTTTTCGGCGCTCTGCGCGGACTTCGCGATCCCGAAGAGAAACGCGAAGCCATCACCAGGACCTTCTACCAGGACGTCTTCGGCGCGTTATTCCGCGAAAGCGGCGCGCGCTTCCTGCTCCAGGGGACCATCCTCACCGACGTCGAAGAAACGGTGGCCGGAGTCAAGCGGCAGCACAACGTGCTGGCGCAACTTGGGATCGATCCGCAGCAGGCCTATGGTTACGGCGTCATAGAGCCGCTGCTCCAGCTCCGCAAGGATGGCGTGAGAAAGCTGGCCAAAGCCCTCGGCATGCCTGCCTCGATGTACCAGCGCATGCCCTTTCCGGGCCCGGCGCTGGCGGCCCGAGTCGTCGGAGAAGCCTCGCCCGAGTCCATCGAACTGGCGCGCAAAGCGACCGCCATCGTGGAAAAGGAGCTGGCAAACGTCCGCAAGTTCCAGTGCATGGCGATCCTGCACGAGGACCGGTTCCCCGGCATGAGAAACGGCAAACGCGACTACGGGCGCCAGATTGAAGTCCGCTGCTGGAACAGCGTGGACGCGCGCAAAGCCAGCCCGGTCTGGCTCTCGCCGCGGATTTTGGAGAAGCTGGCCGCCCGCCTCACCAAGGAGGTCCCCGGCGTCGTGAGCGTGACGTACAACATCGCCACCAAACCACCTTCCACGATGGAGGCCGTTTAGTCGCGGGTCCGGGGCAGGATCCCCGGTGACGGAATTTCGGGGACGGTGAGGGGCCTTGGGAAACAACCGTGGGGCAACGGCGCGCTAGCCCAATAGCCCGCCGTGTCCGAGGCTGGCGATCTCCCAGCCCGACAAGCGGTACCGGGCCAGCAGCGGGCACAGCAACAGATCCAAGATGTTGGGTTTCGTCGAACGGTAACACCCCGGAGCTGAAACCACGGGGATCTCTTCTTTGTAGCCGAGCAGGAGCAAATGACCGGGTTCCACCGGGGCCATGAACCGCTCAATGCGGCAGCCCGCGCGCTGCATCGCGCGTCCCACCGCATCTCCGGGTCCCGCGGGCGCCGTCGTCGATGCCGCCAGCAGCAGCGTGGGACGGGCGCCCAACAGGTGCTCCAGGGATCGCGCGAGTCCCTCATGCTCCTCCGTGCTGGCCAGACTGAAGCCGACTGTCACGCCGAATCTTTCCAGCCTTTGGCACATCACTCCTTCAAACAACTGCCGCGCCCGCTCGGCGCACAGGGCGTCCGAATACAGAACCGCCACCGTCGGCTTCCGGATCGGGCGCGCCTGCATCACGGGACCCCGCTCCTTCAGCAACGTGAGCACGGCTTCAAACTCGCTTCGCGCCACCGCGAACGGCGCGCTCTTCACCGAAGCCACCCTGTCTCCCGCCCTTGCGAAACTGAAGTTCGCCAAGGTGGCCATGGCGACCCCGCTCAGGCAGTTCACCTGCCGCAGAACCTCTTCGTCCACCAGCACGCAGCAGTCTTCGGTCGCCAACAGGTTGGCCCTGCCGCCAGCCGTGGGGCGAATCTCCAAGGCTCCGCAGCCGACCTCCCCGGCGATCCGGATGGCGGCCTCGTTCTCGCCGACCTCCCCTTCCTCCAGTTCCGTCACCCAAACCTGCGTCATCCCCCGGGCTTGCAGGATTTCGACGTCCTCTTCGCGGATCAGGTGTCCCTTGGGCAACAGTTTCCTCCCCCCTGCCTGGAACACAGTGGAACAAAGAATTCTGCCTGCCGATTGCCGGATGTCTACAGGTTGCGTTCTCATACCGCCACCCTGAGTAGTGGTTGCCGAAGCGGGCTATTCTCAAGGGAAACAGCCGCCGCGCGCGGGAAGCCTTTATTACGAGTGCGCTAACGGGACCGTACGGCCGGCACGATCACAAAACCGTTTGACGAATCGTCCGCCGCGGTCTCTCCCCTCAGCGGCTCAGCAGCTTCCGGCTCAAGCACCAGCGTTTTCTGCATTGCGATCTCGTCGCAGCACTGGAGCTTGGGGCAGCGCAGGCAATCTTTCCAAACCTTCGACGGCAGCCGCCGCCGGTCCACTTCCCTGAACCCGAGGCGCGAAAAGAAGTCCGGGATGTAGGTGAAAGCAAAAAGGGAGTGAATCCCGTGCGCGGCCGCCTCCGCCTCCAGGGCCTCGATCAGCCGCTTGCCGATGCCATAGCCTTTCCAATCCGGGTGGACGGCCAGTGACCGCACCTCGGCGGCCCGTGGCCCGTAGAAATGCAGGGCGCCGCATCCCGCCACGCTGCCGGGGATCGCCGCCACCGTGAAATCGCGTATGTTCTCCGCGAGCTCGAACTCCGTCCGCGGCAACATGATCCCCTGGGACGCGTAGCCGTTGATGAGGCTCAACAGAGGCTCGACGTCCGTCAGAAGAGCCTTCCGCATTTCGGGTTGGCGTGCGCTATTCACTGCGCTCTCCCCCTTCCAGCCGTGTGCCCACCAGCTCCCCGGAGAGCACCCGGGTCAACACCGCCGGCATCGCCCCGGGAGCGATTATGACTTCTCCGATTCCGGCATCCAGAGCATCGCCGGCGGCCCGCAGTTTGGCCAGCATCCCGCCGGCCGCGACCCCGCTCTCCATCAGTTCCTTCATGCCCTGCCGATCCAGCCTCCGGATCGGACGCTTCTTCGCGTCGAGCACGCCGTCTACATCGGTCAAGAACACGAGCGCGTCGGGCTTCAGCCCCTTCGCGCAGGCCACCGCCATCTGGTCCGCGTTGACGTTGAAGATCCGGCCGTTGCGGCTTCCCGCCACGCAGGCCACCACGGGCACGAATCCTCCGTCCGTCAGGCACCTCAGCAACTCCGGATTCGAGCGGACCGGGCGCCCCACGTGTCCCAGCTCCTCGCGGAGCGGCTCCGCCTCCACCAGCGCCCCGTCGATCCCGGAAATCCCTACCGCCGGCACGCCCTCCTCGATCAGGCTTGCTACCAGGAGCTTGTTGACGGTTCCGGCGAACACTTTCAACACGGCGTCCAGAACCTGGTCCGTTGTGACCCGAAGTCCTTCCACGAACTGGCTTTCCACTCCACGCTCCTGCAAGAACCTGGTCATCTGGCGTCCGCCGCCGTGAACCAGCGTCAGCCGGCGCCCGGCATTGATCGCCTCCGCCACGCCCCGCGCCACCTGCTTCCGCGAGGCGGGCTCATCCAACAGCGTCCCGCCGAGCTTTACCAGCACCTGCATCGGCCACTCACACAGTTTGGTTGTTTATTCATCACTATGAATAAATATACCATGACTTGAACTGAAGGACTGGGCTCGCGCCTGAACACTTACCCTCAAGATCTCACCGCCTGGGAGCGCCGCGGGCCGGGCCGGCATGCCGCAAACCCAAACCAGCGCCTTGCGCTTCGATCGAAAACACGTCCGGCAGATTCCGACTCATAACAGATTGCGGAGGACTGACGGTTCCCAGCCGCTACGGCCGCAGACGATAGAGCGCGCAGGCGTGGCTTTCGAGTTTTTCGCTGATGCCACCGCTGACACGTCCCAGGTCTTGAGCTTTCCAGAGATCGCGCACCGACGGCACGCTCTTCAGCCCCATCTCCTGCCAGTCCACCCTGACGGAGACAGCGCTTCGCCCCCTGTTGAACAACGCCACCGCCCATTCGCCCCTGGCGAGAGGCTTCACCCAGACCTCGCCGTCTCCGTCCTGACGCAGGCGGTATCCCTGCTTGCCCAGGGGGTCCTGGTCCACCGCGATCACCTCGCGATTGGACAATACCGCCAGGGTTTCCGGTGTCATCTGCCGGATGTCGTTGCCGAGCATGAGAGGCGCCGCGAGCATGGCCCAAAGCGTCATGTGGGAACGCTCCTCGGCGGCGTTCAAGCCTCCATTGCCGATTTCCAGCATGTCCGGATCGTTCCAGCGTCCGGGTCCCGCATACTTGTCCAGATCCTTTTGGTTGAACCCGATCGCCGCAACGGACCCCCACGAGTTGCCGATGTCTCCGGTGGTACGCCACAAGTTGCCGCCTGCCGCGGCCGCCCACTCCTGCACGTTGAAGAGGCCGTACTGGCAAACGCTGTGAATGATGGGACGACCCGTGGCCCGCAGGGCAAGCGACATCTTGCGGTACGCGTCTCCCATCCGCGGCAGATCCCACACCAGCCCACCGGAACACCAGTCGTACTTCAGATAATCCACGCCCCACGACGCCCAAGTGCGGGCGTCCATCTCTTCATGCGCCCACGAGCCCTCGAAGCCGGCGCAGCTCTTTGGCCCAGGAGAGGAATAGATTCCGAACTTCAACCCCCGCGAATGGACGTAGTCCACCAGTTCCTTCATCGACGGGAACTTCTCGTTTGGCTGGAGCACGCCCTTGTCATCGCGCTGTCCCTGCCAGCCGTCGTCGATGACCACGTAGACGTATCCGGCGTCGCGCAGGCCTGTCGCCACTAATGCGTCGGCGATCTCGCGGACCGTCCGGCCGTCAATCTTGGTCTGAAAGCGGTTCCACGAATTCCAGCCCATCGGGGGAGTCAGGGCCAGGCCGTTCGGCTCGAGCGCCATCGAGGGCGGCGTGGTGCGCGGCACGGTGCGCGCATACGGTTCCGGGTCGGTCGAAGTCCTCTTCGCCGTCCCGCTGCGGCGCTGCCTCCCGTTGCGCACGGCCGTGAACGACAACTCCTCTCCGTTGATCGTCCCCGTATACACGTCCTCCACCTTGTACTCGCCGAAGGTCTGGTGGCTGAGGAAGCGGAACTCGTTGCCGCTCCAGCCAGGCTCCTCCAGCGGAACCTCCCCGTAGCTCGTGCGCACCGAGCCTTGCAGTCTTCCCGCCTCCAGCTTGAAACGGAACGTGATCGGCTCGGTGCGGTCCGGCGCTACAGAGCGGAGACCCTGCCAGACTCCATTCGGGGATTGCGCCTGCAAGGCGGCGCAGAACAGCACAAGGGATGCGAGTTTCATAGGGGTTCCAGGCCATCATACAGGAACCTGGAGTTTGGGGCCGCGGCCGGCTCGCCGCGCACTCACAGGCAGGAAAGCCGGGGCCAGGTCAGCGACGCGCCTGCCGCGGGGTTCCCGGCGAGCGGAACTCCTCCCGCAGTCTCACAGAAGCCCCTCGGTCTCCGGATATCCCAACAACAGGTTCATATTCTGCACCGCCTGCCCCGCGGCGCCCTTCACCAGGTTGTCAATCGCCGCCACCACGACGGCGCGGCCGGAGCCAGCATCCACCTTCAATCCGATATCGCAGAAATTGGTGTGCCGCACCGCGCGCAAATCCGGCACGTGGCCCGGTTCGTACAAGCGCACAAAAGGCTCCCCCGCGTAACGCTCGTCGTAGGCGCGCGTCAACGCCGCCTCATCCCACCCCGAGCGCAGGCGGCAATAGACGGTCTCCAGAATCCCCCGGTCCAGCGGCAGAAGATGCGCGACGAAGCTGAGTTCACTCTCTTCCAGGCCGCAATTCATGAGGACTTCCGGCACATGGCGGTGGCCCAGGATCGAATAGGCCGAGAAGTTCTCCGTCACTTCGCAAAAGCTTGTTTTCAGACTGGGCTTGCGTCCCGCGCCGCTCACGCCGCTCTTGGCGTCGCAGATGATGCCGGCGGCGCGGTCGGCAGCCCCGGACTCGACCAGCGGACGGATGGCCAGGCTGGCCGCTGTCGGATAGCAACCCGGGTTGGCGACCAAGTCCGCCCTCTTGATTTCCTCGCGATAGAACTCCGGCAAGCCGTAGGCGGCGCGGGCCAGAAGTTCCGCCTGCGTGTGCTGCTCCTTGTACCAAGCCGCGTAATTCTCCGCCGTCTTGAGCCGGAAAGCGCCGCTCAGGTCGACCACCTTGGCCTTGGCCCCCAGCATCGCCGGAGCGAGTTCCATGGATACTTCCGGAGGCGTGGCCAGGAAAACAAGAGCCAGCTTCTCCGCACGCACAGCTTCCGCGGTGCAAGGAATCGTCGGAGGGCTCTTGCTCCCCTTGGGGCGTGGCTTCTCGCCGGCGTCACTGCGATGCTCGAGCAGCCAGGGCTCCACTTTCGGATGACGGCTCAGAATCGCAACCAGTTCGGCTCCGCTGTACCCGCGGAACCCGACAACGCCGACACGGACGATCATTGACTATTTATTCTCTCCTATGAATAAAAATAACACGATTTCTCGCGGCAGCAGGGATTGGTCAGGGCAGCTCAATCTTTGCAGTTACAGGACTGTGGGCCACAACCCTCTGTGAACCGCTGCCGCCGGGCTCGCTCGAGGCCCGCTTCATTTCTGTTCGGCCACAGACCGCTCAGCGAGTTCCCCCACCAATGGCAGCTTGTACCGCACGCCCTCGCTGGCTTTGAGCAGCATGAAAATCCAGCAGCCCAGCACCAGCAGCTTCAGGACTCCGCCGAGGAAGAAGCCCGGTCCGAACCAGATGTGCGTTCGCGCCGCGAGGTGAGACAAGGCGGTGGCGGGCGCAATGACCCAGTCCACCAACAGCCAGATCACAAACAGATAGATGCCCTGAAACGCGTGAAACCGCACGGCGGCTTCCTGCCGGAAGCGGCGAGAGGCCAGCACGATAATCGCGGGTATCCAGCCCACCACCGGGATGTAGCAAAGAATGGAAGCAGTCCGAGGGCTGATCCCGTCCTTTTGGGGCGGCGCTTGGACCGGTTGCCTGGCCCCGCACGCCGCGCAGTAAACGTCAGTTTCGGCTGTGCGGCGTCCGCATTGGCAACAGAACGGCATTGTCTCCCTGCTTCTCCATACGTTAAGACGAATGCACTTGTTCCTACAACTACCTGCCGGACACTGGCCGCCGCAGTGCTACAATACGGCGCAGGAACGGCCGACCGTGCCGGACCGCGTCTCAACGATCAGACGAAAGGACAGTATATGAGAACTCTGCCGTCTTCTGCCCGGCGCCGGGTGACCGTGTTGCTGGCATGCGCCTGCGCCATGCTGATTACCGCGGTGATCGGCAGCGGTCAACTGGGCGAGGAAGGGACGCCGATCCTACCAGGGCAGCCCTATCACGTCCACGACGCCAACCGGCCGCATCCCCGAGTCATCACGCCCGGCACGGAGAGCAGTCAGGAACGCCCGGGACGTCCTCCCTCGGACGCAATTGTGCTCTTTGACGGCAAGGACCTTTCGAAATGGGTGAACCGCCGGCGAGGGCAAGTAACCGAAGCCAAATGGAAAGTCGAGGACGGCTATATGGAGGTGGTCCGGGGCGCAGGGGACCTGCTGACCAAGGACAAGTTCGGCTCCGGCCAATACCACATCGAATGGGCTTCCCCCACAGAGATCGCCGGCAGCAGTCAGGGGCGAGGCAACAGTGGTGTGTTGCTTATGGAGCGGTACGAAATCCAGGTGCTGGACTGCTTCAAGAACCCGACGTACGCCGACGGCCACGCCGGCGCCATTTACGGGCAGTGGCCCCCGCTGGTGAACGCCTGCCGGGAGCCCGGGCAGTGGCAAACCTACGACATCATCTTCGAGGCCCCGGTATTTGAGGGCGATAGAGTCGTCAAGCCGGTGTACTTTACGGTGCTGCATAACGGGGTGGTTCTGCACAACCACAAGGAATCCATGGGGCCGATGGTGTTCCGCCAGGTCGCCAGCTACAAGCCGCACGAGCCGCTGGCTTCCCTCATGTTGCAAGATCACAACAACCCGGTGCGCTATCGCAACATCTGGTACCGGCCGCTGGGGGAGTACGACAGGCCCTGAAGATTCGCCCGTAAGTTCTTTCAGGTCAGCCAGTTCTGCGCCAGCGTCAGCCGCTCCTGGACGCGCACGCCGTGCGGGCAGTGAACGGAGCAAAGGTTACAATTCTCGCACCGGACCTCCCGCGCCAGCCGAGGGAGATCCCGGAACCTCTCTCTGGCCATCGGAAACTGGCCGTAGCCGTCGGCGTAACTGAGAATGCGCAGCATTTCCCCCACCGGCAATCCTTCAGGGCACTGGCCGGTGCAGGCGCCGCACATGCGGCAGTAGAGGGGGCGGATGTACTCCAGTTGCGCGGCCAACAACTTGCGGTCGTCATCGGTGAACGGCTGGCGGACGGCGGCGATGTCTTCCTCCACCTGTTCGTCATTCGCCATCCCGATCACCGCGCTATCCACGCTTGGGTTCCGCAGGACCCACTTCATGGCGGCGATCATGGCGCCCGGCTTTTTGAGTTGCGCGGTGAGGCCGCTGGGATTGTCGGTATAGAGCCGGTCTCCGCGCTGAATTCGATTGAAGCCCCCCGCCATCACCTTCATGGCTGCGATGCCGATGCCCGCCGTCCGCGCCGCCGCCAGTGTGTTCTCCATGTCCATTTCGGGCGGCATGCTGAAGTTGTAGGCGGTCAGGATCACGTCGGTCTGCCCCATCTTGACGAGGTAGGGGATCATGTCCTTCATCGTGAAGTGCATGCTGACGCCGGCGAAGCGGATCTTGCCCTGTTGCTTGGCGGTCCGCTGGGCCTCAAACAGCTCGTCGGGGAGTTCGGCCGGGGTATTGCAGCCATGCAGGTGCCAGATGTCGAGGTAGTCCGTCCCCAGCTCCTTCAGGCTCGCCTCCAGATCCCGCAGGGCCGCATCCCTGGTCTTGGCGGTTGTCTTGCTCTCAACCACCAGGTTCTGGCGTCTTCCCTTGATCACGCCGCCGATCATCCGTTCGTGGTTGCCGTTGAGGTAGACCCGCGCCGAATCGATGTAGTTAATGCCCATATCGATGGCCCGGGCGGCCACGCTGGGATCTGTGGCGGCTGTGCCGCCGAATCCGAGCCGGGTGACGCGGAGGCCGGTCTTGCCGAGAGTCGCGTAGGGAAGGCCGGACTCCTGCGCGGCGGACAAAGGGGCGGACTTCAAAGCGGCCGGAAGGCTCAGGCTTCCCGCCAGGAAGCTGCGCCGGGATGTTGTTTTCGCCATAGAGGATCGTCTTCTCCGAGAAAAGTGGAGTTTCGCCCAGTATAGATCCATCCGCCCCCTAGGGGATGTAAACTCCCTGGGGCCGATTCAGCGCCCCATGCCGAGGTAGCGGAAGCCGGCGCCCGTGATGGCGGCCGCATCCAGGTAGTTCCGGCAATCCACCACCAGAGGCGAAGCCAGGACCTTCCTCAGGGCAGTCCAGTCCACTTCCCGGTACTGAGGCCACTCCGTGACCAGCACCAGTCCGTCGGCGCCTTCGGCGAGGCTGGCGACATCCTCACAGAAGACAATGCCGCATGCGGCGCATTCGCGGCGGGCCCGAGGCAAAGCCACCGGATCGTGGGCCCTCACGCGCGCGCCTCGCTCCAGCAACCGCTGGGCGATGTCCAAAGCCGGGGCGTCGCGCAGATCGTCGGTGTTGGGCTTAAACGCCAGCCCCATCAGGCCGATTGTCCGGCCCTTGAGGATTTTCAGTTCGCCGAGCAGCTTCTCCACCACGCGCTCTCTCTGCCGCCGGTTCACCTCGCGCGCCGCTTCCACCGTGGGCAGAGAGAGGTTGTACTCCTTGGCCGTGGCGATCAGCGCGGCGGTATCCTTGGCGAAACACGAGCCGCCCCAGCCGACTCCCGCCTGAAGGAACCGGACGCCGATGCGAGCGTCCAGCCCCATTCCCTTGGCGATCTGCACGATGTCGCCGCCGACCTTTTCCGAAAGTTGCGCGATATCGTTGATGAAGCTGATTTTGATGGCCAGGAAAGCGTTGGCGGCATACTTGATCAGCTCCGACGACGCCAGGTTGGTGGTGAGCCAGGGCACAACTTCAAGGCCTTCCGGCCGCGGCAGAAACGCCGGCGAGGGGAAGGTCTGCTCCACGATCGGCCGGTACAACTGCCGAAGCCGCTCGAGAGCCTGCGGGTCGTCGGAACCGGCGACCACGCGGTCCGGATACAGCGAATCGTGCAGCGCGGTTCCTTCACGAAGGAACTCCGGGTTGGAGGCCACGGAGAAGGAGGCGCCAGAGCGATTCCTTCCGCTCTTGGCGAGCGCGTCGCGAATGAGCATCCCCACCCAGTTGCCGCTTCCGATGGGAACGGTGGACTTGTTGACCACCACGGTGAAGCCCGGCCCCAGATGCTGCCCGATTCCATTGGCGGCGGCCTCCAGGTAAGACAGATTGGGATTGCCGTCCGGCAGCGCTGGAGTCCCGACCGCGATGAAAACGACTTCCGCCTGCGCGATGGAGCTGTAGCTGGTTGTGTAATCCAGCCGGTTCCTGGCCAGCGACGCCAATTCCTCCAGCCACGGTTCGTAGATGGGGAAACTCCCGCTGCGCAGAAGGCCGATCTTGTCCTGGTCGGTATCGAGGCAAATCACCTCATGGCCGATATAGGCCAGAGAGACAGCAGTGGAGATCCCAACATAGCCGGCGCCGACGATGACGATTCTCATAAACTCCCATGTTACCCGGACAGGCCGCGGCGGTCGAGGTCAGCCCGCGAACTGTTTTGGCGATTTATCTTCGGATGTAGAATTGTAGTTGTAGACGACTGCCGGATGCGCGCATGAACCTGCCTACCTGTATTCTGGCCGCTCTGCTCACCACGGCCGCCTGGCCGTCGTCGGCCTCGGTGGCGCTCCTTGTGGGAGAGCCGTTCGGCAAATTCGGCTATTTCAATCCGACCGGGCACGCCGCCGTCTATCTCTCCGGCGTCTGCGCTGAGACCCCAGTCAGACTCCGGCCCTGCCGCCCGGGAGAACCTGGCGTTGTGATCAGCCGGTACAACCGGATCGCGGGGCTGGATTGGATCGCGATCCCGCTGTTGCCCTATCTTTACGCCGTCGAGCGGCCCGAGGACGTCCCCGCGATTGCCGATGGGGGCATGGTGGCCCGCCTTCGCGACAATTACCGGCGCGCCTATCTTCAGGACCTGGTTCCGGACGGGCCGGACGGCGAGACGCCCAAAGGCGACTGGATTCAGTTGATCGGAGCCGCTTACGACCGGAACATTTATGGGTTCGCGCTCGACACAACGCCGGAGGACGATGCCCGGCTGATCGAGCACTTCAACACCCGCCCCAACCAGAGACGGTTCAATCTCTTCTACCGGAATTGCGCCGATTTCGCGCGCCAAATTGTCAACTTTTACCATCCTCGCTCGGTGGGCCGGAACATCATCGGGGATCTGGGCATCACAACGCCGAAACATGCCGCCAAGACCCTGGTGAAGTACTCGCAGCGGCAGCCGGGGGTGGAGCTGGTGGCATTCCTGGTTCCCCAGATTGAAGGCGGCCGCCCCAGCACGCGTCTCCGGGGGGTGAATGAGTCGCTCATCCGCTCGAAGAAGTACGTGGCGCCGTTAATCATTTTCCAGCCATGGGTGGCGGCCTCCGCCGCGGCTGCCTACCTGACCTCAGGCCGGTTCAATCCCGGCCGGCTTTCGCAGGCGCAGTGCGGGCCAGACAACCTGGCCGCCTGCGTGGCAGGCATGGATCTGCCGGCAGCTTCGAGAGCCCTGAGGCCTACGGGACAAGCGGAAGTCACGCAGACGGCGCCGTCCAACCACGACGCATCCCATGGCGGGGCCGGGGGCGAGCCCCAAGATGGTCCGACCGAGCATCGCGAGGAGTCGTGCTGCCTGGAATAGCCCCTTGCGCTCCGGTGCTCCACCGTCTGAACCTGGGCAAGGGGTGAGTGGCGGTCCTGAGGCTCCGGTGGTCCGGCCGTTCTGGTTACAGAGGCATCACAGGCGAGATTGACGGGGGGCGGCGGCTCCGATACACTTGTCGTTTCGGTTGGTTCCGCGATGTGCACCGGGCTGGGTCCGTTTACAAACCCGGGATCGGGCTCCTTCCCCGATGGCGACAGAGCCCCATGGCCTTTCCCAACCGCAGTTCGAGGAGGTCTTTTCAGGTGTCGATGGACAAACAGCTTTTCACTTCGGAGTCGGTGACTGAGGGTCACCCCGACAAGATGGCGGACCAGATTTCCGACGCCGTCCTGGACGCCGTCATGGCCGAGGATCCCACGGGGCGGGTTGCATGCGAGGTCTTGGTGACAACGGGGTTGTGCGTCGTGGCGGGCGAAATCACGACCAATACCTATGTCGACGTGCCCAGGCTGGCCCGCGGCGTGATCCGCGACATCGGGTACACGGACGCCTCCTTCGGTTTTGACAGTGAGACGTGCGGGGTGGTGAGCGTATTGCAGAGTCAATCTCCGGACATCGCCATGGGAGTCGACGTCGGCGGAGCCGGCGATCAGGGCATGATGTTCGGCTATGCTTGCGATGAGACCCCCGAACTGATGCCGCTGCCGATCATGCTGGCCCACAAGCTGGTGCGGCGGCTGAGCGATGTTCGCCGCGCGGGGACGCTGGATTACCTCCGGCCAGACGGCAAATCCCAGGTCAGCGTCGCGTACGAAAACGGGCGGCCCACGCGCATCGACGCGGTCGTGGTCTCCAGCCAGCACAGCGACAAAGTCTCCACCGAGCAACTGCGGGCCGAGATCAAACAGCACATCATCGACCCCGTTCTCCCCGCCGGGATGGTGGACCGCAACACCCGCTGTCACATCAATCCGACCGGACGGTTCGTCGTGGGCGGCCCGCATGGAGACACCGGACTGACCGGACGGAAGATTATCGTAGACACCTACGGCGGCATGGGCCGGCACGGCGGCGGCTGCTTCAGCGGCAAGGACCCCACGAAGGTGGACCGCTCCGCCTGTTACATGGCCCGTTACGTGGCCAAGAATGTTGTCGCCGCCGGGCTGGCCCGGCGATGCGAGATTCAGCTTGCCTACGCGATTGGCGTGGCGGATCCGGTTTCCGTGATGGCCGACACGTTCGGCACGGGAGTGATCGAAGAGGTCCGCCTGGTCGAATTGATCCGGGAGCATTTTCCGCTGACGCCGAAGGGCATCATCGACCACCTGAAGCTGCGCCGTCCGATCTATCAGAAGACCGCCGCCTTCGGCCATTTTGGCCGCACGGAAGAATCGATGACATGGGAAGCGACCGACAAGGCTGCGGCGCTGGCCCAGGCAGCCGGGGCAGCCGTGGCTGCGCGGAGCTGAGCCGCAAACAGAGGCTGCCTGGATGTGGGGAGTGGCGCCGCTAATCCGCCCGCAGCCCGAACAAGGTATCTCATGACTTCAGATATGAATATTCCAGCAGGTTATGATGTTCGCGACATTTCTTTGTCCGAGCGCGGCAAGCGCCGCACCGAATGGGCGTTCCAATCCATGCCGGTGCTGCAAACCATTCGCAAGCAATTCATAGCCACGCAGCCGCTGGCGGGGGTGAGGATCTCGGCCTGCCTGCACGTGACGACCGAAACGGCCAACCTGATGGTCACCTTGCGGGACGGGGGCGCGCAGGTTGTGCTCTGCGCTTCGAATCCCCTGTCCACGCAGGACGATGTATCGGCGACCCTGGTGCGCGACTATGGCATACCGGTATACGCGATCAAAGGCGAGAACAATGAGGTGTACTACTCGCACATCGAAGCGGCGCTGCGCCACCGGCCCCAGATCACGATGGACGACGGGGCCGATCTGGTGACCATGCTGCACACCAAGCGGCAGGAACTGCTGGGCGAGGTGATCGGCGGCACCGAGGAGACCACCACGGGCGTGATCCGGCTGAAGGCCATGGCCAAGGACGGGGTCTTGCGATATCCCATCGTCGCCGTCAATGACGCCCAGACCAAGCACTTTTTCGACAACCGTTACGGCACCGGGCAGAGCACGATCGACGGCATCCTTCGGGCCACCAACATCCTGCTGGCCGGCCTGACGGTGGCGGTGGCGGGCTACGGCTGGTGCGGACGCGGGGTGGCGATGCGGGCGCGGGGCATGGGCGCCAACGTCGTCATCTGCGAAGTGGACCCCATAAAGGCGCTCGAAGCGCTGATGGACGGTTACCGGGTGATGTCGATGGGGGACGCGGCGGAGATCGCAGACGTGTTCGTCACGGTGACCGGCAACAAATCGGTGATTGGCCGGGATCATTTCGAGCGGCTCAAGAACGGCGCGATCCTTTGCAACAGCGGGCATTTCAATGTTGAGATCGATCTGGAAGCTCTGGGCCGCATGGCATCCTCGCGCCGCCAGGTGCGGGACTTTGTGGAGGAATTCGCGTTGCGCGATGGGCGGCGAATCTATGTGCTGGGAGAAGGGCGGCTCATCAACCTTGCCAGCGCCGAGGGCCATCCGGCTTCGGTGATGGACATGAGCTTCGCCAACCAGGCCCTCGCGGTCCAGTATCTGATCCAGAAGCACGACACACTCGAGAACACCGTGTATTCGGTGCCGGGCGACATCGACCGCGGAGTGGCGCGCATGAAGCTGGAGTCGATGGGAGTGAAGATTGACCGGCTTTCGGTGGAGCAGGAGAAGTACCTCACCTCCTGGTCGGAGGGAACCTAGAGAGCCGTGAGCACAAGCTGCAAGCAGACCCTGGAGATCTCGATTCCGGCCGCGGAAGTCGAGCAGGAAATCGAACGCGTGGTGAGTTCCATCGGGGCGCGCGTGAAGCTGCCCGGCTTTCGGCCCGGCAAGGCGCCCGCCAGCATGGTTCGAGCCCGCTTCGCCTCCGAAATTCGCGAGGAGGTGATCAAGAGCCTGGTTCCGAAACACTTCCAGAAGGAGGTCGAGAACCGGAATCTGAACGTGGTGGGCACGCCGGATGTGAAGGAGATTCACCTGGTTTCGGGCGAGCCCATGACGTTCCAGGCGGATTTCGAAGTCGCGCCGGAAATTGAGCTGAAGGAGTACCGCGGCCTGACGGTGGCCTACCGCGAGCCCCAGATCGCCGAAGGTGCGGTGGAAGAGCGGCTGGAGCACCTGCGGGAGCAGAAGGCGGAATTCGTGAATCTGGAACCGAGGCCTTTGCAGGAGGGCGACTACGCCGTGCTCTCGCTGGAATCGGCGGGCGGATCCGTCGGGGGTCCGGTGAAGCAGGATGAACTGGTGGTGCATATCGGGGATCCGGACACACTGCCGGCGTTTTCCGAGAATCTGCGCGGGGCCGCGCCGGGAGAAGAGCGCGAGTTCGATGTGGCTTATCCGGAGGACTACGGGGAGGAGAAACTGGCGGGACGGACGATCCGCTTCCGGGCGCAAATCAAGGGGCTGCGCCGCAAGGAACTTCCGGAGCTGAACGACGCTTTTGCGGCGGATCTGGGGGATTTTGAGAACCTGGGGGAGCTTAAGGAAGAACTGCGCAAGGCCATTCTGCGGGAGCAGGAGTTCCTGGCCCAGCAGGAGGCGAAGAACAAGCTGGTGGATACACTGGTGGCCGAGCATGATTTCCCTGTGCCGGACGCCTTGCTGGACCGCCAGATCGAGAACCAGGTGGGCAGCTACCTGAGGGCCATGGCGGCTCGCGGGGCGGACCTGAGCAAGGTCAGCCTGGATTGGGACAAGCTCAAAGAATCGCAGCGGGAACAGGCCATCCGGGATGTGAAGGCCTCGCTGTTGCTGGATCGTATCGCCGATCGCGAAGCGATCGAGGTTACCAACGAAGACCTGGATCGCGAACTCCAGAGGCTGGCCCGCGCCGACCGGCAGCCCGTGGCGGCGGTCCGGAAGAAGATGCAGGAGGAAGGATCCCTGCGCCGGCTGATTTCGAGGATCCGTATTGACAAGACGCTGAACTTTCTCTTCGAGCAAGCGCGCAAGGTGGCTGAGGATTGAACGCCGGGCGGTTTGAGCCGGCCGGCCGAGGTATTTGATCCATTGATTCAAGCCGAAGAACTAGGCGATAATGAGAGGGGTTCCCGCCGTATGGTAAAGGGCAGAAGCAGCCCCGCAAGAGGGGGTAGCTTGTGAAGAGAACCGGGTCGGACGAGCCTCTCCGCTGTTCTTTCTGTCACAAGAGCCAGGACGCAGTCGGCAAACTGATATCCTCGCCCAGCGAATTCCCGCGAGCCTACATTTGCGACGAGTGCATCGCCGTTTGCAACTCGATCCTGGAGGACGACCGCAGCGAGCAGCCGCAGGCCTCTGTCAACCGGCTGCCGAAGCCGCTGGAGCTGAAGGAGAGCCTGGATCAGTACGTCATCGGGCAGGAGGCCACGAAGAAGAAGCTTGCCGTGGCGGTGTACAACCATTACAAGCGCGTCCAGATGAACCGGCACCGGGCCGCGGAGGTGGAGCTTTCCAAGTCCAACATCCTGCTGATCGGGCCCACCGGGACGGGCAAGACGCTGCTGGCGCAGACTTTGGCGCGAATCCTGGATGTGCCGTTCGCCATCGTTGACGCCACCACCTTGACGGAGGCGGGCTACGTCGGCGAGGACGTGGAGAACATCATTCTCCGGCTGCTGCAAAATTCCGATTGGGACGTGCAGAGGTGTCAGCAGGGGATCATCTACATCGACGAGATCGACAAGATCGGCCGCAAGGACGAGAACCCGTCCATTACGCGCGACGTTTCCGGCGAGGGCGTTCAGCAGGCGCTGCTCAAGATTCTGGAAGGCACGGTGGCAAACGTGCCGCCGCAGGGCGGGCGCAAGCACCCGCACCAGGAGTTTACGCCCGTAGACACTTCCAATATTCTATTCATCTGCGGCGGCGCATTCGTCGGCCTGGAGAAGGTGGTGGCCAAGCGAGTGGGGCGCAAGGCGATGGGATTCCTCACACAGGAGGAGGCGCGCACGGAAGGGATGCGGTGGAACAGCAACCGGCGCGACACATCGTTGCTCGAAAACGTGCAGCCGGTGGACCTGATCCGCTTCGGCTTCATTCCCGAATTCGTCGGGAGGCTGCCGGTGGTTTCCGTATTAGGAGATCTGGACAAGGACGCTCTGGTGCAGATTCTCACGCAGCCGAAGAACGCCATCATCCGGCAGTATCAGAGGCTTTTCGAGTTTGAGAATGTTAAACTGAAATTTAGCGAAGACGCGCTGGAAGCGGTGGCCACGCTGGCTTTGGATCGTAAAGTCGGCGCCCGGGGCCTGCGCATGATCCTCGAAGATTTGATGCTCGATCTCATGTATTATCTCCCCAGCTACAGGAAAGTCCGGGAGTTCCTCGTGACGAAGGAGATAGTCATGACACAGAAGATCAACCTCGCCCTGCTGGAAAAAGCAGGCTAATCCAGGGATGGAACCGGGGTTATTCGGCGCGGCGCCGCACGCCGGGATGCCGCCGGCGGCTTGTAAAGCGAACCGAAACTGGGGCTGCTAAAGAAAGACCTGCCAGGGGCCGATTCACCGCGGCGGCGAAAGCCGCATTCACGACAGAACAGAGGACCGGAGTTGAACTTGTTGCGCGGGGAGAGAGAAGGCCGGCCGGGGGCATAGGAAAGACAGGAATGGCAAAGGAACGATCCGAAACAAAGCGGATGCCGATGATGCCTGTGCGGGACGTGGTGATCTTTCCGCACATGATGACGCCGTTTGTGGTGGGGCGGGAGTCCAGCGTGCGGGCTCTGGAAGAGGCTTTGGCCGGCGAGAGGAAGATTTTCCTGGCCACCCAGCACGACGCCTCCGTCGACGAGCCGCGCCCGGACGAGATCTATCAGGTAGGCACCGTTGTCAACATCGTGCAGAGTCTGAAGCTGCCCGATGGGAACATCAAGGTTCTGGTTGAAGGGGTGGAGCGGGCGAAGATCGTTTCCGTCACCGACGACGAAGGTTTCTTCCGGGCGGTGGTTCGCACCGCTGCCCCGAAGGTGGAACCGGGCCCCGCACTGGAAGCGCTTACGGGACGCGTGACTTCACTCTTTGAGCAGTACGTCAAGCTCAGCCAAAACGTCAACTACGAAACGATGATTGCCGCGGTGCGGGTGGACGATCCCGGCCGCCTGGCGGACACGGTCGGGGCCAACCTTCAGCTGACCATCGAAGAAAAGCAGGAGTTGCTCGAGATCTTCGATCCGGTCGAGCGGCTGACGCGGATTGCGGACACGCTGGACATTGAGATTGAGAAGCTGAACGTGGACCGCACAATCCAAGGGCGGGTGAAGCGCCAGATGGAGAAGGCGCAAAAAGAGTACTACCTAAACGAGAAGATCAAAGCCATCCAGAAAGAATTGGGGCGGGGCGAGAAGGGCGAATACGAGGAGCTGCGCAAGAGGATCGAAACCGCCGGGATGAGCAAGGAGGCCAAGGAGAAGGCCATCTCCGAGCTGAGAAGACTGGAGGGCATGCCTCCGATGTCCGCCGAGTCCACGGTTTCGCGCAATTACCTGGACTGGCTGCTGGCGGCGCCATGGAAGAAGAAGACCAAGGAGATCCGGGACCTCAACTTTGCCGAGAAGGTGCTGGAAGAGGATCATTACGGGCTGGAGAAGATCAAAGAAAGGATCCTGGAATTTCTGGCGGTGCGCCGGCTGGTAAAGCAGCCCAAGGGATCGATTCTGTGTTTCGTCGGACCTCCGGGCGTGGGGAAGACTTCGCTGGGGATGTCCATCGCCCGGGCCACCGGCCGCAAGTTTGTCCGGATGTCCCTCGGCGGGGTTCGAGACGAGGCGGAGATCCGCGGCCACCGCCGGACATACATCGGCGCTCTGCCGGGACAGATCATCCAGATGATGAAGAAGGCCGGAACGCGCAACCCGATCTTCATGCTGGACGAAGTGGACAAGATGTCGATGGATTTTCGAGGCGACCCGTCGGCGGCTCTGCTGGAAGTGCTGGATCCGGAGCAGAATTACATGTTCGTCGACCACTACCTCGACGTGGAGTACGACCTGAGCGAGGTGTTCTTCATTTGCACGGCCAACGTGCTGCACACCATTCCGCCGGCGTTGCAGGACCGGATGGAAGTGATCCGGCTCTCCGGTTACACGGAGTTGGAGAAGCTGGAGATCGCCAAGCGCTTCCTGGTGCGCAAGCAGATGGAGCAATCCGGGCTGAGCAAAGAGCAGGTTCAGTTCACCGATGCCGGGATCACGATGCTGATCCAGCACTATACCCGCGAGGCCGGGGTCCGAAACCTGGAGCGCGAAATCGGGAACATCTGCCGCAAGGTGGCGCGGGCGGTTGTGACGGGGCACCGGAACAACCAGCCGGTGAGCCTGCCGGTGATCGTTACCGCCGAAGTGGTGCCGGAGTATCTGGGGCCGCTGAAGTTCCGGGAGATGGCGGCGGAAAAGAAGAACGAAGTGGGGGCCGCGGTGGGCCTGGCGTGGACGGAAGTCGGCGGCCAGATCCTGACGACCGAAGCCACGATCATGGAAGGCAAGGGCAAGCTCACAACGACCGGCAAGCTGGGGGACGTGATGCAGGAGTCGGCGCATGCGGCGATGAGCTATATTCGATCCCGGGCGCATACGCTGGGTCTGCCCAGAGATTTCTACCGGCATCTGGACATCCACGTGCATGTGCCGGAGGGGGCGATTCCGAAGGACGGGCCTTCCGCGGGGATCACCATCGCCACGGCCATTTGCAGCGCCCTGGCGAACATTCCGGTTCGTCACGATGTCGCGATGACCGGGGAGATCACGCTCCGGGGACGGGTCTTGCCCATAGGCGGGCTGAAGGAGAAGCTCCTGGCGGCGCACCGGCACGGGATCCAGGAAGCGATCCTGCCTCGGGACAACGAGAAGGACCTGCCGGACGTGCCGGAGGCGATCCGCAAAGACATGCGGCTGCATTTTGTGGAATCGATGGACGAAGTCCTCAAGGTGGCACTGGAGCGGGAGATTGTGGCGCTGCCCCTGGCAGCCGGGGCTCCGCAAGTTGAATCAGCCGTACAACCCAAAGAAGAGAAATTGCATTGATGGAGGAGCCGCGCGCGGCTCCTCCCAGCCGGCCATTTGAGGCCGGATAGCGAGGTTACCTTGGCCAACGATCTAGAAAACCAACCTACACCGAATGAAACCCCGGCCGCGAAGCCGCCAGAGGAGGTGAAGCCGCCCGAAGCCGCTGCGGCGCCGCCGCCTCCGCGCGGACCCCGCAAGCGGCCCGGGCAAGGCGGACAGGGAGGAGGGCAAGGGTCCTCCTCGGGCACGCCCACGCTCGATCTGGTCGCGTTGAAGGAGATGAGCATCCAGCAACTGAATCAGATTGCCAGGGATTTCGGCGTGCAAGGCGCCGCCGGCCTTCGCAAACAGGAGCTGATCTTCAAGATTCTGCAAGCGCAGGCGGAGAAGAGCGGGCTGATCTTCTCCGAGGGAGTTCTGGAGTGCCTGCCGGACGGATTTGGTTTTCTCCGGGCGCCGGAGTACAACTACCTGCCGGGCCCCGATGACGTTTACGTCTCGCCTTCGCAGATCCGCCGCTTCGACCTGAGGACGGGCGACACGGTTTCGGGCCAGATCCGGCCGCCCAAGGAAGGCGAGCGCTACTTCGCGCTGATCAAAGTGGACGCCATCAACTTTGAGCCGCCCGAGGAAGCGCGCAACAAGATCTTCTTCGACAACCTGACGCCTCTTTATCCCAACGAGCGTCTCCGTATGGAGACGGTGAAGGACAATTACTCCGGGCGGGTGATGGATTTGCTGACGCCCATCGGCAAGGGACAGAGGGGCCTGATCGTTTCGCCGCCGCGCACCGGCAAGACGATGCTGTTGCAAAGCATCGCCAATTCCATTACGGCCAATCACCCCGAAGTGGCCCTGATCGTTCTGCTGATCGACGAGCGTCCGGAGGAGGTGACGGACATGCAGAGATCGGTGAAGGGGGAGGTAATCAGCTCGACCTTTGACGAGCCGGCGAGCCGGCACGTGCAGGTGGCCGAGATGGTCATCGAGAAGGCGAAGCGGCTGGTTGAGCACAAACGCGACGTGGTGATCCTGCTGGATTCGATCACGCGGCTGGCGCGGGCCTACAATACGGTGGTGCCGCCGAGCGGGAAGGTGCTGTCGGGCGGCGTCGACTCCAATGCGCTCCAGCGGCCGAAACGGTTCTTCGGGGCGGCCAGGAACATCGAGGAGGGCGGCTCTCTGACGATTGTGGCGACGGCGTTGATCGACACCGGCAGCCGCATGGACGATGTGATCTTTGAGGAGTTCAAGGGCACAGGCAACATGGAGATCCATCTGGATCGCAAACTTGTGGACAAGCGCATCTTCCCGGCGATTGACATCAACAAGAGCGGCACCCGCAAGGAAGAGCTGCTCCAGCCCAGGGAAGAGCTGAACCGGGTTTGGATTCTCCGTAAAGTATTGAGTCCTTTGTCCCAGGTGGAATGCATGGAGCTGTTGCTGGACAAGCTGGGGAAGACGCGTAACAATGCTGAATTCCTTGCGGCCATGAGCGGCTGAGCAGGCCGCAAGCCGTAGAATCTATTCGGCCGGATAACCTTTTGTTGGGCGCGGTCGTCTTTTATACCTGAGGAAAGGCAGCTTGGCCGGTTGGAGGTCAGTACTACCCGGCTCATCCAAGGCAGCCCTGGAAGCGAAGATTTCTTATGACGAGCGGAATCCCTGCCCCAGCGCCGCGCCCCGAGCGCGAACCGTTACGGCCGCAACCGGTGCCGTCCCCGCCGAAAAAGCCCCGGCCGAAGTGGTGGATCTTTGCTCTGATTCTCGCGGCGGGCGCCGCCGGGCTCTATTATTTCCGGGCGGTTCAGCCTCAGCCCACCACGGGAACCGGCGGCCCCGGTTTAGGAGTGCCTTCCAGCCCGGCGACAGTCACGGATCTGAAACGGACGATCCGCCTGACGGGGACGACGGCCGCACTCAACTTTGCCCTGATTACCACGCCACAGATGCGTGGCGGCAGAGGCTCATCGCTGGGTGAGGTAAGCACTCAGGTGAGCACCATGGCGCGCACCAGCGCCAGGGGAGGTGGCGGGGGCGGTGGTGGTGGCGGCGGCGTGGGACGTGTGGGCGGGGGCCCAGGCGGAATGGGGATGGGGCGCGGAGGCCAGGAAGGCCCCGGTTTGACCATTGTGTCCATGGTTGCGGCGGGGAAGATCGTAGAGAAGGGCGATCCTCTGGTCACCTTCGACTCCGAGGAAATGAAGACCCGGCTGGAGGAGTTCCGCACGACAGTGCGCCAGAACGAAGCGAACATGGGGACGCTGCAAAGCAGCATCGATGTTCTCCGCCGGAGCCACGCCCAGGGCGTGAAGGATGCCCGGGCGGACCTGGACACCGCGCAGCTTGATGTACAGACATCGCCGGTTCGCTCCGCCATCGACGCGGAGAATTTCCGGCTCAAAGCCGAAGAAGCCGAGGCGACGTATAAGCAAATTCTCAACGAAGTGCCCCTGATGGACACTTCTTTGAAAGCTCAATACCGGGCGCAGCAACTGGCTTTGCAAGAGTCTCTGGCCGAGCTGAAGCGCATGGAGGCCAATATTGACAAGATGACGCTGCGGTCTCCAATTCCCGGCCTGGTGGTGATCCAGACAATCCAGCGGCGGGGAGCCAGCCAAGCCGAACAGATCAAGATTGGAGACCAAGTGGGGATCGGACAGCCGGTCATGCAGGTTGTGGATCTCAGCTCGATGGTGCTCAACGCCACAGTGAATCAGGTGGATGCGCAGGATATTCGGGTGGGGCAGAAGGCGGAGGTGCGCATCGACGCATTCCCAGGTTTGGTGTTACAGGCGGAAGTCCGAACCGTGGGCGCCATCACGCGGCAGGCGGGGATGAGGACGGAATATGTGAAGGAGATTCCCGTTTCCCTTCGCCTGCTGACGACAGACCCTCGCGTGATTCCCGATCTCTCCGGGAGCGCGGATGTAGTGCTGGAGGCCGCGCCGCAAGCCGTGGTGGTGCCGCGCGAAGCCGTATTTCAGGATGGCCCGGAAAGCAAGCCGTATGTGTTTGTGCAAGGGCCGGGGGGATGGACGCCCAGGGAAGTGGAGTTGGGACCAAGGACGTTCATTTGGTCCAGTATTCGCTCGGGCCTGAAACCCGGCGAAGTGGTGGCGCGGCAGCGTCCGCAAACGGGCGCGCCGGCCAAGAAGTAGAGAACAGGAATCGGGGAAGTCAGCATGTCCAAAGACGTCAAACCGAAAGTTCGAATTGGGCGGAAGCCGCTCTCCCGTCCGAAGAAGATCGCGCTATGGGTGGTGTTGCTGCTGGCGGCCGGCTCCGGCGGTTATGCGGCCTACCATTACAGCACCAAAGAAGTTGTCGAGGTGCCTTTGGCCCGCGTTCGCACGGGCGACTTCATCCAGGCCGTGCGCGTGCGAGGCGAGGTTCGAAGCACGCGTTCGGTGGTGCTGAGCGCTCCCCAGGTTCCGGGTCTCCGGATTGTGAGGCTTGCCGAAAACGGCAGGATGGTCAAGAAGGGCGACGTGGTCGTCGAGTTCGATTCGGCCTCTCAGGAAGAAGCGCTGACGAGGATGAATCTGCAAGTTCGGACGGTGGAGAGCCAGAAGGTCCAAACGCTGGCCTCGCACAAGATGACCAACCAGAGCGACCAGATGAGCCTGATGTCGGCCGAATATAGCCTGGAGCGCGCCAAGCTGGAGGCCAGCAAAGCGGAGATCGTATCGAAGATCGAGAAGGCGAAGAGCGATATTCAGGTGGGACTCTCCGAAGGGAGCCTGGACCTGACGCGCGCCAACATCAACCTGCACCAAGTTTCGCAGCAGACCGATTTGCAGAGGCTTCAAACGAATTACGAGAAGGTCAACCGGGATTTGGAGCGAGTCAAGGGATATCTCGGCAACATGTCCTTGCGCGCGCCGACAGACGGGGTGGTCAACATTCTCTCGAACTTCCGGTCAGGCGGGGACTTCGGCCGCGCCGGCGTGCCGTTCCGTGAGGGGGACAGCGCTCCGACGGGGATGGCGATCGCCGAGATTCCGGACTTGAGCCAGATGCGCGTGCAGGCGGATCTCGAGGAAGTGGACCGCGGGAGGGTGAAGCTGGGGCAGGTAGTGAAGGTCCGAGTGGACGCGATTCCGGACAAGGAGTTCGAGGCGGTGGTGGACTGGATCAGCCCGATCGCCGTCCTGCAATTCCGCGGAGGCGGACGGAGCATGGCGGAAAAGCAATTCCCCTTGTATGCCACGCTCAAGAGCCTGGATCCCCGACTGCGGCCCGGCATGAGTTCCTCGCTGGATATCGTCATCGAAAGCCAGCCTTCGGTTATGCTGATTCCGCTGAGGGCGAGTTTCACGTCCAACGGCAAGCCCAGCGTCTTTGTGCAGCGAGGCGACCAGTTCGAGACGCGGACGGTCGAAGTCGGCCCGCAGAACGAAAGAGAGATTGTGGTGCTCAAGGGGCTGCGGGAAGGCGAGATGGTGGCCCTGGAGGATCCGAAGGTAGCGGCCCAGAGGACCAAGAAGAAGAGAATTTAGCGCTGTGAAACCAGGTTTCGAAGCAGGCGTCCGATGAAGAAAGCTATATTTCGCGTTTTGATGGTGGCGGCGGTGGCCTTGGCGGGGTGGCTGGGCTACGGCTATGTAAAGAAGCTGCCGGACAAGAAGAGGGAGATGGCGGTGACGAAGGTGCGCCAGGGGGACGTCGTGATCCGCGCCTTCACCCGCGGCGAGCTGCGGGCCATCCGCTCGGAGACCATTGTGGCTCCGAACCTGAACGCCACCGTGCAGGTGACGCGCCTGGCGCCGTTGGGCGCCTTCGCCCGCGAGAAAGATCTCATCGTGGAGTTCGACGATTCGGAAGTTCTGTCCAGGATGGAGGAGACTCAGCTTGGATTGGAATCCACGGACGAGAACATCAAGCAACGCGAGGCGGAGCTTGCCATCCGCAACAACCAGGACCAGGTGGACCTTCTCAAGTACAAGTACGCGGTGCGCCGGGCGGAGCTTCAGGTGCAGCGGAATCCGCTGTTAGGCGCCATTGACGCCAAGAAGAACACCTTGAGTCTGGAAGAGGCAAAGCAGCGCCTGACGCAGTTCGAGGGCGACATCCAGGGCAGGAGGGAACAGGCGGAGGCGCAACTGGCCTTGCTGCGGCAGCAGAGGCAGCGGAACGCCATCGAACTGAACCGCGACCAGCAGCGGATCCGGCAAACCAAGCAGCTGGCCACGATGAGCGGCGTGGTCTCGATCCGGCAGAATACTTTCGGCGGCTCCCGGCAATTCGGGGCCCAGGCGCCGGAAATACGCGAAGGCGACCAGGTGCAGCCGGGCATGCCGATTGCGGACATCCTGGACCTTTCGGAGATGGAGCTGGTGGCGAAGGTGGGCGAACTCGACCGGGCCAACCTGGTGGAGGGCCAGGAAGCGATTATCCGGCTGGACGCTCTGGCCGGGAAGACCGTGCGCGGGAAGATCAAGAGTCTGAGTTCGACCGCCAGCGCGAACGTCATGGCGGGCGATCCGTCGAAGAAGTTTGACGTGCTGTTTGCGATTGACATGGAAGAGCTTCTGAGAGTGGTTGGCGCCACGCCGGCTCAAATTCGCGAGATCATGGCGACGGCGGAGAAGAACCGAAGCCGTCCACCGGCGCGCAGCGCCATGTCCAGCGGCATGATGGAGGCATTTTTCAACAGCATGGCCAACGGCGGCGCGCCCGCCTTTGGGATGCAGATGCCGGGTGGCGGCGAGTCGCCTGGGCGGGGCGGAGATGCCGCCCAGAGCGGCCGACGCCGAGGTGGCCAGGCGGAAAGCCAGGGACAGCAGCCGCAGGCAGGGCGGAGTGGCGCGCAGGCTCAGAACCAAGGCGGCCGAGGCGGCCGTGGCGGCGGTGAGGGCGGCATGCAGCCCGGCATGATGGGCGGCCGGGGCGGTTTCGGAGGCGGTCCCACGGAGCAGGAACTGGAGAATGCCAAGCTGCCGCTGCCGCCGCAGGAAGAGAGCGGCCTCCAGGTTCTTCTGCGGCCAGGCCTGCTCGCGGATGTGGAGATCATCGTCGAGAAGATTCCGAACGCGATTAACGTTCCGGCGCAGGCTGTGTTCGACAAAGAAGGGAAGAACCTGGTGTATGTGCAGGGACCCGACGGGCGCTTCCAGGAGAGGGCTGTGAAGATTCTCAAACGGAGCGAGTCCACGATGGTGATCTCCGAGGGACTGAAGCCCGGTGAATTGATCGCGCTATCAGACCCCACCGAGGGCTCCGCCGGCTCGAAGAAGAAGCAGCAAAAATCGGGCGGCGGCTCGTCACCCGTGGGTTCGATGCCGGGCGGTTCGGGAACGTGACCGGGGAAGAGTATTCGCAGGCTAGCTGAGGGAAGTCATGGTCGATATTCGAAGTTACGTACCTGAGCTTTACATGGGGCTGTCAAGCCTCATGGTGCACAAGCTCCGCAGTCTGCTCACCATGCTGGGCATGATCTTCGGCGTGGGAGCGGTGGTCGCGATGCTGTCCATTACGGCCGGTGCCCAGAAGGAGATGATGAGCTTCATCGACCTGCTAGGGGTGAACAACATCATCATCGAGGCCAAGGAGGCTGTCGACCGCAACGAATTGCAGGCGCGCCGGGCGATCTCTCCCGGCCTGACATTCCGGGACTACCGGGCGATCGTCGAGAACGTGCAGGGGATCGAGTCCTCCACGCCGCGTAAACGGTTCAAGCCCACCAAGTTGCTGCCCAAACTCGGGCAGGGCCAGGAACCGCCGGTGCTGGTCGGCGTGTTGCCCGTTTTTCAGGAAATCAACAGCCTGCGGGTGGTCGAAGGACGGTTCTTCACCGACGAGGAGAACATGAACTCGGCTCCGGTGTGCGTGCTTGGGGAAGGCGCGAAGATCAATCTGCTGGGTTTCGAGCCGGCGGTGGGAAAGTACATCAAGGTGAACGACACATGGCTCCAGGTGATTGGAGTCATGGCTCACGCGGCGACAGCAGATACGGAGGTCGAGGGCGTCGAGGTGCTCAACCGGAACAACATGATCGTGGCGCCGCTCAATACCGTGATGCGCCGGTTCGAGGATGTCAACAGCTATCTGAAAGACGAGATTGACGGCATCTACATGCGGGTTCGGCAGAATGAGGACCCGATCGAAACCGCGACGATCGTGAGCGCCATCCTTACCGCCACGCACAAGGATGCCGGGGACTTCACGCCGGTGGTCCCGGCGGGCCTGCTGGAGCAGCGGCGGCAGACCCAGCTCATCTTCCAGATCGTCATGCTCTGCATCGCCGGCATCTCCTTGCTGGTGGGCGGCATCGGCATTATGAACATCATGCTGGCCACGGTGCTGGAGAGGACGCGCGAGATCGGCATCCGGCGCGCGGTGGGCGCGCGGCGGGCCGACATCGTGCGGCAGTTCCTCACCGAGGCGATCATGATTTCGATTGTGGGCGGCTTGATCGGCATTGCGTTTGGTTTCAGCCTCTCGTGGCTGATCGGTTTCTATGCCGGCTGGTCGACGGTGGTCACCTGGGGTTCGGTCGGCGTGGCCTTCCTTGTATCGGTGGGTATCGGAGTGTTCTTCGGGCTGTATCCGGCTTTCCAGGCCGCGAAACTGGACCCGATCGAGGCGCTCCGTTACGAGTAGCGAGAATTTCTATGAAAACGAAGCTTGTTGCAGCATTGGTGCTTTGCGCTGTCTGCCTGAGTGCGCAGACGGAATCGGAAGCGAAGAAATCCTTCTTCCAGAGAATGTTCCCGTTCGGTTCGGATGAGCAGGCGCCGGCCTTCCCCTCGCCCGCCTACTTCCGGCAGCATTTCAGCTCGCCGCAAACGCGGGTGGAGTTATTGCCGCCGGCCAAACTGGAAGATTACGTCCAGGATGGCAAGCTGGTTTTGTCCTTGAAGGCGTATATCGACCTGGTGCTGGCCAACAACACGGATGTCGCCATCCAGCGCCTGTCCGTGGAGACCTCGAAGAATTCGCTGCTGAGCGCTTACAGCCAGTTCGATCCGAGGCTGACGCTGAACATGAACCACAGCCGGAACGCACAGCCATCGTCGGACCTGCTCGCGGGCGCGGACATTCAGAAGACGCTGAGCCAGTCGGCCGGGCTGACCTATTCGCAAACGCTTCAAACCGGGCAGCAGTATAGCGTAGCCTTCAATCCCAGCCGGTCAACGTCGAACAGCGCCTTCGCCACCTGGAACCCAAGCTGGAATGCCGGGCTGAACATCAGCGTGACGCAGCAGTTGTTGCGGGGACGGAGTCCATTCATTCAGAAGCTCCAGATTACGACCGCGAGGGCGAACTTGCGGCGGAGCGAACTGGATCAGAGGAACCAGTTCATGCAGCTTATTCAGACGGCGGAACTGGCTTACTGGAGTCTGGTAGGGGCGCGGGAGAACCTCAGGGTACAGGCGCAATCGTTGGAGCTCCAGAAAGTTTCGCTGGATCGGTCCAACCGGGAGCTGGAGCTGGGGGCGATGGCGCCGCTGGACATTTACCGGCCGCAGGCCGATTACGCCTCGGCGGAAATCCGTTTCTCACAAGCGCAATTCAACCTGAAGAGCCTGGAAGATGCGTTGCGAAGGCAGATTGGAGCCGATCTCGATCCCAGGTTCCGCGACATTCCCATCGAGGTGACCGAGAGCATACAGCCGCCGCCGGATACGGGGGCGTTCGACCGCGAGTCCCTGGTGCAGAAGGCGATCGCCGCGCGTCCGGACCTTCAAAGTTCTCGTATCCTTCTGGAGACGGACGATTTGAGCATCCGCCAGGCAGTGGACCAACTGCGGCCGCAACTCAGTCTGACGGGGACGTACCAGACGACGGGCAGGGGCGGAAACTTCTACCAGCGCAGCCTGACCGGCGGACCAGCGATTCTGGTGGCGCCGGGGGGATTCTGGGATGCGTGGAGCCGCCTGTGGGGGTTTGACACCACGAACCATTCGGTGCGGCTCCAGTTGACGCTCCCATTGCGGGACCGGCAGGGCGCGGCCAGTTTGGCCAACGCGCTGATCCGGAAGAAGCAGGATGCGCTCAGCCTGCGCCGCAGCGAACAGCAGGTGCGTTTGGACGTGCAGAACGCCATCACCAATCTGGAATCCAGCCGGAAGTCCGTAGAACTGGCCCTGGTGCAGCTTGATCTTGCACAGAAGCAGTACGAAGCCGAGCAGAAGAAATACGATCTGGGGACCAGCATCATGTTCTACGTTCTGGACGCGCAGCAGCGGCTGACGAGCGCCCAGAACCAGCTCACGACGGAGTACATCAACTATCACCGGAACCGGCTGGCGCTACTGCGGGCCACCGGCGAACTGCTGGAAGAGCGCGGCATCGTGGTACAGTGATGGGGTCGTAGGACGTCTGGCAGGGGCGGGCGCCGGGATGGCGCCCCACCTGTGCGGTCCCGCGCTCCAGCATGGGCCGTATTCACGTACTATCCGACCAGGTTGCCAACAAGATCGCGGCGGGGGAGGTTGTAGAACGCCCCGCCTCGGTGGTCAAGGAGTTTCTGGAGAATTCCCTGGACGCGGGGGCCAGCCGGGTCACAATCGAAGTTGAGAGCGGCGGGCGGAAACTGATTCGCGTCGCCGACGATGGCGCGGGTATGCTGCGCGACGACGCCCTGCTGGCCTTCGAGAGGCATGCCACCAGCAAGCTGCGGGACGTCAAAGACCTGACCTCGATTTCGACGCTCGGATTTCGCGGGGAAGCGTTGCCCTCGATCGCCTCGGTGTCGCGGCTGGTCCTGGAAACGCGCTCCGCAGAGGAAACCACCGGCATGCGGGTGGAGTTCGCCGGAGGCAAGATGCTGAAGGCCGAAGAGGCCGCGCTGGCGACGGGCACGACGGTGACCGTGCGGGATTTGTTCTACAACGTTCCGGCCCGCCGGAAGTTTCTTCGGAGCGAGCAGACCGAACTGGCGCACATCGCCAACCTGGTGACCCATTACAGTCTGGCGCACCCCGGCAAGAGTTTTCTACTGCGCAGCGGGAATAATGAGCTGCTGTCGGTTTCCCCATCGGGCAGCCTCGATGACCGGGTCTATCAGGTCTTTGGAGGGCAGGTGTTGGATGAGCTGGTGGACCTGGGTCTGCGGCGCCGAGACCTGACGCTTCCTCCCCCGTACGTTGCGCCCACACAGGCCGCGAGTGCGTTTTATCAGGCGCCCGAGGAGCCGGCTTGCCGGACATTCCGATTGACGGGCTTTGTTTCCCGGCCGCAGTATCAGAAGCTCAACCGGAATTCAGTGTTCCTGTTCGTCAACGGCCGGCTGATTCGGGACCGCCTGCTGATGCACGCCGTGTCGGCGGCTTACCACAACCTGATGCCGCCGGCCTGCTATCCGTTCGCATTGCTGTTCTTGGAATGCGGCTACGACGAAGTCGATGTCAACGTCCATCCCTCGAAAACGGAAGTTCGCTTCCGGCACGGCTCCTTCGTTCATGACTTTGTGCGGGACTCCATCCGCGAAGTGCTGATGGAGTCGCGGCCGGTATCCTCTCTGCCCGCTCCGGAGGCGGTGAGCGGCCCGGGCGGGCCGCAGCGGGCCGCCACGCTGCCCTTCTCGGAATTCACCTCCAGGATGGAGCGCCAGGCCTGGGGTGGCGAGCCCGTTCCGGTGGTCCCGCCGCCCGGCCGGGAGTCGCTGGGAGATCTTCCGGAATTCTTGGTTCACGACGGGCAGGCTCAGAAGCCGCCGGAGCCGCAACTTCGGAGCCGGATGCCGGATACGCACGCGGGATTCCCCGCAGGAGCCTGGCAGGAGCCTTCCGCCAGCATGACGAACCTGGGGGATTTGCGGCCGTTGGGGCAGCTCCATGAGAGCTTCATTATCGCCGCGGGGCGGGATGGCCTATGGATCATCGACCAGCACGTGGCGCACGAGCGGGTGTTGTTCGAAAAGGTGCTGCGGCAGAGGGGGAGCGGCGGAGTAGAATCCCAGAGGCTCCTGATGCCCATCGTGATCCAGCTTACGGCCGGCCAGCAAATCGAATATGCGCGCATCGCGGATGAACTGCACGCGGCAGGGTTCGAAACGGAGCCGTTCGGGCAGCGCACGGTTGCCGTGAAAGCGGCTCCGGCAGGCGTTGGTCCCGGCGACATCGAGAAGATTCTCGGCGAGATTCTGGAAATTGCCGAGAGCGAGATGAGAGGGTTATCGCTGGAAGACTTGCGGCGAGCCGTCGCGGCGTCCATCGCCTGCCGGGCGGCCATCAAAGTCAACACGCGCCTGGATACGGCCAAGATGGAATGGTTGCTGGCGGAACTGGCGGCAACGGCCTGCCCCATGACCTGCCCCCACGGCCGCCCCGTGGCATTGCGCTATTCCATGCGCGACATCCTGCGCGGATTTCACAGAATCTAGCCGGCCTCGAGAGGCGGTGCTCTGCGGGAGGCTTACTAAACTATGGTGCGGGACCGGATGAAAGTCTATCGGGCGTTGTTGATGGGACTCTTCCTTGCCCACACGGCGGGGGCCCAGGAGGCACGGCAGCTTGCCGATGCGGTGATCTCGCGGTTCCTGGCGGAGCCAAGAATCCCCGTGAACTACACCAATGATTTGACATTGAACGCCATCCTGGCGATGAAGGACGCGACCGGTGACGCACGATATCTGGAGAGCGTCCAGAGTGTGATGGAGCGCCGGGGGATGCCGCCCGGCTACGTCCACCCGTATCGCTCCCAGCCGTTTTGCAGTATCTCGCTGGAGTTGCTACTGCGAACTCAGGATGAGCGGTATCAACAGCCGTTTTTGATGGAAAGCGCCAAATACCGGGAGGAGGCTCCGCGAGCGTTTGATGGCGCGATTTCCCACTATGGCGAGCCCGAAATGGGGCGGATTCTGATCGACCAACTTCAGGACTACGCCTACCGGATGGCTTGCACGGGCCGGATCGGGGGCGATGCCGGCTACTACCGCGAGGCGTTAGAGCAATACCGTCTCTTTCGGAGCGCGCTGCGGAACCCAAAGACGGGATTGTGGGGCCATGCCAGGGGATGGTTTGACAGCCCAGCGTCCATCGTGCCTGTGGCATGGGGACGCGGCCAAGGGTGGGTACTGCGCGGAATGGTCGAGTCGTTGAGGTGCCTTCCCCAGGATTCACGGGAAGGACGGCAGATGCAGCAATGGATGCGTGAACTCGCCGCCGCCCTCGTGCGATATCAGGATCGGGAAGGCATGTGGCATCAGGTCGTGGACCGCCCGGACAGTTACGCGGAGACAAGCGCCACGGGGCTGATCGTGTACTATTTTGCCCGGGCCGTTCGGCAGGGGGACTTGCCGGAAAGGCCGTACGCCCAAGCCGCGCTGCGCGGTTTCGAAGCGCTGAAGAGCCGGATTGACCCCGACGGAATTGTCAAAGGGACCTGTGTTGGGACGCCCCCACAGAAGACAACAGAGGACTATTTGGCAAGGGAGCAGAGAGACGACGATCCACACGGGCGGGCCGCGGCCATCTTTGCCTGCGCGGGGCGGATTCTGCTTGAGCGTCCGGGCCGTTAGATCGGAATGTCTCGAGGAGGCACGAACATGGGAGCAGCGGATTCCGCCGGCGGATGACAGAAAAACGGACGGAGTCTTTGCCACTGGCGCACAACACCTGTCCGTGCTCCACAGCAAGTCGTGCGGTGCGGGCCACAGAGAGCGGATCTCTTCCGGTCCCCGTGGTTCCGGTGACCACAACACAGATTCAATCACGGAGATTTCGTGACTGCAAAGAGGGGCAGGATCTGGAACGACGCTGCCGCCGGATTCCGAACTGCGCGAATCAGCCGCCCATCCCGGCCAGGGCGCTCTTGATCAAGACGTAGAGCAGCCACGGGACCACGACGAGGGTAAGCGACTTGCCGTAGGACAGCTTCCGGCCGGCCACCGAAAAGCCCAGCGCCAGCAGCAGGATAACCCAGATGCTGAAGAGATCGATGGAGCCCGCCAGAGAGTGAAGCCAGCGAGGAGCGGGAGGCGAACTAATGAAGCCCCCCAGGTTTGCTGGCAGGGGATTCTGCAAGTCGAAGTCTTCGGGGTTCTTCAGAAGCATGACCACCACGGCAAGAATGGTGGAGAAGACGGTCGGGACAAAGGAATAGGCCGTGATGCTGAATGACTGCTTGAAACTGAGTTGAGCGCCCCCTAGCGCGTTCATCAGTCCCAAGAGCACAGCGGCTATGAGCAGGCACATGACCGCGAAACCTAAGACGGCCCCACCGATGCCGGCGATCTTGCCAATCGTGACTGACATGGCCATGGCGCTCTGCCGTTGCTCCGGGGACATTTGGGCCAATCTGGGGTTGGACTGCGCCTGTTTCTCCATCTGCTGTTCGATGTAGGTGTCCCATCCAACCCGCCACGAAAAGGCGGAAATGAAGAGCACGGACATAAGCGTGAGCAGGATGATGGGAGTCCAGAATCGGGGACGTGCGGCCAGGTCTTCGTAGACCGGCCTGGGCTCCCAAATGATTCCCGTCAGGCGACCGAACTCGCTCATGGCGGGGGGCGGAGTGATCTCGTTTGCCATGCTGCCTCCGGTTAGATAACTATAGTAAACACCGATTCAATATCCATTTCGAATCTTGAATGGCAGCCTTGAATATACTACACATCTACTAGGGGCTTGTTGCGAAACAGGCGACAGGCGCCGCTGCCCACGCGCCGCCAGCCCAGGAGCGACCGGCCCGGCGATCAAGGTGGTTTAGGGCAGCGGAGCCAGCCGCCATTTTTCAGCAGACTCCCAGGGCCTGGAGAAGAGTTTAGACAGGCGGAAGGCAAAAGCTCATGCTGCACATTTTTGATCACAAGGATGACGAACCAGACACGCCGGCGGTAAGAAAGCCCACGTTCAGCCGCTTGCAATCCGTGCTCACCGCGCACGAGCCGGGGCCGGCGGAGGCAGAGCAAACGGGCCCGGCTAAACAGACAGGCGGGAACGGAGACAACGCCGTAAGCTCGCCGCCTGTTTGGCCCCGTGCCACGACTGCGGTCCGTCCCGCACCCGCTCCGGAGCCGCCTTCACGGGCGAGCGCCGCGCCGAGCCCGGCGAATCCAAGGCAGGTTGAATTCGAGCGATTCGCCGAGCAGTTCACCAAGACGTTCCTGGGCGCGCTGAGCCGGGCGGTGGAGGACATCCATGCCTCGGTGACGCAGGACCGGGGGACCGTGGAACTGCTGGCAAGAGACCACCGTGAGCTTTCGGCGAGGGTGGCCCGGCTGGAGGAGCGCCTGGCGCAGCAGTCCGACAACCGCGCGATGCAAGCTTCGCTGGAGGAGATCGTGAGGCGTCTTGATCTTCAGGCGGGAGCGATCCGCACTCTCCACACGGCGAACCAAGGGCGGGATGAGAAGCTGGAGAAGCTGCTGGCCGCTTTCCAGGGGTTGCATGCGCTCACGGGAACCGGCGCGTCCGCCTCCCCGGCAGAGTTTCCAGAGTCGCTTTAGGCGGCCTTTGAGACGCCAATAACAGGCACCACAGACCCCACGCTGCCGGCGCGCACCCGACTGCCCCCGAATTCAGGCTGGTCTTGGCCAGCGGCGCCAATCACCGCATTTGGACGTACTCTCCTGCGGGCAGCTCTACAAGAACGCGATGCAGACCGGGGCTCCGACTTCGAAGGTCTGACCCGTCGGGGCCAGATGGCCGGTCTTCGTGTCAATGCGGAAGCCCACGATGTTGTCCGTGTCCTGATTTGCCACGAACAGGAAGTCGCCCGAAGGGTCGATCTTAAAGTTCCGCGGTGTCTTGCCCTGGCTGGGGATCTGCTCCAGCATGGTGAGGGTACCCTTGGACTGGTCTATGGCGTAGACAGCGATGGTGTCCTGGCCTCGATTAGAACCATAGAGGAACCTGCCGCTGGGATGTACTTCTATCTCCGCGGTGGAGTTGCGGCCGGTGAAGCCTTCGGGAAGCGTTGAAATCGTGGCGAGCTGCTGGAACGAGCCTTTGGCGGGATCGAACGCATATGCCGCGATGGAAGATGCCATTTCGCCGATGACGTAAGCGAACCGCCCCTTGGGGTGAAAGGCCAGATGTCGCGGGCCGAATCCGGGGGGAGTCGAGGCGAAGGCGGGCTCATGCGCCTCCAGGGTGGCCTTTGCGGGATCGAGGCGGTAGATCATTACCTTGTCCAAACCGAGGTCCGGAATCAGGACGAAGCGATTGTCCGGAGACAGCACCGCCTGGTGAGCATGGGGCCCCTGCTGGCGGGCGGCGACGGGCCCTGATCCGGTGTGCTGGATTACGGAAGAGGCATCCCCCAGGCTGCCATCGGACTGGATGGGGTAGCAGGCGACGCTGCCGGTACCGTAGTTGGCCACCACGGCGCTTCTGCCGGTTCCGTCGACGATGACATGGCAAGGGGAAGTCCCGTGGGAGGGAAGCTCGTTGAGCTTGCTGAGCTTGCCGGTGGCGCGGTCGATGGAAAACGCGGCCACGGAACCGGTCCGCTGGCCCTGGAAGTTGCCCGTCTCACTGGCAGCGTAGAGATATTGGCCCTTCGGGTGGACAGTCACCCACGAGGGATTTGTCAGCTCACCAGCCAACTCGGGGGGGCCCATCTTGCCGTCGGCGGCCGTGTAGCGGCTGACGTAGATGCCCTTGCTCAGCTTGCGGGTGTAGGTCCCGAAATAGGCCCAATGTTCCCCTCTGGCGGCGGAGAGGCTGCCCCCGGCGATTGACAGCAGAGGGGCGAAAGAGGCACAAAAGGAGCGGCGGTTCATCATATGATCTATCAGATCGCATCGTGAGGTGAAGTGCAAGCTCACCGCCATCCGGCTGATGAGGGGGGACCGGCGGAGCCGCCCAGGCAGGGGGTGGGCAAGGGGTCAGTTGATAAATGCGGGCGGGGTGGGCTAAAGTCGAAGTTTCGGACGGACTTCACCATGCGGCAATCACGTTGTTAGAAGGTTTGGAATGAGGAACGGGCGCCTGCTAATCCAATGGCACCCGCTCCTGGCCGGCTCCCTATTGATCGGGCTGGCCGGTTGCGGCGCCGCAAGACACGCCAGCATGACGACGCCGCTGTTGCCGGAGGCGACCGAATACGCCGCAAGCGAGGCTGTTCACGCCCCTCCCTCCCTGGAAGCATCTCTCTTTTACATCAACTCCGAGCCCGGATTTCTGAATGACACTCCAAGGCGATTGCCGGAGCCTGCGAACCTGGAAGCTGTCATCCAGCGATCGCAATCACGGTTCGAATCCGGCCGGCGTCTCTACCGGGCAGGTCAGATGGAGGCGGCGCGGAGAGAGTTCGACCGGGCGGTAGAAGTCCTGCTGGCTGTGCCTGCGAATGCTTCCGAGCGCCAGACTCTAGAGCGGAGACTGGTTGAGCTTACCGACGCCATCCACCAGTACGATGTTTCGGGGTTAGGAGGAGGGGTTCCGGAGGACGAGCCGGTATTTGAGAGTTCGCCGCTGGAAGAGATCCCCGAGCCGACCTTCCCAATTGATCCGAAGCTTCGGAATCAGGTGGCCGAAGAACTGAAGACGACTGTTTCGCAACTCCCGCTTGAGCTCAACGACGAGGTTCTGCGCTACATCAAATATTTCACGACCGAACGCGGCCGGCGGACGATGGAGAACGGTCTCCGCCGCTCGGGCCGGTACCGCGGGATGATCCGCAGGATCTTCGACGAAGAAGGCATACCGCAGGAGCTGATTCACCTGGCCCAGGCGGAATCCGGGTTTGCTCCCCGTGCCGTCTCCAGCAAGAAGGCGACCGGCATGTGGCAGTTCATCCAGTCCAGGGGGAGGGAGTATGGACTGTTGCAGACCAAGACCACCGATGACCGGCTGGATCCGGAGAGAGCCACCAGGGCAGCGGCCAGGCACCTGAAGGACCTGTACAACCAGTTCGGGGACTGGTATCTGGCCATGGCCGCATACAACTGCGGTCCCCTGAACGTCGAGAAGGCAGTGGCGAGAACAGGCTATGCGGACTTCTGGGAGTTACGCCGGCGCAACGTGCTTCCTAGGGAGACGGCGAACTACGTGCCGATCATCCTGGCGATGGTGATTATTGCCAAGAACCCGAATCATTATGGCTTGAGCGAAATAGAGCCAGAGCCAGGGCTGGAGTACGGAACCATTGCCTTGGAGTCAGCCACGAGCCTGGACCTGATTGGCGATATCGTGGAGCAGCCGGTCTCCGAACTGAGGAGCATGAACCCTTCGCTGCTTGCCAATATTGCGCCGGCGGGGCACCTGTTGCATGTACCTTCGGGCTCGGCGGCTGCTGTCCAAGCCGCGTTGAGCGCGATCCCACCGGAGCGGAGGGAGAACTGGCGCCTGCACCGGTTCACTGAAGGTGAGAGCCTGGCTGCAATCGCCGCACGGCACCGCACAACCGCGAAGGAAATTCTGGCGTTGAATCCTGAGGCCGCGGAGGGACCGAGTCCGGGGAGTGTGCTGATTGTACCTGCGAGTCCACCACCACCGAGGAGAACGGCGCAGAGAACCACGCACTCAGCTCGAAACCGCGCCGCCCGGCCCGCTCCTGGAAAGGCTCCCTCGGCCACCAAGGCCCCCGCAGGGAAGACAGCGGCGACCGCCTCCGCCCGGGCGGCTGGTATGGGAACGGCCAAGTCTGCAACGCCGGCCAAGCCGCCGGCGACAGCGCCAAAGGGAACAGCGACGGCCGCCAACAAACAACCGCCTTCAAGCAAAGCCTCGGGCACAGCCTCCCGTTAAGGCGCAGGGAGAACCGGTGCAGTTTCCCGTTTGCGAACGGGAAAAAACGAGTTATGCTATTTCTGACCGGGTTGTAGGAGGAGGCAGGCGAATGGTTGGATATTGGAGCTTGGCTCTTGACGACGAGGATGACTACGCCTACGATGAAGAGCGCATCGACTTGGAGCCCGACCTCGGTATTTACGGGCCGGACGACGAAGAAGAGGATCTGGAAATGGACTCAGACACGATAATCCCAGTGGAACCACAGCCAGCGCCGGCAGCGCCCCAAGCGGAGGCCGTCCCGGCCGTGGAAGCGCCGGCTGCGGCGCCAGTCCCGGCAGCGCCGAAGAAGAAACCTGTGAAGAAGGCTGCCAAGGCAGCGCCGAAAAAAGCCGTCAAGAAGGCGGCGAAGAAGCCTGTAAAGAAGGCCGCTGCCAAGAAGGTTGTCAAGAAAGCAGCGAAGAAAGCCGCTGTGAAGAAGGCAGCGCCGAAGAAAGCGGTCAAGAAGCCAGCGAAGAAGGCCGCCGTGAAAAAGGCCGCTAAAAAGCCGGCCAAGAAGGCGGCGCCGAAGAAAACCGGGAAGAAGAAGTAGCTTCGATTGACCGGACACCGGAGCGGCGGGAGCCAGGCTAAGGCCGCCGCAGGAAGAATTAGTGTGCCAAGGCACAGGTGTCCGGGCCGCCCTCCGGAGCACTGGGCCCCGGGCTGCAAGTTTGTCCTAAGCGGGGGGCCCAGTTACAAAGCGCCGTCGTGACTGAGGATGCCGATCAACGCCCGCCGGTTTGTACGGAAGATGCGCGGTGGCGCCCAGTCTCATCTTCTGGAGGCTGAGGACGGGCGCTGGTACGTTGTCAAGTTTCGCAACAACCCGCAACACAGGCGAGTGCTTGTGAACGAGTTCCTGGGCTCTACGGTGCTGCGGTATCTTCAGGTGGCCACGCCAGAGACGGCGATCATCAACGTCACGCAAGAATTGCTGGACCACCATCCCGAGGCGTATCTCCAATTGGGGAGCAGCCGGATGCCCGTCGAGCCGGGCTGGCATTTCGGATCACTGTTTCCCGGCGACCCTTCGAGGCTTGCGGTTTACGATATTCTGCCGGACGCCTTGCTCTCCCAGGTGACCAACCGGCGCGATTTTTTGGGGGCGCTGGTTGCCGACAAGTGGACCGGGAACGTGGATGCGAGGCAGAGCGTATATTTCCGCGCCCGGCTGGAGCAGTGGAACGCCAAGGGCCGCTCTTCAATGAAGAGGGCGGGCTTCGTCGCGCAGATGATCGACCACGGGTACGCGTTCGGCGGCCCCGCCTGGGAGTTTCGAGACGGCCCGCTGGATGGGCTGGCGCCCAGGCCGCTGGTCTATGAAGGCGTCCGTGGCTGGGCCGACTTCGAGCCCTGGCTGGAACAGGTTGCCGGTTTTCCGGAAGAGCTGGCTGACAAGGCGCGCCGCAGCGTTCCGGTCTTCTGGCTGGAAGATGACGGCGATGAGCTGGACCGTTTGCTGGAAACCCTTTTGAAACGACGAAGGAGAGTGGCCGATCTGATCTCTGCTTGCCGGCGGGCGCGGCCGGCGCTGTTCCCGAACTGGCGATAGCCGGGGCCGGTTCCGATAGAATAGTGCCGTGGTGCATAAATACGTTCTTCACAACAACCAGATCCGCGAAGCGGCGGACAGGGTCTTGTCGCCGGGCCAGATCGGACTGCTTTCGGGATGGGGAGTCTTCAGCACGATCCGCGTGGTGGACGGGATTCTGTTCGCATGGGAGCGCCATTGGGCGCGCATGAAACACGACGCCGAATTGTTGCATGTGCCGTTTCCCGAGGATCCGGACGCGGTCCGAAGCGACCTGCTGAGGCTGGTTGAGGCGAATTCCGCTTTCCGGGCCACTTTGCGGGTGGTCGTGGTGCGGAACAGCGGGGGGATCTGGGAAGGTCCGGGTCCGCAGAGGGATTACGACCTGATCGCCCTGACGACGAAACCGAAGGATTGGGGCGAAGGCGCGCGGCTGACGGTGGTTCCCCAGGCGCGGCACTCGGCCCAGACGTTCGCCGGCGCGAAGACGCTGTCCTGGTCGATGAATCTGTGCTGGTACGAAACCGCGCAGAGGAAGGGCTTCGACGAAGCTCTGTTGCTGAACGAGAAGAACAATGTGAGCGAGTGCACGTCAGCCAATATATTTCTGGCGCGCGGAGACCGGGTGTGGACGCCGCCCCTCAGTTCAGGCTGCCTGCCGGGGGTGACGCGCGACGTACTGCTCCATGAACTGCGATTGGATGGGTTGGCGGTGGAAGAGAAGGACTTCACCGTGGAAGATTTGGGGAACGCCGACGAGATCTTCATTACCTCCACAACCCGGAACCTCCTGCCTGTGTTCGAAGTGGACGGGGTTCCCATGCCACGCCGAAGCCACGCCAGGGAGCGGCTCGCGGAGGCCTTCGCGCAATACGTAAGCCGCTATACAGAAGCCGCAGTGGCATTGAAACGTTAGAGGCGGGCGCGGAGGTTCAGACCATTGCGATTTGCTTGCCCCGCCTGCGGCAGCCACAGGGTGCGGCACTCCCGTCTGCGCAACCTCGGCGAGAAGCTGTCATCGCTGACCGGAAGACACGCGTTGCGATGCCGGGACTGCCGCACGCGATTCCAGGCCGGGGTCTGGCGTTTGCAGGACGTCCTGTTCACGCGGTGCCCCGACTGCCTCTGCGAGGAGTTGACGCACTGGTCCCCCAGCCATTACGGTGTGCGGCTTCTGGACGGACTTCTGTTGCTCCTCGGCGCGAAACCTTACCGATGTGCGCGTTGCCGCCGCCGCTTCGTCAGCTTCCGAAGAAGAAGGCGGCATTCGAAACGCAAGACGCGGCGGCCCCCCGCCCCAGCCGGGGCGCCCTGACCTGCGCGAGGCGAAGCCACATCCCCTTAGAAGGGGACATCGTCGTCGGTGGCCCCAAACTCGGGGGGCGGCTCTTCCGCCGGGGCCGGCTGGCGTTGCGCGCCACGAGGAGCCGAAGCCGGGTGTGAATCGTCCGGTGCGGAGGAGTCTCCGCGGCCTCCCAGCAACAGAACATCGTCGGCGACGACCTCGGTGGTGTAGCGCTTTCCGCCTTCCTTGAGCTCGTAGCTGCGGGTTTGGAGGCGTCCCTCCACATAGACCTGCTTGCCCTTGGTCAAGTAGTTGGCGAGGTTCTCTTGGCGCCAGAGGACGACGTTGTGCCAGTCTGTCTCCTCCTTCCACTCTCCGGTCTGCTGGTCCTTCCAGCGGCGGCTGGTGGCCACCGCGAACGTTGTGCGGGCGACGCCGCCTGTCGTGAATCGGGTCTCGGCGTCCCGGCCGAGGTTGCCCAAGAGGATGACTTTGTTGACACTTCGAGATGCCATACTTCCCAGCACTCTACCACACCGGGTAGGACGTTGTAGAATGGCAGTGAAAGGCCGTGAGCGGCCAGGGCGATGCCTTACCACCATGGGCGAGGGCCGAAGGTATTCCTGACCGGTTGGCTGGCCGGGTTTCTGGTGTCGGCGGGCGGGTTGAGTTACGCGCAGTCGATGCTGGGAGGCGGCGGACCGGAGGGGCAAGTGCGGCTGATCCCCACGGACCTCGCCGTGTTCGAGCTGAGGGAACCGCGGAGGGACTTGCCGTGCAAGGTTGTGCCAGATAGACCGGCGCTGGGTTTCGATCTGAAGTTGCACGCCGGTTTTCAGGTCACCATCCCGCTGAGAGAACTGGCGGGCCGCGAAGGAATTCTCACCATTCTGTTTCGTGTCAGTCCCGCGCAGGCGAAGGACCAGCCTGTGTACTTCGTCCAGCGAGTCCGCATGCCCGCCATCGAGGAGGACGCGCGAGGAAACGTGCAGCTCGAGGGGAGTTTCGACGTTGGGGAAGGAGATTATCACGTCGACTGGCTGATGCGCGACCAGGCGGAAAGGGTCTGCGCGGAGTTCTGGGACATGAGCGCTTCTTTGTCCGATAGCGACCGGGAGATCGGACTCGTGCTTCCTCCCGGGCAAGTGAGCGACACGGAACGGGAGTTTTTTCGCGAGGAGCCTCCCGTGGAGCGAATCCAGGGCGAGCGGCCGCTGAACGTAAAGATTCTGGTGAATTTCGCGCCCGAACGCGCCGAATCTTCCATGATCCGGCCCCAGGACGTGAAGGCGCTGGTTTCCATTTTGAGGGCGCTGAGCCGTGAGCCGCGTTTCGGCACCTTCTCGATCGTCGCCTTTAACCTCCACGAGCAGCGCGTCCTTTTCCGGCAGGAGAGCGCCCCCAGGATCGACTTCCCGGCGCTGGGGCAGGCGGTGGAGTCCATCAGTCCAGGCACAGTAAGTCTGGAGCAGTTGGGCGAGAGGAATCCCGACGCGCGGTTCCTCGCCGAGCTGGTGCGAAGAGAACTGAGTCAAGGTGACAGCGATGCGCTGATCTTTGCCGGACCGAAAACCTTGCTGGAGCAGAATGTTCCCAACGATGAGCTGAAGGCGGTGGGGCCGCCGGATTTTCCGATGTTTTACCTGAATTACATTCTGAACCCGCAAGCGCTTCCCTGGCGGGACGCCATCGGAAACGTGGTCCGGTTCTTCCGGGGGTCGGAGTATACGATTTCGCGTCCGAGGGACTTGTGGCGCGCGGTGGGAGACATGGTGACGCGGATTACGGAAGCGAGGACCCATCGGCTGTCCACGAACGCCGCGGGCAGGTGAGGACGATGCCGAAAGGATTGATTCAAGCCGCGATGCTGTCAGCGGCGCTGGCAGGGGGCGCCGCCTGGTGTCAGGGGCCGGTTTCCCCGCACAACCTGGCGCCCTATGTTCCCTCGCCCGAGCCGGTTGTGATCCGGATGCTTGAAGCGGCGGAACTGAGGCCGGGCGAGACGCTTTACGATTTAGGGTGCGGCGACGGGAGAATCCTGATCATCGCGGCGCAGCGGTTCCGGGCCAATGCGGTGGGGATTGAACTGTCCGAGAAGCTCGTGAACCATGCGCGCAGCCAAGCCGCGCAACTGGGGCTTGAGAAGCAGATCAAGGTTGTGCAGGGGGACATACGAACGGCAGATCTGCGTGGCGCCGATGTGGTGACGATGTATCTGTCGCGGTTATCCAATGAGGAGCTGAAGCCGAGGCTGATAAGCCAGCTCAAGCCCGGCGCCAGAGTCGTCTCCCACGACTATCCGATCATGGGCTGGAAGCCGCTCCGAGTGACGAAGGTGGAGGTTCTGAACCGCCTGCATGCCATCTACGTGTACCGGATGCCTCCCAAGGAATGAAGCCGCCTGCGGACGCGGCCGCGGTACAGTGGAACTAAGGCATGATCCCGTTACGAGACTCCCAGCCCAGCTACTCGACGCCTTACGTTACCGGCAGCCTCATCGCCGTCAATGTGATGATCTTTTTCTTCCAGCTTTCGCTGGACCCGTATTCACTTAACCATTTTGTCGCGAGCTACGGCGTCGTTCCATCCCGGCTGAACCCGGTCAGCGTATTGACTTCGATGTTTCTGCACGGAGGCTGGCTTCATCTGATCGGGAACATGTGGTTCCTTTGGATTTACGGGGACAACGTCGAGGACATCCTGGGACACGGCAAGTATTTGTTGTTCTATTTGGGTTGCGGCGTGGCGGCCGCTCTGGTGCACGTGGCGTTCAACGCGGGTTCCCGGATTCCAACGATCGGCGCCAGCGGCGCAATAGCCGGGGTCATGGGCGCGTATGTGGTGAAGTTCCCGCGGTCGCGCATCGTGACGCTTGTGCCAATCTTCTTCTTCCTGACACTGATCGAGATTCCGGCGGTGGTGATTCTGCTTTACTGGTTCGTAATTCAAGTATTCAGCGGCGTGGGCTCCGTGGCATACTCGACCGTTTCGCAGGGAGGGGTGGCGTGGTTTGCCCACGCCGGAGGCTTCATCGCGGGGATGCTGTTGATCCTGGCGATGCGCCCGCGTGAGCGCTACCGGCGACGGGAGGATCTGCATTGGTAGAGACCGGCAGCGACCATGCGGCGGTGGACATCCTGGCGATTGCCGCGCATCCGGACGATGCCGAGCAGACCTGCGGCGGGACGCTGATCAGACAGGCAGGACGGGGCTACCGGACTGGTGTCTTGGACCTGACAGCCGGGGATATGGGAACGCGCGGCGATCCCGAGACCCGCCTGGCGGAGGCCGATGCCGCCGCCCGCGCGATGACGCTGACATGGCGCGGGAACCTCCGGTTGCCAGACGCACGGCTGGAGAATACCCTTGCGGCAAGGATGACCCTGGCGAGCAAGATCCGGGAGCTTCGGCCGAGGGTTGTGATCCTGCCTTACTGGGAGGGGCGGCATCCGGATCACTACCGCGCATGCGAGCTGGGGTACGAGGCCTGCTTTCTGGCGGGACTCAAGCGGCTCGACTTGGGCGCAACGCCACACCGGCCATCCAAGATCCTGTACGCTTCGGCCTACGCCAACGTGAAGCCGTCGTTCGTTGTGGACATTAGCGAGGAGTTCGAGCAACGGATGGAGGCCCTGTTCCGCTATCGGTCGCAATACGGTGGTGGGACGGAAGCGGGCACGCTCTTCCCGGCCGAGCAGGAGATTCGCGAGCGGCTGGCGGCGGTGGCGCGCTTTTACGGCAATCTGGCGGGCGTGCGTTACGCTGAGCCTTTCGTCGTGAAGGAGACCATGCTGGTGGAGGACGTGGGCAACCTGGCGGTTCGCAGCCTTTAGCGGCCGTACACCGCTTGACGGTGGCTTTGCTCTGTGAAACATTAGAGTTAGCTGCAACTGGGGATAGGCGTCCATGGCATTCAAGGAAACCGTTCGGTCCGTGTTGAACGTCAAAGGAGTGGAGGTCTGGTGCGTGCCGCCAGACAGTACAGTGTTCGATGCGCTGACGCTGATGTCAGAGAGGGATGTGGGCGCGCTGGTGGTTATGTCTGAGGGCGCATTGGCCGGGATGTTCTCGGAAAGGGATTACGCCCGCAAGGTCATTCTCCATGGAAAATCGTCCCGGGAGACTCTGGTTCGCGAGGTAATGACCAGCCCGGTGGTCACAGTTTCGCCGTCACAGACAGTGGAAGAATGCATGAGAATCATGACCCGCCATCGAATCCGCCACTTGCCCGTTGTGGAGGACGGGAAGCTGGCGGGGGTGCTTTCCATCGGGGACCTTGTAAACTCGATCATTTCCGCCCAAGCGGAGACGATCCAGCAGTTGAGCAGTTATATTGCAGGAAAATATCCAGGTTGACCAGATTCAGGAGGAAGGATGCGGAAGTTCTTTTCTTTTTTTGTCGTGAGTCTCTCAGTCCTGGCCTTGGTGGCCCTAGCGGCTGACACAGGCCCGGAAAAGCTGGTCTTCAAGACCAAGATGAAGGACGTGGTGTACAGCCACGCCAAACACGTGGAGCATGCCAAGGGCGACTGCAAAGTCTGCCACGACAAGCTGTGGCCACAGTCGGCTAAAGCGCCGCTGGGCTACGCGGCGGCGATGCACAAGGCGGCCGAGAAGAGCAAGACCTCGTGCGCTACTTGCCACGTCGCCGGCGGGACGGCGTTCGCCAGCGTGGGCAATTGCAACAAGTGTCACGGAAACAAGTAGAGAAGTGATGCAGTCGGGGGCCGGTCGCGCCGGCCCTCTCTTGTTTTCTTGAATCTTGACTTTTTAGTATAGATTCAAATAGAATGAGGGGTGGATATTTCCACTGGGACAATCAATGAGCAGCACGACGGAAATTGCAGCGCTCGCCAACCAAGAGTATAAGTACGGCTTCTACACGGACATCGAAGTCGACGCCGTCCCGCCAGGTCTGAACGAGGATGTCATCCGGACGATATCGGCGAAGAAGGGGGAGCCGGAATTCATGCTGGAATGGCGGCTGAAGGCCTACCGCCACTGGCTGACGATGAAGGAGCCCACATGGGCCAACGTGCGCTACCCTCCCATCGACTACCAGAAGGTGGTTTACTATTCGAGTCCGAAGACGGCGAAGAACGGGCCGAAGAGTCTGGACGAAGTTGATCCCAAGCTTCTGGAGACCTACGAGAAGCTGGGAATTCCGTTGCGTGAGCAGCAGAAGCTGGCGGGCGTGGCGGTGGATGCGGTCTTCGACAGCGTCTCGGTGGCGACGACCTTCCGGGGGCGGCTGAAAGAACTGGGCATCATTTTCTGCTCGTTTTCCGAGGCGGTACAGGAACATCCTGAACTGGTGGAGAAGTACCTCGGGTCGGTTGTGCCCTACACCGACAATTTCTTTGCGACGCTGAATTCGGCGGTGTTCAGCGACGGGTCGTTTTGTTATGTGCCCAAGGGAGTGCGTTGTCCCATGGAGCTGTCCACCTATTTTCGGATCAACGCCAAGGACACGGGCCAGTTTGAACGTACGCTGATCATAGCGGAAGAAGGCAGCTACGTAAGCTACCTGGAGGGCTGCACGGCGCCGATCCGGGACAGCAACCAGTTGCATGCGGCTGTGGTGGAACTGGTGGCTCTGGACAACGCGCAAATCAAGTATTCCACGGTCCAGAACTGGTATCCGGGGGACAAGGAAGGGCGTGGCGGCATCTACAATTTCGTGACGAAGCGTGGGAAGTGCCAGGGTGTCAACTCCAAGATTTCCTGGACGCAGCTTGAGACCGGGTCGGCAATCACCTGGAAATATCCCAGCTGTTTGCTGATGGGGGACAACTCCGTGGGGGAGTTCTACTCGGTGGCGGTGACCAACAACCGACAGCAGGCGGACACCGGCACCAAGATGATCCACATCGGGAAGAACACGAAGAGCACGATTGTGTCGAAGGGAATCTCGGCGGGACACGGACAGAACACGTACCGGGGGATGGTGAAGATCCTGAAGGGGGCCGAGGGAGCGAGGAACTTCTCGCAGTGCGACTCTCTGTTGATCGGCGATCAGTGCGGGGCGCACACGTTCCCCTATCTCGAGGTGCGCAACAGCACAGCCCAGGTGGAGCACGAGGCGACGACGTCGAAGATCGGGGAGGACCAGATCTTCTACTGCAAGCAGCGGGGGATGACGGCGGAGGATGCGGTGTCAATGATCGTCAACGGCTTCTGCAAGGAGGTGTTCCGGGAGCTGCCGATGGAATTCGCCGTGGAAGCCCAGAAGTTGCTGGGAATCAGTCTGGAAGGAAGCGTAGGGTAAACAAGGGATGCTGAAGATCATCAACTTGCAGGCGAAGGTTGGAGAGAAAGAGATCCTCAAGGGGATCGACCTGGAGGTGAAGGCCGGCGAGGTGCATGCCATTATGGGCCCCAACGGTTCCGGCAAGAGCACGCTGGCGCAGGTCCTGGCCGGACGGGAGATCTACGAAGTGACCGGGGGACAAGTTCTGTTTGAAGGGCGCGACCTGCTGGAAATGGCTCCGGAGGAGCGCGCCGTGGAAGGGGTGTTTCTGGCGTTCCAGTACCCGGTCGAGATCCCCGGAGTGAGCAACCCGTACTTCCTGAGGGCCGCCCTGAACAGCGTGCGGAAACACCGCGGCCTGCCGGAGGTCGACGCATTCGATTTCACGGAGCTGGCCAAGCAGAAGATGAAGCTGCTGGAGATGGACGAGGCGCTGATGAAGCGGAATGTCAACGCGGGGTTTTCCGGAGGGGAGAAGAAGCGCAACGAGATCCTTCAGCTTGCTCTGCTGGAGCCGAAGCTGGCGGTACTCGACGAGACGGACTCAGGGCTGGACATCGACGCTCTGAAGGCGGTGAGCCGGGGCGTGAACGCTCTGCGCAGTCCGGAACGGGCGTTCCTCGTGGTGACGCACTACCAGCGGCTGCTGAATCACATCGTGCCGGACTTCGTGCACGTGATGGCCAATGGAAGAATTGTCCGCTCGGGCGACAAGAGCCTGGCGCTGGAGCTGGAGCAAAAGGGCTACGCGGAGATGGACGAGCTGGCGGTAAGCGAGCTGGTGCGATGACGAGCCTGCTGGAGCTGCAAACAATTCAAACAGGCGGGCCGGCCTGGCTCGGCCAGATGCGCCGCGAAGCCTACGGCCGATTCGCCGAACTGGGATTTCCCACAACGAAGGACGAAGAGTGGAAGTATACCAACGTCGGCCCGATCGCCAAGACGCGGTTTGAGCGTGGCCCTGCCGGGGCGGCGCGCGCGGGCAAGGATCTTCTTCCGGATCTTGGGTGTTCGACCCGGCTGGTCTTCGTAAACGGAATTCTGGCGCCGGAACTTTCGACTCCCGGGACGGTTGTCCGCGGCGTGGCGGTTCGCAGCCTTGGGGAAGCGCTGAAGGCGGACGGCGGAGCCGTGGAGGCGCATTTGGGCCGTTACGCCCGGACAGAAAGGCAGGCGTTCACGGCGCTGAACACGGCCCTCTGGGAAGACGGCGCGATTGTGGAGATTGGCCGGAACGCTGTTCCGGGGCAGCCCATTCATCTTGTGTTTCTCTCCGCGGGAAACGGGCAGCCGTGGGCCAGCCATCCCCGCGTCCTGATTCTGGCGGAGCGCGGCTCGCAGGCGGCCGTGATCGAGCATTACACGGGCGCCGCCGGCAGCCGCTATTTCACGAACGCCGTGACGGAGATCGTGCTGGGCGAAGGCGCCATTTTGGATCATTACCGGATTCAGGATGAGAGCGAGGGGGCGTATCACATCGCCACCGTCCAGGGAGTGCAGGGGCGCAACAGCGTGCTTAGATCGCACAATGCGGTTCTCGGAGCGGCCCTGTCGCGCAACGACATCAATTCGGCGTTGAATGGCGAAGGCGCCGAATGCACTCTCAACGGCCTCTTCCTGGTGACGGGGGAACGGCACGCGGATATCCACACGCTGCTCGACCACGCCAAGCCGCACTGCGGCAGCCGTGAGTTATACAAAGGGATCCTGGACGGGCGCGGTGTGGGGGTGTTCAACGGGAAGATCGTGGTGCGCCCGGATGCGCAAAAGACGAACGCAATTCAGAGCAACCGCAACCTGCTGCTCAGCGCGGATGCGGTGATCAACACCAAGCCGCAACTGGAAATTTTCGCCGATGACGTTCGCTGCACGCACGGAGCGACGGTGGGGCAGATTGACAGCGAAGCGCTGTTCTACATGCAGTCCCGAGGCATTCCGGGGGCGGAAGCAAGGGATATTCTCACGCTGGCCTTCGCGTCGGAAGTCTTGGACGAGATGGGTTGGGAGCCAGCAAGGGAGAGGCTTCGGCGCGAAGCGCACGAGATACTTTCGAGGTAGGGGAGGCGTCATGAAGGTTGCGACAGCGGCGTTGGCGGAGCGGGTGAGGAAGGACTTCCCGGCCCTCCGGCAAACCGTCCACGGGAAACCGCTGGTGTATCTGGACAATGCCGCAACGACGCAGAAACCGCAGTGCGTGATTGACGCGATCGTGGGCTTCTATCAGCGCGACTGCGCCAACGTTCACCGGGGAGTTCACCTTCTCAGTGAGCGCGCTACGGAAAGCTTCGAAGAAGCCCGCGAGAAGGCGCAGCGGTTTTTGAACGCCGGCGACACGCGGGAGATCCTATTCGTTCGAGGGGCCACCGAGGGCATCAACCTGGTCGCGAACAGCTTCGTGAAGCCGAGACTGTCGGCCTGCGACGAGGTTCTCATCACAGCGATGGAGCACCACTCCAACATCGTGCCCTGGCAGATTGTCGCCGGGGAGAAACAGGCGCGGCTCCGGGTAGCGCCCATGACCAGCGACGGAGAGCTGATGCTGGAGGAGTTTGAGCGGATGCTGGGGCCGAGAGTCCGCTTCGTGGCCGTTACGCACGTTTCAAACGCCTTGGGGACAGTCAATCCGGTCCAGCGTATTGTTGAGATGGCGCATGCAAAGAGGATTCCCGTGCTCATCGACGGGGCGCAGGCGGCTCCGCACACGCTCGTTGATGTGCAAGGGTTGGGGTGCGATTTCTACGTCTTCTCCGGGCACAAGACCTACGGTCCGACGGGGATTGGGGTGCTGTACGGGAAGGCCTCGCACCTGGAGGAGATGCCTCCCTACCAAGGCGGCGGCGACATGATCCGGTCGGTGACTTTCGAGAAGACGCTGTACAACACAATTCCGTACAAGTTCGAGGCCGGGACGCCGGACATCGCGGGCGCGATCGGTCTGGGAGCGGCTTTGGATTACCTCCGGGGGGTTGGCATGGAGAACATCGCCGCCCATGAGGCCGAACTGCTGCGCTACGCCACGGGCGAGCTGAGCCAAGTGCCCGGAATCCGGCTCATCGGAACCGCTAGACACAAAGCGGGGGTCGTTTCGTTCACGATGGACGGAATCCACCCTCACGATGCCGCGACGGTGCTGGATCACGAGGGGGTGGCGGTTCGTGCCGGGCACCACTGCGCGCAGCCCGTGATGGAGAGATTCGGCGTGCCTGCGACGCTGAGAGCCTCGTTCGGTATGTACAATACGGCCGAGGAGGTCGACGTTTTGATGCGCGCGCTGGGAAGGGTGAAGGAGATTCTGGGCTGATGTCGGAACTGAAGGAGCTATATCAACAGTTGATCCTGGACCACAGCCGCAGCCCGCGCAATTGCCGGGTGATCGAAGATGCCGACGCCATGGCCCAAGGCCATAACCCGCTGTGCGGGGACGAAGTCACGATCTACGTGAAGATAGACGGCGACCGCGTGAGCGACATCAGCTTCAAGGGAAACGGGTGCGCCATCTCGACGGCCTCGGCGTCGCTGCTGACGGAAGTGATGCGCGGCAAGACGCGCGAGCAGGCAGAGGAGATCTTCCGCAATTTTCACGATCTGGTGACAGGCAGCACGCAGGAAGGCGCCGGCCCGGAATTGGGCAAGTTGCAGGTGTTCTCGGGGGTGTCCGAGTTTCCGGTGCGTGTGAAGTGCGCGACGCTGGTTTGGCATACGCTCAAAGCAGCCCTCAGCCGGTTGAAAGAAACGGTCAGCACCGAATGAAGCTTACAGCGGTGGAAGAATACGGTTTGCGCTGCCTGGTGCAAGTGGGCCGGGAGTGGCCGGATGGCATACTTACGATCCCCGCGGTCAGCCGCCGGGAAGGGATTAGCCCGGCGAATGCGGGCAAGATCATGAAGATGCTGCGCCAGGGCGGCTTCGTGAAGAGCGTGCGTGGCCAGGTGGGAGGCTACACGCTGTCCAGGCCACCAGAGAGGATCCTGGTTCGGGAGGTCTTGGTCTCGATGGGGGGCAAGCTTTACGAGGAAGCGTTTTGTCGCAGCCATAAGGGCACGTTGAGGCTCTGTACGCACTCGACGGATTGCTCGATCCGCTCCTTGTGGCGCAGCATACAGAGGGCGGTGGACGGAGTGCTGGCTCATACCACTCTCCAGGATCTGCTCAACAACGAGAACGAGACGGACAGCCGGCTGACGGGCCTGGTAACCGTGGAAGAGTGGGCTGCGCCGCCGCCGCGCGCAGGGTTGCCGCGTTAGTGGTTTGCGGCCGGAATGTTAGGTCCGCCCCGGCGTCCGCTGGGGCAGAGCATTGGGGTCTGTGATCCGCCGAGCGCCGTAGGCTTTTATGCGCAGGCGGCAAGAGTGAGCCTCCCGCGCCCCAGCGCAGGGCTGTATGCTGCGTGCCGGGAAGCTGAGATAGAATCGGTATTTGTCTTCTTCGAAGTACCCCCCGAACGAGAGAGCGGGCCGCACGAGCTGGTCAGGACGGCTGGTTGCCGCCGCGACTGTATGGGCCGTGTTCAGCAGTTTCTGGGTGGTTTCCCACGCTCAGCAACCTCCCCCTCGAGCGCCTTCGGCATCGGCTGCGAGTAAGCCGGCGGAGGCTGGCGACGCAGGGACTGGCGCGGCGGCGGTTCCCGTAACGGAGCAGCGAACGCGGCTGAATCTGCTCGGCCAGACCGACACTCAGGCCGGTGAGAGCCGCCGCAACGAGAATGTTCAGTTCAATCTGGTGGACAACAACCTTCTGCGCGAACTCAACACCAGGCTTGGCACAACGGCGACTCTGGTGGCGGAGTTCTCGCCGGAGAGAGGTTTCTACAGCACGGAGTACGGCAATGCCCCCAGTGGTCCGCCGCATCTGGCGGGCGTGAGCCGCCGAGCCTGGCACGGCAGATTGTTCGCGGCCCACCTCAACAGCGTTCTCAGCGCACGCTCCTTCTTTCAGGTGGGAGACGTGAAGCCGGCCAGGGAGAATTCGTACGGCGCGGAACTGACTGGACCCTTGTTCCGCCGGACGGCCTTCTCGCTGACCGGGTCGCAGCAGAAGATCCGGGGAATGGTGAACGGGAATGTCCTGGTTCCCCTCCCGGGGGAACGGACGCCACTGGCTACGGATCCGGCACTGGCGGCCTACGTTTCCAGAATTCTGGGGGCGTATCCCGACGAGCCGCCGAACCGGCCCGACGTCAACCCCCGAATGCTGAACACGAATTCGCCGCAGCGAGTCGACAGCGATACCGCGAGCGGGCGTCTGGATCACAGCGTGAATGAGCGCGACCGTTTGGGCGTGCGGTATCAATTCGTGCGCCAGAGGGTGGTCGCATTTCAATTCGTCAAGGGACAGAATCCGGACACGACCACGAGGTCGCACCAATCGCGCCTCACATGGTCCAGGCAATCCGGGCCGAAATTCACTTTGCAGGCGACGTTGGGCTATGACCAGATTGGTTCCCAACTCGTTCCGGAGAACAATAACGTCGGGCCCCTGATTTCCACGGGGGGGCTCACCTCCGCGGGACCCCACCAGGACCTGCCGATTGACCGGACAGAGAAGCTATTCCGCCATGCGGTGCTGGCGCGCAGGAATTCAGGGAAGCATCAGACCACCGCCGGCTACGAAGTGCTGCGGCGTCATTTGAACGGGGTCCAGAACGACTCGGTGCTGGGATCCATCTCATTCCAGAACGACGGCGGCAGGGATGCGATTACGAACCTGCGGCTGGGCCTGGCGACGCGAATGTTCATCTCGGTGGGGGAGACTTACCGGAGGTTCCGGAGCTGGGACCAGGCCTACTATGTGGGGGACAAGTGGCAGGCGACGCAGGCATTGACCCTTACGCTCGGGCTGCGTTACCAGCCGCTGGCGGCTCCCAGAGAGGCGGACGGACTCACCGTTGTCCCGTACGATTGCGATTGCAACAATTTCAGCCCCATGGGCGGCGTGGCCGTGAGGCTTCCGAAAAGTCTCGGCGTTTTCCGAGCCGGCTATGTGCTGGCCTATGACACGATCTCCCAGGCGACCTACCAGCAACTGCGCTTCAACCCGCCGGGGAACCGAAAGCTGGTGATCAACAATCCGGACTTGCTGGACCCTGTGGGGACGTATCTGCGAGGGCCGCAGAGCACGCAGCGAACATCGCTGTACATCCTGGATCAGAATCTGTCCGTGCCTTATTCGCACCAGTACAACGCGAGCTGGGAGCCGCAGGGGCGGGGGCCAGTGCGCTTGCAGCTCGGTTATTTGGGGAGCCGGACGCCGAAGATTATTCAGATGTGGTACATCAACCGCGCCCGGGTGGTTCCGGGGACGCCTCTTACGACGGCTACGATTGACGAGCGGAGGCCGGATCCGAAACTTTCCGAAGTGAAGCTGATGTTGAACGGCTCCTACGCCTGGTATGACGCGGCGCGGGCAACAGTGGTCGTGCCGCGCTGGCGCGGTCTGAGTTTGGAAGCATCCTATTGGTTCAGCAAGGCGCTGGATCTGGGGGCGAACTACAGCGACACGGCATCCAACCGGAGCCAGAACCGCGGGCAATCGGAATTCGATTCCCACAGGGACCTGAAGGCGCTGAGCGACTTCGATCAGCCCCATGCTTTCCTGGCGCGAATCTCCTGGGAAACGCCCGCGGGGAGGATGCCGGCCGGAATCGCACGGCATTTGCTTGGGGGCTGGAACCTGTCGAGCGTCATGCTGCTTAAGAGCGGCACGCCTTTTCTGGTGCAAACCGGCTCGGATTCTCCGGGATTCGGCAATGTGGATGGGGCGTTGGGAGACCGGCCGAACCTGCTGGAGCCGCCGATTCTGGGGCGCACAATCGGGAATCCGGACAAGTCGCGCGAATTGCTCCCGAGAACCGCCTTTGCCTACATCCTGCCGGGAGAACTCGCTGGGAGCCTGGGACGGAACGTATTCCGCAAGGGAGGGATCTGCAACGTGAACGCGGCGGCATCACGCCGATTCGCGGTGCGGTCAGACAAGGCGGTTCAGTTCCGGGCTGAGTCTGTCAACTCTCTCAACACTCCACAATTTGCGGCGCCGGGAAGCAGTCTGACGAATCCCGATTTTGGCATGATCACCAACACGCTGAACGACGGGCGGACGTTCCGGTTCCAGTTCAGTCTGGAGTTTTGAACCGCACGGGCCTCTCTCTTCTGAAGTCTCGCAGGATTTCTAATCCAGCCTCTTGTGGAAGCGCAGGACGCTGACCGTGAGAATGGCGGAGCCGATCACAGCCAGAGCGAGCAGTTGAGGCCAAAGGGTTGAGATTCCAACGCCCTTCAAGAAGAGGCCCCGGACGATTTCCATCATGTACCGCACTGGATTGAGGAAAGTGAAATACTGAACCGGCAATGGCATGTTCCGGATCGGGAAGGTGAACCCGCTAAGCATAAAGGCAGGGTTGAAGAAGAAGAAGGAGGACATCATGGCCTGCTGCTGGGTCTGAGAGATCGTCGAGATGAACAGGCCGACTCCGAGCGTTGTCAGGAGGAAGAGAAACGATGCGAGCAGCAAGAGCCATAAATTCCCGCGGACGGGCATATGGAAGACCAGCATGGCGGCGCCGGTGATCAAGAAGACGTCGAGAAGGCCGATCACGGCGAAAGGCAGTGTCTTGCCGATGATCAGCTCCACGGGACGGATGGGGGTGACCATGAGTTGCTCCATGGTGCCGATTTCCCGCTCGCGCACGATGGCCATCGCCGTCAGGGAGAGCGTGACCAAGGTGATGATGTTCACGACCACGCCGGGCACGAAATAGAAACGGCTGCGGAGGTCGGGATTGAACCAGACCCGGTTACGAACGGTGAGGGACGGGACTTCAAGATTGACAGGTCCTCCCGCCGCCATGGTGCGGCCGACCAGGCGCTGGCGCATTTGCACCGCGATCACTCCGTTCCCGAATGAGGAGACTGCGCCGGCGGCGTTGGCGGCGACGATGGAGGCGGTATTCGAGTTCGTCCCGTCTACAAGGATCTGGACCGAGGCCGTGACGCCCCGTTCCAGGTCACGAGCGAAACCAGGGAGCACGCGCACGGCGAGGTCGACGTCGCCGTGATCCAGCAATTTTTGAATGCCGGCGTCATCGGCGGGTTCGGCGGTGATACGGAAGTGGCGGGAGCCTGCGAAGACCTCGCGCAGATCGCGGCTCGCGGGAGTACGGTCCTGGTCGAGCCACGCCACCCGGCTGTCTTCCACATCGAGATTCACGGCGTAGCCGAACACGAGGAGCTGTATCAGCGGGGGCATGAACAACATGGCCCGCAGCCGAGGCTCGCGGAACAACTGCCGGAATTCCTTGCGCAGGATCTCTCGGATTCTTCTCCACATAACATTCACCCGATCTTTTGCCTGAGCTTGCGGGTTGCGGCCAGGAAGATTCCTGCCGCGTACAGGACCAGCAACGCCAGCTCAAGCCACAGCACTTGCAGCCCCACGCCCTTCAGGAAGAGCCCCTTCAGCATCGTGATGAAGTAACGGGAGGGGAAGAAGTAGGTCACGATTTGGATCGCCAGGGGCATGGTCTCGATGGCGAAGATGAAGCCGGAGAGAAGGAACGCCGGGAGGAACGAGGTCAGCATAGCGAGCTGGTAGGCCATCAACTGAGTCCTTGCCGCGGCGGAAAGAAAGATCCCCCAGAACAACGCGCCGATCAGGAACACGCAACTGGTGAGGAGAACCAGAAGGGGATTTCCCCTCAGGGGCACGTCAAAAAGGAAGACGCCCACTCCCATCGTGACGATGGTGTTGGTCAGCCCCAAAACGAAGTAGGCAGCCATCTTGCCCAGGACGATCTCATGGGCCCGAACGGGGGTCGAGAGAAGCTGCTCCATGGATCCGTTTTCCCATTCGCGGGCGATGGTCAAGGAGGTAATCAGGGCGGCGATGATCATCAGGATCACCGCGATGAGGCCCGGGACGATATAGTTTCGGGAGCGAAGTTCGGTGTTGTACCAGACGCGCAATTGAGGATCGACCGGGGGATCGAGCTTTCCTCCGCCTTTCCTGTTCAGGGCATCCACCCGAAGTTGGAAGGCATAGGCGCGGGCCAAGGCTTCCACGTAACCCTGGGCGATGGAGGCAGTGTTGGAATCGCTGCCGTCGAGGATGGCCTGCACCTCGGCCGGCTGGGAGGCGAGCAGTTTTCTGCCGTAATCTCTTGGAATCACCAGCGCCAGCAAGCACCGGCCGGCGTCGATTTCGCGGTCAATGACCCGGTAATCGTCAACCGAATCCAGGATATGGAAATAGCGGGAACCGGCGAAGCGCATGATCAACTCGCGGCTTTGGGGTGAACGGTCCTGGTCAAAGACGAGCGTGGGGATACGGTCGACGTCCAGGGTGAGCGCATAGCCGAACAACAGCAAGAGCATGACTGGAACGGCGAGCGCCATCAGGAGACTGCGGGGGTCGCGCAAGATGTGCAGGCCCTCTTTGCGGGCCATAGCCGCCGTCCGCACCAGACCGCGCGGGAGCGTCATGCGCTGTTCCTCTCTTCCGCTTCGATTGTCGAGACGAAGACTTCCTCCATGGAAGCTTTGCCGGCAGCGGCCCTAAGCGCCGCGGGCGTGTCGAGAGCCACGATCTTGCCTTTGTACATGAGGGCAAGCCGGTGGCAGTATTCGGCTTCATCCATATAGTGAGTAGTGACGAAGACGGTGTGGCCTCGCTCGGAGAGCTGGTAAATCAAGTCCCAAAACTCGCGGCGGGCGATGGGGTCCACGCCGGAAGTGGGCTCGTCAAGGAAGAGGATAGGAGGCTCGTGAAGGATGGCGCAGCCAAGGGCCAGACGCTGCTTCCAGCCGCCAGCCAGGAGGCGCGTCATGCGGTGGCGCTGATCGGCCAGGCCGGCCATGCGGAGGACGAAGTCTTCCCTCTCGCGAACGCGCTCTTCGGGAACGCCGTAGATGCCGCCGAAGAAGGTCAGGTTCTCGCTCACGGTGAGGTCGTCATAGAGAGAGAATTTCTGCGACATGTAGCCGATGTTCTGACGAACCGACTCCGGCTCACGGGCGACGTCAATGCCGCCAACGAGCGCGGCGCCCGAGGTAGGGGCCAGCAGACCGCAAAGGATCTTGATCGTCGTGGACTTGCCAGCTCCGTTGGGCCCAAGGAATCCAAAGATTTCGCCGCGGCGAACCTTGAGGGAGATGTGGTCCACCGCAGTGAAATCTCCGAAGCGTTTGACGAGGCTATCAACCTCTGCGGCCCAGCCGTTCGGCGTCATGCCGCCTCCCTGGATGCTTTTCGGATCATCAGAATGAAAACATCTTCCAGCGAAGGGGCCACGGGGGCGAGGTCGGCAGGGCCCAAGCCGGCAGAATCAAGCGCGCGGGAGATCTGCGCGACGCCAAAACGCCCTGGCGACAAGAATAGGTGCAGATTTCCGCCGAAGGGCTCGACACTGGCCACTTCAGGCAGGTTCTCCAGCAGGGCTTTGGCGGCACGCTGATCGGGGCAGGCGAGCTTGTAGCATTCTTCCTCCGTGCGAGTCTTCAGGGCTGCCGGCGTGTCGCAGCGGATGAGAGCCCCACGGTGAACCAGTCCGACCCTGTCGCAGCGCTCGGCCTCGTCGAGGTAGGCGGTAGTCAGGAGAACGGTCATGCCTTCTTGGACGAGAGCATAGAGGATCTCCCAGAAGTCCCTGCGAGAGACTGGGTCTACGCCGCAAGTCGGCTCATCGAGCAGCAGGACGCCGGGCTTGTGGAGGAGCGTACACATGAGCGCCAGCTTCTGCTTCATCCCGCCGGAAAGTCGTCCAGCCTGGCGGGCGAGGAAAGGGGACATGCGCGTCATTTGGAGGAGGCGCGGGACGAGCCGGTCCCGCTCGTGGCGGCCGATGCCGAAAAGGTCCGAGTAGAAGGCCAGGTTCTCCTCCACTGTCAGGTCCGAGTAGAGCCCGAATCGCTGCGCCATGTAACCGATCCGGTCTCTGACCTCACCGGGTTGGCGGGCGACGTCATACCCTCCGATTCGAACCTGGCCCTCGTCCGCAGTCATCAAACCGGCGAGGAGCCTCAGGATCGTCGTCTTGCCGGCGCCATCGGGGCCGACCAACCCGAAGATCTCTCCCTTGGCCACAGAGAGCGAGAGGCGGTTCACGGCGGTGAGACCGCCGAAGCGCTTGGTGAGTCCCTCGACTTCGATAATGTTATCCACGGCCAAGATGCTACCTCCCTGGGGAACCGTTCAACAGAATCTCGGCGTCCGCTGGCATGTTCAGTTTCAGCTCGCGGGCGGGGTTGGGGATGTCGACTTTGATCCGGTAAACAAGCTTCACCCGCTCCTCCGGGGTTTGAATCTGCTTGGGGGTGAATTCGGCTTCGGAGGAGATGAAAGAAAGCCGGCCTTCGTAGGTCTTGCCTGGATAGGAGTCAGTCGTTACGCGGACAGAACTTCCCAACTGGAGACGTCCCAACTGGGTTTCGTTAATGTAGCCGCGAAGCCAGGGGTGGTCGAGGTCCCCCAAGGTGATGATGGTGGATCCGGCGGCGATGGTCTCGCCAGGCTCGGCGGACTTGACCAGGACGACAGCGTCCAGGGGAGAATACAGTTCCGTGTCATCGAGCTGAGAGTCGATGGCGGCTAGTTGGGCCTTGGCGCGCTGGATATCGGCGCGGCGCGCGTCCGCCTCCTGCTCCCGGCGCTTCAGCTCCAGCCGGCCGGATTCCGTCACTTGCAAGGCGGCGCGGGCACGATCCGTCTGGGCGCGCGCGGCCTCGATGGTCTCCTTCCGCGGGCCTTCCAGGACCAGGGCCAGTCTTTGTTCCGCCTGGCGAAGGATAGCTGCGGCGGAGTCGTTGGCGGCGCGAAACTGGTCGTATTGGGCCGCGGAGATGTCGTCGTTCTTATAGAGGGTTTGGGCGCGACTCCAATCGCTGGCCGCCTTCACACTGGCGGTCCGGGCCGCCTCGACGGCGGCGCGAGCCTCCTGGATCTCCTGCGGGCGCGCGCCCGCGAGCAACTCGCGCAGCCTGGCTTCCGTCTGGCTAAGCTCGGCCTTACCGGCGGCGATGGCCCCCTCGAGACTCTCGCGCTGGTAGGCGACGGCGGTCTGCAACTGCACGAGCTGCGACTGAGCCGCCACGAGCGCCGCCTCCTGGGCGGCGCGCTGGGCCAGGAGCTGCGTGCGGTCAAGGCGAGCCAGCAACATGCCCCTCTTGACGGGGTCGCCTTCTTTCACGAACAACTCCACCATGCGGCCGGCGGTCTTGAAGGAGATCTTGACTTCGGTCAGCTCTATGTTGCCGGAGAATCGGATGTGGCCGCTCTCCTCAACGCTCCATCGGCGGAGGAAGACGGTAAAGATGAGTGCGGCGATAACGGCAACAAAGACAACAGGGATAATTCTCTTTTTCACGTTAGTTGCTCCTCAATCCGCCAGTTCGCGGATTTTGCCCATGGCTTGCCACAGATCGAGCCGGGCGCGGTGGTGAAGAAACAGAGCCGCGATGTGATTCTCTCGGGCGCGGGCGAGGCGCGTCTGGGCGTCGGTGACTTCGAGACTGGCGGCGACGCCGGCCTTGTAGCGGCGTTCGGCCTGCTCGAGTTCAGCTTGGACTTGCGAAAGCCCTTCGCCGGCGACGCGAACCTGCTCGGCCGCGGATTCCAGATCGTCCAGGGCCAAGCGAATCTCGAGCTCGATCTGCCTGCGAAGGTCGGCGGTTCTGATGCGCTCCTGTTCAAGCTGAGAGCGGCTCTCAGAACGGCGGGCGTCGCGGCGGCCGCCGTCAAAGACAGGGACCCGCATGGCAACGCCGAAGGTGCGTGTGGGGATAGCGCTGGTGATGCTTGTGCCGATGCTTCCGTAGTCGGCGAATCCGGTCAAGGAGGGGAGCCGCTCGAACTTCACGGCGCTGTGAGAAAGGGCGGCGCCTCGTTCCCTCAACTGCTGCGATCTCCAGTCGGCCCGGCTGGCCAGCGCGGCTTCCAGGGCCTTTTCCGGGGACGGAAGATCCAGCGGCATGTAGTCCAGGCTGCCGGTAAGGGAGAGAGCCGTATCGAGGGGCAGGCCGATGGCGCGCAACAATTCAAGCCTGGCCTGCCGCTGGTCCGCTTGTGCCATGAGAAGCTGCTGGCGTGCCTGAGCGAGCTGCACAGCGGCGCGGGTCACTTCGATGCCCGTGCCTGTGCCGGCGGCCTTTTGATTGGCCGCGAGATTTGCCAGAGACCGCGCGAGGTCCACGTCGGCTTGGGCCGCGTCGACGCGGGCGCTTGCACGTAAGGCTGCGAGGTAAAGCAATGAAACCTGCCGGGCGACCTCATCCTTCACGGCGTCGGTCTCCTGCGAAGCTGCTTGGGCAACGGTCCGGGAGGCCTGATAGCGGCGGATTGAGGGAAAATCGAAGACTGTCTGGGTGGCGCTGGCGCGGACGTCAAAAACGCTGAAGGGACCGGCCAATTGGGGGAAATGGAAGCCCGGCAAGGGGATATCGATTTTGATTCCAAAGGCGGCCAGATTGCGGGTCTGATTCTGCTCGGCGACGGAGCCTTCGACGTTAGGCAGGAGAGCAGCTCGGGCCTGAATGGACCTGGACTCCGCCTGGCGCATCGCCTGTCGCGCGAGTTGGAGGCGGGCGTTGCCGTCGGGGGCCAAGGCGATCTCGATGGCGTGCTTCAGGCTCAGCTCGATCGTGGGGCGACTCTGGGCCAGTGAGAGGACCGGCACGGCGAGCAGGATAAGATGACGCTTACACGGGAGGTTCATAGTTGCTCCATACTCTTTGAGGACGCCGCCATGAGTGGGGCGCGCATACCCGCGCAGACGAAATTCACGATGCGCTCGATCACCGCCTCGACATCGGAAAGGTCACAGAGGCCACCAGAGACCAGGCGAAGGTGCTCTGGGCCGGCGAGGGTATGAGCCATTACGCCGACGCCGAAGTGCAGCCTCCAGATCAACTCCTGGGGTGGCAATCCGGGGAGAGCCCGGCGGAAGGCCGCGGTAAATGGATGGAAGATAGGGCGCATGTGGTTGAAAAAACTGGTCCGGACTGCCTCGCACGGATCGGAATACGTTCGACCGAAGAGCTTGCCAACCCGAATTCCAGCTTCGGCTTCGCGCAGGCGAAGACGCAGAACTGGGGCTATCATGGCGCGAACAAGATCCTCAAGAGGGGGCGGGCCGCTACCCGCTTTCTGTTCCGCCTCGGCGAGCATGGCGAGGCGTTCCTGGTTGACGGGCGTGAGACGGCGGGCGATAACGGCTTCAATGAGGGCGTCTTTTGAACGGAAGTGGTAGTTGATGGCGGCCAAGTTAACGCCAGCGGCGGCAGTGATGGTGCGGAGGGAAGTAGCGTCGAACCCGTGCTCGGAGAAGAGCTGCTCGGCTGCATCGAGGATTTTCTTACGGGTTTCGGATCCGGCCCTGTCTTTGAGTGGGTCGTATGGTTGAGTCATACGAATGATTCAATCGTACGTACATTTTCTAAATTTGTCAAGTATGGTGGATGCGGCTTTAAATTGGGCGATGACTTTGGCATATTCTGCCAACCGCCAGCAGGATCCCGTAGAGCAGGGCTTGCGGGCGGGGTGGACAACCCGGAATGAAAATATCAACCGGGATGATCCGGTCGACTGCCCCGACTGTGGCGTAGTTCCTGCCGAAGATGCCTCCGCTGATGCCGCAAGCGCCGACGGCAACTACCAGCCTCGGTTCCGGCGTCGCGGCATAGGTCTTGCGCAGCGCCAGCTCCATATTGCGGGTGACAGGGCCGGTTACGAGCAGCATATCCGCATGCCGTGGGGAAGCCACGAAGTGGATTCCAAACCTTTCGATGTCATGAACCGGGTTATTGAGGGCGGTGATCTCCAATTCACAACCATTGCAGGAACCCGCGTCGACCTGGCGGATGGCGAGGGACCGGCCGAGCACGCGGCGGATGGCGTCGCTCAGTCGCCGTCCCGCGGTCTCGGTTTCCGCAGCAGTGCAGGTCGGGCGAGAGCCGCGGGAGATCAGGCGCTCATGGCTGCCATCCGCTCTCAAGGCGTAGTCGGCGGAGAGAACGAGTTCGTCGCGGCTGGGCGAGGCGAGTTCGAACTGCCGGGTGATCCGCACCCCGTTTCCTGCGGAGGCCACGGCGCACTGACCGCAGAAGATGCACCGACCATAGTCGACCATGACGCGCCGTATGGGGCCCTCATCCCGGACCTGAATTGCGCCGGTTGGGCACACACTGGCCGCGGGCCGCGCATCGGACCAGCGTTCGAAATCAAATTCCGGCAGGCCGCGGAAACTCTCAGAAACAGGGGCAGGCTTCACCGGATAGCCAGCGGTGACGATGCCAGTCCGAAAGGTTTTCTGAAGGATTTTGAACATGGTCAGCGATCCGTTCCGGAATAAGAGAGGTTGAAACTCTTGTTGATGACCGGAAAGTCCGGCACGATGTTCCCTTGCACGGCCTCGACAAGCGCGGGCCAATTGTTGAGCGAGGGGTCCTTTATCTTACAGCGTTCCAGACGGCCGTCCCGACCGGTTCGGATCCAGTGAAGGATCTCCCCCCGCCAGCCCTCGACCGCGCTCAGGGCACACCGATCTGGAGGGATCTGTGAATGTTTCGCGCAGAACGGCCCCTGGGGTAAGAGGGAGAGGGCCCGACGGATGATGCCGAAGGATTCCTGGACCTCGTCCATGCGAACCTGCACACGGCGTAGTACGTCACCCTCCTGATAGACAGGCACGTGGAAGGGCAGGTCTGAGTACGCCGCGTACGGATGGTCCCTGCGGACATCCAAGTCGATGCCGGAGGCGCGACCGGCCACACCCACGACACCGAGAGCACTGGCCTTATCAGGAGAGAGTCTGCCAGTTCGTTCCAGGCGGTCGCGAGTGGAGTCGGAGGACTGGATGAGCGCCAGCAATTCGTGGAAGCCGCTCTGGAGGGCCTCGACGGTCTCGCGGAGAGCGGTGATTTGGATGGAGCTCCAATCTCTGCGGAGCCCTCCGACTGTGACCATGCCCCGGAGGAGGCGGTTGCCCGTGAGTTCTTCGCTAAGGGTGACGACAGCCTCGCGCAGGGCGCCTGCGTGGGCATTGGCGACGACGAAACCAACGTCGGCAGCCACCGCCCCGATATCGGCGATATGGTTGCAGATCCGCTCCAACTCAAGTAAGACCACGCGCATGAAGCGGGCGCGTGGAGGAACCTCTATCTCCCCGGCCTGTTCCACGGCCTGGCAGAAAGCTGTTCCGTGGGAGAAGGCGGAGTCACCGGAGATACTCTCCGCCAAAAAAACAGCGTGGTGGACCGGCAAATGCTCGAAGAGTTTCTCAACTCCCTTATGGGTATAGAACATGCGGAGTTGAAGGTAGAGGATTGGCTCGCCCGCGACCGCAAAGTTGAAATGCCCCGGTTCAATAATTCCGGCGTGAACGGGGCCGACAGGAATCTGGAAGACGCCTTCTCCGAGAGCGGGCCGATACTCATGCTGTTCGCCCTCGAACGGAGGCAGGACCTTCTCCAAGGGGAAGTCTTTCCGAAGCGGATGGACTTCCGGCCAGTTGTCATGGAGAGCCACGCGCCGGGGGTTGGGATGTCCGAGGGCCTTGAGGCCAAACCAGTCCTGAATCTCACGCTCCTGCCAGTTGACCGCTGGAAACTCGGCCGCCAAGGAGGGGAAGGCGGACCGTTCAGGTGGCAGTGACGCACGCAACAGAAGGTAGGCCGAGTCGCCGGGCCGCTCGAAGACATAGCAGAGGGAGAAGGGACACTCCAGATCTGGCTGATGTTCAGCGAAGAGCAGGGCGAGCCGCGCAGAGTGCACCGCAGACAGAAAGTGGGCTATGGCCCCTATCTCAGAGGCCTCTATGCAGGCATAGACCTGATCCGCCCTTCCGCCGTCCGCAAAACAGACGCTGGCATTGAATCTCTGCTGGAGCGACTTCAGGAGGGACTGCATCCTCAGCCTCCGGCCGCAACCCGAGCGGCTCCACGAATCAGTTCGAGAAGGGGGGCAGGCAACCAGAAACCAATAACCACCAGCGCGGCGGCAAGGGTCAGGATGGAGACGCCCTGCCAGGGTGGGAGGCGAACAGGAGAGACGCCGGACGGGGGAGGCCCCAGCACCATTCCTGCGACGTGGAGAAGAGCTCCTGCGAATATGCCGGTCCCGAACAGGATGAAGAGCAGGGCAGGCAGATAATGGCCTCCCAGGAAGGCGGCCTGCAAGATAAGGAACTCGCTTTGAAACAGGCTGAAAGGCGGCATGCCGATAATCGCCAGCATGGCCATCAGGAATACAGTTCCAGCAATCGGCATCACTCGAATCACCCCGCCCCCAATACGCCGGAAAAGATCGGTCCGGAAGTGATGAGAGATATTGCCGGCGCAAAGGAAGAGAAGCGACTTGGCGATGGTATGAAAGGTCATATGCAACATTAGGGCGAGGGATCCGAGCGGGCCACCCACGCCCATGGCGGTAGTCATAATGCCTGCGTGGTCTATGGTGTGGTAAGCCAGAAGCCGGCGGTAGTTTCTTTGAATGAGGACAAAGGGCACCGAAATCCCCATGGACAGGATGCCGAACAGAAGCAGCAGGCGTCCGGAGAATTCCGGACCCAGCGCCCGGCTGGTGAGCACGCTATACCGAAGCAGTCCGTACAGGGCGCAATTCAGCATTGCCGTTGAGAGCACAGCAGCCGCAGGGACCGGCGCCTCCCCGTAGGCATCGGGTTTCCAGGTGTGCAAAGGCGCAAGCCCAGCTTTGGTTCCATATCCGAGGAGAGTAAGGATAAATGCGAGACGAAGAGTCGTCTTGTCGAGTTGCGCCGCCCGGTCCGCCAGGAAGGACCAATTCAGGCCGGCCAGTGTTTCCGAGCCTGCCAAGGAATGACCCGAGTAATAGGTCAGGATCGTTCCGAATAGCGCCATTGACAACCCGACGCCGCCAATAATCGCGTATTTCCAGGCGGCCTCCAGGGATGTCGCTCTTCCATAGAAGGCGACCAGGAAGACCGATGCCAGCGTCGTGGCCTCGATTGCCACCCACATGACGCCCAGGTTGTTCGCAAGGGTGATGAGGAGCATGGAGAAGGTGAAGAGCGGCGACAGCGTATAATAGCGCCGAAGCCGAAGGATGGCCCGGTCTTGTTGATCTTCGCCGGCGAGCGCTCCTGTCCGTTCGTCCTCGCGCAAATAGCCCACGGCGTAGATGGTGCAGACAAGGACTACAGAGGCGGTCAACAAGATGACCAAAACGCTGAGGCTGTCGGCATACAGGAAGTCATCCCAGAGCGTGGCGGGTCCGCTGAGCAGGACGCTACGGGCAAGGAGGATGGCGAGACCAAAGACGGTAGTGGCACCAAACAGGTTCAGCGCTTCCATGACTCGGCGCGTTCGAACCAGAAACGAAGCCAGGGCGGAGATCAGAGGAACGAGCAGGAGGGCGAGAATTGTCATCGTGTTGTCTACCCTCTCAACCGCCGCATCCTGCTGACATCCATCGATTCAAAGCTCTCGCGGATCCGAAAAACCAGGATGCCAAGCACCATGACAGCCACCAGAACGTCGAAAAATACCCCGAGTTCCACAATCAGGGGCATGCCATAGGTTAGGGAGATGGCGGCCAGGAAGAGCCCGTTCTCCAAAGAGAGCAATCCGAGAACTTGCGTGAGAGCTTTTCGGCGGTTGATCATGACAAAGAATCCGATCAGGAAGAGCGAGATTGCAACAGCCAGGGTGTTGTGCCCCAGGGCCTCCGGACCCCCAGCTTGCTCGGGATGATAGAAGGACTCAGCGACGAGATAGCCGACGAGCGTCAGGCCGCCGCAGATCACGACGGAGAGCGGAACATTGATGAAGGGCTCAATCTCCTGACGGATGCCGATTCGGTCCACCAGCCGTTCCAGAAGGAGGGGGACAAGAACGGCCTTCACCAGCAGTGTCAGGATTGCGGCGACCAAGATGTGAGGCGCCCGGTTATACACGGCGATTATGCCTGCGATGGCGGCCAGCAGAAAAGACTGCAAGCCGAAGATGCGAATGTTGGTGACCAGCCAGCGCTGTGCGACCATGAGAATCTGGAGCACGAGCACGAGCGCCGCCATGAGCGTCACCAATCTGTTGCCGAAATCCGGATCCTGAATGATTTCCATAGTGTTCTAGAACAAGAAAGTTGATACAAGCGCGAGGGCGCTGAGGGTGAAGGCTGACGCAAGCAGTTCGGGTACTCTAAAGAGGCGAAGCTTGGCATTGGTCGTTTCGACCAAGACGATGCAGCAACTCAGGACCGCCAACTTCAGGAGGAGCCAGCCCAGACTGGTAACGACGCCGGCCACCGACCATACCGTTTGAAGGCCAAAGGGCCAGAAGGTATTGATGAGAAGGCTCATGAGCAGGAGTTGCTTGACCCAAGCGGCCCATTCGATCCACGCCAAACGGGGCCCCGAGTACTCCAGGATCATTGCCTCGTGAATCATGGTCAGCTCCAGGTGTGTAGCTGGGTTGTCGACGGGGATCCGTCCGGTTTCGGCGATGATCACGATGAAAAGCGCAACGAAAGCGAGGATCTGAGAAGGGGCCAGGAAACGCCACTGCTGACCGACGGCCACTCTGGCTATCTCGGAAAGACTAGTGGAATTGGCGCCTATCGCCACGGTAAAGATAGCCAGCATCATGGCGGGTTCCGCCAGAGCGGAGAGGGTCATTTCGCGGCTGCTTCCGAGTCCTCCGAAGGAGCCGCCTGTATCCAGGCCGCCCAGGGCCAGAAAGAAGCGGCCGAGACCGAGGAGATAGACGAGGGCAAGCACGCCGCCGAACAGGCTCAGGGGGGCTGCGGCGGACAACATGGGGACCAGCAGGCCTGCCAGGACAGAGGTCGAGAAGAGAACGATTGGGGTGGCGGCGAAAAGCCACGACGAAGTTTGGGGGATCACCATGCCCTTGCGGAGCAGCTTGTGCAGGTCACGATAGGGCTGCAAGATGCCTGGTCCACGCCTGGTTTGGAGGCGAGCCTTAAGCATACGAATGAACCCGGTGACGAGAGGTGAGATCGCCAGAAGGAGGCAGATCTGGAGGAGCGTCTTGAAGAGTGCTTCAGTCATCCGCGTGCTCCAAACAGCAACAAGAGGACAAGTACGATGAAGATATAGGCGAGGTAGGCGTGGATGCTGCCCGCCTGCACGGTGCGCATCCGAGAGGCCAAAGCCAGGACCGCAGTCTTGACCGGCTCGTAGAGGCGCTTCTCAAAGCTCGACTCGATCTCGCTTTCGAAACGTATGGCGGTCGGGTAGTAGGGCGAAACCTCAAACTCGGCCTGGACTTCACGCCGGGGACGGTAGAAAGCGGCGAATATCAGGCGGAGAGGCTTGGAGAAAGCCGTGGCCGTGTACTGATTCTCAGGCCCCAAGCCGGGCAGCCCGCAGTCCCAAGCAGGGCCGGTAGTCCGGCGAGCGTGCCTTCCCCATATCAGCCAGAAGAAAGCAGGAATGCCGGATAAAAGCACCAGCATGGCGGCCATGCCAGGCGTTGAAACGGCGCCGCCACGGGGCGTCCCCGCGAAGACTGCGACTCCGCCGGAGGCGACCAGCGCAGAGCTCAGTCTGACACCCATGGCTTGGTGGGTGATGGGGTCGAATACCGGGAGAAACAGCGTTGCGCCCAACCCCAGCCCAACGCAGGCCGCCGCCAGTATACCCATTCCAGCGAGCATCGAGGAGGAGACTTCGCGAGCCTCTTCCACCCGCTGGCTTCGCGGGAGGGCAAGGAATACGATTCCAAAGGCTTTGACGAAGCAGGTTGCCGCGAGAGCAGCCGTCAGAGCCAGGAGGGCGCCAGCCGCAGGGAACATCAGGCGTGTCAAACTTTGTGTCGTTCCAAACCCAGCGAGAAGCGCCTGATACGTGAGCCATTCACTGACAAAACCATTGAGGGGCGGAAGACCGGAAATGGCAATGGCTCCGACCAGGAAGAAAAAGGCCGTTGCGGGGAGCCTGCGGATGAGTCCACCCATCAGTTCCATATTGCGGGTGTGCGTGGCCTTGAGAACCGAGCCGGCGCCGAGGAACAACAAGCACTTGAAGAGCGCATGGTTGACGGTGTGGTACAAGCCGGCGATGAGGGCCAAGGCCGCGACCCGAGGCTGCCCAAGCGAGCGAAACATCAGTGCAGCGCCGAATCCCGTGAGGATGATTCCAATGTTCTCAATGCTGTGGTAGGCCAGCAGCCGCTTGAGGTCATGCTCCATGAGCGCATAGAGCACACCTACCAATCCCGAAAGAATGCCTGCCGCCAGTACGAGCATCCCCGCCCATAGGGGTGGCACATCCATGAAATCGAAGAAGACCCTTGCCAGGCCGTAGATTCCCGCCTTAATGACGATGCCGGACATCAAGGCGGAAATGTTGCTGGGCGCAACGGGGTGCGCCGCGGGGAGCCAGACGTGAAGCGGTGTGACGCCGGCCTTGACCCCGAAACCGAGGAAGAATAGCAGGAAGACCGCGGTCCTCAGTTGCGGCGGCAGTTTGGAAAACAGGTGATGGAAATTCTGGAAATCCAGGCTCGATCCGGAGATCGCAAGGACCAGAAAGGCCACCAACAGGAGCCCCGTACCTGCGTGAGACATGATCAGGAACAACGCGCCTGCCCGCCTGGTCTCGTCCTTTTCGTGGTGAAAACAGACCAGGCAGTAAGCGGAGAGGGCCATCAACTCCCAGACCAGGAGGAAAAAGAATGCGTTGGAAGCTGTGAAGACGAGCGCCAAGCTGAGGAGAAGAATGTTGTAGAAGAAACCGATCAAGCCGACGCCACGGCCCCCGGCAGCATTGTGCAAGTACCCCCACGAGTACAGAGAAACGACTCCGGCCAGCAGACCGAGGACGAGACTGAAGAGAGCCGAGAGAGGATCCAACCGAATAGTCCAGGAGAACAGGGGGACTCCGCAAGGCAGGCTCCAACTTGGCGAGGCTTCGAGGGTTAGGGCGAAAACGGAGGCAGCGACCTCCAACGCAGCCCCGAGGAGGGCCAGGCCAAAAGAGAGGACACGCGCAAGCGCAGGCCGGCTGGCGAATGCCAAGCCGGCCAAAGCGCCGGCCAGACACGCAGCCAAACCTCCGTTGAAGAAGGCCTCAGCCAACAGCCTTCCCATCCTTGGTCCCGCTCTCTCCTTGCAAAAGCTGCAGTACGCCGGCTGCAGAATAGGGCGGTTTCTGCACCTTCAGCACCAGATCAATCTGCTCGTCGCTGAGGCGCAACTTGTTGCGCAAATGAAGGATGAAACGGGCCCGATACTGCTGGTCTGCCCCTATATAGGTCGTGCCGTTCTTCTCCACTGTCTTGATCCAACCTTTCCGGCAGAACTCCTCGAGCGTCCCGATCTCAGTTTGCAGACCTGTTGCGGCCCAACAAAGCTCACGATATTCAGGCAAGATTTGTCCCCCTCAACTCCCGGCCAGGAGTTCCTTCTTGCAGTGATTGAAGTCCGTCCGCAAAGGATTCCAGGTTCATCGCTGTGCAGTTTCCGCCTCGATTTCGCCAAGCATCTGGACTGCTTCGGCGAGATTCGCTTGAAAGTAACGCCGCATGATATCCAACACCTCCACCAGGACAGGGTTCTTCAAGGAATAGAAGACCTGGTTGCCCTCCTTGCGATTCACCACAATCTGTCTGCTGCGCAGAATCGCCAGATGCTGGGAGAGATTGGCTTGCTCGAGTCCCACCCGCTCTTGAATGGCGCCGGCCGAAAGTTCGCCATTCCGCAGGACCTCGACAATTGCGATGCGGCTCGGGTGGGAGAGCGCCTGAAATAGACTGGCTTTGTAGGCGCGCAGCAGGTTCTGCACAAGATCAGTATATTCTAGATTTGGAATATACGCAACCATGAATTTTTTTGGGCAAGCGACAGAGGCAGGCCCTACGCTGCGACGCCCACAAGAGGGATACCAAGGGCGACCAGCAGCGCCGCCCTGCCCCACCACCCCGTATGTGATTGCCGCAACTACAAAAATGGCTTTGGCCAGCGGGAACCACCGCCGCCATGCACCGTAAGAGCAAAGGTCTCTGGCGTCGAAAGGGATGAAGAGCCGCTAGACTTCCAGGGCGATGAACGCACGGATTCAATTGTTCGGAGGGCTGCGTGGGAAGGGGACGGTGGGCGAGGGCTGGCCGGCATAGGATCCGGCCAGCCCTCTGCGATCAAAAGGTGAGGCGCGTGCCGAGTTGCCACTGCCGCTCGCGCATCAGGTTCGTACCCGTTGCGGAGACGCTTTGCCAGTCGGTTCTTGGAAACAGCACCGTGTTGCGGATGTTGTACTGGGTCGTGTTGATGCCGGTGATGTTGATCCGGTTAAGGATATTGAAAGCTTCGGCGATCAACTGCCAGCGAAAGCGCTCGGAGATCCGGATCTCACGGGCCAGCCGGGCATCGACGGTTGCGCCCCCCGGGCTGGTGTAAATGTTGCGCCCCAGGAAGGCGACCCGCGAGGTGCTGCTTGCTGCGGCGCCGGTGATGCCGGATGCGGTGCCGGCCGGGCTGGGACTTCCGCTGATACCCGGCGAATACGGACGGCCGTCGAAGAGGGCCACGATCCCCGAGATCTGGAAGCCGTCAAAAAACGCACGCAGGGGGCGGTTCGAGATGCGGCGGAAGGGTGGTTCCCAGAGACCGGACATGGTGAAACGTTTCCGCTGGTCGAGGTCGGACAATGCGTAGTCCTGGCGGAGGTTGAACGGGTTGACCGGCTGATTAAAAGAGGTGAAAGTGATGAGGCTCTGCCCGTTGTCCTGGGCTTTCGAGATGGTCAACGAGGCCTGCATCTGGAAGCCGTAGGCGAAACGGTGCCGGGCCTGGAGCACGAAACCGTTGTACCAGGAGTTGATGACGCTATCGGCCACGGCCATGGCGCCGAAGTTGGCGTTTGGGCGCGCTCCGGAGAAGAAGGGAACCGTGTAGGTTCCGACCGGGTCCGAGCATGTTGTGCTGGAACCCACCTGCGGGGAACCGCATACGGTATAGGAGGCGATGCCAGGAACAGGGAGGTTGGTGTCGCGGAAGACCGGCAGGCGCTGGCCCCGGCTGGAGAGGTACGAGGCGGTGAGGCTGAGGTTACGGGTGACCTCCTGCTCTATGGTGAATTCCATCTGGTAGATCAGCGGGTTGGCGAAATCGCTGGAAGCGAACACGATATCCGACTTCAAGGCGCTCCCGGTGGGCATTCCCGGCAGAACATTCGGGAACACAGGCGATCCTGCATTCGTTGGCCGGTAGTTGAAGCTAACGAAGCGCGCGCCATTGTTGGTCATAAGGTTGACGATGGTGGAGTTCTGCGTTCGTCCGTAGTACAAGCCCGCGCCGGCACGGATGACCGTCTTTTGCTTCTTGAACGGATCCCAAGCCATGGCGACGCGGGGACCGAAATTGTTCGTGTCTGTGTTGACCCGCGAGGTGGCGGGCTCCACGGGGTTACCGGTCAGCGACGGCATGGTTTGCCGGTCGTAGCGAAGGCCGACGTTCAGGGTGAGGTTGGGTACGGGCTTGATGCTGTCCTCGATGTAAAGGGCCCAGTCAAGCGTGCTGAACTCCGTCTTGCCGTCAAGGCCCAGGGCGTCGAAGGCCTGGTAGAAGTTGGTGTAGTGTTTGCCGTCCACACCCCCGAAACCGGTTGAGGCGATGCAGTTCTTCAGGGGGAAGGCGGACATGTTGGAGCAATCCAGGGCGATGTCATTGAGCGTTGAATAGTTGTATTCGGCCCCGCCGCGGTAGAGGTTGATCATCTTGTCATGCACGCGGGTGAGATCATAGCCGAACTTGACCGAATGGCGGCCGCGCAGCCAGTTGAAATCCTGGGTCAACTGCCAGCGGCGTTCATCGGGATAGGCGGACCGCGGCAGGAAGTTGGGCATTCCGAAGTTGATGCCGTTGGTGACAGTCACATAGGGACCGGGCTCATTGGGCATCTGGGTTTCGAAATCGCGACCCCACTGTCCACGCAACTGACTGACCAGCGTCGGAGTGACGGTGGCGGTCCACCGGCCTATGATGCTCTCGGTGGCGACGTTGTCACTGCCGTTGGCACTGTAGTGGTAGCCATGGGTCGGGGCGGTCTGGATTCCGTTCGGGGAGTCCCAGCGCAAGACATTGAGAGTTGCGGAAAGCTGGTTGCGGGAGTTCAGGTTGTAATCTACGCGGCCCAGCCCGACGTACTGGTTGCCCTGTCGGTCCTGCGGGCCCAGCAGACTCTGGTAGAAGCTCTTGGCATTGGCCAGCCCGGGCGCCGAACCGGTGCTCGACAGGAAGGCTTGGGAGAAAGGCACCACGACGGCCGGGAAAACCCGCTTCTGCTGGTCGTAGCTCAGGAAATAAAAGAGCTTGTCCTTCACGATTGCGCCGCCCAAGGATGGACCGAACTGCTGGCGGCGGTCTTTCGGCTTCTTGGGAAGGCCCAGGGCCGTGAGGGCCGGGCCGGAGATAGAGTTCGTCGCATTCAGCGCATCGTCTCGGATCAGATAGAAAAATGTCCCGTGCATCTGGTTGGTCCCCGTCCTGGTGACGGCGTTGATGATGCCGCCGGCGGCGCGGCCATACTGCGCCGAGAAGTTGCTGGTTCCGACCTGGAACTCCTGAATGGCCTCGGAACTGATGCCGTAGGCGAGTCGGGTGCGGCCTTTCGCTTCAGAGAAGAAAGCCTGGTTATTGTCGGCCCCGTCGATCATGTTGTTGTTGTAGAGGCCGGAAATGCCGCGGAAGGTGATCAGGCCGAAATTGCCGTCATTGGTGGCTCCGGGCGTCGTCATTACAAACGCATCCCAGCGCCGGCCATTGAGCGGCAGGTTCCGCATGTCGTTCAAGTTGATCACCGTGCTGACCTCGGTCTTGTTCTGGTCGACGGCGGCTACATCCGATTGCACGGTCACGGTTTGAGCGGCCGTGGAGATCGCCATTTCGAGATTCACTACCGCCCTTGCGCCGACTTGCAGGTTTATGCCGGTGCGAGACAAACTGGCGAAACCAGACTTCTCGGCGGTGATTTCGTAGCGACCTGGCTGAAGAGCCACCACTTCGTAACGTCCGACTTCGTTGGACTTCACGGTTCGGGCGACGTTGGTGTCGACGTTGCGGACGGTTACCTCCACGTCCGGCATCACGGCTCCGCTCGGGTCCGTCAGCACCCCGGTGATGCCGGCAGTACCCGCAGCCGCTTGCCCGAAGGCCACGGCAGGAAAGACCATGCATAGGGCGAGGCCCAAGATCCACATGCCGGCGTGCAGGGCTCTGGTTGAGCGCGCAAACCGGGCACGAAAAAGTAAACTCATGTCAGAGAAACCTCCTATGCAACCAGCATCCCCTGAAGGAAGACAGGAGTCAAGACAAGATAAGATTAAAGTACGGTTACAATTACTGAATACGGCGCAGCGACAAGACCAGGGCATCGAGCGCGATGCTCTTCTGGATATTGCGGCGAAGGAGATTCAGGACTTCGTCCACTCGAGAGATCGCAGTCTTAATCCACTCAAAGGTAGTGTTATTAGCCACCGATCTTAGGTCGCGCTCTAACTCCGTATTCCGGACCATCCCTGAATCCTGCTGAAGGTGAAGGACATCGGAGAGGAGACTGTAAAGGATCGACAGGTAGGCGTCCAGTTTGTCCTCTCGGGCGGAAGCCACCCCCTCCGAGTGCTGTAGCCACGCGTGGTAGGGGGAGAGACCACTGGCGGCCTTGAGAAGCTGCAACATAGCGGCTGCCCGGCGATCATATTCCTCCAAGTCCAGAGAGATTGCCAGGCCGGGGCAGCCGTTGGCGAGACGCATCCGCCGTTCCGTGTGGTCCACTGATCTTTCGGAAAAGAAGGCCTGCATCTCCGGATCGGAAAGGGGGGACAGGACAAACGATACGGAGCGGGAGCGGATCGTAGGGAGCAAGTCCTGGGGATTCTCGACGGTCAAGACGAGCACGAGGTGTTCGGGGGGCTCCTCCAAGGTCTTCAGTAAAGAGTTGGCGGCCTGGTCGTTGGCGCGATCCAGGTGATCGATGAGGAAGATCCGGCGGGCGCCGCGCACGGGCTTAAACTGCGCGAATTCTTTCAGAAGACGCATCTGCTGGATGGAGATCTGGCGGAGCGGCCCTTCTGGCGGGAAGGTCAGGAAATCGGGGTGGTTTCCAAAGTAGAGTGGTTCCTCGGCGCGCTTCTCGGAGGACCACTTTTCGCGGTCTGCGATGAGAGAGAGGTTATGGGGCAAACTCAGATCATCCTGCTCGATCTTTGCAGTTTCTCCCACGAGCGCGGCAGCCAGGCGTCGTGCCAGAGTCGCCTTGCCGACGCCCTGAGGGCCGGCGAGCAAGAGGGTCTGCGGGAGGCGGTCCTGCTCAACCATGCGCTCCAAGGCGGAGACGACGCGCTGATTCCCGTGGAAGTTTTTAATCATCTCCGATGCCAATGCGGCGGGCGACAACGTTCCATACGCGGTTCGACACTTCGTCGACCGGGGCGCGGCCGTCGACGGTCACAACTCTCTGCGGCTGCTCGGCGGCGAGATCGAGATAGGCCTGGTGGACGACCCTGTGGAATTCCACGGCCTGATCATCCATGCGAGTCTCGCTGGTCCCCTCCTTCAGGCTGGTCCGTGCGTTTCTGGCGCGGGCGCGGGCGAGGCTGGTTTCGAGATCGATGTCCAGAAAGATCGTCAGATCAGGGCTAAGTCCACGGCAGGCGATCTTGTCCAAGGCGAGAACGACGTCCTTTCCGAGCCCGCGGCCCACACCCTGATAGACGAGGGTGGAATCGGTGAAACGGTCCGAGAGCACCACAACGCCGCGGCTCAGGGCAGGCAAGATCGCCTGCTCGATGTTCTGTGCGCGGCAAGCGAAATAGAGCAGCAGCTCGGCGGTGGGACACAACTCATGGTTGGCGGCGTCGAGAAGGATTCGTCGAACCTGGGCTCCAATGGGGGTTCCTCCCGGCTCATAGCTCTCCAGAACCTCCAGGCCGGCGGCGCGGAGGCGGCGAGCCAGCAGGCCCATTTGCGTCGTCTTTCCGCAGCCGTCCAGACCTTCGAAGGTCAGGAACCAGCCTCGGGGCGGCCTAGTCATAGACATAGTGAAGCACTTTCTTGAGATCTTCCCAGGCCTCTCGCTTGGCGGACTGGTTATAGGGCCTCAGGAGATAGGAGGGGTGATAGGTCACCATCACAGGAATTCCGCGCCAACGGTACCAGTTCCCTCGCATCTTGGTGACGCCCTCCTTGCGTTCGAGCAGAGCCCGGGCGGCGGTGGCTCCCAAGGCGCAGATGGCCTTGGGGCGGATGGCGATCAACTGCCGGAAGAGGAACTGGCCGCACACATCCATTTCGTCAGGCTGAGGAGTTCTGTTTTCGGGCGGACGGCACTTCACAACGTTACAGATGTAGACGTCCTCACGCTTCAAGGGAATGCCTTCCTTGCGGGCGGTCCCCTCGATCATCTGTGTCAGCAACTGCCCGGCGCGGCCAACAAAAGGGAGCCCCTGCGCATCTTCGTCGGCGCCCGGACCCTCTCCGACAAATACGAGGGGTGACTTCTCATTGCCGGCCCCGAAGACGATCTTGGATCGCCCCTCATGCAGGCGGCAGCGTGTGCAATCGCCGATGTCGGCAAGAATCTGAAGCAGGGTCTCAGGGGAAGACTCCGGCTCGGCGGATTCAAAGAGACCGCCGCCTGGCGGCGGCGCTAGAAAGGATAGGCTTGATTCGCCCATGCCCGATTCACTGGGGTCGGGGTCTTGCCTCGCCGCCGGCAGGGCAGGCGTGGGTTTCTGGAGTGCAGGTTGCCTCTTGTAGAGAGTGTGGATTCCGAGATCCCGATAGTACCCGAGCAATTGCCGGAGCAACTCGCGATTCATCGGGCGGCGTGGAGGGCCAGACGCAGCTTGAGCGCCTCATCGAGGATGCGGTCCGCGACATCCCGCTTCGGGGCGGAGGGGACATTCACCAGGCCGCCTGAGGCGAGCGCGATCAGGACTTCGTTGGTGTCGGACTCGAAACCGGCATTCTCCTTTCCGACAAGGTTACCCACGATCATGTCGCAATTCTTGCTCTGAAGCTTCCGGCGCGCTTCCTGGCGGAGGTTCTCGGTCTCGGCGGCGAAGCCGATGAGAAGGCGGTCTCCTTTCTTCTGTCCGAGTTCAGCCAGAATGTCCGGCGTGGGGTCCAATTCCAACGAAAGCCGCGTGGCGGTCTTCTTGACCTTTTGGGGAGGGACCGCCGTCAGATGATAGTCGGCGACTGCGGCTGCCTTAATGACGATCGTAGCCGGTTCCAGGTGGGCAAAGACGGCATCCCGCATTTGCCGGGCTGTTTCGACGCGCACGACCTTGACGTCCGCCGGCTCGGGCAGATGAACCGGTCCCGAGATCAGGATGACACGGGCTCCGCGGGCACGGGCGGCCTCCGCCAGGGCATAGCCCATCTTGCCGCTGGAGCGGTTGCTGACAAAGCGGACGGGGTCCAAAGGTTCCTGCGTGGGGCCGGCGGTGATCAGCACTGTCTCACCTTCGAGGTCCTGACGGCGGCAGAGGAGGCTGGCGACAGCGGATGCGACCACCGAGGGCTCCGCCATTCTGCCGGGACCCACGGTTCCGCACGCCAGTTCACCTTCTTCGGGACCGACAATTGCGTGACCGCGGAGGCGAAGAACTTCCAGGTTTGCCTGTGTAGCCGGGTGGCGCCACATGTTGGTGTTCATGGCCGGCGCCAGGAGCACGGGACCTGTAAAAGCAAGGTACAGTGTGCTCAGGAAGTCGTCCGCCAGGCCGTGGGAGAACTTCGCCATCAGGTCGGCCGTTGCAGGCGCGACAACCAGGACGTCGTTGCTCTGGGCCACTCCAATGTGCTCGACGGCGCTGGCGAGCGATTCGCTCTCCTGGGAGGCCGGGAAGAGATCGGTGATCACCTTTCGGCCTGTGAGCGCAGCGAACGTGAGGGGACGAACAAATTCGCGGGCGGCTGCGGTCATGATGACCTGAACTTCGGCGCCACGCTCGGAGAGCGCGCGGGCCAGTTCCGCCGACTTGTACGCGGCGATGCCGCCGCCCACACCCAAGGCCACCCGCATGAGCTACGCCTCCGGGGACTGAGAGGTGGCGGGAGGATTCAGAACCGGGTCTTCCCACTTGACCAGCCCGCGACGGACTTCCTCCATCGCAATCACGGTAGGCTTCTTGGAAGTCGCCGGCAGGAAGGGCCGGGCGCCGCTCTGGAGCTGCCGGGCGCGCTTTGCGGCAACGATGATCCAACGGTAGGTGCTGGATTCCGGATCGTCCGGGATTGTGTAGGGGCTGTTGTTCTTTGGCTGTGTTTCGACCATACTCAAATCATTCGTCTATGGATTCTGTTCTTCGAAGGTGGCCAGAATCGGCTGGATCTGGGCTTCCATCCGGTTTCTGCGAAGCCTCTCGGCTTTTACGATGGAGACCAAGGCATCGACGGAAGCGGTGACTTCCCGATTCACCACAATGTAGTCGTAGTCTTTATAGTTGCGAATCTCCTCCGCCGCTTCGCGCAAACGGCGTGAGATCACCCACTCAGGATCCTCCGACCGGTCCCGCAACCGCTGCTCCAAAATCTGCCGTGAAGGCGCGAGAATGAAGATACTGACAGCAGCCGGGATCCGACTCTTCAATTGTCGCGCACCTTGGACGTCAATGTCGAGCAGAAGATCGCGACCTTCGGACTCGGCCTGGGTCAGAATCTCGCGGTGTGTCCCGTAATAGTTGCCGAAGACCTCGGCGTACTCGAGAAATTCATCGCGTTGGATTCGTCGCTCGAACTCAATTCTACTAATATAGTGGTAGTTCTCGCCCTCCTGCTCCGTTCCCCGTGGACTTCTTGTGGTGTATGACACGCTAAATAAAAGACTTGTTTCCTTTTGGAGAAGTCCTTTTACGAGTGTAGATTTACCAGATCCAGACGGCGCCGAGATGATGAAGATTATGCTCATTCCAGGTTTAGTGCCTGCTCCCTGATTTTCTCAATATCCGCTTTCATTTGCAGACCGGCTTCGGTAATGGCCAATCCCCATTCGCCGAGGCCGCTGGTTTTCGACAGGACGGTATTGGCCTCGCGACTCATTTCCTGAAGGAGGAAGTCGAGCTTCTTGCCGATTTCACCGCCTCCCGCCAGCAAAGACTCCAACTGAGCCACGTGGAGTCTCAGGCGGGTCAACTCTTCGGCTACATCGCTCTTATCGGCGAGGAGGGCGGCTTCCTGGGCAACCCGCTGAGGATCGAGGGAGATCCCGGACAGCAGGTCGGCCAGGCGATCGGAGAGCCGGGCTTGAAAGGCCGGGACAGCCCGAGTGCGAAGCTGTTCGCTACGAACCGCCGTCTGGCGGATGGTGGCGGCCCGCTCCAACAAATCAGCGGCCAGTTCGCGGCCTTCCCGCTCACGAAAAGCATCGAGCTCGTCCAGGGCCTGCTCCATGGCTGAAAGGAGAAGTTGCTCAACGGCGGGGTTGGGGTCGGCATCTTCTTCCCGCAGCATTCCCGGAAGCGATAGAGCGGAATTCAAGTCCGGCTGGGCTGGCAATCCGCTATGGGAAGCGGCTTGGCGGAAGGCGGCGAGGTAGGCATCGAGCAGCGGGCGGTTGAGGGTCACGGGGGCGGCGCTGGCAGGGGTGAAGGAGACCCGGACCTGGACGTGTCCCCTTGCGACGCGCCGTTTCACGGCGTTGCGAAGGGCGGTCTCGAACATTTCGAGCTCAGCGCTCATGCGGAAGTGAACGTCGAGGCCGCGGTGGTTGACGCTCTTCAAGGTCAGCACCACCTCACCAGCTTCAGAGGACAATCTGACGCGGGCGAAGCCCGTCATGCTTCGGATGCTCATAGATCCAACATCTGGCCTGTGCTCAAGAACTGGAGCTCGTACAGTTTCTGGTAAATCCCGCCGGCGCTGACAAGTTCCTCGTGGCGGCCGGTTTCCGTGATGCGCCCCTCGCTAAGGACAGCGATCTTATCGGCCCGGCGGATTGTGGAGAGCCGGTGGGCGATGACAATGACAGTACGGCCCTGCATCAGATTCGCCAGCGCACGCTGAACGAGGATCTCGGACTCTGTGTCCAGATTGGAGGTGGCCTCATCGAGGACCAGGATAGGCGCGTTTTCGAGGAGGGCCCGGGCGATCGCGATCCGCTGGCGCTGGCCGCCGCTGAGCTTGACGCCGCGGTCGCCGATGATCGTGTCATACCCCTGGGGCATTTGCGCGATGAACTCCTCGCAGAGGGCTGCTTGGGCGGCGTCGCGGACAGCGCGCAGGCTGACGTCCTGGCGGCCATAACGGATGTTGTTGGCCACGGTGTCATTAAACAGAAAGGTTTCCTGGGGGACAATGCTGATCTTGCTGCGCAAGCTGGCCAGCTTGAGATCGCGGACATCGTGGCCGTCGATGAGGATGGCGCCGCCGGTGACATCGTAGAATCGCGGCAGGAGCTGGACGAGGGTGGTCTTGCCGGCGCCGCTGGGGCCAGCCAACGCAACGACCTCACCCGCCTTCACTTCCAGGTTCACGTCGTCCAGAGCAAAGCCGTTCAGGGTGGAAGGATAGCGAAAGCTTACGTTCCGGTAAACGATGGATCGTTCGAAGCGTTTCAGCGGCACGGCGCCGGGCCGGTCCTGGATGGATTCCGGACGCTCGAGGTATTCGAAGACACGCTGGGTGGCGCCGAGGGCCTGCTGAAAGATGTTGTGAATGCCCGTGAGGCGCTTGACGGGCTCGTAGAGAGAGAGCAGGGCGAAAACAAACGTTGTGAAGTCTCCAAGCTGCATCCGGCCGGCGACGATCTGGCCGCGGGCGTATGTGATCAGGGCGACAACGGTGATGGCGGCAAAGAACTCAATGAGAGGAGAAGCCAGCGCTTGCTGGGCGACATAGCGCAGATTGCTGGCCCGGAGCCGCCGCGCGGCCTGGTAAAACCGCCGGGATTCATAGTCCTCCGCCCCGAAAGCGCGTACGACCTGGTGGCCGCTGAGGGACTCCTGGAGGATCTGGTTCAGTTCAGCCATGTGGTCTTGCACCCGGCGGGTGGTCTTGCGGATGCGTTTGCCGATGCGGACAGTGGGGACGAGAACGAACGGGAGGACGGTCAGACTGATGAGGGCGAGCTTCCAGTCCTTTTCCACCAGAACGAACAGCAGCGCGGCCACGGTGAAGAACTGTCGCATGAGGTCGGCGAGGATGTGGGAGGTTGCGACCTGGATCTTCTCGATGTCGTTCATAATCGACGACATCAGCCGGCCCGTCGAGTGAGTCTCGAAGAATTCTGCGCCGTGGCGGAGAACCTTGTCGAACACGTTCTGCCGCAGATCCGTGACCGCGGAAAAGCCGACATAGTTGATGAGGTAGTTACCTGCGTAATCGCAAATGCCACGGAGCAGGAACGCCAGCAGGATGGCGGCGCCGATCATGCTCCAAACGTTTCGGATCCAACCGGGAACAAAGTCGTTGAGGTATACGGGAGACTTCGTGATGGGGTTGGTGAACAGGGAGATGGGCGCATCCGGAACGTGGGGATTGAGAGCGTGGTCGAAAACGGGCCCGATCAGCAGCGCCATCACTCCCTGCGCCGCGCCAACGAAAGCCATGAGGCAAACGGCTACGATGAGGACGGGGAGGTAGCGTCTGACGTACCGCAACAGGCGGGTCAGTTCTCGCATGAGACGCCCCTCAGCCGACTGATGGCGGACAGAACTTGTTGCGGAGATATGCTCTCCATGGAACGGCCTGCCGGGAGGATCTCGGTCGCTGTTCGCCAGGGAGCCCAGACGGCCGGGTCGAGGTTGCCGAAAAATGCCACCACCGGCACGCCGAAGGCAGCGGCAATCTGACATAGGCCCCCGTCCATTCCGACGAACATCTGAGATCCGGAGATCAGCGAGAGAAGCGCTGAGAGCGGAATGCCGGCCACGGGATGAAACTCACGGAAGGGCGCCAGGTCCTCATCCGAGCCGGCGATAAACACGGGGATCAGTCCCATCTCATCCGAGACGGATCTCGCCACCTGAAGGAAGTTCCCAGCGGGCCAAGAGCGCCGATTTGGACCGGCGAACGGATGAAAAACGACGCAGTTGCCCCGACCATCGGGGGGGTGTGCGAACAGCCTTGCGCGAGGCACCTCACACTTTGGGGCCCCCAGGAAGAACACGGCAGCGGCCATCTCCTCGGCGGCATGCACCTTCCGGCTTATGCCCAAAACCTGTTGTGCCGGGGGGATCCGCACGTTGTAGACCATGGCCGGGCGCAAGTGGTCGAAGCCCGCGCGACGCTGGCTGCCGGACAAGAGCGTCAGGGCCATGCTGGCAGGCCCTCCATGAAGATTAAGGCAGAGGCTTGGGCGAAAGTCGCGGAGCTCCCTGGCCGCTGGGGGCAGGATGCGGTGAACGTCGGGGTTTCCATCGAACAAAGCTGCATACTGCTCCTCCACCACGACGGCCACCTTCAAATCGGGCCGCGCCCTCTTAAGGATCGCCAAAGCCGGCGTGGACAGGACACAATCACCGATGGAGCGAAGGAGGATCACCGCCACCCGCGCTCCCGCCGGGGTCTGATCCAGGATGCTTCTCATCCAGGCGAGCGCAATCTACTCTTCGATCTTGGCCTCATCGACCAGCATGACGGGGATGTCATCCCGGATGGGGTAAATCCTTTTGCACTGGACGCACTTCAGGCCGGCTTCATCCTGTGTCAGCTCGACCGGCGCCTTGTCCAAGGGGCAGACGAGAATGTCGAGCAAGTCCTTAGATATGGCCATTTCGGTTCCCCAGTTTATCACGCGCACGCACCGCAGCGTCCCCTCAGGAAGCCTGCATCTCACTCCGGGCCTTGGCGATGACGGCGAGATACTGGCGGGCACGCTCCTCGATGATGTCGTAGCGGCCTTCCTTGATGGTCTTGCCGTCAACCAGTTCACTGCCCACGGCGACGGCGCTGGCGCCGGCCTTGAGGAACTCGCCGGCGGTTTCGAGGTTGACGCCACCGGTGGGCACCATTTCAATGTGCGGGAATGGTCCCTTGAGGGCCTTGATGTACTTGGGCCCGCCGAGGTTGCCACAGGGAAAGACCTTAATCATGTCGGCGCCGGACTCCCAGGCCGTGAGCACTTCGGTGGGCGTCATGGCGCCGGGGGTGATGACCTTGGAATAGCGTTGCACGATCTCAATGGTCGAAACTCTGAGACTTGGGGTGACGATGAACTCAGCTCCCGCCAACATGCAAGCTCGGGCGGTCTCCGGATCCAGAACGGTTCCTGCGCCCAGCATGATCTTGTCACCGAACTGGTCGGCGACTTTCTCGAGGGCGCGAATGGCGCCGGGAACCGTCATGGTGATTTCAGCGGCTCGGATTCCGCCGCGGTAAATGGCCTCCACGGCCTTAATGGCGGAGTCTGCGCTGCTGGTGCGAACGATTGGAACGATACCAATATCCACGATGGAGGAGAGGATCTTCTGTTTGGTCATACTTCTCTGATCTTATCAGCCCGAAGAGAGGCGGACTTGCTTGAGGCTGGAGGACTCGCCTCTCAAAATCTCGACCTGGCGGAGAGGCAGCCCAAAGTGTTTTGCCAGAAGGGCGCGGACTTCGGAGTTGGCTTTTCCCTTCTCGGGAGGAGCCTGAACGCGGATCTTCAGCACGCCGCCGGGTTGAATTCCGGAGACCTCAGAGCGGGAAGACTTGGGGACGACCTTCACATTCAGCCGAAGTTCACCGCGGGCGGCTAGCTCGGCCTTGAGCGACGGGAGATCCATGAGGGGGTTAGTCGAACTGAATCTGGGCGATTACCATCTGGGGCATCGTCTGATTCCAACTCTCGGGGATGTTGTCGAAGGGCAGCCGGAAGTCTTTCGTCTCACCCGGCTTCAGTCCGCCGGTGCGCTGGCGCACGATCGCGACGCGCTCCCGCAGGACGACCTGGCCGTAGGCATCGTAGAAAACGCAGTTGATCTCGACCAGGCGGAGAGTACGGTCGCCGGCGTTGGTGATCTTGCCCGTGATCTCGACCAGGGTCTGCTTGAGGAAGGCCTCGGTCGCCTTCATGCCCACATCTTCCAGTTTCAGGTTGCGCACGTAGGCTTTGGCTTCGGGCGTCAGGACCACCTGAGGCTCCGGAATGTTGCGGGAGTGGCGTTCCAGAAGGTAGAACCCGAGGCTCACCGCAACCACAAGCCCCAGGATGATGAAAACCGCGGGAGGAATCTGCCGCTTCTTGCCGTTCGAGGCTCCAATATCCGCCGTCATCTCCCCTACAATATGACATGAATGAAGAGCTACCGGAAGGAACTATGGTTTGAGATCCCCGGCCGGAGGGGATTCGTGAATATTACGCCGGAGATCCGGAACTGCCTGGCGGAGAGCGGAATTCAGGAGGGCCTGGCGCTGGTGAACGCGATGCATATTACGGCGTCGGTGTTCATCAACGACGACGAGTCGGGGCTGCACCAGGATTTTGAGAAGTTCCTGGAGAGGCTGGCGCCTCATGAGCCCGTCTCACAATACCGGCACAACAACACCGGCGAGGATAACGCCGATGCCCACTTGAAGCGGACGATCATGGGACGTGAGGTGGTTGTCGCCGTTACCAAGGGCAGGCTGGATTTCGGCCCCTGGGAGCAGATCTTTTACGGCGAATTCGACGGGCGGCGACGGAAGCGGGTGCTGGTGAAGATCATCGGCGAGTGACGCGCCGGTCAGGCCGGGCTGCTCGCCCCATTCCTGCGAACCGCCAACAGGCAGGCCACGAAGAGCGCAGCCGCCGCGGACAAGGTGACGGCAAGGCCGGCGGCCGAGGAGGGCAAGGACTCCTGCGGGGTAGAGTCGAGTGTTCTTCTCAGCAGGGCCAGCGAGTAAGTGAGCGGATTAACCATCATGAGGGCTCTGATCCAGCCGTGCGCGCCGGATGGCGGGAAGATGGCCCCGGAGATCAGCCAAAGAGGGAAGAGCAGCAGGTTCATGATGGCGTGGAAACCCTGAGAACTTCCCGTCTGCCAGGCAATCAGGAAACCAAGCAGGGTGAAGGCGATCGAGATCAGAAAGATTACCGCGACCGCTTGCGCCAACTGGGGAAGACTCAAACGGAAACCGGCGAGAGGCACGAAGGCCAGGAAGATCAGGCCCTGGATCCAGGCCAGAGTTGCGGCTCCCAGTGTCTTTCCCAAAACCATGGCGCTTCGGGGGGCGGGAGAGACGAGCATAGAAAGAAGAAAACCTTCGCGCCGGTCCTCGATGAGCGACATGGTGGAAAAGACGGCGGAGAACATCACGGTCAGCACCAGGGCCCCCGGGAAGAAGAAAGCGAGATTGCCGAAGCCAGCGCCCACCGCCAGCCAGAACACAAGCGGGGAGCCGACGTAACCAAGCACGCGGGTCTTCTCCCGCCAGAAACGAATTAATTCGCGTTGCCACAGGGCGGCCGTTGGAAGCCAAAACAGTCTCATGCGCCGATGGAAGCTCCTGTCTCATCGAGAAACACATCCTCGAGGGTTGGTTTGTGGAGCGCCACGCTGCGAACGGCGCCGGGGAGAGCATCGACGGCCTCGGCCAGGAAGCGGTGGCCGTTGGCAATTTCGATTCGGACGGCTCCGCCCGTCACACGCGGCTGAACGGCGAAGCGAACCGAGAGGAGGCGGGCGGCGGCGGCCGGGTCATCAACTTCCAGCACGACAACGTCTCCTCCAATTCTGGATTTAAGCTCCGAAGGCGTCCCCGACGCCACCACCCGCCCTTCATGCAGAAGGATCAGCCGGTCGCAACGCTCGGCCTCTTCGAGGATATGCGAGGTGAGAAGCACGGTGACTCCTTGCCGTGTTCTGAGATCCTCGATGTGGCGCCACATTTCCAGCCGCGCTACAGGGTCCAACCCCGTGGACGGTTCATCCATGAGCAAAACGCGAGGTTGGTGCAGGAGGGCCTTGGCGATCTCGACCCGGCGCCTGAGTCCGCCGGAGAGCGACGCAACCAGGTCCGCCCGGCGATCTCCCAAGGCAAGGCGCTGGAGGGAATCGTCTACGCTTCGCTTCAGGCTTTGCCCGGAGAGGCCGAACAGCCGTCCCTGCGCGAAGAGGTTTTCGCCGACAGTCAGTTGCCTGTCCAGGCTCTGGGACTGGAAAACGACTCCGATGGCGCGGCGCACCTGGGCAGGCTGAATCGCCGTGTCGAAGCCGGCGATGACGGCGCGTCCGGCGGCGGGCGCCAAGATCGTCGACAGAATTCGGAACAGAGTCGATTTGCCGCTGCCGTTGGGCCCAAGTACGCCGCAGATCTCGCCGCCGCCGGCCTCAAAACTCACTGCGGAGAGCGCCAGCCTCGAGGCGTAGCGGTGCGTTAGATCTTGAACAGAAACCATTCCTTAGGCTATTGTCGCATCGCGCAAGGGAAGAAAGCGGGATCTCAACGCTTGGCAGCCGGCTTGAGCGTCTTCAGGTAGGCGACGATGGCCTCAGCATCTTCCTTGCTCAAGCGGAACTGTGGCATGGGAGGGCGGAGCGCGGTGCCCGTGGGGCCAACGCCGGTCTGCAAGGCCCGGACGATCTGCGCGTCGGTGTAGCCCGCCAGCCCGGCCAGCGCCGGCGCCGTGTCCGCCCAGTCCGGAACCTTGATGGTGGGCTTGAACGGGAGGGTCGCTCCTTGCATGTTTCGCGAGCGATCAGGCATTCCCTTGGCATCCATGGGCGTGTGGCAATCGATGCACATGGACGCCTGATTGACGAGATACCGGCCGCGCTCGACTTGTTGCTGCGAGGCGGCCTGGAGGACTACAGCGGCTCCCAGCAGGGCCCCGCACGAGGCAAAGGCAGCCGCAGTTTTTCCGAAACCAAACATGGGAAATGATTCTCCTCTCTGAGTCTGCGATGGGTTCAGAATAGCACAGCGAAGCGCTTCCGGCGTCTGATAGACTGAAAGTTTAACCTGCGGTAACAATCCAGACAGGAAGCAGGAGCGGTTTTTCCTATGATTTCAGCCACACAACTGCGCCCGGGGATGGTGATCAAGTTCAACAACGAGCTGTTCTCCATCTTCAGTGTGTTCCATCGAACTCCAGGAAACCTGCGGGGGTTCGTGCAGGCCAAGATGCGCAATTTACGCAGCGGCTCGATGATTGAGCACCGGTTCAGTTCCGAAGATCGCGTGGAGCGAGCAGTGCTCGACGAGCAGGAGATGGAATACCTGTACGACGACGGCGAATACTACTACTTCATGAACACTTCGACGTTCGAGCAGATGCACCTCACCAAGGATCTGCTGGGAGAGGGGGTCCAGTATCTGATCCCTCAGTTGAAGGTGAACGTGGAGTTTTATGAAGGCAAACCGATCAGCGTGGAATTGCCCGCGACGGTGGACCTTACGGTGGTCGAAACCGAGCCCGGTCTGAGAGGCGCGACGGTTTCAAATGTGACCAAGCCCGCGAAGACAGAAACCGGGTTGGTGGTGCAAGTGCCGCCGTTCATCAGCGAGGGGGAGAAGATCCGGGTCAACACCAGCGACGGCAGCTACCAGGAGCGCGCATAGAATAGCGGCCGGCGCCCGCTTCCCCGGCGCACGGGGATCTCTTCAGGCGCGAGGCCTTCATTGGCGGCCGCTCACCGTCGCAGAGGGAACACTGGCGGCAGCCTGCTGCTGCAAGTCTTTGATCCGGACGCCGGCCAAAGCCGCTGCGACGGCGCCTCCGAACCAGAGGGGGATCGTCACGACCAGGAACATGATGGTGGCAAAGCTGGTGGCGTCGGCTTTGTCGACACCGAAGAGCATCAGACCGAGCACCGCGAAGAATTGAAACCCCCCCACGTTTCCCGGCGCCTGCGGGATCACAGTGCCGATCCTCAGAATCACCAAGACGACGGCCGCAGCGCCCAGTGAAAGATCCATTTGGTAGGCCAGCACCAGGCTGTAGATCGGGACCACTTGAAGTCCTAGATAGATGACGCTGACGGCGGCTGCGGCATAAAACCAGCGCGAGTTGCCCATGCTGTGCAGACCCTCGACGACATGCCAGAGGGCCTCGGACCAGCGGCTGTGCTTGACGGCTGCGTGGGCGTGGTGCTTGTGAAACATAACGATCACCAGAACCACGGCCACGGCTCCGACAACCAGCGCGAGCGTCAGGCTGACGTCCCGGATCAAAGCCGGGAGTTCAACGAACAGGCTCATGAGGTAGAAGCCCAGGACGAGGATGATGCCATCGAACAGCCGCTCCACGGCAATCGAGGAGATTACAACGGAGAACGGGATACGCGTCCACAGAGACTGGACGTAGCCACGGATTAATTCTCCGGTGCGCAAGGGGAGGACTTCATTGGCGAGCAAGCCGATGAAGATGGCTTGCACCGATTGCAGCCAGCGGACCGGCCGCAGGGGGCGCAGGAGGAGACTCCAGCGCCAGCCCTGAAAGCAGTAGACGGCTATGTCGGCGGCAACCGCCACGGCCACCCAGCCCCAGTGAGCACGGGCGAATTTCGGAAGCTCGGTCTTCCAGTCAAATCCCCAATAGACCCAAATTAGGGAGGCTATGGAAACGGAGTAGCCGATGGCGGGAATGAGCCACTTTCTGCTTTTCGGGCGTTCAGGCCCCGCGGGAAGGGTTGACATGCGATGATACATCCATCATATCCACCGATGCGGGCGGCGGCCAAGCCAGGCGAGGGTGGCAGCGCCCTGATCCTCTCCAGTTCTCTGGGGCTGCTTCAAGTGTCTGGGGAGAGCCAGAGATGCATCATGCCCGAATGGGCTCCGCTGGAAGCGGAGGATAAGGGCTGTCTATAATCGGAGATCGCCATGAGCAGGAAGGTGCGCCGTCAGATCATCAAGGCACTCCAGTGGTCGCCATTGTGGGCGTGTGCTTATCTTTGGCGCGGCCTGATGTTCCGGACGACGTTTGTCGCCGTTACAGGAAGTCTGGGCAAGACCGCGGCCAAAGACTGCCTGGCGGCCATGCTCTCCCGTTCGGGCCCGACGGTGGCGAGCAGAGGGAACGAAAACGGACGGACGGGTGTAATCAAGACGATTCTGCAAGTAAGGCCAAGGCATCGCTACGCGGTGATCGAGGCGGGCACTGAACTGCCCGGCAATTTGTGGCGCGCTTCGCTGCTGATCCGGCCGGATATTGCCTTGATCCTTGACGTTGCGAGGACACATACGCAGTCCTTCAAGAATCTGGAGGAGAAAGCGAAGGAGAAAAGCCGGATTTTGAGGTTTCTGAGGCGGCGAGGGACGGCGGTCCTGAACGCGGACGATCCGCGTGTGGCCGGAATGGCTAAATCCGTCCGGGGACGAGTGGTCCGCTTCGGTTCCGGAGAAGGCGTTCTGTTACGGCACACTGATGCAGAATCCGTTTGGCCGGGGCGCCTGAGTTTCATGGCGGAGTCCCGCGGGGATCGTGTGCGGGTGGAGACCCAGATGATTGGGACGCATCGTGTGACTTCGGTGGCTGGCGCGCTGGCGGTGGCCGTGGTTTGTGGCGTCCGCCTTTTGGAAGCTGCGGAGGCGGTGCATGACATTCCGGTGTTCCAGGCGCGCCTTCAACCGGCGGCGCTTCCAAGCGGCGCCTGGATGCTGCGGGATGAGTATAACGGCAGCATCGATTCCTTCGAGGCTGCGGTTAGAGTCCTGCGCGAGGCGAAGGCGAACCGCCGGATCCTTGTGATCAGCGACTGCGGGAACTGGGACGAGCGCCCACAGACGCGCCAGCGGCATTTCGCGCGCACGGCAAGAGATTGCGCGGACGCTGTGATCTTTGTGGGAGAGAGATCGGAATATGGCGTTCGCTTTGCCCTCCGGGAGGGAATGCCCGCCGGGAGCGTGCGCGGTTTTCTCCGTTGGGAAGAGGCAGCGGTCTTCCTTAAGGAGGGCCTACAGGCCGGAGACCTTGTCTTGCTGCGGGGCCTTCAGCGGGAACACCTTACGCGGATCTACTTTTCGCTGCTGGGTTCGGTGGAGTGCCACAAGGCGAACTGCACGCGGCACGACTGCTGTGACAGTTGCCCGGAACTGGGTTTCCGGCCGGATCCATCCGTGTCGACGTTCACCATATGTGCGGGATAGCGGGCATTTTCGGAAGCCGGCTTCCGGCCACAGAGATCAACAGGATTCTTGAGAGGACGATTCTTGCTCAAAGGCACCGCGGTCCGGACGAGCAAGGCGCGATGTGTTTTGAACCCCTGGGAGCGGGGCTGGCCAGCGCGCGGCTGAGCCTGGTGGATCTTGAGCATGGAAGCCAGCCCGTCGCGAATGAGGACGGCGGTGTTTATGGGGCGCTGAACGGCGAGATTTACAACCACCCGGAACTCCGAGAGCAACTGGCGCTCAAAGGGCACCGATTCCGCGGCCACAGCGACACCGAGGTCCTGGTTCACTTGTACGAGGAGCATGGGGACGCTTTTCTCGAACGGCTGGAGGGGATGTTCGGGCTGGCTGTGCTGGATATCCGGCGCGGACGACTGCTACTGGCCCGCGACGGGCCTGGCATGAAACCGCTGTGCATGGCTGAAACATCCCACGGATTTCTCTTCGCGTCCGAGGTGAAGGCGCTGTTCGCTACGGGATTGGTCTCGCCTGCCCCGGACTCTGAGGCCATCGATGCGTACTTGGCGGCGGGTTATGTCCCGGCCCCAATGTCGATGTTCCGGGGGATTCAGAAGCTGGAGGCCGGCCAATGGGTGGCGGTGGATCGCAAGGGAATCAACCGCGGCCGATTTTGGCAGTTCCGCTACCGGCAGGAGCCAGTCAGGTCAGGCCGCGAGTACGCGGACAATCTTGAGGACCGGCTGAAACGCGCCGTTCAGCGTCATCTGGCGGCGGATGTGCCCGTGGGAGCTTTTCTTAGCGGCGGGTGGGATTCATCTCTGGTGACGGCGTACGCTGTGCAGGAAGCGGGGTCGCGGCTGAAGACATTTTCGGTAATCTTTCCCGATGATCCGGGCATGGATGAGAGCCGGCACTCGAGGCTCATGGCGAAAGAGCTGGGGACGGACCACCATGAGATTGAATACCGTGCTGGTCAGTTGGCGGAGTCGTTGCCGGCGCTTGTGCGGTCGCTGGAAGAGCCGTGTACGACGGCTCCGGCCGGCGTTGTGTATCAGCTTGCCTCTCTTGCGGCGCGCCAGGTGAAATCCGTGGTCAGCGGGGAGGGGGCGGATGAACTGTTCGGTGGCTACGAATGGGTGCGGCTGGATAGTCCGTACCTGCTGAGGCGGCTGGCTCCCAAATGGCCGTTTCGGGCAGCGAGCGGGATGGTCTCTCATCCGCGATGGAGGCGGGCCCTGCGCATCCTGGGCGCTGAAGAAGACCGGATGGCGGATTTCGAGTGGCGGCGCTCTCTCGATCCTGCCCTGAAGCGGAGCATTCTGAAGACCGAATACCAGGCCGGCGGGCCGGACCTGAAGCCTTTGATCCTTTCCGAAGATACATTGCGGTCCTGCACGGACAGCTTGCAGAGGCGGCTCGCATTTGACTTTACGGCGCGGCTGCGGGACGGGATCCTGTACATCTCGGACCGGGTGGGCATGGCGCATTCTTTGGAAATCCGGATGCCGTTTCTCGACAAGCCGGTCATCGATTTCGCCTTGGGGCTGCCATCCCGGTGGAAGGTGCATCGAGGAAAGGAAAAGCGGATCCTCGCCGACCTGGCGCGGAGGCGCCTGCCGCCATCAATCGCGCAGCGGCGCAAGCACGGATTGGGGTATCCGAAAGACGCCTGGAGGCGTGAGCCGCTGCATTCCTTTGCGAGGCAAGTGCTATTGGATGGCAAGGATGCCGGTCCGTTTGACAGGAAGCACTTGGAAGATTATCTGAATGAGCTTGGGAGGCGGCCCGCCACCCCCATGCGGATCGCCCCTTTCGTATTTCTTCAGTGCTGGTGGAACGAGTTCATTTCTTGACCACGCCCGGGGCTCGCCTGGGGGCGGGTTGCCGCGGCTGATCCAGCATCTCGGTCAGAACCCTCCCGCTGGAACCGCTCGGGGTTTCCACGGCCAGCAGCGTCGCCAGGGTCGGAGCGATATCGTTGATGGAGGCTTTCTGATCGTAGAGGCCCGGCTTGATGCCGGGGCCCATGAAGATGAGGGGCAGGTGGGTATCGTAGCTGAAGGGGGTGCCATGGGAAGTTCCGCTGGAGCTGAAAATCCAATAGGGGGCCATGATCGTTATGACGTCAGCGCTCCGGTTCGGGAAGTAGCTGGCGGCCACTCGGCGGCCCACCTCGTCGATCACCAATTGCCCCGAACGAATTCGGCTGCCGGTATAGACGCGGAAGACATCCGGCAACGCTTGCAGGACCTCGGCGGCGACCTCCTCCACCGCAGACTGGCTGAGAGACCGGCTGCGGATGGCTGCACGGTTCAGCCAGAAGTTCCCATCCGAGGCAAACTCAATCCAATCTCCTGACCCGAAACGTTCGGTGAGAGCCGCTTCGACCGCCTTGCGAAGGCCGGAAGCGGTGTAGCGTCCACCCGGCATGCGGCGTGTTGCTTGAGTCTCCGGCAGGGGCGCCACGCCGTGGTCCGCGGTGAATACGTACAGGACGGCTCCGGGTCCGAGGCGTTTCTCCAACGATTGGAGGAATCGGCCCAGGGAGCGGTCCGTCTGGAGATTGAGCTCCCGGATCTCCTCCGAATCCGGCCCCACCGTGTGTCCCAGCAGATCCGTGGAAGACAGACTGACGCTCAGGATGTCTGTGTACGGATCCGCCCCGAGTTTTTCCACGTCAATCGCTCTTTCGGCGAACGCGAGCAGCATGTCCGTGGCGTAAGGGCTGCGCTCGAAAGCATCGTAATAGCCGGGGCCTGCCTTGGCGGGGAGAGTGCGGAGCGCCTTGCCGCCAGTGGACTTCCACTCCGCGCCCAGGTGTTTCTCCACGAGCCGCTGGCCATTGAATTCCTTGACCCAGGAAGGGAGATCTGCAAAGTAGAAAGTGCTGCTGATCATGTTGCCGCTGTTAGCATCGAACCAGAATGCGCCATCGGCCATCCTGCCGGCGGGCAGGATGGCGCCGCGGTCTTTCAAGGAAATGCCGATGACTTTGCTTGGGCCCTTGCCGGACATCTTCAGTTCGTCGCCAACCGTGCTCACGACCAAACGGGCGGGGCTGGCTCCGCTTCCCTTCACCGCTCCCAGCAGCTTGACGCTGGGGTCGAAGATGCTGGCTATGAACCGCTTTGTCTCGCGGTCGTACCATTCGTTGCCGACGACCCCGCTGAAAGATGGCGTGGCGCCGGTTAGTAGCGTGGCGTGGCCTACCGCAGTAGCGGTCGGGACGTGTTGCAAGTGCGCATTCGTGAATACGGCCCCTCGGTCCCAGAGCGTGCGGAAGCCGCCGGTGTAAAGATGCAGGAAGCGTGTGAGGTAGTCGTACCGGAATTGGTCGACCGTCAGGAGCACAATCAGTCTGGGGTTTGTATCGGATGCGCCTGGCAACAGGCCGGCGGCCAGGCACAGGATCAAGAAAGCAAACAGCACGCAACGAGAGAATCTGTGTGTATTCATACTCCTCTGCATGTTCCCGAACAGGGTGCAGAACTACCCCCGAGTGGCGGTTCCAGGGCGGAGCTCGGAGTCAAGGTCACGGGACCCTTCGGATGGTTACCGCTGGCGGATGGCCCCGGACGACTCCTGCGCCAGCCGCACCCTGGCGCCCTCCAACTTCTTGACGATTCTGGCGGTCTCCGCTGGATCCTTCTCGGTGGGCGCGGAGGCGTCCCAGTCCTTGAGAGCCAGTTCCCATTCCACGATGGCTTCTTTAAGACGTCCCATACGGAACAGGACATCTCCCAGGTGATCCCTGATCGTGGGATCGCGGGAAATCCGTTGGAGGGCACGCCGGAGGTAGGACTCAGCCTCCTCGAGACGCCCCATCCGGTAATAAACCCAGCCGAGGCTATCGAGATACGCTCCGTTATGAGGGTCCAGTTCCAGAGCGCGGTTGATCATCTTGTGGGCTTCGTCGAGCCGGGTGTTCTGATCGGCGAGCATATAGCCGAGGTAGTTCAGGATGGACGCGTTATCCGGATCCAGGTCCAACGCCTTGCGGAACTCCTTCTCTGCCAATTCGAACTGTTTCATGCGCTCGTACATGGCGCCGCGCATGAAATGCAGGTTCAACTCGTCCGCGCCGCCGCTGACGAGCTTGGCAGCCTCCTCCAGAGCTTTGGCCATCAGGGGGTAGTTCTTGGAACGCTCGTAGACTTCCGCCAGCGAGAACCAGTATTCGCGGCTCCTGTCATCACCGAAGAGCCTCTGTACCTCGGCCGCTGCCTGGTCCCCTTTTCCCAGCTCGGCCAGCACTGAGGCGCGCTTCAGCCCCACCATCCGGTCCTCGGGGAACTTCTTGGCGGCTGCTTCGATCTCCTGGAGTGCGCGGTTGTAATCTTTCGCGTCCCTATAGACGTCCGTGATCTGCACAGCGGCGCGGGGAGCGGCGTCCGGTTCGAGTTGAGACATCTTGCGAAAAGCCTCCACCGCGAGGTTGTAATCTTCGTTGGTGCGGTAGAGGAGGCCAAGACGCTCCAACAACACGAGGCGGTTGGCGCGCTCGGGCACGTTGTAGGTGCGCTTCTCAGTGCTGTCCACCAACTGCTTCAGGAGAGCAATCGCCTCCGCGTGGCGACCCTCAAATTCGAGCAGCCCGACTTCCGCGTATTGGACCTCGACGTTTTCCGGGTCCACTTTCTTGGCGCTATTGAGAGCCTCCCGAGCCTTCGCGGCGTCGTTCTTCTGCCGGTAAATCTGGGACATGCGCAGGTAGGCCTCCGGATTGCGGGGTTCATCCTGCGCCAGTTCGGCATAGACTTTCAACGCCTCGTCGAGTTTATCGGCGAGCTGTAAATTTTGAGCCAGTCCGCGTTTCAGCTCCAAATCCGAAGGGTCGAGTTCCAGCGCGCGCTGTAGGACTTCCGCGGCGCTGGCATAGTCTCGCAGGCTCTCGTAGGCGTCGACCAAGGTCGTCAGAGTCCGGAGGTTGGGGGAGCGATCCGCAAGCTGCTTCAAGACGGCAACCGCGCGCTGATTGTCTCCCTGGCTGCTGTACACCATGGCCAGGCCCGTCATGGCGTCCTCACTGTCGGGATCGAGGTCCAGCGCCCTCTGGAATGACTTTTCGGCCTCCGCGGGTTCCTTTGCGATGTGCCGCAGACGGCCCAGCATCAGCCAGCTTTCCGAGTCCTTGGGGTCGATTTCGACGATCGCCTGGTACTGTTCCAGAGCCCGTTTCAGCATCTCTTGATTGATGCGATTATTGGCCTGATCCCCGATGAGCCGCAGGTAAATGCGGCCCAGCACGCGGCGGGCGTCGACTGCCTTGGGATCCTGACTGATGCGATCCTGCAATTCAGTCACGGCTTCGTTGATTCTGCCCGCCCGGTAGTAAAGCCCGGCCAGTTCGTCATTCAGAGAAGAGGCGCCCGGATCGGCTTTCAGGGCCTGTTTGTAGTAATCAATCGCCCTGGACAGGTACTCCCCCCGGTTGCCGTACATCTCGGCGAGTTCCGAATACAGATGCCCCATGGAGTAGAAGTAGTAGGCATCAGACCGGTCCACGGGCTTGCGGGAAGGTTCGTCCGCTCCGAAGGCGACAGCGGGCAGATGGGCCGCAAAGTACAGAGTTAGCGCTGCAAATGGCAAGAGTTTCATCGCGCCGGCATTTGTTTCGCCGATCCCAGGTGATGGATGGCTCGCAAGGCTCCTCTCGACAATAGTATAGCTCTTCGAGCCGTTCCGCCCCGGGCTCGGTCCTGTTTAGACTGAGGATGTGACAGGCGAAGAATCCGCACGTCCGCTCGTGGCCATAGCAGGGCCCACGGGGTCCGGGAAGAGTGAAGTCGCGCTGGTGGTGGCGGAACGCTTCGGCGGCGAGATCGTCAATTGCGATTCACTTCAGATTTACCGGCACTTCGACATCGGTTCGGCCAAACTCGGCGTCGATGCCAGGAGGGGTGTTCCGCACCATTTGTTGGACGTGGCCGAGCCGGATGAGGTATTCAGCGCCGGCGACTATATGCGTGAGGCCCGCTCGGCCGTGAAGGACATCACGCGCAGAGGACGGCTGCCCGTGGTGGCGGGAGGCACAGGCTTCT
>Ga0101944_10000285_pt1 | contig 158415 bp, 151 predicted proteins | sample DewCreD2012metaG_FD_75245 | JGI IMG/M metagenome (GOLD analysis project Ga0101944, IMG submission 75245) | Hot spring sediment bacterial and archeal communities from British Columbia, Canada, to study Microbial Dark Matter (Phase II) - Dewar... ...
CTGGGAGCTAAGGGGTAATAAAGGCGGCCCTCTGACCTGGCCAGCAGCCCCTAGGAAACCAAATTCACCCCCAAACCCCCTCACACCCCTCCCTCTGCAAGGTAGGCGGTGGATTTGGGTTCTGACACACACTTGACAGGACAAAGAGCTTTCGGTATGTTCGATGCGTTCCAATTACAACTTCTAGTAGGGTTTGCTGAGAGTCCTCCAGCTCCTGTTGCTTGCCGAACCGGGCAGTCGGTTTGAGTGGGGTAAGGCCTGGAAAAGGGGGAAAGGGTCTCTCTTGGGGAGATCCCACGGCTCATGGGAAAGGAGGTGATGTTGCAAGGCAGGACCGGCCGGGAGGGGCCAGGCCCCTGCGCAGCTCTGCATGCTTTGCAGCTTCGGCGGGAAGGGGTGATTGTGTGAGGAATGGGGTTGGGTAACTGCATTTCTAAGCCAGGATGGGCTTTTCGAGAGGCGCGCAAACCCAGGAGGCAAGAGCATGGAAAGAGAGGACTCAAAGCTCTCCAGAAGAGACTTTATCAAGGCAACAGGGGCCGGAGTGGCCGGTGCGGCGGTCCTGGGATCCCTGGGACCCCTTGCGGGAAAGGCCATGGCTCAGGTCTCACCACCCAAGCTTTCTGTGGAGAAGGGGGCGGAGCTCAAGGTGCTCAGGTGGAGCCCCTTTGTGGGCTCGGACAAGGAAATGTGGGAGAAGAACACCGCCAAGTGGGAGCAAGCCACGGGCTGCAAGGTCACCACAGAGTATCTTTCCTGGGAGGATGTGAGACCCAAGGCCGCCATGGAAGCCTCGGTGGGGGCGGGCCATGACATCGTGTTGGGCTGGCACGATGACCCCTTCCTGTACCCGGACAAGCTCCTGGACGTGACGGACATAGCGGACTACCTGGGCAAGAAATACGGTGGCTGGGAGGATGTGTGTGTCAAGTACGGCGTTTACCCCAAGACAGGCCGCTGGATAGACATCCCCATGGGTGGGCCGGGCCAGGCCATCTGCTATCGCAAGAGCTGGGTGAACGAGGTTGGCTATGATGTGATGCCAGTCCAGATGGACAAGTTCATTGATTGCTGTAAAAAGCTCAAGGCAAAGGGACACCCGGTGGGATTCGCCCTGGGCCACGCCGTGGGGGATGGGAATAACTGGGCCCACGGCTTTCTGTGGGCCTTTGGAGGGAAAACCGTCAACAAGGACGGCTCGCCCGCCATCAACAGCAAGGAGACCCGCATGGCCCTGGAGGCCATGAAGGATCTGTACGACAACGCCATGATCCCAGGGTGCGCCTCCTGGCTGGATCCCCACAACAACAAGGCCTTTCTGGCAGAGGAGATCTCGGTCACCAACAACGGAATCAGCATCTACTATGCGGCCAAGGAGAAGTTCCCCAAGGTGGCAGAGGACACCTATCACCAGTATCCTCCCCAGGGCCCCGTGGGGAAGCCCACGGAGTTGCACCTCATGGACCCTGCCTTTATCTTCAAGCACACCAGATTTCCCAACGCTGCCAAGCACTACCTGATGTTCATGCTGGAGGCCGATCAGTGCGGGCCCTGGATCAACGCCATGAGGGGCTATGTCACCCCTTCCCTCAAGGCATACCGGAACCTGCCGGTCTGGACAGAGGATCCCAAGCACACGGTTTATAGGGATTGCATGAAGAACATGCTCTGGAACGGCTATGAGGGCCCCATAGGGCCGGCCTCGGCAGCCGTGATGGCCGAGTACGTGGTGGTGGATCTCTTCGCCAATCACTGTGCGCGGGGCATGTCCGCCGACAAGGCCATTGATATTGCCGAGAAGGCCATAGTCAAGGCTTACAAGGTGAAGGTCAAGAAAGCGGGCTAGACTGGCCCTCCGGTCAAGGTGCTGAAGGGGTCGGGGCGGGTCTGCCCCGGCCCACCGCCTCTCCAGTACAGCCAGCAGGAGGGGATGTGGCGGGGACGGCTTCAGAGGTTGCGGCAGTTCAGGTAGGTATCAGAGGAAGGCTTTCCAGGGCCCTGGAGAACCCCACGGTTTTGGGTTTGTTGTTTGTGGCCCCGGCAGAGCTGGTACTGCTTATTTTCCTGGCCTATCCATTCATCCTGGGGCTCTGGTTGGGCTTCACCGACACGGTTGTGGGGCGCGAGGGCTCTTTTGTAGGGTTGGAGAACTACCAGGAGCTCTTGGAAGACTCTGCATTCCGGCTCACGGTCTTCAACACGTTTCTTTACACGGTGGTGGCCGTGCTGCTCAAGGCGGTTTTGGGCATAGGTCTGGCTGTGGTCTTGAACAGGGATTTCAAGGCAAAGGGGCTTGTGAGGGCAATCGTGCTGCTTCCGTGGATAGTCCCCACTGCCTTGAGCGCCATATGTTTTTGGTGGCTCTATGATTCCACCTTCAGCGGCATTTCCTGGGTTCTCATGAGACTGGGGCTCATCGACAACATGATCAACTTCCTGGGAGACCCCTGGAATGCCAGGTTCTCTTTGATTGCGGCCAATGTGTGGCGGGGAATTCCCTTCTTCACCATCGGGCTCTTGGCAGGTCTTCAGACCATCAGCCCTGAGCTTTACGAGGCTGCGGATCTGGACGGGGCCAGTTCATGGTCCAAGTTCAGGAAGATAACCCTCCCACTCATAACTCCCCTTCTGGCAGTGGTCACCGCCTTCTCCACCATATGGACCTTTGCCGACTTTCAGCTCATTTGGATCATAACCAAAGGGGGGCCGGCCGGAGCAACCCATGTGTTCGGAACCCTCTCCTTTCAAAGGGCAATGGCAGGGGGCCATTTCGGGGAGGGGGCTGCCATCTCCAATTTCATGTTGCCCATACTGGTGGTTTGCGTCCTGATAAGCTTCAAGTACCTGAGAAGGGATGATTGAGGGGATGGTAGGGGAGAGGGCCACCTCAAAGGCGCTTAAGTTCTATCTTCCCCTGGCACTCTACCTGTTTTTTCTCTTGTTCCCCTTTTACTGGATGGTGAACACGGTCTTCAAGTCCGACAAGGAGATGTACAACCTGGAGCTCAACCCCTTTTACATCCACAGCCCTACCCTGGAGAACATCCTCCACCTTTTCACCAAGACCATATTCCTCAAGTGGATGGCCAACACCTTCTTTGTGGCCATACTTTCAACCTTGATAGCCCTGGGGGCCAGCCTGCTGGCCGCGTACGCCATACAGCGCCTGCGCTTCAGAACATCCCAGCCAACGGGCGTGGCCATATTTCTGAGCTACCTGATTCCACAGACCATCCTTTTCATCCCTCTTGCCCACGTCATCTTCCAACTGAGACTTTGGGATTCCCTTTGGTCTTTGGTTTTGACTTATCCCACGTTCCTGGTGCCTTTCTGCACGTGGCTTCTCATGGGCTACTTCAAGTCCATCCCCAAGGAGATGGAGGAGTGCGCCATGATAGACGGGGCCAGCAGGGTGCGCATCTTCCGAACTATTATATTGCCCCTCTGTCTGCCGGGAATCCTCTCGGCCGGGATCTTCTGCTTCACCCTTTCCTGGAATGAGTACATTTACGCCCTGGCTTTCATATCGGACACCTCCAGCAAGACAGTGCCCATAGGGCTTGTAACAGAGCTGGTGCGGGGGGATGTGTACCACTGGGGGCCTCTCATGGCAGGGGCTCTTTGCGCCTCGGTGCCGGTGGCCCTCGTCTATTCTTTCTTTGTGGAGCATTACGTGGCTGGAATGACCGGTGCCCTAAAGGAGTGAGGGGAACATGGCTGAGGTTAGGCTGGAGAGCGTGTGCAAGAGATTCGAGGAAGTGGTGGCTGTCAGGGATTTCGACCTTTCCATCCAGGACAAGGAGTTCGTGGTCCTGGTGGGCCCCAGCGGTTGCGGCAAGACCACCACCCTTCGCATGATTGCCGGGCTCGAGGATATAACCAGTGGCAAGATCTTCATAGGGGAAAGGCTCGTAAACCGGATTCCTGCCAGAGATCGCAACATAGCCATGGTCTTTCAGAACTACGCCCTGTACCCGCACATGACCGTGTACGAGAACATGGCCTTTGGCCTGGAGATGAGAAAGACCCCCAAGGAGGAGATCCGCAGAAGGGTCCAGGAGGCTGCAGAGATTCTGGGCATTGGGGAGCTGCTTCACAGGAAACCCAAGCAGCTCTCAGGGGGGCAGAGACAGAGGGTGGCCCTGGGAAGGGCAATCGTGCGAAAGCCCCAGGTCTTCCTTTTCGACGAACCCCTTTCCAACTTGGATGCCAAGCTGAGGGTTCAGACCCGCCTGGAACTGAAGAAATTGCACAGTCGCCTCTCCACCACCGCCGTGTACGTGACCCACGATCAGGTGGAGGCCATGACCATGGGGGACCGCATAGTGGTCATGAAGGACGGCCTCATCCAGCAGGTGGGAAGCCCCCTGGAGCTCTACAATTCTCCGGCCAACACCTTTGTGGCCGGGTTTCTGGGAAGCCCTTCCATGAACTTTTTCCAGGCTCAACTGAAGCGGGAAGGAAGGGCGATTTCTGTTTGCAGGGGTTCCCTGCGAATAGATCTGACCCAGGAAAAGGCTGCCTTCCTGGACGGGTACAGGGAGGAAGAGGTCATAGTGGGGATCCGGCCTGAAGACCTAAAGCCGGTCCAGGAGCACGTGCCAGGGAGAACCTTCCAGGTGCTTGTGGAGGTTGTGGAACCCATAGGGAACGAAACCTATGTGGATGTGGAGGCAGGGGGGGTTCCCTTGATAGCAGGGGTGGGCCGAAATGTACAGGTGAGGCCTGGAGACAAACTCGTGCTCACCCCCGCCATGGAAAGAATCCACCTCTTTGACATCCGCCATGAACAAGCTCTCTGCTCACCAAAGCCCAAAGGGTGAGCCAGGGCATCCCTCGAAGGCGTTGCAGCTCCCTCATCCGTCCCTTATCCTCTCCCAGGTGAGCGCAAATTCTTCCAAAGGAAAGGACTCCCATCCATGCCTGAGCTCTCATGTGTCATAAGACTGCACCCGAAGGATAACGTGGTAGTGGCCAGAAGGGATCTGGCTGCCGGGGAGTTTCTTGAGGAAGAGGGGATAAGCTCTTTGGAGGCCGTGCCTGCAGGCCACAAGCTTGCCACGAGTCCTATCCCGGAGGGAAGCCCGGTCAGGAAGTATGACCAGGTAATAGGAAGGGCCACTTGCCACATCCGGGCGGGGGCTTACGTTCACACCCACAACCTATGCGCAGGAGATTTCCAAAAGGATTATGCCCCTGGATCCCGTTCCAGGCCCACGGAATTTGTCTCTTCCCAAGAAAGGGCGGTGTTTCAGGGGATCCTGAGAAAAGGCGGGAAGGTGGGCACCCGCAACTATATCGGCATCTTGTCCACCGTTAACTGCTCGGCCACGGTCTCAAGGGCCATAGCCGAGGCCTTCAAGGGGGAGGAAAACCCTGGAGTGGACGGAGTTGTGGCCCTGGTGCACGGGGAGGGGTGCGCCACGGGGGTTGCGGGTGAGGAGTTTGAGGCCTTCCAAAGAGTCTTTAGAGGCTACATGGCACACCCAAACTTTGCGGCAGTGCTGCTGGTTGGCTTGGGCTGCGAGGTGAACCAGGTGGAGGGGCTCCTAAGGGATCTTGGCAGGCAGGAGGACAAGCCTGTGCAAGGCCTTCTCATACAAGAGAAAGGAGGCACCCGCAAGAGCGTGGAGGCCGGGGTGGATATGGTAAGAGAGATGCTCAAGCAAGCCGGATCAGTCAAGCGGGTGCCGGTTTCGGCGGAGCACTTGGTTTTGGGGGTTGAGTGCGGAGGTTCAGATGCTTACTCCGGGATCACTGCCAATCCGGCTCTGGGGGTTGCGGCCGATTTGTTGGTGGCCCAAGGCGGCACGGTGGTGCTGGGTGAGACCCCTGAGATTTACGGGGCCGAGCACCTCCTAACACAAAGAGCCGTCAGTGAGGAGGTGGCCTTGAAGCTCTTGGAGAGGATTCGATGGTGGGAGGATTACGTAAGGAGGAACCGGGGGGATATGGACAACAACCCTTCCCCCGGGAACAAGGCCGGGGGTCTTACAACAATACTGGAGAAGTCCCTGGGGGCTTTCTCCAAAGGCGGCACAACCAATCTAGTTGAAGTCTACAGGTATGCAGATCCTGTCTCGGCAAAGGGGCTTGTTTTCATGGATACCCCTGGCTATGACCCGGCCTCGGTGACCGGCATGGTGGCCGGAGGGGCGAATATGATCGCATTTACAACCGGACGCGGCTCGGCCTTCGGCTGCAAGCCGGTGCCTGTTTTGAAATTGGCCACCAACAGCCATGTTTACGCCGCCATGCAAGAGGACATGGACATAGACTGCGGAACGGTCCTTGAAGGCATGGAATCAATAAGGGATGTAGGGAGAAGGATCTTCCTGGAGATATTGGATGTGGCCTCGGGGAAGAAGAGTAAGAGCGAGCTTTTGGGTTATGGAGATCTGGAGTTTGTGCCCTGGCGCATGGGCGCCATGATGTGATGGATGAGATGGACCGGGACAGGATCCGGATCCTGAGCAGCCAGGGGCACCATCTCACTGCATCAGGGCTCGAAGCAGAAAGAAGTAAGCCAACCCGCCTGCCAGCAGGAGCAGGCATGGAAGCCAGAGGTAACCATATACTTTGGACCAGGGAGCCTGGAAATACTCGTTGCTGAGTATGAGGCACAGGTGGGTCGGGGCCAGCAGGCTTCCCACGAACCCCGAGACAAAGGCCAGGAGAATCCAGATGAGCTTGAGGTGCAGGAGCCCGGTGGTGGCCAGCATGGAGATGAGAATGGGGAAGCACGTCCCCACGAAGGCTATGGGGAGCCCTGAGATCAGGCCCACGATCATGGGAAGCAGCACGGCGACCCCTGCCATGGGGACCTGTAGTTCCACAAGAGAGCCGCTCACTTGGAGAGCTGCGCCGCTGGCCTCCATCACCCCTTTGAAGACCAGCACTCCTGCAATGGTTAGCCACATCCTTGGGAGCTTTGGATCCAGGAGAACCGATGAGAGATGACTCCTGGCCCGTGCCGGTTTTCTCCAGGCCCAGAGGATGGCAGCCACCAGCCCCAAGACGAGGCCCGTCTCCCTGGGCAGACGCCCCAAGCTGGTGGCCCCCGCCCACAAGCCTAGTAACGGCGCCAGGAAGATCCCTGGCAATATGGCCATGAGGATCGGCACTATCCCCCTGAACACACCTGGGCTTTGTTCCATTTCCCGGGCCCTGGAGCCGGCGGTGAGAGCGCGGGGCACCCTCGCCAGGACTGGGAGCCCTGCCAGCACGGCCGCCAGTGTCAACGGAAAACTAACAAGGCTGTATTCCCACATGTCCAGGCCGGCCACGGTGCAGGTGAGAAGCACGGCCGGGAAGAGGGGCCACCAGTATTCCCAGATGTGTCGGAACCAGTAGTTCAGAAAGCTCTTCAGAGCAGGGGAGAGGCTGGTGTCTGGATCGAACTTGTCCAGCATGGGTGCGGAGAAGTAGGCCCCACCTGGCATGGGCAAGAGCCCTATGAGGGCAGGCAGGAGCACCATGGCCCATGGCCTGGATGAGAAGCGTTCCTTGATCCCTCCCAGGAGTTCTTCCATCAAGCCAAGGCGCTCAAGGGAGCTGCTCAGCACCAGGATCAGGCTGACCATGGCCATGAGCATCAAAGAGCGCGTCTCGGTCAGGGAAGCCCATGCGATGCCGAGCAGCTCCAAGGGATCCGGCCTGAAGAGCATGCCCAAGGCACAAGCCCCGGCTGCCAGAGCAAGACCCACCTGCACGGATCGCCTCAGCAGCAGCACTATGAGAAGGAATACCGCCCCAACTTTCAGAAGTGGGGCCAGGGATTGGAGTTCCATGTAAGGGTGGTGACTCCCCCGGGGGTCTTGCTTTTCCGGTCCGGCCGCATGCTGCCCACAGGATGAAGAGCGCGGCCGTTTTTCTCTCCCATCCCGGAGAACCAGCCAGACTCGGTGGGCTTCAAGGTGTCTTGCCCCGCACTGCCTTGACGTAATATCCCTCGGTGAGCTCGCTTCTGGTCAGCACAGTCCCGTCCCTGAAATCCAGCCCCGCGTGATGCTTCTGAGCCCCCACAGCATACTGGGTGGAGGACCAGCAGGCAGGCACTCTTCTATCGAAAAGGGGATCCAGCCTCAGACCCTCAACCCCTGCTTCAATGAGCAGGCCTTGGAGCTCCTCAAGCCTTGGGATACGCCAGTCCGAATAGCCTGCAAAACTCTCTCGATTGAGTCTTTCCACGTGAGCCTGGGCCTCGGCGAAGCGCACAGGCCTCTCTGAGCCTGCCTTTTCCCAGAGAAGCCCTGTGCGGCTGTCTAGCACCGTGCCGTTTCCAAGGTCTCTGAAACGGGAGCCGGCCGGGGCCGGCTGGGGGGCAGAGGGAGATTGTCCTGTTTGGAGGCTGCCTGGGGGAGAAGGTCTTGTCTGCACCTGGCCCTGAGCTTTTGGAGGCTCCAGGCTGATCTTGACTTCTTCCAGCTCCTTTTGCAGGAGCTGGGCCTTCTCCCTGCTCTGCCTGATCTCCACATCCAGCTTCATGATGTCGGTGAGAAGAAGCTCCTTCTTGCCTTCCAAACTCTTTCTTTGCTCTTCCAGACGGGAGATCTCCTTTTCCAGGGCCTGCATCCTCTCCCTGGCCTCTTTCTGACGGGGGCCCTCTCCGACCAGGAACACCACCTCCCCTTCCCCCTCGAGCCTTCCATACTGGGGAAGTTGCCTCTGACCGGAGGCCTGGTAAACGTTGGGCTGCACGTAGGCTCCCAACTCCGAGGCCGTGACCAGCCCGTCGGAGTTGAGATCCGCCTCCCCCTTGAGGCCCCTGAGAAGATACAGGGTGAATATGCCATGGCCCTTCTCCTCATGGGCCATGTCACCCTTGCGGCCTGCGGTGATCATCTGCACGGCCCTCTTTTCCGTTACCACCTGGAGGTAACCCCTGGCTCCTGGGGCCATGCCCCCACCCCTGGTGAAGCCGTAGCCCGAGAAGCAGGCGTCTATAACGTAGTAGATGTGCTTGGCCCTCATGCGGCTGAAGGTCTCCCTTATCTGCTGCATGGAGATGGCATAGGTGAAGAAGTTGGCCTGGGGGCAGTCTGCCGGGATCAGGTACCCGACCTGGTCCCCATTGGGGAGCTCCTCGGTGTAACCATGCCCTGCGAAATATATGATCACCCTGTCGTTGGGCCCGGTGTCGCGGCTGAGGCGGGTTCCGATCTCGGTGAGGATCCTGTCCCTGGTGGCCTCCCCGTCAGCCAAATAAGTCACCGGCTCGAAACCCATCTCCTTGAGCCTTTGTGCAACGGCTTTGGCGTCTGCCACAGCCGCCTGCAGGTGAGGCCAATGCTGGTACCTGTCTATGCCTATGACCACGGCCCAGCTCCTCTGGTACATCTCCTGGGCCAAACCCGGCTGGCAGAAAAGAAATCCGGCCAACAAGATCAAAGCCACCACCGCCCCGCCCCGCTTCTTTGCCCACTGCGGGATTCGGACTTCAATGGATTTCATCTCTATTTAAATCCTCCCTAGCTCTCAGGGCCTGATCAGTTCTCCCTTGATTCCCTTTTCTTGGTATCTTCTTGAGGGACAAGTCTGTTCTATTTTGACACGAGCCGGGCTTGGATAAAAGTGACCGGGGCCCTGGGAGCTCTCGGGCTGAGCTCTTAGCTTGCCAGACCTCCATGGGGTTGCTAGCATCCTTGAGTGAAAAGAAATGGGCTAACCCAAGAAGGCGTGTTCTGGGGCAGAATCGGGCGGTTTGGGGACCAGGAACAAAAAGAGTTAACCAAGAGACTCCGGGTTGAACAGGAAAGGCTTGCAAAAAAATGGGGAAGCAACAGGAGTTTGCACAAACAAGGCGATGCAGTTGGTGCACAGAGGACCCCCTTTACCTAGCCTACCACGACGAGGAATGGGGGGTGCCCGTGTACGAGGACTCCAGGCTCTTCGAGATGCTGGTGCTGGAGGGGGCTCAGGCCGGTCTTAGCTGGCTCACAATATTGAAGAAGAGGGAGACGTACAGAAGAGTCTTCCAGGGGTTTGATTTCAGGCAGGTGGCCCTCTACGATGAAAGCAGAATGGAATCACTCCTCAGGGAGGAGGGCATTGTGAGAAATCGCCTGAAGATTCTCTCTGTGATAAGGAATGCCAGGGCGGCCGCAGAAGTCGAAAGACGTGCCGGGTCTTTCTCGGCTTTCCTATGGAGCTTTGTGGATGGTAAGCCCATCCAGAACAGCTGGAAAAGCCAAGAGCAGGTCCCGGCTTTTAGCCCCCAAAGCATTTCCATGGCCCGTGAACTTAAGGGCTTGGGCTTTGGGTTCGTGGGGCCTGTCATATGTTACTCTTTCATGCAGGCTGTAGGCATGGTGAACGACCATGAAGTGGGCTGCTTTCGCCATGCCCAGATCAGAGATATGTGCTCCCGGGCTAAGGGGCTGACCTGTGGGGCAAAAGAGGAGTCTCACTGGAGGGGATCCTGAGATGGAGGCCAGAGGAATAATATGGATTGCGGATATAAGCGGGTACACTGAGTTTTTGACCCGCACCGAGATAGAACATGCCAACATGGTCATGATGAGCCTGTTCTCAGCCATGTTGGAGGGAAGCCCCATTGATTTCAAGGTGATGGAGGTGGAAGGGGACGCGCTTTTTTGCTGGATCCCATTCCAGGAGAACCCCCCCTCCCTTCAGCAACTTTTTGGGCTTGTGGAGCATCAGTTCCACAGGTTCATAGGCGTGCAAAGCTGGTTTGTGGAGGCTTTTGGTTGCCCCAAGCGCTGTGACTGCCAGGTATGCCAGACTCTTGTTAACTTGAGGCTCAAGTTCGTGCTTCACAGGGGAAGGGTTGGGGTGTACCGGATCCAGAATTTCGAAAAGATAGCCGGGCTGGATGTGGTTGTGGCCCACAGACTCCTGAAAAACGGTGTGCCCGAGCCCGAGTACGTGCTGGTGACAAGGGAGCTGCTGTCCGAGTTGGGAGGAGAAATCCAGCCTGCCCATTGGCGGGAAGGGCAGGATCAGTATCCTGTACTGGGGAGGATAGAATACAGCTACCACCCTTTGGAACGCCCGGAGAAGTATGGGCTCATAGAGCCATCGCTTTTGAAAGAGCGAGGCCCCGCCGGTTAAGAAGAGAGAAAAAACTCTGTGCCTGCCCTGCCGTCCAGGGCTTGCTGGATCTCCTCCAGGGAACAGATGAGAGCTCTTTTCCCTCCTCCTTGCAGAAACTCCAGGCAGGCCTCCACCTTGGGGCCCATGGAGCCCTCCGGGAAATGCCCTTGGGCCATGAGCTCCATGGCCTCCCTGCTGCCCAGACGCCTCAGATATCGCTCCCCTGGCGTCCCGAATCCCACTGCCACTCCAGGCACATCCGTGGCTATGAGAAACAAATCCACCCCCACCTCCTGGGCCAGCCTGGCGCTGGCCAGATCCTTGTCTATTACCGCGTCCACCCCTGCGAAGCTCCTGCCCTCCCTTATGACCGGAATGCCTCCCCCCCCGCAGCAGATCACTATGAAGCCCATCTGGATCAGACTTCGGATCTCCCTCTTTTCCACGATGGTGACCGGCCTGGGGGATGCCACCACCCGCCTGTAGCCTTTGGGGGTCTTTTTGGTGGGGAAGGGAAGAAGTGCTGCTTTCTCCTCAGTATAGGCGGGCCCAATGGGTTTTGATGGCTCCCGGAAAGCCGGGTCCGAAGGGTCCACCACCACGTAGCTTATGAGGCTAACCAAGAGCTTTTCCTGGTCCCTGCCCAGGGCCATGAGCTCCGAGTCCAGGGTGGACTCTATCATGTAGCCGATCTGGCCTTGGGTTTGGGCCACCAGGATCTCCAGGGGGAGTCTGGGAAGCGACTCGCAGCACTCCTGTTGCAGGAGCAGGTTTCCCACTTGGGGGCCATTCCCGTGGGTTATGATTATGCGATAATTATCCGAAAGACGTGCGATCTGGGCCAGGGGCACCCGGAGGTTCTCAAACTGCTCTTGGATTGTACCCTCTTGTCCTTTGTGGATAAGGGCGTTGCCGCCTAGAGCCACGAGCAGGACCGGTTGATTTGCAACAGGGGTTTCCATTACCATTTGCTCCACCATGAGTCTTAATAGAAACCATATCCCCGCAGGGGGCCAGGCTCAAGCAAAAAGCGCAACTTTTCCCGAATCCCGGCCGAAAGGCTGTTGGATTCCCTGAACCATGGTTTCTTGGGGTGGTTGGAGCTGGGAGGGGGATCCTATGCTTAGAAGAAATCAAACTGTTTGTGGAGGTTGAAAGTGAACGAAAAAGAGCTTTACCAAACCTTGGCTGCCAGCGTTGGGGCCGCAGGCTCAGAAAGAATCGAGCGCATATTCAGGATGTTGGCCGATGCCGAGGAGGCCCGTCTGCTCATAGCAGCCTCCCCTCCCGCCACCTTGGCACAACTTGCCGAGCGCACCGGCCTGGAGATGAAAAGGCTGGAAGAGATGGCCCAGGCCCTTTTCCAAAAGGGGCTCCTCTTTTATTCCGAAAGAAACGGGGTCCGAAAGTATTACAGGGTCAGACACGTCCCACAGCTTCACGATGCAACGGCAGTAGCCCTGGATGCCAGTCAAGAGCTTCTGGATCTATGGAGGGATTACACCGACCAGGAGTGGACCGACTATGCAAGGAAAATAGAAGCCTTTGTGCCCCAGGCCCCCATCAGGGTAATCCCTGTGAATGTGACCATGGATGTCTCCAACAGGATTCTGGCCTTCGAGGATGTCAAAAAGCTGGTGGAGGAAGCCAGGTTCTTGGCCGTGACCAGGTGCACCTGCAGGGTCATAGCAGGAAGGTGCGACAAGCCCAAGGAGGTATGTATCCAGGTGAACAGGGCCGCGGAATATGCGGTCACCAGGGGCACGGGCAGGGCTGTCTCCAAGGAGGAGACCCTTCAAATACTGAGGGAGTGCGAGGAGGCCGGGCTTGTGCATGTAGTGGACAACCGCCGGGAAGTGGATCACGTGATCTGTAACTGCTGCAAGTGCTGCTGCATGAATTGGCCCCCGGTAAAGGCCGGGGTTAAGAGATTCGTTGTCCCGAGCCGTTTCGCAGCCAAGGTGAATCCAGAGCTTTGCAGCAGCTGCGAGACCTGTTTGGAGAGGTGCTATTTCGAAGCCATTTCCATGGAAGGGCAGGGGGGCACTGCTGTGGTGAATCAGGAGAAATGCATGGGCTGCGGGCTCTGTGCGGCGGGCTGCCCGGCTGAGGCCATAGTCTTGGAAGAGATCCGGCCGGAGGATTTTGTGCCGGCCTAGAGCATCTATGGATTAAGTTCGCAGCAGGAAGGTACCCTTTGGCAGGCACGGGCCTCTGCTGAGCCTGAGCAATTAAGGCTAAAGAGCCGGTCCCTAATTGCCGATATGAGAAGAAAATTCTTTTTTCGGAAAAAAAAAGGGGGGGAAAAAATGGCTTTTTTTGAGTGGAAGGATGAATACAGGGTTGGGGTCAAGGTTGTGGATCAGCAGCACAGAAGACTGGTGAATCTTGTTGAGGAGCTTTACGAGGCCATGAAGATGGGAAAGGGGTCTGAGGGGGCCAAGAGAGTTCTAAAGGGGCTTGTGGACTACACCAAGAGCCATTTTCGAACCGAAGAGGAGTTCATGAAAGCCAGTTCTTACCCAGGCTTTCTTGCCCATAAGAAGGAGCATGAGGATCTGGCTGCGCAGGCCGAAGAACTGCTTTACCAGGTGGAGAAGGGTAAACTGAGCGTTCCCATTGAAACAGGAAAGTTCCTGAAAGACTGGTTGTCAAACCACATCATGGAAACAGACAAGAAAATGGGCGTGTTTCTCGCCAAGAAGGGCCTTGGGTGAGAGAATCAGTCAAACCAGGGGCATCATTTGGCTTCCATTACTTCCCTCAGTTTGGAGGCCAAGGTCCCGATGGTAAAGGGCTTTCCTATGAAGTTCACCCCTTCCTGGAGGACACCGTGGTGAACCATGGCGTTGGCCGTGTATCCGGTCATGAAAAGGCACCTGAGCCCTGGATAATGTTCCTTGAGAATCCCCCAGAGCTCCTTGCCGCTCATCCCCGGCATCACCACATCGGTCAGGAGAAGCTGGATTTCACCCTGGTGGGCCATTGCAAGCTCAACGGCCTCGTGAGGTGAGGAGCTGGGCAAAACTTTGTAGCCAAGGGTCTCCAGGAATTTGGTATAAACCTTTATGAGGGCCATATCGTCCTCAACCAAGAGCACGGTTTCCGTGCCTTTGGGGAAAAACTCGGGGGGCCTGGATCCCACCTCTTGAGCCGGCTTCACAGCTTTATGCCTGGGAAAGTATATTTTGAAGGTGGTGCCTTCCCCGGGCTCGCTGTACACATTGATGAAACCTCTGTTCTGCTTTACTATGCCGTAAACAGTCGAGAGGCCTAGGCCGGTCCCCTTGTCCAAACCCTTGGTGGTAAAAAAAGGCTCAAAGACCATCTCCAAGGTCTCCTTATCCATGCCGCAGCCATCGTCAGTCACAGCCAGCATCACATATTCCCCTGGCAGAAAGCCTGCATGTTCCCGGCAGTAGTCCTGATCCAACACCACATTCTCGGTCTCTATGGTCACCTTTCCCGTGCCTGGAATCGCGTCTCTGGCATTCACCAGGAGATTGGCCAGGATCTGGTCCAGCTGCGCCGGATCCAAGTAAACGGTCCAGATCTCGTGGCCCGGAATCCACACAAGCTCTATGTCCTCGCCTATGAGCCTCTTTAGCATCTTGAGCATGTTGGAGATGGCATCATTTAAATCCAGGGGGCTTGGGGAAATCACCTGCTTCCTGGCAAAGGCCAGAAGCTGCCTAACCAGGGAGGCCGACTTTTTGACCGCCCCCTGGATCTCCGATAGGTAGTTTTCCAGGAGCTTGTTCCCCTCAACCGCACTCAAAGCCAACTCGGCATAACCGCTCACAACCGAGAGCATGTTGTTGAAATCGTGGGCCACCCCCCCAGCCAGGCGGCCTACAGCCTCCATTTTTTGGGCCTGGAGGAACTGTGCCTCCAGTTTCTCCCTTTCCGCCTGTATGCTTTTTTGATGGCTTAAGTCCTGGAAAAAGACCAGGTAGGCCGGCTTGCCTTCCCAGAGGATATTGGCAGTGTAACCACAGACCCATTTGCTCTCACCTAAAAGATCCACCAACCTGAACTCCACACTTCCACTTACTGTCTCACCTAGTGCCCGCCTCCTGTACCTATCTGCTATAAGCTCTCTGTCCTCTGGATGGGTGAAGTCCAGGTAATGGGCCTTGAGCACTTCTTCCATGCTGGCCCCGAAAAGCCTTAACGCCTCTGGGTTGGCATACTGGATGCGCTCCTCCTGCACCACCAGTATGCCTTGGGTGGCGTTTTCCACCAGGGAGCGGAACTTCTCCTGGCTTTCCAGCAAGGCCTCCTGGGTTTTTTTGAGTTGAGTCACATCAGTGGCCACATGAATGAGCTTCTCTAAATTTCCTTTTTTATCCCGGACAGGGGTGCAGGAAACCAGATATGTGCGACCCCTCTCTGTTTGTTCCACTGAAGGGGCCTTCATCTGGTCCTGGTTCAGTAGGCTCATGCAAGGGCACTCACCTGGCTGCTCCCCTGAAGTGTGAAAGACTTGGTAACATTTCTTCCCCAGAAGTTGCTCTTTCTCAAGGCCGCTCATCTTGATGGCTTCCTCGTTGGCCTCCAGGATGCGAAATTCGGGGTCCAAGATGATGGTCGGGTGCCCCACGGCCTGGAAGATCTGCTCCCACTCTGTACGGGAGCGCTCAAGCTCTTTTTGGCGCGCCCTGTCCTGACTTTGATCCCTGAACACCAGAACCATACCCGTAAGCCGTCCATTTTCTTCCTTGATGGGTGCGCCGCTGTCGGCGATGGGCCTTTCTGTCCCGTCCTTGGAGAGCAAAAGAGTGTGATTGGCCAGGCCAACAACCAATCCTTCTCCCATCACCCTTTTTACTGGGCTTTCCACAGGCTCTCTGCTTTTTTCGTTTAATATCCTGAACACCTCCTCCAAGGGCCGGCCCTTTGCCTCCTCCTCCCTCCAGCCGGTAAGAGCCTCAGCAACAGGGTTCATAATTTCTACATTACCATCTTTGCTCGTTGCGATTACCGCATCCCCTATGCTGTAAAGAACGGTTCTAAAGCTCTCGCGCTCCATTCTAAGTTCGCGCTCTGAACGGTAAAGCTTCTTCCAAAGCCTGGCCCTTCCATGGCGCACCCAAAGGCCTGCCAGACTGGCGAAAAAAAACAGGGCCAAGGCCACAAAAAAAGCAGTCACAATTCCCCTGTAGCGAGCCTCCTCAAGGATTTCATCAGCGTCCACCTTTGTGACCATGAACCAGGATGTGCCTGAAACGGGCCTTAAATCCGCCAGAACTTCCACATCCCCGTAATCCTTTCCAAGAAACATCCCGGCCCTACCCATGACCGCCTGCACTGCAGGAAGCTCATGGCGGTGAATGGGAACCCCAAAGGAAAGGGCGCTCGGCCTCCGGTGCCTAAGCTCATTTATAAAAATGACCTGGTTCCCTTCCTGTTTTACGATCAAGGTCTCGGCCGAGGGGCTTGGGGTAGGCCAGGATTGCAGCAAGGGGAAAAGGCTTTCCCCAAGGTCGCTTCTAAGCACGAAATAGGCCAAAAGCTCGCCCTGAAGGCTGTAGACCGGGCACACAGCGTCCAGGTGAATGGTGCCCTTGGGGCAGATATAGGGCTCGGATAGGGCCGGCCCTTTAAGCTCCCTTGCCTTCTTGACCGCCTCATGGGTCAAAAGGTCTATGGGATTGGAGTCCTCCCTGGCAGTCAAAAGAACACTCCAGCCGTCTTTATCCAGAAGAAGAATGTCATCGTACCCGAAATCCTCCCTGTCCATGCGGAACCTGGCCTTCCAGCCCTCCAGCCGGGAGGGATCTTTTGGATCCGTGAGCCACTCCTCAAGGGCTTTCCTAAAAAATGGGCTTCTTGCAGGCCTTGCGGCCTCTTTTGCCCTGGCCACAAGCCAGGCTGTGACAAATCGGGACTTCTCCTGGGCTATGGCCGAAAGCCCCTGGTACTTTTCCATGCGTATGAGCTCCACTTCCTTTTTGTAATAAAGGTGTCCGGCAACCACGACCAAAAAGGAAAAGAGCGCAAAAAGCGCAATCACACCTCTAAGGTTTACCTTGGGGCTGGATCCAGCAGAAAACATTCCTTGTTACCCCCCGAGACCGGTTTCTTTCAGCAGCTTAAAAGAGGGACTCAAGAACGCGGCTTTTGTTAATTACCACAGTGTGGCGAGAGGTGTCAAATTAAGCGCGGGCTCGAGTTTTCGGGGGGGCATGGCAGATGGAGGCGGACGCTGGGCCCGCCTCATGCAGGATAATTAGTTTTTTCGGCTGGTATGGGGATGTGCCTTTAGAATCTGGAGAAATGGGCCTCCTCCTCGTCCAGTGGGATAAGCTCTTCCGGCCTTCTTGAGGGTCTTGTGAAGCTGTTTCCTCTTTTGTCTTTGGAAAAAGGTGGGATAATTGCCGCTAAATCCAGACGGGCTCTTTTGCTCGGGATCCCATGTGTCTCATCAAGGCCTCCAACTTCCCCATTACCTGTTGCCGATTCCACACTGCCTTTCCTGGTCCCCTCCACCAATGCCACAAGCTCCCCCACCAGTTCCCTCATGGCCTGGGCCTGGGCCTGGAGCTCCTCTGAGGCAGAGGCGCTCTCTTCCGCATTGGCAGCCGTGGCCTGCACCACCTTGTCCATCTGGGCCACAGCCTGGCTTATCTGCTCTATGCCCCTGGCCTGCTCCTGGGAGGCTGCCGCTATCTCCTCCACCAGTTGAGACACCTTCCCGGCTATCTCCACATTCTCCTGGAAAGCCTCCTGGGTGTTGGAGGTGAGCTCCCTGCCTTGCCTTACAGCCTGTATGGTTGACTCAATGAGGGCAGAGGTGTTCTTGGCCGCCTCTGCAGCCCTCTGGGCCAGGTTTCTGACCTCATCGGCCACAACCGCAAAGCCGGCCCCCGCCTCCCCCGCTCGGGCAGCCTCCACAGCCGCGTTGAGGGCCAAGAGGTTGGTCTGGAAGGCTATCTCGTCAATGGTCTTTATGATCTTGCCCGTCTCCTCGCTTTGCCTCGTTATCTCCTGGATGGCCCTGGCCATCTCATCCATGTGCTTGCCCACCTTCTCCACTATCCCGTAGGCCTCTGTCATCATGGTTTTGGCCTGGAGGGCGTTGTCTGCGTTTTGCTTTGTCATGGAGGCCATCTCCTCCAAAGAGGAGGATGTCTCCTCCAGGGATGCCGCCTGCTCCGAGGCGCCCTCTGCCAAAGACTGACTGGATGATGAGACCTGCAGCGCCGCAGATGCCACCTGCTCGGAGCCTGGTTTTAAGCCTGCCACCGCTCTGTTAACAGGTCTTAGGATTGATCGGGTAAGGAAAAAAGCCAATACACCCCCCAAAAGCAGCCCTGTTAAAACGGAAGCCAAAGAAATTGTGTTGGAAGCGGCCACTATCCCTTTGGTATTCTCGCTAACAAGATCGTTTTGACTCCATGATTGCGCCTGAAGCTCTTGTGCGCGAGCCAGGAGCTGATCCCAAGTTTTGTACATGGCTGGAAAAATCTCTTTGTTTAGTTGGGAATAGTTAGCCTCCCACTCGGTTGCGGCTTTCGAGTAAGTCTGGACAGCCTCCAGAGCCTTATCAATCCGCCCTTTGTCCTGGCTTGAGGAAGACAATTTCTTGAGCTCTTCCAGAGCACTTGGAAGGGAAGAAACCAAACGATGCACTTCTTCCCAGTCAGCCTGATTGTTATGGGCCAAAAAGGCTTTTTCAAATCCCCTGGCCTTGAGAGTAATCTCTCCTATGTCTCTTACCAGGAAAACCGACTGGATGATCTTTTCCACAGCCGGTTGCTTGGCCCGCACATACTCATCCGTGAACTGATCCAGGATGTCGCCGGTTCTGTTCATTGTCTTTGCCAGCTCCGCAAGAACCTCCGGCCTGGCGCTTTCTCCAAACTCGTTAACCCAGGACATGAAGGCCTGAAAATAATCGGACAGAGCCTTCTTGGCTTGGGAGATCTGCTTGCTTTCAATCTCCGAGGGGTGCAATCCTTCCAGACGCTCCAGATTCTCCACAGCGTTCTTCACATTTCTTTCCAGACTCTGAAGGTCCAAACGGTCTTGGGTTTCCTGGTATTTCTTCTCCCTGAAGCGGCTTTCCAAAACCAAGGACCTCATCTCGTTGACCAAACCAAGACTCTCAAGTGCCTCCTGGAAATCTTTTTTCTTGGATGCCATGAAAGCTTCCCTCATGGCATCCAGTTCCCGCCCCTTTTCATCCATCTGCGATTCTTGGGCCCTATTGGCAGCCAGTCTGCCCATGGCAGACTCGTAAAAACCTGCCAACTGCGAAGCAAGATCCTCCAGTTGAACCGCCTTGGAGTCCAGTTCCTTGTTTTGAGATCGTTCTGACAATGCTTTGATGTCATTGATGGTTGAAGCAAGTTCTGCCAGTTTTTCCTTAACACCCCCAGCCCGGTTCCTGTCAGAGGATTTCCTGAAGTCGGTTTCGGCCAGGATCCGCGAGCTGAGGGCCAGTCTTTCCAGACTCACCGAGGATCGCACCCCAGCCAGGCTTTGGGAGGTCATGAGATCCACGTTCCCCTTTACACGATCCAGCATCAGGAAGCCGCCTAGACCCATGGCCACAATCAGAACAGTCATGCTGCCGAAGCCTGTTTTCAGCCTTAGTGATAGTCTCATGGCAAATCCTCTCGTTTGGGGAATAAGTGTACTCTCTTAAGGAAGACCTCCGATCCTGCTGCTCATACAATAAAGGGTGGCCTTTTGGACCGGGCCCGAACCACGGGCCCGTTTCTTGTGGATTTATTTGTACACTCCGCAGCCGAAAATAAGCTCTCCGTTTTTCTCCAAGTACATCAGTTTGGGCTCTATCTGCTTGGTTACGGGATTCATGAACTTATACTCCTGCCAGGCGGTGTTGTTGGCTTTCATCAAGGCTATCCTTTCTTTCATAAACTCCTTTCCGTCTATGTCCTTGTTGTCTATCAATTCGCGGCCAACCATTTTCTGGTTGGCTCCGTGTGCAAGGCACTTGCCGTTCATGTCATAGACCACAACATAGAGATCCCTGTCCACGAACTGGCCTTTGGGATTGTTGATTTCAGAGAAGGCTTTCTCATTGCCATTGGCTTTGGCGTACTCTATGGCCTTTTTCACCATGGCCACTGCTTCTTCCTTGGTGCCTTTCTCGGCAGCCGCCGCCACAACGGGAACGATCAGAAAACAAAAAACAACAGCCAACCCCATCCATCTCTTCATAACCCACCTCCTGATTTGAAGTTCGGCGAGAACTCTCTCCCGCCTCTTTTGTTTTGCTTCATCGGTTAAGCGTTCGAGTTACTTTAGAAAAAGCTGGAGGTCCCAAAGACTCTTCTCCCCCTGGGGCCTTGACATGGGCTGAGGAGGAGTTCGGGGAGACAGGCTGCGAGCCGTTTTGGGTATAGAGCAGCACGCTGATCCTTCTGTTTCTGGGATCGTATGGGTTGTCCTTTATGAGGGGGTCTGTTGCCGCGAACCCCGCAACCCTTACAAGCCTCTCTTGGGGTAGGCCATTTCCCTCCATCTCCCTTCGCGCAGCAGAGGCTCTCTCGGTGGAAAGCTCCCAGTTGGTGTACCTGTTGGTGGGGTAGCTCAAGGCGTCGGTGTGCCCCTCTATGGCTACTGGGTTATCGTTGTCCTTGAGGCTCTCGGTTATGACCTTGAGAATTCTCCTGGCATCCTGCGTGAGATCCGATTTCCCCAAGGCGAACATGGGATTCCCGTCCTTGTCCATCATCTGTATCCTGACCCCCCCTTCAAATGTTTCCACCAGGACCTGGTCTTTTACATCTGCAAGGCGGGTTTCTATCTCATGTTTAAGTTTTTCCTTGAAGTCTTCAGGATTCAGGAGACGTTTCCCGTCTCGCCTGGAGCCGGGTGTGGAGCGGTCCGAGGGACTCACGGTTTTCTCGTTCATGATATCGGTAAGGTCTTTTCTGGTGCTACTATCAAAAAGGGACTCCCCGCTTTTTTCAAAGATGGAGAATTTCTTGAAATAGTTTGAGACCCTGGCCCTCTTTTCAGGCTCCACCATGGTGATGAGCCAAAGCAGCAGGAAAAAGGCCATCATGGCCGTTACAAAATCGGCATAGGCCACTTTCCAGGATCCCCCGTGGCCTCCCTCATGGCCTTTCTTCCTGACTTTTTTTATTATTATGTTCTTTGCTTCCACTGCTTTATGGCCTCTTCAAGTTCCAGAAAACTGGGCCTCTCCCCGTTGGGGATGGCTCTTCGGCCTGATTCCACAGCGATTCGTGGTGCGGCATCCCCGAGGAAGGCCACCAGGGCTGTTTTAATCACCTGAAGCTTGGTTTCCCCGTCTTTGGCGATGTGCTCCAGCCGCGTGGCCAGGGGACCCACGAAGCCATAGCAGGAAAGAACCCCCAAGAATGTGCCCACCAGGGCCGCCCCTATGCTGTGCCCCAACACCTCTGGCGGCTCGCTTATCTTGCCCATGGTCAAGACCACCCCCAGGACAGCCGCCACTATTCCAAGCCCCGGAAGAGCGTCGGCCACCTTGGCCACAGCCGAGGAGGGAAGCATGGCCTCGTGCTGCTGCGCCTCGATGTCTATATCCAGCAAAGAGTCCAGCTCATGGGGAGGCATGTTGGTTGAGACTATCACCCTGAAGTTGTCGCAGATGAACTCCAGCGCGGTCTTGTCGGCCATGATCTTGGGAAAGCGCGAGAACACCTCGCTTTTGGAGGGATCTTCCACATCCGCCTCAATGGAAAGGAGGCCCTGTTTGCGTACCTTGGTGAATAGCTGGTATAGGAGCAAGAGAAGTTCCAAATAGGTCTCCCTGCTGGTGGCCGAGGCGGAAAAAATTCTGGCCAGATTCCCGGCTATCATCCCAAGCATTCTGCCATGGGAGGATATAATTAAAGAGCCTGCCGCTGAGCCGAAAATTATGAGCAACTCTGCAGGCTGGATGAGTACGCTCAGGTTCCCTTTCTCCATAAGGAACCCACCCAGCACAGCCACCAGCACCACACCTATTCCTATAGCGGCCAGCATGGCCTCTCCAACCCTTAAGACGCCTTGCTCTTAGAGCTGCTCATCCCCGCAGCCTAAAGCTGGCTTCGTCTTCAAAAAACCCTAAAGAACATATCAAGCCGTCTCTACTCATACGGCTTCCCGCAGTGGGTCCAAAGCTAAAAAGCCCGAAGAACCCCTGAGCTCTTTCTTCACTGCCTCGGCCCGGATGAGCCTGCACAGGCGAATATCCCAGGCTGTTAGTGTTATCGGAGGTCCCCCACATATCTTGAGTCAGGCCGCAAACCTCAAAGAGCCGGCCAACTCCCCTTGGGAAAAGATTCCGCCTTAGCCTGTTTTCTTATCGGAGGCCCTGCCTTAGGGCTTTAGTTTGATATCTTGGAGACGGCCCTGATCTGTGGCTCTTGGTGAATTAAGTCTGCAAACACATTGTTCTGCAAAGCTTTCCTGGACAGCGTCACAGTGTTGACAAGCCCAGGGGGCCGGGCACATAATTGCTCACGAACCGGCAGCGGGAGTTGTGCATGGGTGAAAAAGGAAGGATCCTTCTGGCAGAAGACGACAGCTCGGCCCGTTCTGCATTCAGCCAGTTCTTGAGTCATCTGGGCTACGAAGTCACAGAGGCTTCCAACGGTCCGGACGCCCTTGAATTCTTGTCCGACACCCACTACGACCTGGTGCTTACAGATCTAAAACTCCCCGGTATGGACGGCATGGAAATACTTCGTGCCATCCAGCCGCGTGCCCCTCAAACCCTTGGGATCCTGATGACCGGTTACGGGACCATCCAGAACGCGATTCAGGCCATGCGTCTTGGTGTTTTCGAGTATCTTCTCAAACCCGTGAACCTGGAAGAACTGCAACTGGTGCTGGAAAGGGCAAGGGAGTATCAAAGGCTGCACTTGGAAAACCGCCAGTACCGCCAGGAGATTCAGCGTCGTTTCAGCCCCCAGAACCTCATCGGGCACAGCGACTCCATGAAGCAGATTCTGGAGCTCATAGAAAAAGTTGCAGACTCAGACAGCACCGTGCTTATCTTCGGGGAAAGCGGCACCGGTAAAGAGTTGGTGGCCAGGGCCATACATTACAGAAGCAACCGGATGGACAAGCCCCTGGTTCCAATAAACTGCGCGGCTATTCCGGGGGATCTGCTGGAAAGCGAACTTTTCGGGTACGAGAAGGGAGCCTTTACCGGGGCTCACAAGACAAAAGTGGGCCGCTTTGAACTGGCAAGCGGGGGCACCCTTTTTCTGGATGAAGTGGGGGAGATGAGCCCTCAGCTGCAAGTGAAACTTCTGAGGGTGCTCCAGGAGAGATCTTTCGAGCGATTAGGTGGAGTCAAGTCCATACAAGTGGATGTGAGGATCATCGCGGCCACCAACAGGGATCTTGAGAGCTCCATAGAAGAGGGGAAGTTCCGGGAGGATCTTTACTACAGGCTGAGCGTTATCCCGATCCAGATCCCGCCCCTTCGGGATCGAAGGGAGGATATCCCCTTGCTGGCCGAGCATTTCCTGGAAAACTTCAACAGGCAAAAGGGTAGAGACGTGCAGGGCATCACCCCCAGGGCAATGGAGGCTCTGGTGCAGTACAGCTGGCCCGGAAATGTGAGGGAGCTGGAGAACTTGATGGAGAGACTGGTGGTGTTGAAAAGGGCTGGCATAATAGACTTGGAGGACCTGCCTGAAAAGGTAAGGGGAACAGGCTCCCAGGATGATCTGGGTCGGATTCTTCTTCCGGAAAGCGGTATTCATTTGGATGCTGCCGTGCACAAGCTGGAGAAAGAACTCATTCTTCAAGCCTTGAAGAGAACCGGCGGGGTCAAGAAAGAGGCTGCCCGTCTTCTGGGAATGAAGCGCACCACGCTCATACAGAAGATGAAAAGAAACAATATCATCTTTGAAGATCAGGCCAGTTCTTCAGGGTCCACTTTTTGACACGGCCTGTCACCTGTACTCTTCCCCAACTTCTTTGCAAGGATCCCAAAACCCAGTTGGCACCCACTCGTTTTTCTTGAACTGTACTGAATCCCGCCTCCAGGAAACTTAAGCCTGCATGGGAATTCCTGTATCGGCAGCGGAGGGGTTTGCCCCTTCCCGCTGCTTGTGAATGATGCGGGGTACAGAGAGATTCTTTCTCTGAATCCTTGGCATGGGGATTGCTTCCCTTTGGTGCCGTGCATTGGGCTACTGGCCTTCTCCTAGGCCCAAGCGTTGGAGGCTGGGGGCAAGCCTGGAGAAACATAAGATCCTAGGTACTCAAACTCTGTGGGAGGCCTGGCAGCTCCAGTGAAAAAAGAAAGCTCCGAAAGGGGAGATCCGGTAGCTTGAAAAGACTTGTGCTGTCGTTGTTGCTTATGGCCTCATGGGCTTTAAATTGCTGGGCTCAGGAGAATTGTGTGCCTTGGGCTGAGCACTCCAGGGGAGCTGTTTTCCCATGGTTCCTGAGCCATCCCAGATCAGGTTGGGAAGTTTTGGGCATGGCCTTCTCAGAGTCCTTGCATTCAGCCCACCAGGAGTTCCAACAAGGCATGTCAAAGGGAAACTTCCACTTTTCCATCCTGTCCTTCCGGGAGCAACTCTCTCAAAGCCAAGAGCCCTCCTTTGAAGCCGAGGCCCTGTGGCACATAGCAGAGGGATATCAACGCATGGGACATTTCCAGGAGGCCTCGGCATATTGGGCTCAGTTCCTAAGAATAATGCCCCAAGGCTCCCTTGCCATAGCGGCCAGGGCCGCGTTGGCCGAAAGCCTTTTCCAGAGCCGTGAGCTGGAACAAGCCCTTGAGCTTTACCGCCTGTTGATTCAGGAGCTGGAGGAAAGAAGGGACATTTCCTGGGCTCTTTTCAGAGGCGGGGACTGTCTTTTCTACTTGGGGGAAAAGAAAGAGGCTGCTCTTTGGTACGAGAAGGCCATGAAGTTAAGGTCCCCTTCGGGATCTGCACCCCCTGAAAGCCTTGAGAACCTCACAGGATTGGCCTTGGACAGGGGAGATGGCCGGGAGGCCTCTCTGATGTGCATGACGGCACTCAGTCTTTACCCAAAACATCCCAGGGCCAGCTCCTGGATGTTGAATCTGGCCAGAGCCATGAAGATGCAATCCAAGTTTTTTCAGGCGAGCTTAATCCTGGAAAGGCTTCTGGATAAAGAGCAGGGATCCAGGGAGTCGGGGCTGGCCAGGCTGATGCTGGCCACTTTGGGCTCAACCTGTCTCAAACAGTCCGGTTTGTTCCCAGCGAACCACGGTATGGATGAGCCTGAAACACTCAAGAGGTTTCTTTTCAACCAGAACCCTCTAGACAGGGAGCTGCAACTGGCCCTTGGTGAGCTTGCAGAGTGCTGGTCAAGCTCGGGAAGGTCCATGGAGGCTTGGGAGATACTGGAGAGCTTCAACAAAGGCTTAGATGAGGATTCGGTTTGGCCTGAGTTCCGCAAAGCCGCATACAAAACCGGAGCCGCTTTGGTAGCCCAAGCAACCGATTCCAACAGACTCCAGCCGGCCATGGAGGCTTTCCATTGGATGGCTGAGCGTATTCCAGGCCTCTGGAACGACCCGGCACTCTTACTCAATGGGGCAAGAGTGCACGAGAGGCTGGGTTTCTTCGGCACGGCAGCTGATCTTTACGGCAGGGCAAGAGTTCTTGTGGGCCTGGGGCCCCAAGCCCAGGAAGCTGCCCTTGGTTTGATTCGATCCCACCTGGCAGCCGGTCGCCTGCAGGAGGCATTCAGGGCCTTACAGAAAGAGCCCTCTTTGGGGGCTCTCAAGGGAAAAGAGGCTTCAGTGCTGGAGTGGGCGAGCAAGGTCTCATCTCCCAGAGGTTATGAGGTGGCGGCGCGTTTCCTGCAGGAGATCTCCTCAGGGAAGCCTACTCTTGAGGCTTCCAAGTCCTTGGGTCTTTTGTCTTTGGAGAGCAAAGTCTGCTCGCCGGGGGCTGAGCTTCTGGCTTTGGGACTGGAGGCTGTGGAAGAGCAGGAAAGCCCCTCTGTGGCCGAGGCCCAGGTTTTAATGGGGGATTTGCTAAATTGCGCCGGGAAAAAGCAAGAGGCTCTCAAATGGTATGAGAGGGTGGCCCGCCGCTCTGAATGGGGTGACACAGAGAAGTGGGCTGCCCTGCGCATGGCACAACTGCAATTTGCTGAGAAATCACACAGATCTTCCTTGCCTTATTTGGAGCGGCTGGCCAAAGAGCCCCCCGGGAGCCCCTGGAGGGTCTTGGCCGAGGAGTTGAAGCAGGGCAGGGCATTGGGGGAAAACTTCTCTAGAAAGGGATCTTCATGAATCCGCAAGGAGAAAAGGCTTGCATACCTGAGCCGCAAGAGACTACGGCAGTCTCAGGGCAGGCCGTTCAATGGCTCAATTTTGCTTCCAGGTGGGAGCGCTCCAGCCGGGATCTCATCCTGGCCTATCGGGCTTTGGAGTGCAGGATTAGGGACCTGGACACTGCCCTTGAGGCCAGAAACCGTGCCTTGGAGACAAGTCTTCAAGAGAGGGAAAGGCTCCAGGAACTCCTTGTGCGTATATTGGAAGGGCTTCCACTGGGAGTCTTGGTTTGGGACCTCCAGGGAAATCTCACGAGGGTAAACGGCACGGCGGCCGGACTTCTGGAAAGAGAGGCCTGGGAGGGAGGCGGCTCCATTGGGGAGTTCTTAAGCGGTTACCTGTCCGAAAACCTACTCAATAGGCTCTTGAGCGCTGTGAGCTGCGGGAAATCCTTCCAAATCGAGCAGCGGATGGTTTCCCGCCCCGGAGGCGGCAAATCTTGGCTTAGGTTCCACGGGGTCCCCCTTAAAGACGGGGCCGGAAGGCAGCTGGGTGGTCTTCTTACCCTTGAGGATCTAACCGAGCTGAAGGCCATGGAGGAAGAAATAGCCAGAAGCCACAGGTTGGCTGCCATGGGTGAGATGGCGGCCTCCATAGCCCACGAGGTTAGAAACCCATTGGGAAGCGTCCATCTTTTTGCATCCCTCATGGCAGAGGAGGAGTCCCCCCAGGAGCGTCTAAGGATGATGGAGCAGATCCAGGGGGCCATAAGATCCGTGGACCAACTCCTTTCCAATCTGCTTAATCTTGCAAGACCCCTTAGGCCCAAGCGGAAAAACCTGGACCCCATGGAGCTGTTGCAGGAATGTTTTAAGTTCGTGGAGCCTCTGGCCAAGCAAAAGGGAGTAGAGCTGTTGCTGGAGCCTTCCAGCCACGGCCTCAAGGTTTCGGCTGACCCGGAACTCTTAAAGCAGGCTATCCTCAACATTCTTCTCAATTCATTTCAGGCTACCCCTCAGGGCGGCATGGTATATGCATGGGTTGCAGTCCAGAAGGACAAAGAAGGTGTGAATTCGGAAATGGATGAATTCCTGGAGATCAACTTGGAAGACACCGGGGTTGGGATCCCTTCCGAGGTGCTCCCGAGGGTTTTCGATCCTTTTTTTACCACCCGTTCTGATGGTTCAGGGCTGGGGCTTTGCCTTGTGCATAACATTCTTAGATGTCACGGGGGAAATGTCTGGATAGATTCTGAGGAAGGCAAGGGCACCAGGGTAAGACTCAGGATTCCCATGATCAGCCCAGAGAACAATTAGGAGTGAGTTTCCATGGAAAGAGCCCGGATCCTGGTGGTTGAAGACGATCCCCACATGATGTGTGGGCTGAGAGCAGCGATTAAAAAAGAAGGCCATGAGGTGGAAGCAGCATCAGACGTGTCCCAGGCTTTCAAGAAACTAAATTCTGACACATACCACCTGGTCATCACCGACCTGAAGATGCCGGGAGGCTCGGGCATGCAGGTGCTGGAAGAGGTGAAAAGGCGTTCTGAGCTTACACCTGTGATAGTGATCACTGCCTTTGGCACTGTGGAGAAGGCCGTGGAGGCCATGAAGGCTGGGGCTGTGGACTTCATACAAAAACCCTTCTCTTTCGAGGAATTAAGAGCTGCCATAAAAAGATCTTTGGATGGGAAGCAGTTGCTTTGCAACATAAATCCTGCGGATGAAGCCTGCGGGATTCTCACAACAGACCAAACCATGTTCAGGATTCTTCAAAGGGCCAGGGCCGTTGCCACCACAAGGGTGCCTGTGCTCATTCAAGGGGAGAGCGGGACCGGAAAAGAGCTTCTGGCCAGGTTCATCCACAGCTTAAGCCCCCGCAATGGAAAACCCTTTGTGGCTGTAAACTGTGCCGCTATTCCAGAAAACCTCTTGGAATCGGAGTTGTTCGGGCATGAAAGGGGCGCCTTTACTGGAGCTGTAACCCGTAAGTTGGGCAAGTTTGAACAAGCCAACAATGGGACTCTCCTTCTGGACGAGATCGGAGAAATGAGCCTGAATCTCCAGGCCAAGCTTCTGAGGGTGCTTCAGGAATGGGAGGTGGATCGGCTGGGTGGAAGTTCTCCTGTCAGGGTGGATGTCCGGCTTGTGGCCACTACCAACGCGGATCTGGCCGAATGCGTACGGAAGGGGAAATTCAGGGAGGATCTCTATTTCCGTCTGAACGTGATCCCTTTTCACCTCCCTGCCCTCAGAGAGAGGCCCGGGGACATCCCCTTGCTGGCAGAGCATTTCCTGAAGCGCGCGGCCAAGGAGCACGGCCGCCAGGTGGTGGGGATAGAGCCCAAGGCCCTTGAGAAACTGGAGCGCCACACCTGGCGAGGCAATGTGAGAGAGCTTCGAAACGTCATGGAAAGGGCTGTGCTGCTGTCTCAGGGAAAGATCCTCAAGCAGGAGGACATTTTCTTGGAGTACCTTCAGGACACCCCTTTCATGCAGGAGCAGGGAAACGGCTCACTCAAGGATGTGGAGCGGGAACTCATCCTTTGCACCTTGGAAAAGGAAGGATGGAACCGCACGCGGGCCTCGGAAAAGCTGGGCATCAGCATCAGGACACTTCGCAACAAGCTGCATGAGTACAGGCGGGAGGGTTTTCTGCCTGCCCGAGCAGAGGGGGGAACTCCATGAGCAGCAAGAGTGTGGAGAACACCTTGAGCCTTATCCAGCGAGGTATGGACGCCACCATCCGCAGGGGGAAGCTTATAGCCTCCAATGTGGCCCACAGCGAAACCCCCAACTACAAGGCCGTGGACTTGGACTTCGAGCAAGTTTTGGCCGCAGTAAAGGGGGAGAATCAAGTGGTCCTGGCTAGAACCCACCGCACTCACCTTGAGGACTCCTTCTTGGAAGCTCGTTTCCCCGTGCGCTACAGGCTGGAGTCAGAAGGAGAGGTGAGAGCCGACGGGAACACCGTAAGCCTGGAAGAGGAGCTGGCCAAGTCGGCCCAAAACCAGATTCGTTTCCAGGCCCTCACCCAGGCCATCAACAGGATATTTGCCAATCTCAGGGAAGCCATAACCGAGGGAGGCAGGAGATGAAAGAGTTCTTCAGGATATTCGCAGTGAGCGGCTCGGCCTTGACGGCCCAGAGGTGGCGTCTCAACGTCATTTCCTCCAATCTGGCCAATGCAGAGACAACCCGGACTCCACAAGGAGGGCCCTATAGAAGAAAGGATGTGCTTTTTGTGCCCTCCAGCGGGCAGTTCCCGGAGATCCTGGGCAGGGAGATCGCCACAGCCCAACAGGGCGTGCGCGTCAAAGAAATTGTGGAAGACCCCAGGCCCTTCAAGTCGGTTTACAACCCCGGTCATCCGGACGCAGATCCCTCGGGCTACGTTCTCCTGCCCAACGTGAATCCCATGGAGGAGATGGTGAATCTCATAGCAGCCGCACGTTCTTACGAGGCCAATCTGGAGGTGTTCAACGCCGCCAAAGCAATGCTTCTTAAGGCCCTGGAAATAGGCAGAGTTTGAAAGGAGAAGGTTCATGGAAGCCATTCGTTTCGGGGACTCGGTGAAAACATTGCAGGGGAGCCCTCAGCCCACCAAATCTGGTGCTCCCAATGAGGCTTCCTTCGAGAGAATGCTCCAGAAATCCATGGAGGAGGTCAACTCCCTTCAGGAGCAGGCCGAGCAGGCCATTCAGGAGCTAGCCACAGGCCAAACCGAGGACCTTCACAAGACAATGATCCTCATGGAGAAGGCCGAGTTGTCCTTGAAGCTCATGGTTCAGGTCAGAAACAAGCTCCTGGATGCTTATCAGGAGATAATGCGCATGCCGGTCTAGGCAGCGAAAAGGCTCAAACCTGCAAGTGGGGAGCATTACCACCGGAGGTGAAAAGCAATGGCTCCACCCCTGGAGGCTTTCTGGAAACAATGGCAATCCCTTTGGGGAGGGCTGAGCCCTTCCAGAAGGGCCGCTCTCATAATGGTGACTCTTCTCATGTTGGGAGGGTTTGCTCTCCTGGTAGTGTGGGGAGGAAGGCCCAGCTATCGTCCCCTCTTCTCCAATTTGGGTGAAGAGGAGGCAGCAGCCATAGTGGAGAGGCTCAGAGAAAGAAAGGTGCAGTATCGAATAGGCAACGGGGGCCGCTCTGTGGAGGTTCCCCAGGAACAGCTCTACGAGCTTCGTTTGGCCTTGGCCACCGAAGGTCTTCCCATAGGGGGCGGGGTCGGCTTTGAGCTCTTTGACAGGAACTCCTTTGGGGCCACAGAGTTCGTGCAAAGAGTGAACCTCCAAAGGGCTCTTCAGGGAGAGCTGGCCAGGACCATCAAACAATTCCCACAGGTGGCTCAGGCAAGGGTGCATTTGAGCGTGCCAGAACGTTCCCTTTTCGTGAGAGAGCCCCAAAGGCCTCAGGCCACGGTGGTGCTGCAGTTGCATCCAGGGGCCAACCTGCAGCAATCCCAGTTGCAAGGGATAGTCCATTTGGTCTCCAGCAGTGTGCAATCCATGCAGCCTCGGGACGTTCACGTGGTGGACACAACAGGCAAGGTGCTCTATTCCCCCTTGGACGGGCAGGAAGCAGAGATGGCATCGGGCCGCATACTGGAGCGGCAAGCAGAGATGGAAAGAAGGCTAGAGGCCAAGATACTCGGGATACTGGAGCCTGTTATGGGGCCCCAGAAAGTGGTGGCGCGGGTTCATGTGGATCTGGATCCGCGTCAGGTGGAGCAGACAGAGGAACAGTATGACCCAGACAAGGCAGCTGTGCGAAGCGAGCAGCGAAGCACAGAACGCTCATCAGGCAACTCTGGCGGGGTGGGCGGGGTTCCGGGGGTCATGTCCAACCTGCAGGAGGCCAAACCCCAGGCCTCATCCCAGTCCTCTTCTGTTTACCAGCGCGAGAACGAAACCGTCAATTACGAGGTAAACCGTCTTACCAGGCGCACCGTGGCGGCAGCCGGGGAGCTGAGGCGCATCACTGTGGCGGTTCTGGTGGATGGGATCAAACAGGCTGCGGCCGGATCAGAAGGGAAGGAGACGGTAATGCCCAGACCGGCCGAAGAGCTCAAGCAATATGAGGAGATAGTAAAACAGGCGGTAGGTTTCAATGCCCAAAGAGGGGACGTGGTGCAGGTGGCCAGTGTCCCCTTCGAAAGAGTCAAAGAGGCACAAGATGAAGGCGGCGGGATCCCTCAGGTAATAGAGAGGTGGAGCTCGGCTCCCATGGTCCGCCATGGTGTGGTTCTGGTTCTGGGAGCTCTTTTCCTGCTTGGGGTTGTCAGGCCTTTTGCCAGGGGAGTTGTCACAGCCCTTCAGAGCAGGCCCAAGATGCTTCCGGCCGAGCTTCCCAGGACTCTGGGTGAAATAGAGGCCATGAGCCATGCTGCGAAATCTGCCCCCTCAGGGCAGCTTCCGGCAAACACCAACGCCCCTCTTCCCGCCGAAGTGGTGCAGATGGCCGAGATGGATCCGCAACGCTTCGCCGCAGCCCTAAAAGCTTGGATGAAACAGGGAGATTGAGATGGCTTCCCAGAGCAAGAGAACCCCTATGGAGAAGGTTGCCATTCTGCTCCAGCTCATGGGGGAGGAGACTGCCGCCAAGATACTCCAGAGCCTGCCCATGGGGGAGGTGCACAGAATGACCCAGACCCTCATGAGGATGAAGCCTGCTGAAATAGAGGAAGCCAGGGCCATAGCCGAGGAGTTCACCCAGATGCTGCTGGGGCGAGGTGGGTTTCTGGTGCCCGGGGAGGACTTTGCCAAGGCGGTGATCTCCAGGGCCTTTGACAAGGTCTCGGCTGCCAGGCTCATGGATGCTGTGGCCATGAACGACCATCAGACCTTTGAGAGCCTTAACAAGGTGGACCCCAAGGTCATATCGGAATTCACCAAGGCTGAGCACCCCCAGACCACTGCGCTGATCTTGGCTCATCTGGAGCCTTCGGTGGCCGGCAAAGTGCTCTCGCAGCTCCCGGAGGTGGTGCGCACAGAGGTGGTCTTGCGCCTGGCCAAGCTGAAAGACGTTTCCCCGGCGGTCTTGGAGGAGATCGTGGATGCGCTCCAAAACGACCTTCTCAACATGGCCTCAGCAGGAGAAGAGCTGGGAGGTCTCAAGAAGGTGGCCGATGTTTTGAACCACACCGAGAAAAGCGTTGAGAACGACATCCTGAAAAGGCTCCAGGAGGAAGACCCGGCCCTGGCAGAGGGGATTCAGCAGCTCATGTTCACATTCGACGACCTTGCCAAACTGCATGACAAGGCCATACAGGAGGTGTTGCGCGAGGTGGACATGAAGCTTTTGGCCAAGGCCTTACGGGCGGCAAGCGACGAGGTGCAGCAAAAGATCTTCGGGAACATGTCGCAACGGGCAGCAGAGGTCCTGAAAGAGGAAATGGAATCCCTTGGTCCCACAAGACTTTCAGAGGTGGAAAGCGCTCAAATGGAGGTGATCAAGGTGGTTCTGACCCTGAGAGACGAGGGAAGAATAGTTGTGAGTGGAGCAGGGGAGGAGGATGTCTTCGTCTGATTGGAAACCCATGGGCAGACCCGCAAAGGGGGACTTCTTGCCCTTGTTCATGGGAGAGGGCCAGGAGGACTTCCAGGTGCTGGGCGGAAACTCAGAGCAGGAATCCCCCGATCCACAGGAGGAGGCAGAGAGAATACTGCGGGAAGCCAAGCAACGGGCGGATCTTATCCAGAGGGAGGCTTTTGAGAAAGGCTTTTCCCAGGGGGAGAGGGCAGGCCGGGAATTGGCAGAGCGGGCCATGGAGGAGACCCTGGGAGCCTTGCAGCAGGTCGTGGCCCAGTTGGACTTGATATTAAAAGACACCAAAGGGGATATGGCCTTGGAGATAGTGCGCCTTGCCCTGGCTGTGGCCAGGAAGATCCTTCAGAGGGAGGTCAGCCTGGACAGGGGCACAGTCCTACAAGTTGTCAAGGCAGCTTTGGCCAAGGCCAGGCTGAGGGAGGATGTCATAGTTAGAGTGAATCCCATGGACCTGGAAAGTCTATTGGAGGCCAAGGGGGAGCTTCTTAGGGAACTGGAGGAGGTCCGCTCCATAAGGGTCGAGGCCGACGAGAGTGTCGAGAGAGGAGGAGCCTTGGTGGAGTGCTCCATGGGGGAACTGGACCTTAGGTTGGAAAGGCAGTTCAAAGAGATAGAGCAGGCCTTCCAAAGACTCCTGGAGGAGGGAAAAGGGCCCACCAGCTCATGGGAGGACCTCTCAGAGGCTGAGCCGGTATGAGCATGACCAAGGCTTTGGAGAAATTTCACAGGCTCCTGGACGAGATGGACACCGTGCCCCTCAACGGAAGGGTCAGCAGGGTTGTGGGTCTGCTCATAGAAGGGCACGGGCCCGGGGCCACGGTGGGCTCCCAGTGCTGGATTTATCCGAAAGAGCCTGGATCTTCACCGGTTTTGGCGGAGGTTGTGGGCTTCAGAGGCAGGGAAGTGCTTTTTATGCCCTATGGGGAAACCAGGGGCATAGGTCCTGGCTGTCGAATAATATCCTGCAACACACCCGCTGCCTGCCGTGTGGGGGAGGAGCTCTTGGGCAGGGTAGTGGACGGACTGGGGGAGCCCCTCGACGGGAAAGGTCCTATATTCTCCAAAACCTGGTACCCCCTGTACAGCCAGGCCCCTCACCCCCTTAAGAGGGCTCGGATCAAGGAGCCATTGGATCTGGGCATAAGGGCCATAAACGGGCTTTTGACCTGCGGGAAAGGACAGCGCATAGGCATCTTTGCCGGCTCAGGTGTGGGGAAGAGCACTCTTTTGGGCATGATGGCCCGTTTTACCCAGGCTCATGTGAGCGTGATAGGCCTGATAGGGGAAAGAGGTAGAGAGGTAAGGGAGTTCCTGGAAAGGGATTTAGGCGAAGAGGGGTTGCGAAAAAGCGTGGTGGTGGTGGCCACATCCGATAAACCGCCTCTGGTAAGGATGAGGGGGGCTTTCCTGGCCACTGCCATAGCCGAGTACTTCAGGGACCAAGGCAAAGACGTGCTTTTGGTCATGGATTCCCTGACCAGATTCGCCATGGCCCAAAGGGAGGTTGGGCTTTCGGCCGGGGAACCGCCCACCACAAAAGGATACCCTCCATCGGTGTTTGCCATGATCCCCAGGTTGCTGGAGAGGGCCGGGTGCGGGGAAGAAAAAGGCTCCATAACAGGGCTTTATGCAGTGCTGGTGGAAAACGACGACTTCAACGAACCCATCTCGGATGCCGTAAGATCAGTGTTGGACGGGCACATAGAACTCTCGAGGGATCTGGCCAACAGGGGGCACTACCCTGCCATAGATGTGCTCACAAGTGTAAGCAGGGTCATGAGGGATGTGGTGACTCAAGAGCATGTCCGGCTGGCCTCTGACTTCCTGAGGCTTCTGGCCGTCTATAGAAGGGCGGAAGACCTGATACAGCTTGGGGCTTACGCCAAAGGGAGTGATCCAGAAGTGGACAAGGCCATAGGCTGTATCCGTGAGCTCCAAGACTACCTCTCTCAGCCCACAGACCAGCCGGCAAGTTTCACCGAGGCCTTTGAGGAGTTGAAGAAACTCATGCAGTCATAAACCAGACAGAGAGGCTCTGGACAAGGATCCAGGCGGATCCCAAGACAGGCCATGGGAAGCTTCGGGCGTCTGGAAGACTGGGTTTGGAGGGCTATGGTTCAATGCAGCAAGAGGCTTTGAAAATTGTGAGAGGTTTGCTGAGGAGGTAGGAGTTGGTTTTCAGGTTTCGCTTGGAAAGAGTGCTGCGCTACAGGGAGGAACAGGAGCGGCAGGCCCTGATTTCTCTTGGCAGGACTCAAGCCCAAAGGGATATGGTCTCAAAGGGCCTGATTCTGTTGGAAAAGGAGCTGGAGGAGGTAAGGGGATTTTTTGATGGCATGAAGGGTGCTCAAGTTGAGGCGCAGCAACTGTTGCTTGTTAGCCGGCGTTGGAGATGGCTCAGCCTTGAGAGAGAGCGCCAAAGTCAGCTACTTCAGGAGTGGGAGAAAAAGGTTGAAAAAGCCCGCGAGCTTTGGCTTCATTTCAGAACCGCCAAAGAGGCTCTGCTTAGGCTTAGGCAGAAGGCCTTCAGAGAGTTTGTGGGAGAACTGGAGAGAGCCGAGAGCCTGGAGCTGGATGAGGTGGGCCTGAGGGTTTTTTCATCTGCGGATGGAAGTGCAAACGGAGCTTTTCTTAGCCCGCAGTGTTCACCATCAGTGGATAATGCGGGCTATCTTAATGACATGTTTGGACAAACCGGGCCATGCTCAAAGACACCTTGATTTTCGGTTTCAGATTTGGCCATGGTTGAAGAAGGGATATGCTAAAGCGTACCTGGGGCCTGGGGATGTGGCCCCCAAAGTCACAGGCTTTGGAGAATAATCCGGGTTAGTCCGGTTGCAGCGGGGGAGGGAGGTTGAGAAGATGGGCAAAGGGACTTTTTTGATCCTGGGAATGAGCTTTTCTTTTCTTTGCCTTTGTGTGGGTGTTGAGCCTAGTAAGGGAGGCGAGCTTCCCAGCCCGGTTCTCAAGCCTGTCTCTTATCAGGAAACTCCGGCCTCCATGGCGGTCCGCATGATGGAGGAGGCAAGAAGAAAAGAGCAGGAGATCCTCCAAAGAGAGCAGGAGGTAAAGACAAAGGAAGAAAGGTTGGGGGCATTGAAGCAAGAGCTGGAGAGCCTTTCCCGGGAAGTGGACAAGAGGGAGAAAGAATTAAAGGCTTCCCTTGAGAAGAGCCAAGATGGGAAAGAGGGCTCAGATGGCGGGATAAGCCAGCTTGCCAAGCTGGTTGAAGCAGCAGCCCCGGAGCAGGGTGCCAAACTCTTGGCCGGGATGGATCCCGAGACCGCAGCCAGGGTAATATCCCGCATGAACCCCAAGAAAGCAGGCCGCCTTTTGGGCAGCATGGAGCCTGAGAAGGCCCTCTTGGTAAGCCAGGCATTGATCAAGAGCAAAAGGTAAATCCTTCCATTTCCAAGTTCCCAAGAGATTTGCGGTCTTTAGCCCGCATTATTCACCATCAGTGGATAATGCGGGCTATCTTAATGACATTTTTGGGAAAAAGGATCCATGCTGAAAAATACCCTGATTCTTGGGTTCAGATCTGGTCTTGGTTTGAGTCAGGATATGCCAAAGTCTGCCCCTGCCAGGAAAAGCTCTAGAACTTCAACATCCCTCAAGCAGCCAATTTCACCTATATGTAGGCAAAAAAAGCCATTCCCCTAGGAAAAAACTGCCCCAAGCGTTGAAGAAGGCTTCTTCTTCGATTTATAACTATTTGATATCAAAGTATAATTGGCAGGAGAAACAACTTGGCACCGGGCTTGCTCACAACTGCCTGCCAGAGGGAGTCAAAGTATGAGGATAGGGCAGTCTCAGGCAAGCCAGATTCAGGGTTCAGAGCTTTTGGGCTCAAGCCCTGGGAAAGCGTCCCAAGGCTTCTCAGAGCTTTTGATGGGTGCTCTTTTGGGGGGGACGGGTTTAGGCCAAGAGCCCCACTTTCCCCTCTCGGGGGAAACGGGTTTAAGCCAAGAGCCCCACTTTCCCCTCTCGGGGGAAACGGGTTTAAGCCAAGAGCCCCACTTTCCCCTCTCGGGGGAAACGGGTTTAAGCCAAGAGCCCCACTTTCCTATCTCTCATGCGGCCTTCTCCAAGGAGCTAGAGTCAGGACAGAGGGTACCCCATCAAGGGGGGAAAACCGATTCAAACGCTCTGCAGTTTCCAAGCTGGCTTAGTTTTTCTGCAAGCTGCATCTCTTCCCAAGCTCCTCTTTTCTCAGAGCTCAAAGAAACAGGCGATCCACTGAAAAGTACGCAAGAAGACTCTCTCACAAACTCCTTTGGGTCCCCTCAGAGGCCGCAGGGCTCTGGGCTTGAGTCATTGGAAGGTACAGTCTGCCAGGAATACCTTTTCATACAGGCAAAGGAAACCGCCGGTCAGGCTGAAAAGGAGGTTCTCGGGATTCTGAAAAAGCAAGCCAAGGATTCCATCTCCTTGGGGTTTTCTCTTGCAGACCCCTCGAGGGAGTCCTCGGAGCGAGAAAGTGCTGCTTCGCAAATTAGTGAGAAGGCCTTGAAAGAGGCAGCCTTGGGCCTCAAGGGTGCTCAAGGGGCCGATCTTATGAAGCAAGAGGCACAAGGCGTCCTTTCTTGGGGAATCACCACGCAGGGGCTTCAAGACAAGCCCTTTGGGAAGAGTCTCATAGGTTCGGATCCAGGCCCATGCATCCAACCCGGATCATTCTCCAGAGTCTGTGACTTTGGGGGCCACGCCCCCAAACCCCCAGTACACTCAGGGGTATTCCAACCCGAACCAGGGCCAAATCTGAATCGGGAAACCAGTGTGTTTTTCAGCATTGAGCGTTCTCTCCCAGGATATTATGAAGACTGCCCGGATCATCCACTAAATGTGAATGATCCGGGCCAAAAAGCTTCCCAGCCCAAAGAGGGGGAGTCGGTAAAACTTTTTGTGGACTCAGGCAAAAGTTCCTCGAGTCCATTCCCTGGATTCGGCCCCCAAGAGCAACAAGCAGGTAGTGTTGGGCAGAACCCAGAGGGAGGCGATATGGCTTCCCCAAAGTTTCACCTCAGCCGGGAAGGGCTTGAGCAGTCCAGCTCTCCAGAGGAGTTCCATCTAAGAGGAGGATCCTCTCATGGGCTTCAGGGCTCAGATCCAGGGGCTTTGGGACAGAGGCCCCAGGGGCAAGCAGCTCTAAACCAAATTACCCCTGAAGCCCAATTCTCGGGGAACAGCCAGGGTATCCTCCCTGAGGCTCCCAAGACAAAGCTCTTTGGGGGGGTGACGGCAACCGGGTTTACCACGGAGCCCAAAGCCCAAGTGCAGGCCGAGCAGTTCAAGGACCGACAAGTGGTGCACATGCAGATGGAGCCGCCTGATTTGGGGCTTTTGAGGGTTCGTCTCAAGGTCCACAAAGAAGGGGTGGAAGCCTTGTTTCTGACCCAGGGCCCAGAGCAGAAGGCAGTCCTGGAGCAAGGCTTGTCACAGCTTCGCCAGAGCCTTGCCGAGCAGGGCTTCTTAAGCCAGCGCCTGGCCGTGGATGTTGGCGGAGGCGGGGCCCAGTGGATGTCTCAAGGAAAGGCTGACCCAAGTACAGTCTGGGGCCCCCGCAGCGTGAAAAGCCAAGAAGAATCAGAAAAGAATCAGGAATCGCGCCTGCTGCAAGAAGAGCAGGGGATCCTTCACCTTAGGATATGAGCAGGAGGTGAATCGTGATTACAAGTGTGGCTTCAACCACCAATTCGCCTGAAAAGGCTTCCCAGTCGGCCAGTAGCAGCCAGGCCGGCGCCACCAAAGAGCAATTTCTAAGGCTATTGGTGGCCCAGCTTCAACATCAGGATCCCTTGAACCCCATGGATGCCATGCAGTTCACGGCCCAGCTGGCCCAGTTCAGCTTGGTGGAACAGGCCCTTGAGACCAACCAGCAGCTAAAGACTCTCAATCTTTACGAGGCCTCGGCAAATAACGCCAGGGCCGTGAACCTAATAGGAAGGGAGATCCTGGCCCAGGGGGACAAGCTGAGAATTAGCGAATCTGGAGTGGGCCAACTCTCATTTAGGCTCTTGGGGGAGAGCGCCCAGACCCAGGTTTATGTGTACGACTCCTCCGGAAGGTTGGTCAGAACCCTTGAGCTTGGAAAAAGGGCCTCTGGGGAGCACTCCATTGCCTGGGACGGCCTTGACCAACAGGGCAGGGCTTTGGGCTTGGGCACATACAGTTTCCAGGTGGCGGCCAAGGATGTGAAGGGTAAGAGCGTGGAGGTGGAGCAGTACCTCAAAGGGAGGGCTGAAGCCGCAACTTTCAAGGAGGGGGTTACCTCCCTTTTGGTCAATGGAGTCATGGTGCCCCTAGGGAGCATCCTGGAGGTGAGAGGATAGTTAATAACCTGCCCGTCTTTGCGGGCAGAGCCAGAACTATGAGGAGGTGAGATCATGTCCCTTTCTTCCCTGTACACCGGTATTAGCGGCTTGGATGCCTACAGCCAGGCAATGAGCGTAATCGGAAACAACATAGCCAATGTGAATACCGTAGGCTTCAAGGCCAGCCGCATCTCTTTTGAGGACATACTGAGTCAGAGCCTGGTGGGAGCCACCGGTCAGTTCCAAATAGGCAGGGGCGTGCAGGTGGGCTCTGTTCAGAGGCTCTTTTCCCAGTCCACCTTCCAGACCACCAGCTCTGCAACAGATCTGGCCATAGACGGCGACGGGTTCTTCATAGTCTCCAGGGACGGCACTACCCTTTACACCAGAGCCGGCCAGTTTTACCTGGATGAGCAGGGCATTCTTGTGAATCACAGGGGATATGCCCTCCAGGGCTGGATGCTGGATGACCAGGGCTCTATCACAAGCACTCTCCAGGACATAAACCTCTCCAACATCTCCTCGGCCCCCAGGGCCACCAGCAGGGTGGTTATCAACGTGAACCTGGACGTGAATGAGGCCATCCTTACCAATCCCTTTGACGTCAGTAATCCTGTCAACACCTCAAGCTACATGACCCCCATAACAGTGTACGACGCCACAGGAAACGGCCACTTGGTAAATGTTTACTTCAGGAAACAGGACAACGACACCTGGGAATGGCATGCCCTTCTGGATGGGGCCGAGTTGGAAGGGGGGACCCCTGGGAACCAGGAGGTGGCGGCAGGGCGCCTGGATTTCACAGACGGTAAGCTTCAGACCGAGACCCTCACCACCCCTTTTAGTGTCCAGTTTTTCGGGACAAGCGGAGCCCAGGGCATTGACTTTGATTTTGGAAACAGCATTGACGAGGGCGGAACCGGGCTTGACGGCAGCACCGAGTTCGCCGGTGGGTCCACCACAAAATTCTTGAGTCAGGACGGATACACCCAGGGGAATCTCATCTCCATCCAGATAGACAACGAGGGAGTTGTAAGCGGTGTTTTCAGCAACGGACAGTCCCGCCAGGTGTATCAGGTGGCTTTGGCCCGCTTCACCAGCCCTTGGGGGTTGACCAGCATTGGAGGGAATCTTTTTGCCGAGACAACCCATTCAGGCCCCCCCATCGTGGGAGAAGCCGGCTCCTCAGGGCTGGGGCAGATAAACTCCAATTCTCTTGAGCTTTCCAACGTGGACCTGGCAACAGAGTTTGTGGAGATGATTAAGACTCAACAGGCTTTCCAGGCAAACTCCAGAATCATCACCACCACGGACCAGATGCTCCAGGAGATAGTGAACCTCAAGAGATAAAAAGCGAAAGGCTCATCCTTCTCTAAACCATGCCATGGGTAGTTGAAATCCAAGTACCCATGGCATGGCCCTCATCGTTTGCCCCAGGACCCTCTGGCGGAGGAGCAGAAGCGGATCCCTGCCAAACAGCGAAAGTCTTGGGAGATCCTCTCCAGGGTATTCCTAGCCCGCATTACTCAACACCAGTGGATAATGCGGTTTGGCGGCTTCTGGATCCTTTCATAGGCCCATGTGGGCAAGGCCTGTCACACCGGTGACAGCTAGGTTCTCTCTTAGTGACAGGCCGGGCTTTGGGAAAAGGCCTCCCTATTCAACAGACACGGCTTGCCCAAAGGAATTTAGCCCGGATCATTCTCCAAAGCCCGTAACTTTGGGGGCTACGCCCCCAAACCCTCCCTACACTTCGAGATGTTCTGACTCAAAGCACGGCCAAAGCTGAAACCGAAAGGCAGGGTGCTTTTGAGTATAGACCAGTTTGCCCAAATATATCATAAAGATAGCCCGCATTATCCACTGATCGTGAATAATGCGGGTTAGAGAGAGTTTTTGGGGTCTTGAGGAGGGGGAATAGGCCCCAAGCCCTCTTGGCACACCCCTTGCTTTTTCCCGGGCAGGGCCTGGAAATCAGGCCCAGGTTCCTAAGTTTGGGGAGGTGCCATGGCTGAGAAAGAACAGGCTGCTGGGGATCAGCAGTCCAAAGAGGCTGGTTCTGGGAAAAAAGGTGGAAGCAAGCTGATCTTCATTGTTCTGGGGGCTGTGGTTGTGCTCGGGGCTGGGGGGTTCCTGGGCTGGAACCATCTGAAAGGGGGAGCTTCGGCTCCTGAGAAGGCCCCTCCTCCTGCTCCCCCTCCGGTTGTATCCCTGAAGCCCTTTGTGGTGAACCTCATGGGCGGGGCCGATGCACCGCGTTACCTGAAATTGGAGTTTGATCTGGAGCTGCGTCCAGGCAGCCAGGCCAAGGAGCTGGAAACCAGGATGTCGGAAATTCGAGACTCCATCATCGTGCTGCTGGGCAGTAAACGCTACGAGGACCTAGCCAGCATCGAGGGTAAGGAGAGGCTAAGGGAGGAGATCATCTCCAGGGTCAACACCAGGGTTCAGGGCGCAACAGCCAGCAGGGTTTTCTTCAAGGAATTCATCATACAGTGAAAAGTGGAGTCCAGAAGTGGAGAACATCCTAAGTCAGCAAGAAATAGATGCGCTGCTTCAGGGGATTTCCTCTGGGGAGGTCCCCACCTCCAAAGACACCCCTGATGATTCCAAGGCAGTCAAGCCCTATGATTTCACCCACCACGACCGCATCGTCCAGGGCAGAATACCCGCTGTGGACGTGATGACACACCGCTTCGCCCATCATCTGATGGGCACCTTCACCTCTGCCCTGAGGCGGATGGTGGAGGTGACACCGGTTTCCTCTGAGGTCAAAAAGTTCCGGGACTTTCTCAAAGCGCTTGCAATGCCCACGAGCATCCATCTTTTCCGGGTGGAGCCCTTGCCGGGTGTGGGGATGTTGGTTTTGGAGCCGAACCTGGTTTACCTGCTCATCGAGTTCATCATGGGTGGGAGCCTGGAAGGGCGCCTCAAGATAGAAGGCCGGGATTTCACGAACATCGAGATGCGCCTTATTCAAAGACTGGTGAGAGAGGCCCTGGGAGATCTGAACAAGGCATGGAATTCCTTGCAGCCCGTCAAGGTGGAGTACGAAAGATCTGAGATGAATCCCCAGTTCGCCGCGGTCCTGCTTCCATCGGATCATGTTCTCTGTATCCAACTGGAGATGGAGATGGAGATGGCCCGTGGGTTTCTGGTGCTGTGCCTTCCCTTGGGAATGGTGGAGCCGTATAGAGACAGGCTGCCTGGGTGGGGCTCGGAGAGGGAACGCAAAGAGAAAAGCCACACTGCTTCTGTCCTGGCTCATCTTGATGAGACTTTGGTGGAGCTCTCTGTGGAGCTTGGGAGTTCCTGGGCCACTGTGGGAAGGATTCTGGAATTAAAGGCTGGTGACACCCTCTGGCTGGAAGCAGGGCATGGGGGGCTACTGCCTGTGAGCGTGGAGGGAGTTCCCAAGTTTCTTGCCCAGCCCGGGGAATCAAAAGGAAAAATGGCGGTTCGCATAGCCGGCACACTCGTGTCCGCCGGCTCCTGCTCTTAGGTGCGACTCTCAAGCCTCGGCTAGTTCTTAGGGCAGGCTTTTGAATTCTAGGTCCGGAGGGAGTTTCCCAATGTCAGAGCAATCTCAGGCCAAGACCGTGCAGGTTCCGGATGAGACGGGAGAGAATCTTGAGGAAAAGATCCGATCCCTGGACAGGATCCTGGACATACCCATGCAGATAAGCGTGGAGTTGGGCCGAACCAGGATGCCTGTAAAAGACGTGATCCAGCTAAGCCAAGGCTCGGTCATAGAACTCTCCAAGATGGTGGGGGATCATCTGGAGATATTCGTGAACCAAAAGCTCATAGCCAGGGGCGAGGTGGTGGTGGTGAACGAGAAGTTTGGAATCCGCATTTCCGAGATTCTGAGCCCTCAGGAAAGGGTGGAAAGAATGGCATGAGCCAGATCTTCTCCCAAAGAAAACGTCCCCTTGCCTGGATTCTCTCAGCAGCGGCAGTTGGGGCCGTGTTATGGGGAGCGGGCTCCAGCTTTCAGGGAAACCTCTCCAGAGGGCTGGAGCCTTTGGGAGGGATTCTTTTTGTGGTGGGGCTTGCCTTCCTCTTGCCATGGGCACTCAAAAGCCTGGGCAACCGTTTACCGCAAAGCTCGGGCTTGCAAGGCTGCCTCATTGAAGTCAAGGGAGCAAAACCCGTGGGGCAGGGCCGAACTCTTCTGGTGGTGGAGGTGGAGGGGGAGAGGTTCCTGCTTTGCTCCGGGAAAGAGAATGTGGAGCTTTTGGCCAAGCTCTCCAGTGTCCAGAAGCAAACCTCAACCCAGCAGGAGGAAGAGCTGTGAGAAGAGGTTTGTCCCGGCTGGTTTACTTTGCAGGATCAAGCTTGCTCCTTGGCGGCTCGGCCTGGGCCGGTCCAGAGTTGAGTATAAAGCTGGGAGACGCGGGGGAAATGGCCCCTGCACTTCAGATTCTTTTCTTGCTGACAGCCCTTTCCTTGGCCCCTGCACTGGTTTTGATGCTCACATCCTTTACCAGGATAGTGGTGGTGCTCTCCCTCCTCAGACAGGCCATAGGCACCCAACAGCTGCCACCGGGGCAGATCCTCATAGGACTGGCCCTTTTCTTGACCGTCTTCATCATGACCCCCGTCTGGAGCCGGGTCCACCAAGAAGCCCTGGAGCCTTACCTGCAGAACAGGATTTCCCAGAAAGAAGCCCTGGAAAAAGCCGTGGTCCCGGTCAGGGAATTCATGCTCAAGCAGACCCGCCAAAAGGATATCCTGCTGTTTTTGGACTTGGGTCAAATGGAGAATCCCAAGGAGCCCTCGGAGATCCCCATGAGGGCCTTGATCCCTGCCTTTATGATCAGCGAACTGAAGACAGCCTTCCAGATAGGCTTTGTGCTGCATGTGCCTTTCCTGATCCTGGATCTGGTGGTCTCCAGCCTTCTTCTTTCCATGGGCATGTTAATGCTCCCCCCGGTCATGATTTCCCTTCCTTTGAAGCTGATGCTTTTTGTCCTGGTGGATGGCTGGAACCTCCTGGTGGGTTCCCTTGTTAGGAGTTTCATATGAGAGAGCAGAAAGAGGTGAGATCTTGGATCAGAGCACGGTCATAGCCCTTGGTAGAGAGGCTTTGCAGCTAACCATACTGCTTTGCGGTCCCATGCTGGGCTTGGGCCTTGTGGCGGGTTTGGCCGTGAGTCTGGTTCAGGCCGTCACCCAGATCCAGGACATGACCCTCACCTTTGTCCCCAAGCTCTTGGCGGTGGTGGCTGCTTTGGCCCTGTTTTTCCCATGGATGCTGAACCTGCTCATGGAATTCACAACCAGGATGATGGGAGACGTGGGGCTGTGGATGCGCTGAGTCTCATGTGGGAAAGAATCCCCATGCTGGGGCCGGTGCTGGCCAGGATGGCCGGCCTGAGCTTGAGTTTCCCCTTGCTGGGGGCAAGAGCGGTTCCAGCATACGTAAAAATCATGCTGGTGCTGGCTCTTTCCTGGGCACTGCTTCCCATCTTGCCCATGTCTTCCAAGGTCATGCCCTTGGATTTGGCCTCCTGGACAGCCACGGTGGTGCGTGAGGCTCTGTTCGGGCTTTGCGTGGGTTGGCTGGCGCAACTGGTGCTGGCTGCCGCGCCTCTTGCAGCCCAGATAGTGGGATTCCAAATGGGAATAGGGATCGCCAATGTCATGGACCCAGTGGGGCAGCAGCAGATGTCTGTGGCAGCCCAGTTCATGCAGCTTTTGGCTCTTTGGCTTTTCCTTCTTTTTGACGGGCATCACCTGGCCGTCTGGGTGCTGTTTCAGAACCCAGGTCAAACTCCTCTCACCGGGGCCTTGGGCCTGGCAGAGACGGTCTCCGAGTTCGGAAGAAACCTTTTCAACTCGGCTCTTTCCCTGGCCGCACCAGTCTTGCTTCTGCTCCTTTTCGTGCAGATAGGCCTGGGCGTTCTGGCCAGGATGATGCCTCAGATGAACATCTTCATTGTAGCCGCTCCGCTCCAAATAGGGGTGGGGCTGGCTTGCATGGGTTTGGGCCTCGGGATCCTGGGGAGTTGGTCTGAAAAGGGCATGGGTTGGCTTACAGAAGCTTACAGGACTCTGATGTGGGACTGAATCATGGAGCCTGAGGAGTTGGGCTTGGTTTTGCTGGCTGGGGAAAGCGCCTTTGGAGGGCGGTCAGCTTTGAGAGGTAACTGATAATGGCCCCTAGGAGCGATCAGGAGCGTACCGAAGCCCCCACCCAAAGACGAAGGGAGGAGGCCAGAAAGCGCGGCCAGGTGGCCAAGAGCCGCGAAGTCTCCTCTGCCGCGGTTCTGCTGGCCGCCTCTGGCTTCTTGGTCCTGGCCGGAGGAGGGCTAAGTGGTTTTGCCATGAACACCTTGGGTGTGCTCATAGCCAAAAGCGGAGAGCTCCAAATCACGGCCCAGGAAACCCGCCACATACTGATGGAATTGCTGGCCCGCACGGGCCTGATGGCAGGACCCATCTTGGGGCTTCTGGTAATTGTGGTCATAGCCAGCCATGTGGCCCAGTTCGGTTTCCTAAACGCAACCGAGGCCCTGGCGCCCAACTGGTCCAGGATCAACCCAGTAGAGGGCTTCAAAAGGATGTTTTCCCTGCAGGCTTTGGCCGAACTCTTAAAGGGGCTTCTCAAGATGGGGATTGTGGCCTGGGTCATATGGCGAACGGTCATGTCCGAGTGGGAGACCCTGGCTTCCATGGGAAGTGTCTCGCCTTGGGCCATGGGTTCGGAGATGGCCAGGGGGATTTTAAACATAGGGCTCAGAGCGGGGATGGTATTGGCGGGCCTGGCTCTTCTGGATTTCCTCTATCAAAGGTGGGAACACGAGCGCAACCTTCGCATGACCAAGGATGAGGTCAAGGAGGAGTACCGGCAAAGGGAAGGGGATCCCAAGGTGAGGGCCAGAATCCGGCAAAGACAAAGGGAGATGGCCAGGCGAAGGATGATGGCTGCCGTGCCCAAGGCGGATGTTGTGATAACAAACCCAGAGCATTTGGCTGTGGCCATTCAATATCAGAAAGAGAATATGAGCGCTCCAACGGTTGTGGCCAAAGGAGCCGGTTACTTGGCTGCCAAGATCAAGGAAGTGGCCAAAAAGCATGGCGTGGAGATAGTGGAAAACAAACCTTTGGCCCAGGCTCTTTACAAGATGGTGGAGGTGGGCTCCCAGATTCCGGTTGAGCTGTATAGAGCTGTGGCCGAAATCTTGGCTCATGTGTACAGCAAGAGAAATCCAAGGACTCAAGCCCTTGGATCCCGGTGATGGCGGCTCCAGCGGGCAAGCAAAGGGGCCTTGCTGAGGATTTTGGGGGAAGAGCAAGAAAACTTGGGTGAAGGAGTAGGAAAGAGGTGAGCACTCAAAGAGTGGCTATCCCATCCGCAGGGGGTCTTCTCAGGAGCGGCGAGGTGCTTCTGGCCGCAGGGGTAATGGGGATTTTGCTGGTGATGGTGTTCCCCCTCCCCAAGCCCCTCCTGGACCTTCTTTTGGCCTTCAACATAACCGTATCGGTCCTGGTCATGATGGTGGCCCTGTACATAGTGCAGCCTCTGGAATTCTCTGTTTTCCCCACCATGTTGCTTGTGGCCACTTTGTTCAGGCTGTCGCTCAACGTGGCCTCCACCAGGCTCATATTGCTCCACGGCCATGAGGGTCCGGATGCTGCAGGACACGTTATCCGGGCCTTTGGGAGTTTTGTGGTGGGCGGCAACTATGTTGTGGGAATGGTTGTGTTTTTGATCCTGGTCGTGATCAATTTCATAGTCATAACAAAGGGTTCGGGTAGGATCGCTGAAGTGGCTGCCCGCTTCACCTTGGATGCCATGCCCGGCAAGCAGATGAGCATAGATGCTGATCTGAATGCAGGCCTCATAGACGATCGCACCGCCAGGGAAAGACGCAAGCTCATAGAGAGAGAGGCGGATTTTTACGGAGCCATGGACGGTGCCAGCAAGTTTGTAAGAGGAGACGCCATAGCAGGCATGGTCATAGTGTTCATAAACATAGTGGGGGGTCTCCTCATAGGGGTCGGCCAGAAGGGGATGCCCATTCTGGAGGGGCTTCGCACTTACACAATTCTGACCATCGGGGATGGGCTTGTCTCCCAGATCCCCGCCTTGGTGGTCTCAACAGCAGCAGGCCTGGTAGTCACCAGGGCGGCCTCCGACTCCTTCCTTGGCACAGACCTGCTAAGACAGGTGCTCCACAACTTCAGAGCCGTGGCCATGGCATCCGCCATTCTTCTGGGCCTGGGCCTGCTGCCCGGGCTCCCGGCCCTGCCTTTTATGGCTTTGGCCTGTGGGGCAGGGGTTCTGGCCTGGAGGATTCACAGCGAGGAAAAGAAAAGGCAAGAAGAACAAAAAGCCCAGGCCTCTGGGGCAGCACAGGCCTCTTTAAGCTCCAGGGAAGAGGTGGAAGCACTTCTGCCCATGGATCCTTTGGAGTTGGAAATAGGCTACGCGCTCATCCCTCTTGTGGATTCGGAGCAAAAAGGCACGGTGCTTGAGCGCATCAGGATGATCCGCAGGCAGGTGGCCTTGGAAATGGGGGTAGTGATCCCCTTGATGCACATCAGGGACAACCTGCATCTGAAGCCCAACCAATACAGCATAAAGCTAAACGGGGTCCAGGTGGCTTCAGGCGAACTCATGATGGGTCATTGCCTGGCCCTGGATGCCGGCTCGGTTAAGACTCCCATCAAGGGGATCCCCACCCAGGAGCCCACCTTCGGGCTTCCTGCCCTCTGGATCCCCCAAAGCGAGAAAGACAGGGCCCAGGCCTTGGGATACACGGTGGTGGACCCGGACACTGTGCTTGTGACCCATCTCTCGGAGGTGGTGCGTTCACATCTCCATGAGCTGTTGAGCCGTCAGGATGCGCAAAGGCTCTTGGAAAATGTGGCCAAGGAGCATCCCAAGGTGGTGGAGGAGCTGGTGCCTAAGCTCCTCAGCATAGGGGAAGTGCACCGGGTGCTCCAAAACCTTCTGAGAGAGCGGGTCTCGGTCAGGAACTTGGTGCAGATCCTGGAAAGCCTGGGGGACTGGGCTCCCCATACCCGAAACCCAAGGATTTTGGCCGAACATGTGCGCTGTTCCCTGGGCAGGGCCATAACACGGAAACATCTGGACGAGAACCGCTGTCTGCCGGCCTTGCTGCTGGATCCGGCCCTGGAGGAAATGCTCCTTGGGTCCATAAGGAGAAACGAGCTGGACTCTTTCCTGGCCCTGGATCCTGAGACAGCCCGCCGCATCATTCTTGCCACACAAAGAGCCCTGGAGCCTCACCTGCACAATCCCCATCCCCCTGTTTTGCTTTGCGATGCAGCCTTGAGGCCTCATCTAAAACAACTCACAGAGCGTTATATCCCCACCCTGACGGTGATGTCCCATCAGGAGGTGGACCCCGAGGTCGCAATCCAGGCTTTGGACAACGTGAGGTTGAGCCATGAAAGTTAAGACCTACAAGGCCATAGACATGCAGGAAGCCCTTCGGCTCATAAAGAGAGATCTGGGTCCACAAGCCGTGATCCTTTCCACCCGGAAGGTGGTGGATGGGAAAAGAGCCTTTGGTTTGCTGGGCAGGCCAATGGTGGAGGTCACCGCGGCCCTGGACGGGCCCGGGATTCCCTCCGGCGGGGCATCTCCCCAGGAGGGAGAAAGAAGAGAAGAAGCCGGAGCCAAGGCCCTAGAGTCGCTCAAGCAGGAACTGGGTGACCTGAAAAAGGAGATGTCCCAGGTGCTCAATGCAGCCAGGCAGCCTGCCATGGAGTTGAAACTGAGGCTGGAGTCCGAATTGGAGGAGTTGAGATGGTGGACATCCAAGATGGTCCAGCACGTAAGATCCAAAGACCCCCAGGTCTCCACATCCGCCGGCAACTCCATGCTGCTTAGGCTGGTCCGCCAGGGCATGCGTGAATCCCATGCCCTTCAAATAGTCATGCGCATCGAGCAGGAGATGGGCCCCAAGAGGGTTGAGGAGGAAATCTTTCCAGCCATGGTGGAAACTCTTCTGGCTAGGTTGGCCAGGAGCAAGGATCCTTTGGCCAGAGACCCCTCTGAGGGCCCTGCTGTGCTGGCCCTCATAGGGCCCACAGGAGTTGGGAAGACCACCACCGTGGCCAAGATAGCAGCCCGCTGCAGCTTGGATGGAGGAAGGAAGGTGGCCCTTGTCACCAACGACACGTACAGGATCGCGGCTGTGGAGCAACTCAGAACCTATGCCAGGATCATGGGTGTACCCCTGGAAGTTGTGCTGGAGCCAGGGGAACTTTCCCGAGTTTTGGACGCCCATTCGGACAAGGACATCATCTTGATTGACACAGCAGGCAGAAGCCCCATGGACGGCTCCCAAATGGGGGAGCTGGGGGATCTGCTCTGTGCAGACCCAAGGGTAAGGACGCTTTTGCTGGTGAGCGCAACCACAGAGTCCTCGGCCTTGGAGCGGGCCGTAAAAAGATTCATTTCTTTGAAACCCGTTGGGTTGATAGGCACAAAGCTGGACGAGGCCTCCCATTTCGGCGCCCTTTTCAGCGTCTCGCTCCAGATGCGGCTGCCTTTCACCTTTTTCACCACAGGACAGAGGGTTCCGGAAGATATCAGATCCGCAACCAGAGAGGACATGGCCTGCTGGGCCTTGTGGGGATTGCCTTTGTTCTATCCCGAGGCGGAAGCTGTGCAGGCCGCGGGATGACTATCATTGGATGGAGGCCATAGGAAATGATCTTGGTTAGAGACCAAGGCACGACGCTTCGGGAAATGCGCTTTCGCAGCCGTATGGAGGAGGGGCTAGCGAAGTTCCCACTGAGGAGTCTGGCTGTAACCAGTGGTAAAGGAGGGGTGGGAAAGACCAGCCTGGCCGCCAACCTGGCTTGCATCCTTTCGGACATGGGCACCAGGGTTCTGCTTCTGGACGGGGACATGGGGCTGGCAAACGTGGATGTGCTTTTCGGCCTTTCACCAGAGAAAACCATCAGGGATTTCCTGGCAGGTCGTTGCAGCCTGGAAGAGGTTCTCCTGAAAGGGCCCTCAGGCATAGGCATATTGCCTGGAGGCTCCGGCCAGTTGGATCTCACCCATTTGACCAGGGAGCAGCGGCTGAGTCTTTACTCAGGAATAAACGACTTTCGCTATGAGCACGATCTGGTGCTCATAGACACTGCGGCCGGGGTCTCTCCCAATGTGCTGCATTTCAATGCCATGGCCGAAAGGCTGATGGTGGTGGTTACTCCCGAGCCCACCAGCATAACCGACGCCTATGCCATGATCAAACTAATGTTCATGCACTACCGAAGGCAGGACTTCTGGATTTTGGTGAATGCCGCCCGCTCCAAGGCAGAGGCCGAGGAGACCTTCCGGGGACTCAACAGGGTGGTGGAGCGTTTTCTGAGGTTCTCCCTTACGGATCTGGGTTGGATCCCCTGGGATTCGGCTGTGGCCAGTTCGGTGAGAAGTCAAAAACCTTTTGTGCACCTATATCCAGAGGCCAAAGCCACCGTGAATCTGCTGCAAGTGGGGGCAAGACTCAAAGAAATGGCCGGACGTGAGAGCTCCTGCTCTGAAATGGTTTTGTTCGGACCCTATTCGTGAGGTAGCCATGAGGGGACAGATCCTCTTGAAGGAAAGTTCAGAGGCTTCGGCTCTTCCCAACTCTGTGCAGAGTGCATCGGAGCGTGAAAAGCAGATTCAGGCCTTCCTGCCTTTCATCAAGTACCAGGTGCTCAGGCTGGTGGGAAGAATACCGCACTGGGTGGATGTGCAGGATTTGACTCATGCCGGCATCCTGGGCTTGCTGGACGCACTGGAGAAGTTTGACCAAAGCCGAGGCACGCAGCTCAAAACCTATGCGGAGTTCAGAATCAGGGGAGCCATACTGGACGAACTGCGCTCCATGGATTGGGCAACCAGGACCACCCGGGAAAAGATGAAGAAGCTGGAAGAGGCTCAGGTCAGGCTGGAAAGAAAACTGCAGCGTTCTCCAAGCGAGGAGGAAGTGGCCGATTTCCTGGGATTGGGATTGGAGGGCTACCACCAGCTGGTCATGGAGACCAAGGGATCCGGTCTTGTGTCCATAGACGATCTTTTGGAAGGTGAGCCTGGGGAACAACGACTGGCCCTTGCCTCAGAGGCTGATCCTCACGAGTCTTTAAGCACCCGGCAGCTTAGAGCCAAGGTGTTGGAAGGTCTCAAAAAGCTCAATGAAAAGGAGCAGCTTGTGCTGCAGCTTTACTATTACGAGGAACTCACCATGAAAGAGATCGGCATGGTCCTGGAGGTGACTGAATCCAGGGTTTGCCAGATCCACTCCACGGCCTTGAAGAAGCTTAGAGCATGCCTGCAGGGCCAGATCTGAAATGGAGGCAGAAAGGTTGGGAGGGGAAGGCTCCAAAAAGCCAAAGGTCTTGAAAAGAAAAGGAAGGGAAGTGGAGGAGGCCCTCCTTTTTGAAGACCAAATGGACGAGGCTGCCCTCCAGGAGTGGGAGCGCAAGATGGGGCTTCGTCAAGAGGAAGCCTCCCAGCCCCCTTGCTCAACGCAGGAGCCTACCATTCCGTCTGAAGAATCTGGGGAGGTTCAGCTGCAAAGTAAGGGCCAAGAGGAACAGGCTACAAGAGAAGTTCCCCCCAAAGGCGAACCTTCTTGGCGTCAGTCCGGCAAGTTGAGGTGGCTGGGCTTGGCCGGGGTGCGTCTTTACTTGGAAGAGAAGGGCCCGGTGGGGAGATCTTTGTGCTTGGCGGGAGCAACACTCTTGTTGGGTTGTGTTTTCTTGGGCGCTTTGTTGTGGCTAGGCCATAAGCCTGAGGCCATCCAGGAGGTTTCAGAGGGGGGAGAATCCCACCATATGGTCCTGGAGTTGATGGTGCCTTTGAAACAAGGGCAGGCTGGGCTTTTGTTGTCCCTCTCTTTGGAGTTGGAAGGAGAGGGGCTTGAGAGCTGGGAGATAAGAAAAGAGCTGTTTGAGCTAATAACTCAAATGGAGCCGGCCCAGCTTGTGGGGGATCAGGGCATCAGAAGGCTTAGGGCCACCCTAGGCGAGAGGCTCAGCTCCAAGTGGCCATGGGTGAAAAGGGACGGGATCAGGTTTCTGGAGTACCTGATCATTTAAAAAGCCGGTTATCCCGGCCAACCATCAGTTGGAGAAGCGGGGATCCGGCCCAGGGGAAAAAAAGTAAATAGGGCTCCAGGTCCTAGATGGGCTTGGGCTTTGGGTCGGGGAGGTGATCATGGAAAACGGCGGACCGTCTGCCATTTTGGGGCCTCTTGAGAGGCTTGGCCAGGGCAGAATCAGAGACGGCAAGGGGCGCTCGGCCAAGGGGCAAACCCAGAGAGGCTCCCCGGAGAGCGAGCTTACAGAGGAAAGTGAGAAGAAAATGAGCATAGAGGAACAGGGTTCTCAAGGGAATATAGACATCAGGGTCTAAAGCGGCCTTGCATGGGAGGGACAAAGGGTGGACCTGAAGCTCATGACGCTTTTGCAGCTGGCCTTTGATCTGGTTGCAGGGGGCCTGATTCTATGGTGTGTCTTGAAAGGGAGCAGCTCCTCCAGATCTTTCTCAAGGATGCACGAAACTCTCCTAAAAGAGATAGACGGCCGGATGGAGCAATTCCAGGATACAGCCAGGGAACTCATGGAAGGCCTGGACCGCCGCATTCAAAAGCTTCAAGAAGCCGCCGAGGAACTGGACAGGGCCGAGATCAGGGCCTGTGAAACCTTGGACAAGCTTCAGAAAGCCAAAGGAGACTGCGGAGCTGGACAGGCCTCCTATGATATGGCTGCTGAGTGGTTGCGCCAGGGGTTCCCCATGGCTGAGGTGGCCCGAAGAAGCGGGCTTGGCTTTGGGGAACTGAAACTGATTCAGGAACTTGGCTCCAGGAGCAGGGCCCAGGCATGAAAGTTGAAGGCTCCACAGGCCCCGCCCTGATCCTTACGGCTCAAGCCTTGGGCTCAAGACCTGAGGGTATTCACTTGGGCCTGGGGCGGGTTGTACAGGCAGTTGTGCTGGCAACCACAAACTATGGAAGAGTTCTTGTGGAAATAGAGGGTCAGCAAGTTTGGGCCAGATCTTCCATACCAGCCCAGCCAGGTCAAGTGCTGAGCCTTGAGGTTCAGGCTCTGGCCCCTGAATTGGTGCTGCGCTGCATGGGGCCTTTGCAGACTGATCATGAGGCTTTGCTGGCTGTGTGCCTAAAAAAGGGGCTCTCACTCATGAGCTGGGAAGCCCTAGGCCGGCTTTTGACAGGGGCTCAAGAGGAAATGGAGCAGGCTGGCTTTGCTAGGCCTGAATCCTTGGGGCTATTTCCCGAGGGCTCCTCTCCCGCCCAAACAAGCCATTGGAGCCTAAAGGAACTTTTAAGAGCAAGCGGGATTTTTCTGGAGGCCAAGCTTCGAGACCTGGCATTGGGAAAAGCAGACAAAGGCCCTTTTTCCCCCGACCTGAAAGCGGATCTGCTCAAAGCTCTTCATAAGGCCGGAAGTTCCGGGGGTCAGGAGGGAAGCCTCCGTGGCATGTTGGAGATGCTTACAGCAGCACAGTCTTTGGCGCTTTTGGGGCAAGAGCGGGACAGCCTTCAGTTGGTAGCCAGCCTGCCTCCTTGGTGGATGCCCAAAGGCACCTGGGGGGATCTCAGGATAGGTCGGTGGGTCACTGGCAAAGAGGGGATTCCTAAGAGGGGCTGGTCCATTACACTTCGCATGGAAATGGAGGAGATGGGAAGGATCTTGGGCAGGGTCTACTTGTTGGGGGAGCTCCTAGGTTGCGAGCTTAAGGCTTCCAGGGAGGATGTAAGGGAGAGACTCCAGGAGGAAATAGAGACCTTGAAGGGCGCACTGTGGGGCATTTGGCCTGCCTCGGTGGAGTGCAGGGTTGGCTCCTTGGATGAGTCATTGGATTGGAGCCAGCAGGAGCTGGAACTTCCTGAGAGTCTGGTGGGGCTCACGGCATGAGAAAAAATGTCCAATCCCCGCTTTCCCATCCTGAGGAAACACCTCGCAAGGCTGTGGCCCTGGGGTACAGAAAAGGGGTTGAGAATGCCCCGAGGATCCTGGCCAAAGGCAGGGGGGAGATAGCCAAGAAAATAATCCAGATAGCAAGAAACAAGGGTATCCCTATTCAGGAGGACCCTGTTTTGGTGGGGCTTCTCTCAGAGGTGGATCTGAACCAGGAAATACCCCCTGTGCTTTACAAGGCTGTGGCAGAGGTGCTGGCCTTTGTTTACAGGCTTAGGGAAAAACAAGCTCCCCACCCGGCAAGAAATGCCCCTTGAGGGGAAGGGGCTTCCTCTTTCCCCTTGTGTTTGGAAGCCGCACTGGGGCTTCAGGAGCATGAGATGGAATTGGTATGGGAGTTGCAATAAACGGGGTCGGGCCAATGGGTTTGGAGCTTAAAGCATAGGCCCCGCCAGTTCACAAAGGAGCAGATGATGTTTGCGGAACTTTATGTCACAGCCTCAGGCATGGCGGTCCGGCAGGAGAAAATAGACGTCTTGGCACACAACCTGGCCAATGCCAATACCGTGGGCTTCAAAATGGGCGAGGTGGTCCTGGAAGAACGCCCCCTGGAAATCCCGGTGGGTAGGTCTGAGGCTCCAAGTCACGTAAGGCTGGTGGAGAGAAGAACAGACTTCTCCCCAGGGGAGCTTCAGTACACAGGGGAGCCCCTGGATGTGGCCCTCGGGCAGCAAGGCTTTTTCGTGATCCAAACTCCGGAGGGCATCAGGTTGAGCCGGGACGGACGTTTCTCCATGGATGGAGAGGGCAGGTTGATCTTAAGGGGCATGCCAGTGCTTGGAGATAACGGGGAGATACGTTCCGAGGGAGGCAACATCTTTATCAACAGGGAAGGAAGCCTAAGCTCAGGAAGCACGCCTCTGGGAAAACTCAGGGTAGTGAGGGTGGAGGATCCCCAAAAACTAGTGCCTCTGGGGGATGGGCTATACGCGGTGCCCGAGGGAGTCTCCCTCCAAGAGCTCCCCAAGGTGGAGGTTTTCCCTGGCCATTTGGAGATGTCCAACGTGAACTCCATAAAGTGCATGGTGCAAATGATAGAAGCTGTGCGAGCTTTCGAGATGAACCAAAGAATGGTCCAGACCCTGGACAGGTTGGGAGAGAAGGCCGTGCAGGAACTAAGCCGCACAGCCTAAGTCCTTTGTGTGGGTTAAGAAGGAGGCAAAAATGCTCAGGTCTCTTTGGACGGCGGCTTCCGGTATGGAGGCTCAACAGCTTCAGATAGACGTCATATCCAACAACCTGGCCAATGCAAATACCACTGGTTTCAAGAAGAGCAAGGTGAACTTCCAAGACCTGCTCTATCAGTCCCTAAGCTACCCAGGGGCTGCCTCCTCGGCACAAAGCCAGCTTCCCACAGGTTTCCAGGTGGGCCTCGGGACGAGGCCGGTTGCGGTTCACAAGCTTTTCGGGCAAGGCGACTTCCAGCTCACAAGAAACGAACTGGACCTGGCCATTGAGGGGCAAGGGTTTTTCAAGATAATCCTGCCCTCCGGGGAAAGCGCATACACCCGCGACGGAGCATTCAAACTCAACGCCCAGGGCGAGGTGGTCACCTCGGAAGGCTATAAGCTGGAGCCTGGGATAAGCATTCCCCAAGATGCCACTGCCATCTCCGTTGGGGCGGACGGGACCGTCTCGGTCATGCGGCCGGGCCAAACTGGTTTCTCGGAAGTGGGCCGCATAACCCTCACAAGGTTTCCGAACCCACCCGGGCTGTTCGCCGTGGGACGCAATGCTTTCATGCCCACCGATTCCTCAGGGGACCCTGTTGAGGGGACCCCTGGGGACCAGGGTCTGGGCACCCTGGCCCAGGGCTTCCTGGAGATGTCCAACGTGAACATCGTGGAGGAAATGGTGGCCATGATAGTGGCGCAAAGGGCGTACGAGATAAACTCCAAGGCCATTCAAACCTCCGATGACATGCTGCAGATGGTGAACAACTTGAAGAGGTAGTCAGAACCAGTGGAGGAAATCATGGGCAGGAGCTTTGAAACATACAGGAATTACTTCTCAGTTGCCCTGATGGGGCTTTGCCTGGTTTGCTTCAACTGGGCCTGGGCAGGGGGTACCAAAGAGGCAGACGGGGTATGGGTTCTCACCCGCTCTATTCCCAAGGGGGGCGCACTTGGACCCGGCGACCTGGCCAAGAAGCCTCTCCCCCCAGGGGGCCTTCCGGCGGGTGTTGTGGAGGATCCATCTTCACTCATAGGCATGAGGGCCGTCAGGACATTGCAGGCCGGAGGCCTGCTTCGTGCGGATCAGTTCAAGCCCGAGCCCATATTGCGAAAGGGGCAAAAGGTGGAGATCCTTCTGGAGAAAGGCGGTCTTAAGATAGTGGCCCCCGGTGAGGCCCTGGAAGAGGGGGGATCAGGCCAGAGAATAAGGGTCTTGAATATTTCCTCCAGGCAGGTGGTCTTGGCCAGGGTGGAGCACGCAGGCGGGGTAAGGGTTGAGTTCTAAGACCAAAAGGGGTGCAGGGGAATGATTAAGAAACGGTTTTCCATTGCCGGCTTAGGGTTCCTGGTACTTCTCAGTTGGGGCTGCAGCCCCAGCCTGCCTCCTCCTCCGGCCTGGAATGCTTTGCCGCCCTCCAGTAGGATCCCTGAGCAACCTGCTGCCGAAGGAAGCCTCTGGAGGCCAGGGAGCAGACTCGGGGATCTTTATTCGGATCTTAGAGCCAGGCATGTGGGGGATGTGGTCACGATTCGGATAGTGGAGAACGCGGAGGCCCTCAAGAGTGCCAGCACCAAGACTTCCAGGGACAGCTCCCTTTCTGCCTCCATCAGCAGCTTCTTTGGGGCTCCCCTTAACATAGGGGGCTTTAAGCCTGAGGCCTCAGGCTCCCTCAAGAACGACTTCGAGGGCTCGGGAACCACCCAGAGGAAAGATACCTTGGTTGCCACCATGACGGCCAAGGTGGTGGACGTGCTGCCCCATGGCCTGCTGAGAGTGGAGGGCTACAGGGAAGTGCTCATCAACAATGAAAGACAGTACATCTTGCTCAGGGGGGTGATAAGACCCGAAGACATCTCCTCGGATAACACGGTTCTCTCATCCTCCATAGCCGACGCCCAGATAGCCTACTCGGGCCAGGGCGTGGTGAGCGATAAGCAGAAACCTGGCTGGGTGGGCCGGCTCTTGGACCACATATGGCCCTTTTGAGGAGGTGGAATTGGTGAGGGAAGGTGGCGGCATTTCTCTTCCCTGTGATCACTTAATAGGAGGGAATGGATGAAGGCCAAAGCGGGCATCTGTTTTCTTGCCTTCTTGCTTTCCTTGATTTCTTGGCCATGGCACACAAGCGCGGGCGTGAGGCTCAAGGAGATCTCCTCCATAGAGGGGATCAGGTCCAACCCCCTTGTGGGATATGGGCTGGTGGTGGGGCTGCAGGGAAGCGGTGATCAAAACAATACCCAATTTACGGTGCACTCCTTGGCCAACATGCTCCAAAGAATGGGGATCCGGGTTCCACCCGAGGCTGTGAAAGTCAAGAATGTGGCAGCAGTCATGGTCACAACTCAGCTCCCGGCCTTCGCGCGGCAGGGCCAGAGCCTGGACGTGCAGGTCGCATCCATAGGGGATGCCAAGAGCCTTCAAGGAGGAACCCTCTTGCTTACCCCCTTGCACGGCCCTGACGGGCAGGTCTATGTGCTGGCCCAGGGAGCTGTTTCAGTGGGAGGATTCAGCTTTGGAGGAGCCTCCGGCGGGAAGGTGCAGCAGAACCATCCCACAGTAGGCATAGTGCCCAACGGCGGGACAGTGGAAAAAGAAGTGAGAAGCTCTTTCGGCCAGAAAGACATCTTCAAGCTTGTGCTCCATCAGGAGGATTTCACAACCGCACAGAGGGCCGCAAAAGCGCTCAACAACAAATTGGGCCCTGGGGTGGCCAGAACAATAGACGGTAGAACTCTGGAGCTGGTGGTGCCCGGTAGTTTCGAAGGTAGGCAGGCTGAGTTTCTGGCGGCCGCCGAGGCGGTTGAAATCCAGCCTGACGCCTCCGGGAAAGTGATTCTGGATGAAAGGACCGGAACGGTCATCATGGGGGAGAGGGTACGCATAGACCCAGTTGCCGTAGCCCAGGGAGGACTCACGGTAATCATCAAGGAAACTCCCGAGGTGGTCCCAGCTGCTCCATTCTCTCCCAAAGCCCCTAAGGGGGCCCAGCCCTCAAGCGGGGCCACAACGGGCGCCGACATGGCCCCAGGGGGCCAGACCGTTGTGGTGCCAAGAAGTGATGTGAAGGTGGAAGAAAAGGGACAGGGCGTGACCCTCCTGCAAGGGGGTGTCACCATAGCCGAGCTGGTCCGAGCGCTAAATGCCATAGGGGCCAACCCAAGGCAATTGATCACAATCCTGCAGGCGATCCACAAGGCCGGAGCCTTGCACGCAACCCTGGAGGTCATGTGATGGGAGGCCGAATAGTGTTCCCAGATCCCGTAGTTGCGCTCTCCAGCAGATTGGGGACCAATGCCGGGTTTGGGGCTGTGGGAGGGCCACAGAGCAAGGCCGTTGGGCCTGAGTGGGAAAGAGAGAGGCTGGCCCGGGCCTGCGAGGAGTTCGAAGCCATCTTCATAGAGCAGATGCTCAAGGCCATGAGGCGCACGGTGAACTCCTCGGAGAGCCGCCAGGAAGCCATCTACAGAAGCCTTTTCGACGAGGAGGTCTCCAGGGTCTTGGCAAAAAAAGGTTTGGGCCTCAAGGAGTTGCTCCTTGGGAACTTGCAGCAGAAGGCCTTGGCAAACCAGGAGAGGTTTGAAACTCAAGTTTCCATGGTTCCTGCCGATAAACAGTCAGGAGAAGGAGATTGAGCCGAATCCCTGAAACTTTCCAGGAACCAGGAGCAAGCCCATGAAGATAAACGGAAGCGGTGGTTACACCCCCATACAAAGCCTGATCCAGCGGGTGCGCTCGCAGGAGGAGTTGAGGGCTTCCCAGCCCCAGGCACAAGGCCAAGCCGTGGGGGAAAGGGTGGAGATATCCCCCCAGGCCAGGGAAATCCAAAAGCTCAAAGAAATACTGGAGCAGATGCCTGAGATCAGGGAAAAGAGGGTGGAGGAGCTCAAGAACATGATTCAGGAGGGGAGGTACAAGGTGGATCTGGAGAAATTGTCCGACCGGATCCTAGAAGCCCTCCTATTGGGAGATCTCTGATCGGGGATGAAATCATGATCGGGGTTGAGATCGGACGGGATCTCTTGGGTCAACTTAGGCTTGAGAGCAACCATCTCAAAGAGGAGCGGGAACTGCTTCTCAAAGAGCGGGATTGTCTCATCAGGCAGGACCTGGAAGGGATCTTGGAGGTTTTGAAGCAGAAAGAAACTCTTCAGCTCAAAGGCAGGATCCTGGAAGAGTCCAGGTCTGCCATGAGAGAGCGGATAAAGGGAGCGGTGGGGGCCGGTGAAGGAGAAAGTCTTTTCCAGAGGCTTCTGGATCTGATGGAGAGTTCCTCCAAGGAGGAGCTTACCGACTCCAGGCAGGAGCTTGAGAAGCTTGTGGGGGAGGTGGAGTACCTGAGTGCAGGAAACCAGTATCTCATCCGCTCCACCCTGGGGCGCATAGAGGGGGCCATAGGTCTTTTGACAGGCGGGCTGGAAAAGGGGTTTAGCAGGTACAACATGGAGGGGAGGCTTGAGGCCGCAAACCTCTCCAAGGCAACGCTGCTGCAAGAGGCCTGAATATAGGGCGGGCAAGCTGAGGCACACCCAATGGCTGGAATTCAATCTGTTTTGGACATAGGCCAGTGGGCTCTCCATGCACAGCAGTTGGGCATGGCGGTCACGGCTCACAATGTGGCCAATGTGAACACTCAGGGCTACAGCCGCCAGCGGCTCATCCTGGAGCCTGCCACCCCAGAGAACTATCAACCCGGTCAGATAGGCAGAGGGGTCAGGGCTGCCAGCATCGAGCGGGTGTACGACAGATTCCTTGGCCTCCAACTCAGAAATGAGTTGAGCACCAAAGGAAGCCTCCAGGCCCAGTCTTCTTACTACAAACAGTTGGAATCTATTTTCTCGGGCCTCTCCGACTCAGACCTGGGGTCCGAACTCAGGGCCTTCTGGTCTGCATGGGACGAGCTTTCCATCCACCCCGAAGGCGGCACAGAGAGAGTTGGGGTAAGGGAGGCGGCCTTGCAGGTAGCTTCCCGCATAAGAGGTCTGAGGGAAAAACTTGTGGGCTTGCAAGAGCAGTTGAACCGCTCCATCAGGGTTTCCCTGGACAGAGCCAATGAGCTCTCCTCGCAAGTTGCACAACTCAACATTCAGATCAAGCGGACCGAAGGTTCGGGTCAAAACGCCAATGACTTAAGGGATATGAGGGACAAGGCCCTGGATGAGCTGGCAGGCCTGATGGAGATCCAGTTCTGGGAAACTCAGGACGGTTTTTCCGTGGTGGGACCCGGCGGGGTGGCCCTGGTGGAAGGCCCCAATCACTGGAGTCTCACCAGCCAGACCGCAGACACAGGCCTGGAGGAGATCTTTTGGAAGAGTTCCTCAGGGGCCTTGGTTCCCATCACCGATAAGATGGGAGCCGGTGCCATTGGCGGGATGCTCAGGTTGGGGCAGGAAGTGGTCTCCAGAGAGCTGGACAGGCTGGATAGGCTCTCGGCAGAACTCATCTGGAACGTGAACCAGCAACTCTCTACCTCTTCAGGCAAAACTCCTTTTACCTCCCTTGTAGGCCAGGCAGTGAGCGACCCGTCGCAGCCTCTCACAGATTCGGGTCTGCCTTTTGGGGAGAGGATCATTGACGGGGAGATCCACATCTGGTTGTACGACGGGGGGAATCCTCCCGCAGCTTTGGGCCGTGTAGAGGTGAACGTCACAGCAGGTGTCACCACGCTGCAGGACCTGGTGGATCAGATTCAGAACGATCCTGACAATGCAGGCAGGCTTCAGGCATCTATAACGGCGGAGGGAAGGCTCAACTTGCAGGCGGCAGGGGGGGGCGGCTTCGCAATCTCTCAAGATACCTCGGGGGCCTTGGCTGCGCTGGAGATCAATACCCTTTTTACTGGCTCTGGCAGCCTGGACATAAACGTATCCAGGGCTGTGATGCAGGAGTCCAGGCTCATCGGGGCGGGTCGAGTAGAGGACCTCACAGGAGCCTTCAGCCCGGGGGACAATAGGGCTGCCCTGGAAGTGCTGGCCCTTAGGGATTCTCCTCTTTTGGACGGGGAGAGCTTGGAGCAGGCCTGGTCTTCGGCAGTTGCAGGCCTTGGGGTTGAAGCCTCGGGAGCTTATCGGGTGGCGGATTACCAGGATCAGGTGGTGGAGCAACTGGAGCAACAGCGTTCCTCCACCTCTGGGGTGAATTTGGACGAGGAGATGGTAAAGCTCCTGGAATACCAGTGGGCCTACCAGGCGGCCGCCCGTCTCATAGAAACCGGAAGGCACATGATGCAGAGTCTAATTGAGATGATGCGCTGAGGGAAAAGGCCATGCGGGTAAGCCAAAAGCTTCTAATGGAGTCCACTTACAACCAGCTCAACAGGGCCGGGGAGGGGCTTCTCAAACTGCTTGAGCAGGCCTCAACCGGCAAAAGGGTCTTGAATCCCTCAGACGATCCTGTTTCAGCCAACCGCATCATGGAGATGAAAAACGAGCTCTCCAGGATCGATCCTGCCAAGCGCAAAAGCCAATACGTCAATTCCTGGCTTTCCATGAGCGAGTCGGCCCTCCAGAACATGGAGGAGGTGCTTGTACGGGCAAAAGAGATAGCCTTGTCCCAAAGCAGCGCCACAGCCACCAGCCAGACCAGGGCCGGGGCCGCAGTGGAGGTGCGGCAGCTATATGACCAAATAGTTGCCCTTGCCAACACCAGACTGGGGGACAGGTACATCTTCGGAGGCACCCAGAGCCTTGTACCTCCGGTTGAAAGGGACGATGATTATCAGGCCTCTTTTAACGGGAACGAGGAGTCTATTGAAGTGGGGGTGGGCCTGGGAAGGAAGGTGGCCATGAACGTGGGGATCACCGGGTTGCTTAGGGACAATCAGGTGCTAGATACCCTGAGGGGACTCATACAGGGTTTGGAGAACAATGATCCCCAGGCCATTTCAGCCAGCCTGGATGGTTTGGACAGCGGCTATGATGCTCTGTTGGAGCTGCATGGGGAGGTGGGCTCCAGGGTGAAGGCCGTGGAAGCCAACCTGGAGAACCTTGGGGATCTGCAGTTGAACCTTGAGGGGACTCTTTCGGACTACCAGGACGCTGACATGGCCAAGCTCCTCACAGACCTGGCAAACCAGCAGACAGCTTATGAGGCTGCCCTCAGGACCACGGCCATGATAACCAGGTTGAGCCTGATCGAGTTCTTGAGTTAGAGGCATAAAGGGAGCTGAATGAAAGAAGGCAGGAGGCCTTCGGAAAGAGCGCCAGGGAGGGTGCAGGAATGTTGATTCTGACAAGGAAAGTCGGGGAGAGTATCGCTGTAGGCGATGATGTTGTGATAAGGATCCTGGATGTGAAGGGGAAACAGGTGAGGCTGGGTATCCAGGCTCCGGCCCAGACCTCGGTGTACCGTCAGGAGATCTACGAGCGCATCCAGGAAGAGAACAGGGAGGCTGCTCAGGCCGGGCTCATGGATTTGAATCTTGCTGCCAGTCTCCTAAAAACTGGGCAAAAGGGGAAGGCGAATCCGGATGCTTCTTGAGACCACGAGATTCGGGACCATAGAGGTGGATGAGGCAAGGATTGTGAGCTTCCAAGAAGGGCTGCCGGGGTTTCCGCAAGCCAGGCTTTTCGCCCTCTTGGAACACTCCCCTGAGAGCCCCTTCCACTGGCTCCAAAGCGTTGAGGAAGGGGCCCTGGCCTTTGTGGTAATGGACCCCATGCTCCTGGACCGGGACTACTTGAAGGCCATCCCGCAGGAAGCCCTGGCCGAGCTGGATTTGGAAGAGGCCGGCCAGGCTGCGGTGCTGGTCATAGTCAACATCCAAAGGGCTGGTGGCACGATCACGGCCAACCTGTTGGCCCCCCTCATCATCAATCCCCAAAGCAGAAGCGGGAAACAGGTCATTCTTTTGGGCTCTGGGTACGAAATTAAACAGCCCATCTTGCCCAACGGGCAAGCCCAAATGGAAAGCCGGTCTTGATGGGGCCTTCTCGCCACAAAAAACCGCTTGCAATAGGGCCCTCTTGAGAGTCTGCACCCGGTGCGCAAAAAGGTTGGCCCGCATTGTCCACGATCACCGCAAAATGCTGGGTGTCTTGAGATACTTGAGCAAGGGCGATCTCTGGTCAAAGGTACCTCGGTTTGAGCCAAAATATGGCAGAGCGTACCAGGGGCTTGCGGGTTTGGTCCCCAAAGTCATAGGTCTTGGAGAATCATACGGGCCACGAGATCCTTCATGTCACATGTGTGACTTGAATGTGTCACTCCTTTCAATGGTTTTTTAAGAGGATGGGCTCTTCAAAGCCCCTACACCATGCTTGGGCCTTCTTTGCCGCCCAGGCTCAGACTTAACCCGGATTACTCTCCAAAGCCCTTAACTTTGGGGGCAAGGCCCCCAAACCCCCGATACACTTCCAGATATTCCCACTCAAATCAGAACCAAATCTGAAACCGATAAGCAGTGTGCTTTCGAGTATGGAACGGTTTGTTTAATTATGTCATTAAGATAGCCCGCATTATCCACTGATGGTGAATAATGCGGGCTAAAAAGGGCCTGCAGTTTAAGCTCCACCACAGGTTATTGAGAAATCCAGGACTAGCCAATGAAGCAAGAGGGCAAATGGCATGCTTTTCGCTTTCCCAGGGGAGGCAGATCCATGGAGGAGTCGGAAAGAGAAGTTTACTGAGAGAGATTCTGGGACACATGAGAACCCGCATCATCGCGGATATGAGTTCCAACCATATGGGGAACATGGCCATAGCCGAGGCCATGGTGGGTGCTGCAGCCGACGCTGGTGTGGACATAGTGAAATTCCAGTCCTGGCAGGCCAGGAAGCTCAGAACAGATTTTCCGGACTACCGGGCAACTTTTGCCAGGCACCGCTCCACAGAGCTTTCGGATGAAGACCATCACCACCTGTTGAGAGTTTGCCGTGAGAGAGGGGTTGAGTTCCTCACCACTTGCTTCGATCTGGAGAGGGTGGAGTTTCTTGCAAGTCTGGGCCTTAAAACCATCAAAGTGGCAAGCCCTGACTGCGCAAGCCTCAGGTTGCTGGATCGGCTGATGGAGAAATTCGAGCACATCATTATTTCCACCGGTATGGCCACGGATGAGGAGGTGGAGAGAATGATCCAGCACACCCGTGGTCACAATGTCACTGTGATGCACTGCGTTTCCTTGTATCCAACTCCATTGGAGCGAGTGAATCTGGACCGGATGAACTGGCTCAAATCCTTTGGGGTAAAGGTGGGCTTCTCGGACCACAGCTTGGGGGTGGAGGCTTCCATGTTGGCCATAAGCATGGGAGCTGAGCTGGTGGAGAAGCACTTTACCTTGAGCCGCAGTCTGCCTGGTAAAGACCAGGCCATGTCCAGCACCCCTGAGGAGTTCGCACAGTTGGTCAGATGGGCCTCCCTGGTGGAGCAAATGAGGGGAGACCCCCACCCAAAGATGTCGGATGAGGAGCTTAGGCTCAGGGGCCTTTATGTGGGCAAATGGGGAGATAACAGATGAAGAAGAGGATCTTGGTTGTTGTGGCCAGTCGAGCCAATTACGGCAGGGTCAAAAGTGTGCTCAAGGCCGTTAAGGAACACCCTGATTTGGAATTACAGCTCGTGGTTGGGGCCTCGGCTTTGCTTTTTCGGTTCGGAAGCGCCATAGATGTGATTCGACGCGACGGGTTTGAGCCCTCGGCCACAGTCTACTGCGTTGTGGAGGGGGAGACCCCCACCACCATGGCCAAGTCCACTGGCATGGCCATCATTGAGCTTGCAACCTTGTTTGAGAACCTCAAACCCCACCGAGTCATAACAGTGGCGGACCGCTACGAGACCCTGGCCACCGCTGTGGCTGCAAGCTACATGAACATCCGGTTGGCACACACCCAAGGGGGCGAACTGACGGGGTCCATTGACGAGAGCGTGAGGCACGCCATCACCCGCCTGGCCCACATCCATTTCCCGGCAACCGAGCAAGCCAGGGAACGCCTAATAGACATGGGCGAGGACCCAGAGAGCGTTTTCTGGGTCGGGTGCCCCTCCTTGGACCTGATCCCCACCACCGACCTTAGCCTCAACGGACTCTTCGAGCGGTATACGGGGGTCGGGGCCCCGGTGGATCCATCCAAACCTTATCTGGTGGTGGTGCAGCACCCGGTGACAACGGAATATGGTCAGGCCTGGGACCAGGTATGGGAGACTCTGAGGGCAATAGCCCGTCTAAAGATGCAGACCGTGTGGCTTTGGCCCAACGTGGATGCCGGCTCGGATGACATCTCCAAGGGCCTGCGGGTATTTCGCGAGCAGCACAAGCCTGAGTACATACATTTTTACAGGAACTTTGCGCCAGAGGATTACCTGAAGCTTATCAACAACTGCGCCTGCCTCGTGGGCAACAGCAGCAGCGCCATCCGGGAGGGGGCCTTCCTGGGAGTACCTGCAGTGAACGTGGGAACTCGTCAGCAGGGCAGGGAAAGGGGACCCAATGTGGTGGATGTGGGCTATGAGGAGAAGGAGATACTGAGGGCCATCAAGCGGCAGATAGAGCACGGCAAATACCCCTCGGACCACACCTACGGAGATGGCCGTGCCGGGGAGAGGATAGCCAGGGTCCTAGCAGAATACGAGCCGGCGGTGCAGAAAAGACTATACATGGGAAGATGGAGTTCATGGAGCCATCAGCAGGCAGCGGCCACATTCTGGGGGTGATCCCGGCCAGGGGCGGTTCCAGGGGGATCCCGCTCAAGAACATTCGCCCTCTTCTGGGGAGACCCCTCATCTCCTACACCATCGAGGCAGCCCGGAGAGCCAAGGGCATGGATGCCTGTTTGGTTTCCACTGACTCCGAGCAGATAGCGCAAGTGGCCATGGAGGCCGGTGCCTGGGTGCCATTTCTGAGACCGGCGGAGCTTGCCACGGACGAGGCCCCCACATGGAGCACCCTGCGCCACGCCATCATCTACTACGAAGAGATCACAGGCGCAAGCGTGCACAGCGTGGTCACGCTTCAGCCCACGACCCCCCTCAGGCTCCCGGAGGATATTGACGGGGCCATAGAGAAATACCTGGCGGCTCAGCCAGAGGCGGATTGCTTGGTATCCGCCTGCCAGGTCAACCACATGCACCCCTTGACCCTGTACAGGGCAGAGGGGATCTGGCTCAGGCCCTTTTTGCCTGGCGAGAACCACACGCGCCGAAGGCAGGAGTGGGAGAAGTTCTTTTGGCGAAATGGGGCCGTGTACATCTCCAGGAGAGAACTTGTCATTGAGGGCAAAAGGGTGGTGGGAGATCGACCCCTCCTCTACGAGATGCCCGCGGCTCGATCGGTGAGCATAGACACAGAGGAGGACCTGAAAATGGCGGAGATGCGTCTCAAGTTCCGGTGTGCTCTGGAAGCCGGGGGGGTGGAACTTGCCTGATCGCATTAGGCTTCTCAACTTGGAGCCGGAGGGCTACAGCCAGGAGGCCAGAACCATCCTGAAGGAGTTCGCGGAACTGGACGAGAAGGCCCTCCCACCCGGAGAACTCATTAGGGAGATCGGGGCATACCATGGGCTCATCCTAAGACTGGGGTATAGGATCGGGAAGGAGATCCTGGCCCACAAGGGGAGGCTGGAGCTGATCGGAACCCCCACCACGGGCCTGGACCATATCGATGTGGCCGAGGCCCAAAGACAAGGGGTGAGGGTCATATCCCTCTTTGGGGAGAGCAAGTTCCTGGACACTGTTCGTGCCACTGCAGAGCATACCCTCGCCCTCATTCTATCTCTCCTGAGGAGGATACCTTGGGCCCATGAGTCTGTGCTTCGGGGGGATTGGAAGCGGGACCTGTTTCGAGGTCATGAGCTCTTCGGTAAGACTCTGGGGATCCTGGGGCTTGGCAGGCTCGGCAAACAAGTGGCTTCCTATGGCAAGGCCCTCGGGATGGAGGTGCTGGCCTTTGATGTGAGAGATGACCTCGGCGCGCCCGGAGTGCGGATGGTTCCCAGGGAAAGGCTTTTCCGGGAGTCACATGTGGTTTCTGTTCATGTGCCTCTGTGTCCTGAGACCGTGGGGTTGGTGGGAAAAGAGGAGCTTTCGTGGATGAGGCCCGAGGCGGTCTTAGTCAATACCAGCCGGGGAGCAGTGGTGGAGGAGGGGGCGTTGCTGGAAGCCTTGGAAAAAGGTGCCATTGCAGGTGCGGCCCTGGATGTGCTTTGCCACGAGCCCGCACTCGGGAGTCCCTGGCAGGAGCTGCCTGCCCTGGTGCGCTATGCCAGAAAGCACACGAACCTTATATTGACCCCGCACATCGGGGGGGCCACCCACGAGTCCATGGCAAAGACAGAGATCTTCCTGGCTAAGAAAGTCAGGGATTATTTTCAGGGCCTTCTCCAACAAAGAGCAGGCGGCCGGACATGAAAGAAAAACGCCGAGGGAAAAACAGAACCGGGGATTTCAGACTCGCGGAACGTGTCAGTCTTGTGCTTTTGGGGCAGGATGCATGGGAGCCGCCCAGGCTGGGCAACGTTGCGGCCTTCAGACTGGCAAGGGGGTCCTCCGGCCGACCGGAGCTCCTCCCCGTCGGTAATTCAGCCTTTTCGTCCTCATATGGGGGGAGGGCCGACCTGGAATTCCTGGCCATCCAGACCCCATGGATTCTCCTTATGAAGGAGGGAGAGGAACTGGACGCCCGAGGGGTGGCCATTTTGAGGGATCTGGTCTCCTCAGAGCCTTCCTGCGCTTGGGATGTAGCCATCGAAAGCATGGTGGAAAAAGAGATTCTCTCGAGTTTCGAGTGGGTGACCACCCCTGATCTGTGCTCGCTTCTTGGGGCAAAGGGTAGGAGATATTACTCCTTGGAGCCACGCCTGCTGCCAAGCAATGCGCTTTGGGCTCTAACAGGGGGCGAGAACGATCCATTTGATTTAGCCTCAGTTGTGTTGCCCAGCCTGGACAGAAGGCCTTCTCCCCTCGTGATTCGCAGGCGCTTGCCCGACAACCATGGGTCCGAGAGGAGTTCAACCCCCTCTGACCTGAGGTTGTTTCTGGACGGTCATGCCCGCCATTTTGATGACACGCGTTTTTGCCCTCACTTCCAATGGCCTTGGACCAGCTATCTGACCATGCGTAAGGAACATATCGAGGCCGTGGAGAAGGGCATGGCGGAGGGTTGGGGGAATCCCGAGATGGCGACCCAGGCCCTCTCCTATATGGTCCGGTTCGGCCTGTACGAGGAGGCACACAGCTTTTCCAGCAAGATCCCGGAGCCCTGGATGAAAAGCGCCCCTGGTCTGGCTCAGATGGCGGCACTGGTGGCTTTGGCCTCGGGTCGCCTTGAGGAGGCCGAAAAACTGTTGCCGTCCCGCCAAGAGGCGGCCTCCTTGTCAGGATCCATCAGGCTCAACATGGCCAAGCTGCTCCTGGTCCTGGGCAGGGATCAAGAGGCAGTCCTGTGTCTTAGGGATCTGGCCAGGGATGCGATGGAGAAGGGCCAGCAGGCACATGAGCTTGAGGCCATGGCGGGCCGAATAGAGGCCAATGGGGGCAAAAGAGCCAGCCTTGGGGCCTGTGTTATAGCTCGAGACGAGGAGGCACACATCGGCAACTGCATCTCCTCCCTCGGGAGGGTCATGGATGAGATCCTTGTTGTTGACACCGGTTCGCTGGACAGGACCAGGGAGGTGGCCGCATCCTTGGGGGCAAGGGTGGAGGAGTTTTCCTGGGCGGGGGATTTTTCCCAGGCTCGCAACTTCGCTTTGGACGTGGCAACCTGCGATTATGTGCTCATGCTGGATGCCGACGAGTACCTGTCCCCCGAACATCTTCTCAACCTTCATGTGCTAAAAGCCCTGCTGCCCGTGCAAAGCCCCATGGCCTTTCGGCTGCCTATCGCGCACATCCAGACAAGGCACAATTGGCTTGTCTTTGTGAGGGCCATAAACCCCAAATTGGAGAAGGAGGCGGTCAGGATTATCCCGAGGATCAGCGGTGTGCGTTACAGGGGGAAAATCCAGGAAGAGGTGGAGACCTCCCTGGCCCAATGCGGTGTGGCTGTGGCCAACGTGGCCGCCTCGGATGTGACCATCTTTCACGATCCCTTCTCCAGGTCAGAAAGGATAAGGCGGAAGCTCCCACTCTATGACGCCATCCCAGAGCCCAGCCTGACTGTTGCCCTGGCGGCCGTCGCTGAGTATGCCTCCTCGGGGGAGATCGAGGGACTATTGAAGTGGCTTTGGATCCTGCATGACCGATTCGGGCAAATGTCCTCGGTTTGGCCGTATTGCGTCAGTCTGGCCCGTTTCCTGGAGGCCAGGGATCCAGACCGGGCATGTCTGCTATACAGTGAGCTTACGGGTTTGCAACCTGTTGCTTCCGAGGCCCTTCTGGGCCTGGCTGGTCTCCTGGTGAAGCTGGGGAGATTGGAGGAACTGAGAGGGCTTGAGTGGGAGAGGGTTGAGCTCACAGAGCTACCAGTAGAGCAAAAAACGGCCTTTCTGACCTATTGGGGGGTAACCACCGCCTTGGAAGGGGATCTCTCCCGGGCTGCAGACTTGGTGGGGGCGGCCTTGGCGGAGGATCCTGGCTCTCTCTTGGCCCAAGGCGCAAGGTTCCTGCTTCTAGTCATGGCCAGGGAGCTGGAAAGTGCACTTTGGGCCCTGGAGGACATGGCTGGGTTGCTTTGTCTAGGGGTTCCTGAGGGCCAAGGGGATCTCCACAGACTCATCCAGCTTCTGGAGCAGGTGACCGGCGCTCTCAAGGCCCGCGGGTTCCACACTGAGAGCTCAATGCTTTTTGCCGCCGCCCAATGGCTGGAGAGGATCCTTTCCCAGGAGATCCCTTCCCAAAAGGATAACGCTCTGAGGGGATGAGATGAAAGCTCAATCCAATCTTGAGAGAAACCTGGAGGTCCTGGCTGCTCGCGAGCCTGAGCTGGCAATGGTCATTTCCAGTTTGCGCCCTGAAACCTATGAACTTGTGCCCTCGGCAAAGCCCAAAGTCCCCAACCTGCTCCAGCGCCGCCCAGGGAGGCCTCCGCTTCTTTACTATGACCCCAATGACCCGCTTACTCACTCGAGCTCTTTCTTGAGGGGTATGGAGCCCGAAAAGGCGCATATCCTTGTGCTTTTGGGAGCGGGGCTGGGTTACGGGCTCTCCCAATTGGGCCGACTTCTGGATTCTCCCAAGCCGCCTCGCAAGCTCTTTGTGGTGGAGAAGGATCCGGAGTGTTTCCGCATGGCCCTTCAAGTATGCGATCTGACTGGGGTGCTGGCCTCCCCCAGTGTGGAACTCTTGGTCGGAGTCCCCCAGGAATCCCTCTTCATCCGGTTGGTGCAGGCTCTCTGGCCCGAGATGTTGCACGCCAAGGCCCTTAAGTTCCTACCATGGCCGGGGGCCTTGGCCTCGGATCCAGACTATTACCTGGGAGTTCGAAAGGCGGTCTCGGAGGCCATTTCAACATGGATGGGAAGTCTGGGCAACGACCCCTTTGACACCCTGGTGGCTTACGACCATTTTCTGCGCAATTCCCCCGAGGTCATGGCCGGGCCAAGGCTTAGTCGAATCAAGGGCCTCTTTCCAGGCCGGCCCGCTGTTGTGGTGGCCAGCGGCCCGTCTCTCAACAAGAACGTTCACTTGCTGAAACTGGTGGAAGATCGTGCTGTGATCCTGTCAGTGGATGCCTCCTGGAGGATCCTCAAAGGTCTTGGGATCAGGCCCCATATGGTCACCTCGGTGGAGAGGACCCCGGGGACCCACCGCTTTGTGGAGGGGCTGGACAAGGATGCTCAGTGCGTGTATGCCATGGTCTCATTCATCTTCCCAGAGACCTTGGCCTCCTACAAAGGCCCGAGAGTCTTCGTGAACCGGGCGTACAACTTCTTCCACCTGTTGGGCATGGGGGAAGATTGCCTTCCCATGGGCAACTCCACCGCACACATGGCTTTTAAGATCGCGGCCTACATGGGCTGTGACCCCATCATCCTCATAGGGCAGGATCTGGCCTTTGACTCATCCGGTCTTACCCATGCCCAGGGTTGCGTCCACGGGGAAAAACAGACCTTCTTCCATGACGACCAGGCCTTGGAGGTGCCAGGCAACGTCGAGCCCACGGTCAAAACTTGCAGCACTTGGTTCAAGTTTCTCAAACAATATGAGCAGCACCTAAGCGAGTACCAAGGCACCTGCATCAATGCCACCGAAGGGGGGGCCCGCATCTGCGGCACTTTGGTCATGAGTTTCTCGGAAGCCATAGAGCTCCACTGTCGGCAACCCTTCGGGCCCAGGGAAGTGCTGCTGAGTCGTTTGAGAGAGCCCTTCGGCAACGGCTCTGCTCAATTCGCCAAGGGGGTCAGCGTGATTCAGGATCTGAGTCGCCGGACCCTGGCCTGGTGCAGGGAAGGTCTTGAGGCCCTCGCTCTCCCATTGGCCCAAGTGGAGGCCAGGGCGGGCGCCGGTCAAGAGGGGATCCCCCCTTCCCTTGCTTTCTCGGTGAGGAATGCGGTGGATCGAGTAGGACAGATCCTGGACAGGTTGATCTGGGATCCAGGCCCGGTCCGGCAGTTGGGGGAGTACTTGCTTCAGCCTTGCGGCGTTCCCTTTGCGTGCGAGTGGCAGGTTGTGGGGGAGCGCTTCCAGGATGAGGCCTGGGGGATGGCTTACCGACTGAAGTTAGCCAGGGACTTCTTTTCCACCTTGGGGCAGCTTTGCCTGTCTTTGGATCATGCCTTTGAGGAGAACCGTGCGCATCTTGAGGGACTAAAAGGCGCACAAAATTAAGCCTCAGCATTACATACTGGAGTTGGCTCCAGCTTAAATTTGAATGGGCATTTGGTTCGAGGGTCTGTCCGTGAGGGCTTTCGTGGTATCGTTGTGTCAAATTGATGAGGCGTCTAACAGCCCAAAGAGGAGTGCCCGCTGGGCATTCCTGGCAGTTGGGGCGGCTTGGGTCTTTATGGGCATTCCTGAGGTGTAGGGCTAAAGCTTCAAAGTTTCAAGATAGTGAAAGAGCTTGTTCGCCGAGTCAAGGGCCCGCCGGGCCTCCTCAAGCCTTGGCTCGCCTTTGGGCAAGAGCCCCTCCTCGGCCGGGTAACGGCCTTTGTATATGCTGTTCAAGAATATCGCCTCCTCCATCTCCAAGTCGGGTTTCCATCCCAACTCTCTTGTTCTGTTGAGAAGCTGGATTATGTCGTGCGTTCTTGGAGGCCTCTCGCCCTTTTCCAGTAGGAGTGCCTTGAGAGCCTTCTCTGCGCATTGCTGGGCATGATAGCAGGCCCCCCTGTACTTTCCGTGCTCCTGGAGGATGAGAGCTGATTCCAGCTCTTCCCTGGCATCTTCCAACCAGCGCTCAGTTGCGTTTCTCATGTAGAGCAACCTCCCGGATTCCATTATCTCCTCGATGAATGGGCTGCCCATGGAAAAAAGCGTCCTGATTTCTTCGGGTGTGTAAACCAGGATATCCAGGGGGACCGCTCTGTCTTGGAGCAGCCTTTCTACTGCTGCACGTCTGGAGGCTGGATCATCATCGGTCTCTTTTACGATCAGGAGGTCGATGTCTGAATCCCACTTGTCCCCCTCTGAAGCCATGGAGCCAAAAAGAATTATGCTCTCAGGCTCGAAGCCCTCTACGACACGTTCAGTCACGGCCTCTATGGTTGAGAGCATATCGCTTGTCCGGTCCATTCTTGGAGCTTCCCAACCAATTCTACCCCATGGAACCGGACAGATCAAAAAGGTGTGAAAAGGTAAGTCCCGGTTTCAATTTCAGCGCGCCAGTGAAAGGCCAGTGTCTCAGCTGGAGAGGGTCGTCCGGGCTAAAGTTTTTTCAGGTGCTTCCGAAAAGACTCTCAGAGCCGGGAAAGCTCGAGGAAGGAGGTGAAAAGGCTAAAGGCCCAAAAGAGCGAGCGGGTACTCCGCAAGAGGCTCCCAAAGCACCGGGCAAGGATGCCCGGGAAACCCCATCAGGGAGGATAAAACATGGGACTTAGGATCAACACCAACATAGCGGCACTCAACGCCCACAGGAATTTGGAGCTAACAGACGCCAGAATGGCCAAGAACATGGAGAGGCTCTCATCCGGCCTCAGGATCAACAGGGCCGCGGATGACGCCGCAGGCTTGGCCATCGCCCAGAAACTGAGCGCGCAGGTGCGCTCCTTTACGGTGGCAAGCAGAAACGCCTCCCAGGCCTCAAGCTTGCTGCAGGTGGCAGAAGGAGGTGCGGACCAGATCCACTCCATGCTGCTTCGCCTAAATGAACTGGCCACCCAGGCTGCTTCCTACAACAATAGCGCCAACCTCTCTGACATAGACGCCGAGGCCACAAAACTCAAGGAGGAGATCAACCGTGTCGCCAATGCCACCAAGTACTTGAATACGAATCTCTTGACCGGCTTCGGCCTGAAGGGCGCAGGCACCCTCACGGCAGTCAACACCTATGGCTTCGACGTCTCGGGTGCCTCCTTGGGGCCTCCTGTGAATGGGAGTCCTACGGCCACCTACATCATCAGTGCCGCGGCCGACGGTACCTCCCTCACCATCACCAACAGCTCCAACGTCAGCCAGACCCTGAGCGTTGCAAACGGGGCCCAGACACTCAATTTCAGCACCTTCGGCATAAGCTTGAAGACCACAGCGGCCTTCGCTCTTGGCGATACGGGGGGGATTGTCACTGCCTTCGCAGGAACGATAACCATCACCGGCACAAACGCCGCCTTCCAGGTGGGGGACAAGAATGACACGCACAGCAGGGTCTCCTTCTCCATCAGCAGCATCGACTACACTGCCATCGGCACGGACGGGGGCACACAGATAAGCGGGATTTCCCTTGCCACTCAAAGCGATGCCCAGGCCGCGCTCACGGTCATAGAGGATGCTATCACCGATGTCAACAACGTGAGGGCCGCAATCGGTGCCATAGCCAACAAGCTCGAGTACACATACGCCAACCTGCAGGTCTCCATAGAGAACCTCTCGGCATCCGAGTCGGTCATCAGGGATGCGGACATGGCCATGGAGATGGTGAGCTTCACCAAGAGCCAGATCCTGCTCCAGAGCGGCACGGCCATGCTGGCCCAGGCCAACATGGCGCCCCAGAACATCCTGTCGCTTCTGGGTCGGTAAGGGTTTCCGGGAGGGGGGAGCTCCCTCCTCCCTCTTTCCCCTCCCCCGGGGGCCTCCCGGGGTGAGGGCTTCAGCTAGTCCGGGCTCACCCCGGGAAAGGAGAGGGTCATGGAAGTGAGACCCGTCTCTGGATTGACTACAGATCCCAGGTCAGCCCCAGCCAGGGAAGAGGCAAGGGCCCAGGTCTCGTCCATTTCAGGGCAGGGGCCTGCTGCCTCTGATGTTTCGCACTTGCAGTGGGTCAAGCCTGTGGATCACTCTTCGGACATCCAGGCCTTCAGCGAGCATCTGGCGGAGGCGGTGAACCAGGCCCTTCGCAACATGAGGTACTCGCTGCAGTTCGTGGTCAACGGAAAAGGGAAAGATCTTACCGTCAGGGTGCTGGACGCAGAAGGGGAGGTGGTGAGAGAGATCCCCCCGGAGGAGATACAAAAGATGCAGGAGAGGCTCCTGGAGATGATGGGGCTGCTCTTCGACCGCAAGGAGGGCTGAGGAGCTCATGAGCCTTGGTTCAGTCTCCTTTAGCGGGCTCTCTTCCGGTGTGGACTGGCGAAGCATGATTGACCAGCTCATCAAGGTGGACCACAAGAGGGTGGAGCTGGTCTCCAGCAGGAAGAGCACCCAGGAAAGCAAGCTCAAGGCCTGGCAGGACTTGACAGGGAAGCTCCAGGCTCTCAAGTCCGCGGCAGAGGAGCTTAGGAAGGCCCAAGCCTTCAACGTGTTTAAGACCTCCTTGAGCTCCTCTTCCTCCACAAGCGCCTCTGAGATCCTGGTTGCAAGCACCGATCAGTACGCAGTGCCCGGAACCCACGAGATCCAGGTTCTGCAGACCGCCCAGGCCCAGAAGCTCTCAAGCCAAAGCTTCACAAGCCGCAAGGAGGCCCTGGGGGGGTCCTACGCCGGGAGCCTTCTTATAGGCGGGAAGCTTCTCACCATAGAGGCCCAGGACACCCTCGAGAGCGTTAGGGACAAGATCAACTCCTTGAACCGAGGCTCCAACGCAAGCGGGGTTTGGGCCTCCATAGTCTCGTACTCCTCCACGGACCACAGGCTCATACTCACAAGCCAAAAGCAGGGCTCCCAAGGTATGGACTTAAGGCCTGTGGGGGAGACGGATCTTCTGGCAGCACTGGGTTTCACGACCTCCAGCTCTCAAATAAAGAACCCAACAAGCAGCGGGGCCCGCTCTGCAAACTTTTCCAGTTCCACAAGCTCTATTTCGGGTCTTTTGGGCCTAACAGGCACTCATCAGGGCACCGTGAGCTTAGGAGGCCAGGAAATCACACTGGATCTCTCCTCCAGCTTAAGCCAAATAGCCTCCCAGATAGACGCCCTCAGCGGTGTGAGCGCCCGGGTTGTGAGCCAAACGGGTGAGGACGGCCTTACAACGTACCGCCTGGAGATAACCGGAACCACTTCCTTTGTGGATCAAAACAACGTGCTCCATGCCCTGGGGGTCCTCTCCAACAGCTTCGGAAGCCTCCAGGAGATCCAAAGGAGCGACACCGCGCTTTCCAAAGTGGGGGGAGGTGCTGTCACAGCTTCCAGCACCTGGTCACAGTTGGACACAGGCGGCGGGGCCAACAACATAACCAACGGTGACACCATAACCATAACAGGCACCAAGCACGACGGCACCCAGGTGAGCGCTACCTACACGATACAGGACAAGAGCACCGAGACCCTCCAGGGACTTCTGGATGCCATCGGGGCCGCCTTTGGAGATGTGACGGCATCCATCACAGCCGATGGAAAGATCCAGGTCACAGACAACCTCGCAGGCGCAAGCGCCCTTGCAGTGACCCTCAGATCCAATAACGAGGGGGGAGGGGACCTGGACTTGGGGGACCTGGAGGCCGTGCAAAAAGGCTACAGCATGGAGGTGGCAACAGGCCGCGATGCCCTGCTTAGCATAGATGGCGGGTACGTGACCAAAAGCTCAAACACCGTGGATGGGGTGATCCCGGGGGTTACCCTGGATCTATTGAAGGCAGAGCAGGGCACCACCATAACCCTCAGGGTGGAGAGGGACCTGGACTCCCTGGTGAAGAAGTTCAAGGATTTCACAGAAAAGTACAACGCGGTCATGGATTTCATCAAAGCCCAGACCAAGTACGACGAGGAGACCCAAAAAACAGGTGGGGTGCTCTTCGGGGACGGCACCCTCTCCTCTGTGAAAAGCGAGCTCATGGCCAACCTGGTATCCCGGGTCTGGGGGGTCTCAGAGGAGTTTTCCATCCCGGCCATGGTGGGCATCAAGCTGGACAACAAGGGGAAGCTTTCCATAGAGGAGAGCACCCTAAGGGGTTATCTGTCAACCAATTTCCAGGATGTGCAAAGCCTCTTCGGGGCAAGCGGCACAACCAGCACTGGCAGCTTGAGCTACGTCTCTTACGGCATCAACACCAAACCAGGCACCTACAGCGTGAACATAACCCAGGCAGCTGCCAGGGCTTCGGTCACTGGTACAACCGACCTTAGCGGGGGCCTCTCTGGAGACGAGTCGCTCACCATAAGCACTGGAGGCTCCTCTGCCAGGGTAACCCTGTCTTCTGGGATGAGCCTGGCAGAGATGGTGGCAGCCATAAATCAGGAGCTCCAGGCCACATACGCTGAGGTGCTGGTAGGGGATGCCAGTCTTTACAGGGATGCAGCCGCCACCCAGCCCCTCACCGACACAACCATCTGGGCAGAGCTGTACGACAGCTCGGGTCAGTCCGCAGGGCTTCAAAGCGGGGATGTGATAAGTTTCAGCGGGACGGATCGCAGGGGCAGGATCATAAACGGCACCTACACCATCTCTGATGTGAACACCGATACCGTGCGGGGGTTTCTCTCCGCCATAGAGAATGCCTATGGGAACCAGGTAGTGGCTGCCATGGACTCATCGGGCCGCATCACCCTCACTGACCGGACAGTGGGCCCAAGCAGCCTCTCATTGTCCGTGACTGGCCCTTCAGGCCGCAACCTCAGCTTTGGAACCATAGACGTGGATCCCACAGGAGCGGATGGAAGCAAAGAGGGGAGATACGCTTTGCCCATAGAGGCTTCGGCCTCAGCAGACGGGCGCAACCTGGTCATCACGCACAGAAACTATGGCAGCACCGAGTCCTTCAGCGTTGATCAGGAAAACGACCTGGTCCTGGGCGCCGGCCTGGATGGGGATTACGCTGGCACGGATGTGGCGGGCACCATCAACGGGGAGGCCGCCACAGGTCAAGGCAGGACCCTTAGAGGCAATTCCGGCCAGGCCAATGTGGACGGTCTCACCTTGATCTACACAGGCAATGAGACAGGAGAGGTGGGAACCGTGACCCTCACCTTGGGGGTGGCGGAGGGGTTCTACAGGAGCCTCTTCAGGATGGTGGACGCCTTCGAGGGATACATCACCAACAAACAGGATTCCCTGCGAAGCTACATAGACCGCCTAGGCGAGCAGATCCAGAGCATGGAGGCCCAACTGGAGAGAAGGCGGGCCGCCATGACCAGCCAATTCATACAGATGGAAAAGGTTATAAGCAAACTCCAGAGCCAAATGAGCTGGCTTGGCCAGCAGATAAGCGCCCTTGGAAAGTAAGGAGGGGCCTCAAATGATGTTTCAGCAGGCCGTGGAAGTCTATCGGAATGTGGCAGTGGAGACAGCTCATCCCCTCAAACTGGTCATAATGGCCTATCAGGGGGCCGTGGCAGCCTTGGACAGGGCTATCTCGGCTCTTGAGGAAAGGGATTACAGGCGCAAGTCAGAGGAAATCCAAAAGGCAGTGGCCTTGGTCTCTGAGCTGCTTGCAGCCCTGGACGTGGAAAGGGGAGGGCAGATAGCCAAGGCCTTCTCCTCCCTTTACGCCTATTTCCTTAAAAGGCTCCTTGAGGCGGATGCGCACAAGGATATGAAGGCCCTGAAAGAAGTCAGATCGCATCTTGCCCAGCTTCAAGAGGCCTGGGAGGAGCTGTGCGAGGGGAAAACCCAGGTTTCTCCCAATCCAGAGCGCAACTCCACCGCTTCTTGGCAGGGAATAAGGCCATGAAGGGACTTCCAGCCCCGCAGCTTCTGGAAGAGTACGCTTTTGCCACAAGGGATCTGGCACAGGCCGTTGCCTCTGAGGACTGGGAAGCTGCCCTTGAGGCCTTGGAGAGAAGGGAGAGAGTGCTCCCTGAGCTTGGGAGGGCTTTCGGGGGTGCGCAGGCCTCCTCCTTTCTGGTCTTGAGGCTGGAAGAGATCCTGAGAATGGATGAGCACTCCCGGGCCGGCCTCCTGGAGGCAAGATCCAGGATCACGGGCCGGCTCCGGGAGATGGATCGCATTGCCCAGTGGGGTCGCTCGGCCCGCTTTGCAGAGGATACGAATGGGGCGCGACTGGCCGACCTTGAGGGTTGAACGTGAAGCCAGAAGTCCTTTCCCCAAGAACCATAGGCCCCCTCCTGCAACTCACGGCACCCTTGTGGGATATACCCTAAAGTTTTGGCTCTGGCTGCCGATAAAAAGATTGAGACCCTATTGGGATCAAGGCATTGAGCAAAGGGGATCGGGCCTGCAGGCCCGGTTGATTCCCAGGGCGGCAGGCTGAATTCCAGGGAGAGAGGAGGCCTTTTTAAGGCCGAGAGGTGAAGAGCCCATGGCTATCACCATAGACCAAATCCACAATCTGCTCAGCACCTATCATCGCCAGCAGGTTCAGTCCAAGCTGGCCGAGGTGAGGGGCCGCCAGGGAAGCTCCTCTGAAAAGGGGGAGGACAGGGTGGTCATATCCGCCGAGGCCAAGAGGCTGGAGATCTACCAAAGGACAGCCGAGGAGGTGCTTCGAAGGCTCAGGCAGGACTCCTTCCCTGAGGCTGAGTCAAAGCCTGAGCCCGGAGCATCTGAGGCATGAGCAGCCAAGAGCCCATCCGCATCCTCATAGCGGATGACGAGGTTGGTTTCCTCAAGGCGCTGGCGACCTATCTTGGCAAGCCTTGGAGGGAGATTCTGACCACCAGAAACGGTGCCGAGGCCGTGTCGGTTCTGGAGTCCTCCAAGGTGGATGTGGTGATCACGGATTTGGTGATGCCAAGGCTGGATGGTCTGGGAGTGCTCCAGAAGGTAGTGGAGTCAGGCGCCCGGACCTTGGTGATCCTCATGACAGGGTACGGATCCATAGAGACGGCGGTTCGTGCCATGAGCCAGGGGGCTTTTGATTACAAGACCAAGCCCTTTCTATTGGAAGAGATGGGGCTTGCCGTGGCCAGAGCCGAGGCTCACTTGACCCTTCTCAGGGAGAAAGAAGCCTTGATAAGGGAGCGAGACTCCTTGCTGAACGAACTGGAGCAACTGCGAAACCTGGTTGTGAGCCGGGATGCCCCCCAAGTCGCCCAGCCCAAGAGATCTCCAAAACTGAATGTCTTGGAAAAGACCCCCAATCTCCAAACGGCCTTTTCCTGGTACAAGAGGTGGCGGCCTGAAAACTCCATGGAGGAAGAACTGGAACTCTTGAGGGAACTGAGGGAGCAGGGCCTTTTGACCCAGGAGCAATGGATGAAACTGCAGCGCAGGATTGAATCCACCTCAGGGTGAAAAGGGTTAAGGCCCGGCGGGGGCGCCTCACCCTTCCTGCGAAAAAAAAGGAAATCTATGAGCCAGCAAGCACATGAAGTCCCCAAAGTACTCATCGCGGATGATGAGCCCAACCTGCGCAAGGTTCTCAGGGACATGGCCAAAAGAGTGCTTCGCTCTGAGACCTGGGAGGCGGCTGACGGGCAGGAGGCCCTGGGGCTTTTCCGGGAGATAAAACCCGACTTGGTGCTCTCTGACATAAGAATGCCTGGAATGGACGGGATTTCACTGCTCAAGGCCATGAAACAGGAGCAGCCCAATGTCCCGGTCATACTCATCACAGGGTACCCCTCTTTGGAGGTGGCCATTCAGGGAATGAAGGAGGGGGCATCTGATTTCATAACCAAGCCCTTTCGCCTAGACCAGTTACAGGTGATTTTGGAGAAGGCCCTTAGAGAAAAGAGACTCCTTGAGGACAACGAGGGCCTGAAACAACAGGTTCAGCACAAGAAAGCCCTGGAAAAGCTCAACGAGGAGCTGAACAGAAAAGTAAGGGAGATGTCCGCCCTATGCTCCCTGGGCCAGACCATTGCAGCCTTTCCTTTGAACAGGGACGCCATCCTGCGCTCCCTGGTGAACGAGACCCGCTCAGCAGTCCAGGCCATGTGGGTCCAGTTCCTCACGCCCCACCAGGGTGGAGTCATGACCCTTGCCCGAAGCCCGGACCAGCCCGAAGGGACTGATGTATCCCGCGCACCTGAGCTTCCCAAAAACCTCCTGGAGCGGGCTTTGCGCCTTAGAACCCCCATCTTGGGCCCGAGGCTTTTCCTGCCCAGTGATCCTTCGGCTGCAGGAGGACTCTCCAAGGAGAACTTCTCCCAGATGGTGGTGCCCTTGGTGATAAAAGGCGAAGTCATAGGGGTGCTTCATGCTGCCGGAAAGCTGGAGGGCAGGGAGTTCGACCGCCATGATCTGCTGCTGGTCTCGGAGCTGGCCAAGCGGGCCGCCTTGGGACTTGAGAACAAGTATCTTTACGAAAGCGTTTTTGACGTGCTCATGTCCACGCTGCGTTCCCTGGTCTCCACGGTGGAAGCCAGGGATCTTTACACTAAACAGCATTCCCAAAGAGTGACCGACATAGCAGTCATAATAGCCGGGCATATGGGTTGCACCCCCGAGCAGATAGACACCTTGAGGGTGGCGGGTTATCTGCACGACTTGGGGAAGCTGGGGGTCAAGGATTCGGTGCTGCTCAAGCCCGGACCTCTCACGCCAGAGGAATTCGATCAAATAAAGGCCCATCCGGTGATCGGAGAGGAGATTCTGGCCCCCATAGGATTCCTTCCCGAAGAGAGAGCCCTTGTGCGGCACCATCACGAAAGGTGGGATGGAAAAGGCTATCCTGATGGGCTTAGGGAGGAGAAGATCCCGCTTCTGGCCAGGATTCTCACAGTGGCGGACGTTTTCGACGCCCTTACCTCGGACCGGCCCTACCGCCCGGCCATGAGCGTGGAGAAAGGTGCGGCCGAGATAGTGGCCTGCCGCGGCACCCAGTTCGACCCGGCGGTTGTGACTGCTTTTATGCAAGTCCTAGAGGAGTGCGCCGAAAAAGTGGTGAACCGCTACAATGGGGCCAAGAGGGAGAAAAAAGAGATTTCCAATGGCTGAAACAAGCCTAAAGAGCATTCTGTGCAAGCGGTTGGTAATGTTTGCTTACTTGCCTGCATCCTGGGATAGAATGATCTCTCGCGAAAGAGAGCTGGATTCTCTCTGGGAGCACGGTTTGAAACTAAGTGTAGCCAAGTCTGCCTGGGGCATGGGGGCGCGCCCCCCCCAAATAACAGGTCTTGGGGAGTAATTAGGGCTAAGCATATGTTTCGAGACGGTATCCAGGGGGAAAGAAGGGAATATTTCAGGGTGGAAGGCCAGGTCCGGCTTTATTACAGAAAGCTGGAAGAGCCCGAAGAGTCCCAGGCCTCTAAGGAGCTTTGCGATCTGTGGGAGGAGGCCTCTTCCAGATGCGGCCATGACTCGCAGGAAGACTCCTTGTACTCTTTGGAGCTTTCTGAGAAGGAACTTCTCTTGGAGATTCTAAGAAAACTGGCTAGTTTTGAGACCAGGCTGGAGAAGATGCAGAAGTTGCTGGGCCGCAGCCTCCCAGGACCCGGGGTGCCCCTAAGACCCTGCTTTGTGAATATAAGCGGATGCGGCATGCGGTTTCCCACCAAGGAGCGATTCCAGGTGGGGGACCAGATAGAAGTCTCGGTGGAACTTCCCATGACCCCCAACCATCTCATCCGGATGGTGGGGGAGGTGGTGCACGTGCTGGAGACCCCGGAGCAAGGCGAGAACCCGCCTTCTTACCAGACGGCCGTCCGATTCATCTCGGTGAACGACACAGACCGGGAGCGCATAGTAAGGTATACCATTCACAGGCAATACGACCTTATAGACCAAGCCAGAAAAAGCGGTTAGAGTGAACCCCCAATTGGGCCTTAGTCAGGATTTACTTAGCTCGGATCATTCACGATGAGTGGATAATGCGGGCTATCTTAATGACATGATTGGACAAACCGGACCATACTCAAGAGCACCCTGCTTATCGGTTTCAGATTTGGTTCTGCTTTGAGTCGGAATATCTCGAAGTGTATCGGGGGGTTGGGGGCGTAACCCCCAGAGTCACGGGCTTGGGAGAATAATCCGGGTTAGCCCACACTTTTTTGAATCCAGTTGCGCAAGGCCCCGCGGTGAGGTGCCCCCTTTATCATATGCACCTCTTCAGGGATGAATTGAGAGGGAAGCTCAATGCCGTTTAAGCCCACAATCAAAATTGGGGCTTGGATTCTACTTCGCATGGCCTTGAGGAAAAGGGATATCTTCTCTGCCTCGGGTTTGACAGACCTCAGGTCCATTATGACGGCTCTACATTGAAGCTCTTGGGCTTTCTCCAAAAGCCTCTCTCCCCAGCTGGAGCGCTCCACCAGATAGCCGGAGACCTGCAGAAGTTGAGCCAGGGTGGGAGCCCTGTACGAAGCAGGGGAAATCACCCAAACCCGGACTTGCTCTTGCAGGTCTTGGGCCTCCTCGGCCGAGGATTCCGCAAGAGGATCGCTCCTTCCAAGCCCAAGGGTGGACTTCCATTCTCCCACTTCTTTCAAAGTATCAGCCAAGACGCGCTCGAGTCTTCTATCCTCCAGGCGTAGGATTCTACCCAGCTCCTGGGGGATGGGGAGAAGTACACTCGGCCCGCTGGTGCCTAAATCCAGCCAGCGTACCAAGAGGTTGGCCGCCAACACCACTGCGCAGAACAGATACTCTGCCTGGGAGGTGCCTTGCGCCTGGGGGAGCCGGTGGTGATGCTCTATGGCTGCCTGGTGCAGTTCAGGAATCTTCCAGTGCTGGGCCAGCATCCTGCCGATGGTTGTGTGGGGCAGGCCCACCATCTTCTTTTCCATCTCCAGAGGAAGCCTGTCAGAGCCCCGGCATTTCTCCATGGCCTCTGACCAGGCCTCTTGGAAGTAGCTGTCCAAGACCAGCTTGCCTATGTCGTGGAGAAGCCCCCCCAGGAAAGCCTCTTCAGGGTCTATCTCAGGGAATCCTGCAGCCAAATGCTTGGCGCAAATTCCGCAGGCCAGGCTGTGCTCCCAGAACTTGGAACGATCCAGTATCCCTTGGGTCTGACCGAAGGAGGTCTCCATGATCTTGAGACCCATGGTAAGATTGCGGATCTCGGCAAAGCCCAAAAGCCTCACTGCGTGTTGGACCGTGGTTACTGGATCTGCCAGGGAGAAGAGAGCCGAGTTGACAAGCCTCAAGACTTTGGCTGCCAGGGCCGGATCCAAGGAGATGGCATCCGCTATCTGGCGGGAGGAGCTGTCCTCCCTTCCCAGCAGATTCAGGATCCTCTGAACCACGATGGGAAGGGCGGGCAACTGATCTATGAGCTCCGTCACACTCAGGATTATTTCTTGATCTGCGTCCGCCCCCTCAAATTCCAGCTCTTCCGGAAGGCTGGGAGCTCTATCCTCAACAGGCTCCTCACTCAGGAGATTTCGAAGCATTTGCCTTGCCTCGGTAAGGCCCGATGGAGGCTTTACCAAGGTTGCCACCTCTCTTAAGTGCCTTGCCTCGGGAAGCTCCCACAACTCATCCTTTGCCATGAGAAAAAGCCTCACCCAGGGCTGTTTTTCCTTTACCCAAAGCAGATGGGCGCAAGCCGCTGAACTGCGGCCCCCTGCATCAGCCACCACGGCCTTTACATCCCCACGCCCCAAAAGAATCATGAGGTCAGAGCGGCTGGTGGCAAAGCCTAGACTGGATGCGTTGGCTCCGGCCGCAGCCCTCAGAAGCCCCCTCAATGATTCCCTTTCAGTTATAACAACCAATGTGGGTTTGCCCATACTGCCAGCTCCGGGCCGCCTAGGCAGCGCGGCTCTTGAATATGTCCTCCAACTTCTTGGACAGGACCTCCTCGGTAAAGGGTTTTACTATGTAGTTGCTTACTCCCGCCTGGATGGCCTCCAAAATGTTTTCTTTCTTGGCCTCCGCAGTGACCATAAGAAAAGGAATCCCTTTGAGTTCCTCGTCAGAGCGAACCGCTTTCAATAGATCCAAACCGGTCATTACAGGCATGTTCCAGTCGCATATGATGAGCTGGTAGCGGGTTTCTTTGAGCCTCTTGAGGGCCATCTGGCCGTCTTCGGCTTCGTCTATTTCCCTGTAGCCCAGCCTCTTGAGGATTCCCTTTACTATCCTTCTCATGGTGGAAAAGTCATCCACTACCAAAATCCGAGCATTCAAATCCGGCATGATGCCAACCTCCGTTATTTCCCAGGCTCACTCCCTGGTTATTGGTCCTCAACTCAGTCTCACAATCTTCACTTTCCTGTCTTCAGGCATGCCTCCACCACAAAAGGCCCGTGGTCCGTCTCAAAGGGGACCACGATGATGGGGAAATCGGTTATGTGCACGATCTTGTGGTCCTTGCCCGAGATTATGGATGGAATGGCCATCTCAAAGGAGTAGCCCTTGTTCTCCAGCTCGGCCCTGGCCCCCCCTGAAATCATATTGGTGATCTCCCCAACAGCGTCCATGATGTCTCCTTCCAGGTCCTCAACCTCCTCCCCCAGCATGTTGGAGACCACCTTTACTATGCAGCTTTTGGAGAAACTCACGGCAAAAGAGCCTTTGGCTTCCTTGCCGGCCAGGCCTATTATGCCCGTTACCTCCCCGTAAGAGCGGCTTCCGTTTTTGAGGTGGGGTTTTTGCGGCCTGGGGCTGACTCCTCCCATGGTGCTGAGCACGTTTACCGTGGCATTGATGAAGGGATTGATGAACTCTACATTCATTGGCACCTCCTAACTCTAGTGTTTACTAGGCAGCCCCCTTCGTGGAGAAGCTTTCAGAGCTCATTCGCAGGGCCTCAGAAGCTATTGCCTCTATGGGGAGCACTTTCTCGGCCGCCCCAAGATGTATAGCCTCTCTGGGCATTCCAAAAACAACACAAGTTTCCTCATTCTGGGCTATGGTCCTGGCACCTGCCTGCCTCATGGCCAAGAGGCCTTTGGCCCCGTCAGCCCCCATCCCGGTGAGAAGCACTCCCACGGAGTTGGGACCCGCCTCCCTGGCTACGGACTGGAAGAGCACATCCACCGAGGGGCGTTGGTAGTAGACCCTGGGGCCTGACCTTACATGCACCTGGTACTTGGCTCCGCTTCTGGAGAGGATCAGGTGATAATTGCCTGGAGCTACTAGGGCTTTGCCTGCAATCACGGCTTCTCCGTCGGTGGCCTCTGTGACTCGGATTCTGCAAAGCTCATCCAGCCTCCTGGCAAAGGCAGAGGTGAACTGGGCGGGCATGTGTTGAACTATAACTATCCCGGGGGCGTCAGGCGGCATCTGTACCAGCACCTTGCGTATGGCCTCTGTACCCCCGGTTGAGGCTCCTATGGCTATTACTTTGTCGGTGGTGAACCTGAGCCCGGAGAGGTCTGCTGTTGAGACTGCATCAGGGCTTGCGGCAGACTGGACCGCGGCGGTTCTTACTCTGCTTTGGGCTGCAGCCTTTATCTTTTCGATCAAAATGTCCCCAAGTTCATTGACCGAGTAAGAGGAGCCTGGCTTGGGGATCACCTCCACAGCCCCTGCTTCCAAAGCCTCCATGGCCAGCTGGCTTCCCTTGGGAGTCAAGGAGCTGACCACTATGACCGGAAGGGGGTAGTAGCGCATCAGCTTCTTTAGAAAGGTGATGCCGTCCATCTTGGGCATTTCCACATCCAGGGTGACCACATCCGGCTCCAGGGTTACTATCTTGTCCCTGGCCACATAAGGGTCAGGAGCTGTCCCCACCACGGTTATCTGGGGGCAACGGGAAAGCTGCTCAGAGAGGAGCTTCCTGACTACCGCTGAATCGTCCACCACCAACACCTTTGTGGGGCTGTCGGCGGTTGCGGCTTCCCTCACTTCTAACCTCCTTCTCCTAGTTCAGAGGGCTTTTGGGGCCATCCAAAGCCACCCTGGCAAGACCTCATTGGCCCCCGCCCTGATTCCAGAGCAGTCTGGCCAGGAGGATATGACCTTCCAGTTCAACGGCTAGGGCTCCTTGCGGATTGAAGTCCTGTATTTCTCCCAGGACCTCTGGGAGATGTAAAGAAAGCCTTGCCTCCGGGTCCAGCTTGTGCAGAAGGCTTCCTGCCACCATGTTGGTGACCTCTTTGAGAACATCCTGGGTTTCCTCAGGCTCGGGGATCAGATCAGTCTCTCCCCTAAGTCCGTTTGCCATCTCAACTGCCAGTGCCCACGGAAAATAGATCCGGAGGCTCCCAGCTTGCTGGCCCCCGAAGCCCAATTCCACAACGGTCCAATGCTCCCCCGGATCCGGGTGCATCGGGGGTTCTTTGAGGGGGACCGGGCACATGAAGCACATGGTCTCAAGCACCTCAGAAATCGCATCCCTCAGGGCTTTCATTGGTTCCACGGGCGAACTCCTCTCCCAGAATTGCCTCCAAGACCTTTTTGATGGTCTCGGGTTGAAAGGGTTTTCTCACATGCGCTCTGGCCCCTAGGGCCGCAGCTCTGTCAATGAACTCTCTTCTGGCCTCGGTGGTCACAAGCACTACCGGCACACGGCTCAGCATCTCGTCTGCGTGGAGGTTTTCCAGAAGCTCCATCCCGTCCATCACGGGCATATGGATATCGGTCAATATCACGTCCACCCACTCTTTGGAGAGCAGCTCCAGGGCCTCTTTGCCGTTGGCAGCCTCCAGGCAGTGGGAGACATCCGCACCCGAGAGAGCTATGACCTTCTTAACCACAGCTCTCATTGCGGCGGAATCGTCCACAATCAAGGCATGCACTCCCATTGTCATGCCCTCCCGTTTTGCGGAATCCCTATAAGGGTTCTTATCCGCTCCATCTCACACCAGCAGTCCGAGACGCAGGCGTCCAAAGTGCGGGGAGACCATCCCAGGGCCAAGAGCAGATCCGGGGCAGCTCGGCTGGCCAGTCCCCTGGCCCCGGCCCCTATCCCCATCTGAACGCAGATGAGGTTGGAAAGATGTACAAGACAGACAGCCAAGGGGTCTTTCTCAGGGTGAACCGGCTCGTGGTGCCTGGCTATCATGGCCACTATCCCGGAAGGCAGGTTCCAACGTTCCCCCAGCAGGCCCCCCAACTGGGCGTGGTCTATTCCCAAAACCTCTTTTTCCGCCTCCAGGGCCGAAAGATTTTTTTCCGCCACCAGAATGCTTATTTCAGAGTATTTCTTCCCGGCATACTCGTTGAGGAGTATCTTCCCCACGTCGTGGAGCAAGGCTCCGGTGAATATCATGGTGTCCTCAGGATGCTTGACCTCCTTGAGAAGGGTTTGGGTGAGGGTGGCGCAAGCCACCGAGTGATGCCACAGTTCCTCCCTTTCCAGCCCGTATCCCGGAAGGGGATCCCTGAGCAACTCCAAAGCTCCGAAGGTCACCAGCAGCCGGACCATGCCCTGGTTTCCCAGAAGCACCAAGGCTTGATGCAGTGACTCCACCTTGCGCCTGAAGCCGAAAAGAGCTGAGTTGCACACCTGAAGCAGCCTCAGGGTTATGACCGGATCGTACTTTATTACTTCCAGAAGCTTGGAGGCCGGCACCTCAGGGTCCTGCAGGAGGTTCAAGGCCTTTAGAACCACCTGAGGAAAAGGTTTCACCTTGTCCATGGCTTCCAATATGGGCTCTGCCGGGCTCATAGTTCACGCATCTCCTGCCCAGGCGTCTTTACCCAGGCTCGGCCTGTGCCCACCTCCAGGTACAGGGTTCGGTTAAGGTTGCCCCCTACATCTTCTGCGTCTATCAGTACGTTGTTTCGCCAGAGTATCTTGCGAAGCATGGCGTAGTTGCGTTTTCCTATGTTGAAATAGCCTGAATCGTCCAGAATTTGCGCTCCCCCCACAACTATCACCCTGGCCCTTTGCTTCTGAAGACCCATTCCATAGGCGGTCTTGAAAAGAAGGGGGATGCCGGTATCCGCGAACATTGCGGGTTTTTGTTGGGCCTTGGAGGGGTCCAGGGATGAATCGGGTAGCATGTAGTGGAGCAGGCCTCCCACTCTTGCCTGAGGGTCATATATGGCCAGGCCAATGCAGCTTCCCAAGGAGTAGGTGACCAGCACCTCTGAGTCTTCGGAACTTACCTGCATGTCAGCGATTCCCACTATTTTCTGCTTCATGGTTTCCTGTATACAGCCGGCCTCACGTAGCGCAGTTGGGGCACGGCTCCGTTTAGACTCTCTGCATGCCCGACCAGGAGATATCCACCCGGTTTCAGAACTCGGCTTATGCTCTCAACCACTTTCTTCTGAGTGGCCCTATCGAAGTAGATGAGCACGTTTCTGCAGAAGACCACGTCCATCTTCTCCTGAAAAGGCGGAGGATCCATGAGGTTGTGCCTTTGGAAACTCACTCGGGATCGGATCTCGGGCTTCAGGCGAACATATCCCTCTCTGGGACCATGGCCTTTCAAGAAGAAGCTTCTGAACATCCAAGAGGGCACCTCGGACAAACGGCTCAAAGGGTAAACACCCTTTTGGGCCTTCCCCAGGGCCTTGGTGGAGATGTCGGTGGCCAAGACTTGATAATCCCATCCCAGATAAGAACTCACATGCATGGCTATGGAATAGGGCTCTTCCCCTGTTGAGCAGGCCGCGCTCCAAACTCTAAAAAAGGGGGCCTGGCTCCCCTTTTTGAGGGCCTCTTGGAACTCGGGGTACACTGTTTCGGCCAGAAACTGGAAGTGCGCCTCTTCCCGGAAGAATCGGGTCAGGTTAGTGGCGATGCAGTCCAACATGTGCAGGATCTCTTCACCACTACCATCGCTCACCAGGTGTTCATAGTATTGGGAGAAAGACTCAAAGCCCAGTTCCCTGATCCTCTTGGCCAGCCTGGCCCTAAGCAGTTCTTTCTTGCCTTGATGAAGATTTATCCCCGCCTGCTCATACACCAAGCGGCTAAAGCAAAGAAAGTCCTTTTCGGAAAGCTCCAGCAGCTGAAGGCTTGCTGAAACAGGGCTTCCCTGGATCCCGGATATGCGGCCCATTTTCTCCTCGCAACCTCTTCCTGGCACCCTCTACTTAGGAGCTCTCAGTTGAACTTATCGGCCCTGGAAAAAGAAACTTTAGCCTGGCCCGAATCCCCCGCTCCATGCCCAAAACCTAAGCTATCACCCCCGTGAGCAGCTCCCGGAAAACGCCCTGATTTCTGATTTCAGATTCGCCCCTGCTTTGAGTTGGAGTATGCTATAGCGTGCCAAGGGCTTGGGGCTAAGGCCTTAAAGTCACGGGCTTTGGGGAATCATACGAGTCAAAGGCCTTCTGGAAATGGGAGTTGAGTGGGTACCTGAGTCTTAAATTCCAAGGTGCCTAAAGAGTTGTCCCCTTAAGCCACAGCCCTAAAGCTAAGGATGGAATCGCGGCTGCAGGAAGAGGCTAAGCTTGGCATGCCCCGCCGATACTTGAGGCTGGAGGCTTCCCCTCAGGCGTTGGCTTGGGAAGAGATCATCCTAGACAAAAGCACCGTGGTGCGCACCAGCTCCTTTCCAGCCTCGTGCAATGCAGGAAGGGAGAAACTGGAGGAAAAGCCCACCATCCACACTGCCCCTATGGCTTGGCCGCAACGCAGCACCGGGGCCGCAACAGCCCTGATACCCCTTAGATACTCCTCGTCGTCAATGGCGTACCCGAGGCTTCTGGCCAAATCCACTTCTTCCATGAATTGTTTTGGGTCAGAGATGGAACGCTCTGTGAATTTGGGCAGCCCATGGGACTCAAGAAGCTCCAAGGCCTTCTCGGGATCCATTGAGGCCAGGAGGGTCTTTCCTATGGCCGCGGCCAGAAGGGGCAGGCTGGTGCCCGGAGGGGACGTGACCCGCATCTGACCCCTTCCCTCCACGCAGGCCAAGATCACCACCTGCTCATCCTGCAGCACTCCCAAAAAAACACTTTCTCCCACTCTTTCGGCCAGTTGCTCCATAAGAGGCCTTGCCAAAACAGGCAAATCCCAATCTCCGAAGGCCTTCCTGGAGAGTTCTAGAAGGCCTCCCCCCAACCTGTACGCCCCCCCGGCAGCTTCCCGTTCCAGCCAACGGAGCTTTTCCAGGGCCGAGAGCACCCCCAAGAGGGAGCTCTTGCTAATGCCCAATGTTCTGGATATCTGCGACAGACGCATGGGTGTCTTCTGCGCTGCCAGGAGTTCCAAGACCCTGGCCGCTCTTAGTATGGATTCTGGAATATACTGTTCGGCCATTTCGTTCACTATCCTGAACATAAATATCTTAAAGGTATTTCGCAAAAAGATCAAATCTTTTCTATTGACAAATAAAAAACAGGCTGATAGGCTGAAGACAAATTAACAGCATTCTGAACAAATTCAAGAAAAGGAGAAGGCCCATGCTAAGGGATCGAAAAGCGGCTTTCGTGGATCTCTCGGCCGGGACTGTGGATGTCCTGCCCATACCCATGGAGTTGCGGCAGCGCTTCCTGGGGGGGAGGGGGATCGACATGTACCTTCTTTACAACCTGGTGGGGCCGGATGTGGACCCCCTAGGCCCTCAGAACGTGTTTCTGGTGAGTGCAGGGCTTCTAACCGGCACTCCGGCCCCTGCTGCGGCCAGGACACACGTGGCAGGCAAATCTCCCCTTACCGGGCTCATAGGCAGTGCCAACATGGGAGGGTTTTTCGGCCCAGAGCTCAGGTTTGCAGGCTTTGACCACCTGATAATCCGGGGAAAGGCTGACAAGCCCAGCTATCTGTGGGTGCACAACGGTGAGATAGAGATCCGGGAGGCGGGAAACATCTGGGGCACTGATTCTCTGGAAGCTCAGGAGCTGATCAGGCGGGAGCTTGGGGATCCTGACATAAAGGTCCTGACAATAGGTGCGGCAGGGGAGAGCCTTGTGCGCTTTGCCAATGTGCGCACAGGCCCCAAGAATGCAGCCGGGAGAACCGGTATGGGGGCACTTATGGGCTCCAAGAATCTGAAAGCCATTGCAGTAAGGGGGACTTTACCCATCCCCATTGCTGATCCGGAAGGTGCCCTAGAGTATCACAAAGAGCTTATAGACTTTATACAGTCTTCCAAGTACGCCGAGATCATGGGGAAATGGGGCACCATGTTCATATATGATGTAACGAATTCCACGGGTCTTGTGCGCACTCGCAACTTCCAATCCAACCAGCTGCCAGACTCCGAGGAGCTGGAATGCGAGGGGATAGAGCACTACTCCACTGGTGTGACTGCTTGTTTCGGCTGCACCATGCATTGCAGGCACAAATACCTGCTCAAAGAAGGGGCTTGGAAGGGCCGGTATTGCGAAGGTCCGGAATACACTACCTTGGGAGCCTTTGGCACCGAGGTGGGCAGCAATCGGCTGCACAAAGCCCTGGAGGGGAATTATCTGGTAAACAAGCACGGTCTCGACACTTTGGAGACCGGGAGCATGATAGCCTGGGCCATGGAGCTGAACGAAAAGGGGCTTCTTCCCAAAGAACTTCTAGGGGACCTGAACCTGGAGTGGGGAAATATGGAAGCAGTTTTGCGACTGGTGGAGGATATAGCTTACAGAAGGGGCCTGGGAGATGTTTTGGCAGACGGCCCCAGGTTGGCTATCCAGAGACTGGGTCCTGAGACTGCTTACTACAATATCCAGATCAAAGGCATGAGCAACCTGCACTCCGATGAGAGGCCCACACCGGCCTTGGCCCTGGGCATAGCAACCGCCACACGGGGAGCCGACCATCTGAGGAGCCGCCCTGCAGTGGACCTTTACCACTTGCCCGAGGCTGTTCTGGATGAAATATATGGGAAAAATGGTATGACCAGCGATTACAGGGAATACCGAGGTAAGCCCTGGATGGTTTTCTGGCAGGAGTGTCTTTACGCCCTGGTGGACGCCTTAGGGATTTGCAAGTTTCAAACCGTGTTTCTCTCCCCCAATATGCCCAAGTGGAAGGAGTATGCAAAGCTCCTGGAGAAAGTTGTGGGACTCAACTTCACAGAAGAGCAACTCATGGAGATAGGAGAGCGCATCTACAATCTGGAGAGGATGTTCCTCATAAGGGAGGGCATCAGGCGAAAAGACGACAACCTACCCGAGCGGTATTTCCAGGAACCCACGCCTGCAGGTCTTGAGGCCGTGAAGGGAAAGGTGATAGATCGCTCCAAGTTCGAGCATATGCTGGATGAGTACTATGAGCTTCACGGTTGGGACCAGGAGGGCAAGCCTCTGCCTGCTACCCTGGCCAGGCTGGGCCTGCAGGAAGAACCTTCTGGCATGTTTAAACCCCAGGGATGGGCAGGTTGAAAGAATTTGTCATCAGCCCAAGGCAGGTTTTTGATTGAACCAGCAGTCTTTGGGAGAACATTAATCTCAGGGTTGCCGAAACCAGTGGTATTGGGGGCTGGTGAACAGGAGGAAGGGAAATGGGAAAGATAATGGTGGTGGATCACGAGAAGTGCACGGGCTGCCGCCTTTGCGAGATGGTCTGTTCGGTGAAGAAGGAGGGGGCCAGCGATCCTTCCAAGGCCCGTACTCACGTGATCAAATGGGAGATGGAGGGCCTGTACGTGCCCATGTTCTGCCAGCACTGCGAGGAGCCTCTCTGCGCGGCTGTTTGCCCGGTCAGGGCCATACAAAGGGACGAGAGCGTGGGAAGAGTAAGGGTGGACAAGGAGCGTTGCGTGGGCTGCCGTTCCTGTCTTTCGGCATGCCCTTTTGGAGCCATTGGTTGGGACGAGAAAAAGAAAAAAGTCTTGAGGTGCGACCTGTGTCATGGGGATCCAACCTGTGTCAAATACTGCGAGACCAAGGCAATACAGTTTGTGGATGCAGACAAAGCAGCCATGCTCAAGAAAAGATCAGCTGCCGAGAGGCTTCATAAAGCCCTTCTCACCCTTGGGAAGGGGGCTTGAGCAATGCTGGTGAGGGTGGAGCTGGTGGGCCTGCCGGAACTAAGAAAGGCCGCCGGAGCCAGGGAAATATCCTTGGAGCTGAGGGATGGTACCCTAGGAGGCCTCCTGAGAGAACTGGAGGAGCGCCATGGGCTCATCGCAAGAGAGAGCCTTAGGAGTCCAGACGGCAGGCAGGTGGCACAGAGTATCCAGGTTCTAAGGAACGGGAATGAATGGCTCCCCAGGGAGGATTTGGGGACCCCTTTGAGAAGCGGGGACAGAATCACCTTCATGCTCATGGTGGCCGGGGGCTGAGATGCGCACCATAGCAGTGGTGGGAGGTGGGATAGCAGGCCACGAGGCAGCCTGGGCGGCCCGCAGACAGGATCCAGACTCTAGGGTCCTGCTTTTCCAAGAAGAGCCTCATCCTCTCTACAGCGCCTGCATCCTAGCGGATTACGTGTCAGGGGAGATTCCCAGGGAAAAGGTCTTCCTGGTGGAGCCAAATGAATACGCACGGGCGGGCATAGAATTTCACCCCCAAAGCCCTGCCTTGGGGATTGACTTGGGGAAAAGACTCCTTCTGTTAGAGAAACAAGAAGTCCACTACGACTCCCTTGTGATCGCCACAGGAAGCCGACCTATCCTGCCTCCCATCCCAGGGGCAAGCCTCAAGGGGGTTTGCACCCTGAAGAGTTTGGCAGATGCGGACAGGCTGGCCAGTGCTTTCCCCAGAAGAGCGGTGGTGGTGGGGGCCGGGCCTGTGGGTCTGGAATGTGCCTTGGCCTTGGCGGCCAGGGGCTCACAGGTGTGTTTGGTGGAGCTGCTCCCAAGGGTCCTCCCGCGGCTCTTGGATGAACCCCTGGCAGGCATGGCTAAGGGCTTGTTGGAAGAAAGGGGAATTGAGGTTCTCACAGGCGAGAGGGTCATAGAAGTCCAGGGAGATAGGGAGGTTGAGGGAGTCAAGACCTCATCCGGTTTTCTGGAGGCAGAGGGGGTCATCCTGGTGCTGGGTATGAAGCCGGAGGTGCAGATTGCGGTCCAAGCCTCTTTGGGGCTTGGAGCCTCAGGAGGAATCCTTGTGGACGATTCCATGGCCACAGATGGCCAAGAGGTTTGGGCCTGCGGGGACTGTGTTGAATCCAGGGACCTGGTAAACGGCCGCACAGGGCTTCATATGCTCTGGGGAAACGCCGTGCAACAGGGTAGGGCAGCGGGGAGAAATGCTGCAGGAGGGAAAAAGAAGTTTCCAGGCGCCCTTAATGTTACCACTGTGCGCATAGGTGAGAAGGCCGTGGCTTCCGTGGGATCAACCCAAGCCGAGCTGCAGGACCGGGAGGTTCAGTTTCTTTTCAGGAAGGACGCCTGGGGCAATGGTATGGGAGTATTGCTTCATGAAGGAAGACTCATCGGTGCCCAGGTGATGGGGCCTGTGGAGAGAATCGGGGGAATTCTTAGGATACTGCTGCAGGGAGGGAGCCTTGGGTGGATGCCTGGAGAGGGTGAGGAAGGGGCAAAAGCTCAAGCCAATGTGAGGCTTTGGCCCCTCAGAGGCTTGGAGCAGGAGCTGGCCCGACTGGGATTTGGTTCGGGCAGATGAAAGAAACATTTTCTTTCGGGACGGCTCTCCCCATAAGGGAGACATATCCTGGAGCGCGTTATTTACGGCCGTGGATAATGCTGGCCAAATTGGGGGATATGTTAGAATAGCTTGATCCATGCCCAAAAACATCCTGAGTTGGGGGTTCAGATCTGGGCCTGGGTTGAGTTAGGATATGCCAAGCAGTACATGGGGTTGGAGGTGTAGCTCCCCCAGGCTGAAAAGTAAGCGGTCACCCCTGTGACCAGCCAGGATGAAAGGCCTTGGGAAACAACCCAGGTTAGGGTTTTTCTCAGGGCCTGGGCTATCAAGTAATGCGCAAGATGAGGGAGGTGGTTTATGGCCGGCAAGGAAGAGCGCAAGAGGCAGGTAAGATGCCTCAATTGTTTTCAGAGGTTCGCTCCGGATCCAGGCACCGACGTGATGGCCTGCCCCCATTGCAATACAGAGTGGAGACTCACCTGGTCAGGGCCTGACTCTGTTAAGATCAGGGGACCCGTATGGTCCAAGCTGCAGGCGCGAAAGTAAAAAAGGACGGAGAATTTGCAAAGGGCTTCACAGGAGCCAGCCTCAGCTTTCAAGGTCTCGGCGGTTGGGGGAACAGAAGGGGACCGGAAATTTGCTCAAACAATTACAAGCGAGTGGTTTGAGGGGAACAGGAAAGAGGGGAGGGAAGTAAAGTGGGCATATCCGAGAAGGTGGCTTCTTACCTGGAGAAGGGTTCCTGGATCAGGAAGATGTTTGAAGAGGGGGCCAGGCTCAAAGCACAATTCGGGGAGGAAAACGTGTATGACTTTTCTTTGGGGAACCCTCCTGAAGAGCCTCCCAGGGAATTTCTGGAGCAGGTAAGATCCCTTCTGGAAAGACCAGGGGTTCACCGCTATATGCCCAATGCCGGCTTCCAGGAGGCCAGGGAAGCTGTGGCCAGAAGCGTTGCAGCTGAGTCGGGTCTGCCCGTGGAGGCCCAGCAGGTAATCATGACTGTTGGGGCAGGAGGTGCTCTCAACGTGGCCCTCAAAGCCCTCTTGGATCCAGGGGAACAGGTCATCATCATAGCACCTTTTTTTGTGGAGTACCGCTTTTATGTTGACAATCACAATGGGGAAAGCGTGGTGGTGAAAAGCTCTGAGGACTTTTCTTTGGACCTGGAGGCCATAGAAAAAGCCATCAACCACCGCACCAAGGCAATGCTATTGAATTCGCCCAACAACCCCACAGGAGTTGTTTACCCCGAGGAACAAATCCGGGGGCTCGGAGAGCTGCTGAGGGAAAAGGGCAGGGCTCTGGGAAGGGATATTTACCTCCTTTCGGACGAGCCGTACAGAAGGCTTCTTTACGATGGGGTGAGCTTTCCCCATGTGTTCAAGCACGTTGAGAACGCCATAATAGCCACCTCCCACTCCAAAGATCTGGCCTTGGCAGGAGAACGCATTGGTTACCTGGTGGCAAGCCCTCGCTGTGCGGATCTGGAGAGGCTCATGGCCGCCATGGTCTTTGCCAACAGAACCCTAGGCTTTGTGAACGCCCCTGCACTGATGCAGTTGGCCGTGGCCTCCCTTCAGGGTGTAACCATAGACGTCTCCTCGTACCAGCAGAGGCGGGACAGACTTTACAGCCTGCTTACAGGCCTGGGCTTCCAGATGGTGAAACCCCGAGGGGCTTTCTATCTTTTTCCCCGCTCACCCATAGCCAATGATGTCTCGTTCGTGCAGGAAGCCCAAAGAAGGCGCATTTTGGTTGCCCCCGGTACAGGCTTCGGCTGGCCGGGGCATTTCCGCATCGCCTATAGTGTGCCCATGGAGATGATTGAGCGCTCGGTGGGGGCATGGGAGGCTCTGGCCAAAGAGTTCGGTCTTAAGCCTTCTTGAAAGATTGGCTTGGTCAAGTCTTCTTGCTTTCCGCCTTGTGTCGGGCTTTGGGCGCCAAGGTTTGGCTGAATCGGCCTGATGGGTGGCCTGGGTCTCCCGTCTCAAGGGCCATGCGGGCCAGGCTGAGCCCCACGATGGTTTTGGCGTCCTGGATCTGTCCTGTTTGCACCATTTCCAAAGCTTGCGCAAAGGGCACTGAATGCACCTCCAGCACCTCATCCTGGTCCAGGCGCTGTCGGGAAGGGGTGAGCCCTTTGGCCAGAAATATGTGAATGCGCTCATCAGAGTAGCCCGGCACGGGAATGGTCTGACCCAAGAACTGGAATTCTGATGCCAGGTATCCTGTCTCCTCGGCCAGCTCCCTTCTTGCACACTCCACCGGCTCCTCCCCGGCAGAAAGAGTTCCTGCAGGGATTTCCCATATGTGAGCCTTCACGGCGTAACGGTATTGCTTGAGCAAAAGCACTTTGCCCTCCTCCCCAAGGGCCACCACGGCTGCGGCCCCTGGATGATGGATCACGTCCAGAGAAGTGGTAAATCCGTTGGGCAGTGTCAACTCCTCCTGTAGCAACTTGAACACCTTCCCGGCATGTATCTCACGGATCTTGTGGACACGAACCTTGTTCATGGTGCCTCCTGGGGGGAGTCATCCGGTCCTAATGGCAATTACCGGCCGGTGAGCTAAAGGATACCCCAGGCCTGCCGCGTTTCGTAGAGGAGAAACCTCTGATCGCCCGCAATGGTTTGCCCCCAGCATGCGAAGCCATCCCCTCAGGCACGCCTCAAGGGCCTCCCTCCCAACCCCGTAACGGCTCACCTGATGAACTGGTGGTTGAGTTCCCCAATGGGGGGCATTACAATAGCTTTTTCAAGCTGGTCCTGAAAACGCCGGGATCTTCTGCAGCATGCGGCAAAAAGGAGGCCCTTCTATGGAGAAGGTCAGAGTCCGCTTTCCTCCATCCCCCACCGGTTATCTCCACATAGGGGGAGCCAGGACAGCCCTTTTTAACTGGCTTTTTGCCAGAAAGCACAATGGGGCCCTGGTGCTTCGCATAGAGGACACGGACATGGAGCGCTCCACCCCTGAGGCTGTGGAGGAGATCCTGGAGGGCCTTAGGTGGATGGGCTTGGACTGGGATGAAGGCCCTTATTTCCAGACTCAATACGCTCAGGAGCACCGGGAGGCGGCCAGGCTGCTCTTGGAGTCAGGCTGGGCGTACAGATGCTTTTGCCCCAAAGAGAACTTGGAGGCAAAAAGGGCTGAGGCTATGCGCCTTCATCTTTCCTACCAGTATGACGGCACCTGCAGGGAGATCACCTCTGAGGAGGCACTAAAGAGGGAGCTTAGGGGGGAGCCCTTCGTCTTGAGGTTCAGGGTTCCCAGAGACCAGGGGAGCGTCGTCTGGCAGGATGCGGTCTTTGGTTTGGAGGAGAAGGCTTACAGGGACATAGAGGATTTTGTGATCCTGCGCTCCAACGGAACGCCCGTTTATCTTCTCTCCAACATGGTGGACGATCACAGAGACCGCATAACCCACGTTATAAGAGGCCAGGATCACAGGGCCAACACCCCCAAACAGGTACTTCTTTACAGGGCCCTGGGATGGGAGGTGCCGCTTTTCGCGCACATATCCCTTACTTTGGATCCCAAGAAAAGGAAGATCTCCAAGCGGGTGCATGGGGATGTTGTTACAGTGAGGTATTACAAAGAAAAAGGTTTTCTGCCTTGGGCCTTTTGCAATTTCATAGCCCTTTTGGGCTGGTCTCCCGGAGACGACAGGGAGATCCTCTCCCGCGAGGAGCTTTTGGAGGCCTTTTCCCTGGAGAGGCTTTCCCGCTCCAACTCGGTTTTCAACTACGATCCCGAAGATCCCAAGCTTATAGCCGACCCCAAGGCGCTCAATATAAACGCTCACTATATTCGCAGCATGCCGCTAAAGCAGCTGCTTCCATATGTGGAGGAAGAACTGAAGCTCAAAGGGCTTTGGGACCCATCTTATGCAGATGGACGCAGGGAGTGGTTCGAGAGCACCGTGGAACTCATAAGAGCCAGATACTTCACCTTGGAGGATTTTTCCAGGCAGGGAAGGGCCTATTTTTCAGATGATTACCCCATGGACGAGAGGGCCTGGGAGCGCAATCTAAAGGCTGACCCAAGGCTTTCCGGATGGTTGTGGGAGCTGGCCGGCCGGTTGGAATCCCTTGGCTCATTCACCTTGGAGAGCACCGAGAGAGTGATTCGTGAAGCTGCCGAGGAGTGGTTCGTGAAGCCGGGGTTAATAATCAATGCTGTCCGAGCGGCTGTGACAGGGCAGACCGTCGGGCCCGGTCTTTTCGAGGTGCTGTTGAGTGTCGGACAGGCCAGGGTGGTGGATCGGCTGAGAAAAGTGGCAGGAAAACTCAAGGAGGGGCAGGAAGGGAAAGGGGGGTTGAGGAGTCTTGATGACAAGAAATCAGATTGATCCGTGGGCCTCTATACAAAAAGACTTAAAGCGCCTCCAAATTGAAGAGCCTCTTGAGATGGAAGAATTTGGGGAGAGGATTCCCTGTCCCGACGAATCCTGTTTGGGTACGCTCGGGGAAAGCGGTTTGTGCAGACTTTGCGGGATGGGTCCAGGGGTGTCTCGGGAGCAAGAGCCTCCCTCGAGGGCTTCGCAGGATGAGCCTGAAAGCTCTGGAGAGGCGGAGCTGAAAGGAGATGAGGAGCCAAAGCAGGAAGAGGAGGAGCGGGTCTGCTGCTCGGATGAATCCTGTGTGGGAACCGTGGATGAGCAGGGCTATTGCCGCATTTGCGGGCTTAAGTGGAAAGAGGGTGGATATCCGGAGGGAGAAAGCTTCTTATACAAGGAGGACTCCCTGGAGTGAACCGGGGGGCAGTTAAGAAGGGTGCAAGGCAAAGAAAAGAGAAAGGGTGCCTCTGCCCTTACTGCGGCCGCAAGAGCGCTTTTTGTTGGAGGTGCCCTTGCGGTTTTGAGATGTGTCCCTCTTGCATGCAGGAGAACCTCTGGGGTATGACCTGCAACCAGGTGATTTGGACTTGCCCTGACTGCGGAAGAGAAAGACCTTTTGGGAACCAGTGAGCGGGAGGCCAAAAAAATTCAGGTCTTCTCCAGCATGACTGCAAACTCAAAGAAAGCCTGATTCTTGGTTTCAGAATTGGTCTGAGTCGGGATAAGGCAAAGCGTTCCGGGGGCGTGGCGGCTTGAGCCCCCAAAGTCACAGGCTTTGGAGGAGACTCAGGGTTAGGAGTTCTTGTTGAAAAGGAGAGGATAGCTGCCTATGGCTTTGAAACCTCTTTTTGATCCAGCTCAAGGCCCCATGCGGGTGGTGGGACTCATGTCCGGCTCAGGCTCCAATATGAGAAAGATCATAGAACACCAAGCCCGTCTGGAGTCAGAGCAGGGGCAAAGCCCCTTCCAGGTGGTGGCCCTTTTCAGCGACAGAGCCTCCAGCCAGGCTGTCTGGATAGGAAAGCAGCATGACCTTCCAGTGATAACAAGAGATCTGGAAGGTTTCTGCTCCAAAAGGGGTGTGTCCAGGAAGGACCTGGAGGCCAGGGAGGAATTCGATCAAGAGACAGTGCGGGCCCTTTCACCATTTGGGCCACATGTGGCGGCCTATGCAGGTTACATGAGCATAGCCACCCGTCCCCTGATAGAAAGTTTCCTGGGCATTAACGTGCATCCGGCCGACCTTTCCATAAAGGGATCCAACGGGGAGCGTCGCTACACCGGGGAGCACGCTGTGCGGGATGCCATTGCCTCAGGAGAGAGATGGCTTCGCTCCTCCACTCACATTGTGGAGCCGGTGGTGGACGGGGGCAGGCTTCTCATGATATCTCCACCTGTGGAGGTGATTCTCCAGAAGAAATGGGATCTGGGGCAAAAGGAAGATCTTTTTGCTGCCGAGAGTTTCAATCAGGAAAGGCTCAAGGAAAAAGGCGACTGGGTGGTCTTCCCCAAGACCTTGGAAGACTTGGCTTTGGGGAGGTTTGCGGTGGATGAAGAGGGGCTCTTGTATTACGATGGAGTCCCTATCCCTCAAGGTTACAGATTAGGGTAGTGGATTCCCGGGCCCTGAGCTTCTGGCTTCAGTGCCCGCTGTCTGAAGGGAGAAGGGAGAAATGGATGCTAGGCAGGAGGCCTTGGAGTTTTTCGGGAAGGGGTATGCTTGAACCCAGGCGATTCTGGCCAGTTTTGGCCGGAAGTTTGGGCTGGATCCGGAGATGGCCTTCAGGCTCAGCCGGGGCCTTTCAGCTGGTATGGGCTTTGGGGGGATCTGCGGGGCGGTCACGGGCTCTTTCCTGGTCCTGGGTCTTTGGGTTGGAGATGCCCAGGAAGAAAAAGCGGCCAGGTATCGCACCTATGATCTGGTGAGAGATTTTATCAGCAGATTCGAGCAGAAGAGGGGAACCGTCCAGTGCAGGGAGCTTCTGGGGGGTGTGAACCTAGGCACGCCTGAGGGACGCAAAGAGGCTGAAGAAAAAAAGCTCTTCACTCAAGTATGCCCAGGCTATGTGGAAGATGCAGCCCTGATCTTGGAGGAAATGATGTCGGGCCGGGGGCGGTGAACCCCCGGCCTTGTTTTTCAGCGCATGGGCCTGATGCGGACCTCTACCTCTGGTGTGTCCTTAAGGAGTTCAACCAGTTGCTGAGGGTCCGTCTCTCCGTAATGATATGGGTATAGGATTCGGGGTTTAAAGCTCCTTGCTGCATCAGCCACCATCTCCGGGGTCATTGTGTAGGGAAGGTTCATGGGTAGGAAGGCCATGTGAATCTCTTTTAGGGCCTTCATCTCAGGGGTGTTTTCAGTATCCCCTGCCACATAGACCCTTTTGTCTCCAAAAGTTATAACATAGCCATTTCCCTGTCCCTTTGGGTGAAAAGGCACTCCGGGGCTTCTCATGTGGAGGAGGTTGTATGCGGGCACCGCCTCGACTCGAATACCCAACACCTCTTTTGTCTCCCCGTTTTCCAGGCCAACTGCACCCAATATCTGTTGGGCCGAGGCCTTGTTGGCAAGGATTTGGGTTTGCTGTTTGCGAAGACTTTCTATGGTCTTGAGATCCAAGTGGTCCCTGTGCTCGTGAGTCACAAGCACCAGGTCCGCTTTGGGCATTTTTGTGTAATCCCCGTACTGACCCACCGGATCCACGTGAATGACCTTGTCCGCGAACCTGAAAAACAAAGAGCCGTGTCCTACAAACTCTACGACCAGTTCTCCATGGGACGTGGAGAAGACATCGGAAACACGTGAGTTTTGAGCTAAGCTCTGGGCTGTTCCCAGGAATAGGCACAGCACAGCCGCCAAAAACCGAACACACACACTGCACCTCCTTCTCATTCCCTTCAAAGGGAGCCGCCCTCCCACCCAAAGAGGTGTTCTCCCGAAAGGGTAAGGCAATCCCGGGCCATACAAAACCTTAGAGCCTCTTTTCCACGGCTTCCCACTTTATGTTTTGGAAAAAAGCCTGTATGTAGTCGGCCCTTTTTAGCCCGTAGTCTATCATGAAGGCGTGCTCAAACACGTCCATTATGAGAAGAGGGCGGCATCCGGCAAGGTGCCCTACGTCATGCTCGTTTATCCAAACATTGAAGAGTTTCCCTGAGAAATCGTCCTGGTAAAGCATTGCCCAGCCGATCCCTCTCATGGCGCCCACAGCTCTAAAGTCAGCCTCCCAGCTCTGTAGCGAGCCGAACTCCTTGGCCAACCTTTGCGCCAAGTTGGAAGAGGGGTTCAGTTGGCCGTTACCGCCCAGGTTTTCGAAGTAGTATTCGTGGAGCCTCATACCATTGAATTCCCAGCCGAATCGCCTCTTGAGCTCTGCAAATTCAGGGCTTGCGGCTTTCCCCGCCTTGCCCAGCTCTCCTAGTAGCTCCGAAAGCTTGTTGGTGTTGGTCACATAACCTTGATACAAGGTGAAGTGGTTTCTTAAAAGAGTTTCGCTGAAGCCCTGCATTCCAATGAGGTTGCTGTAGTCTTTGGCCTGGTACATGGTGCCTTCCTCCTTTCTCGAAGATCTGTTGGATGGCTGCTCTTGAAGGTTCCAGCCGGCCCCCTTGGATGCTCCGACTCCAATAATCCCAAGGCAGCAGGCCAACCCTAGAAATCCCCGTCTGTTGATGCGGTCCTTGATGGATTCCATAAGAAACACTCTTAACTCACTTCCGGCTCATGTCAAGAGAGGAGGTCTTATTTTTACCCACTGTTCTTCGCTCTTCCGCCTGTCAAATAGTTCTGGGCCAGCTCGCCTTCCACCAGGGGCCTTGACCCCATAGGGGGAGGCTGGAACTTCAAGCTTAGTCTCAAGAAAGACTCCACTATCCAGTACGTGGCCCCCCAAAGAATCTCCTTTTCGCTCCCTTCCTGGTGGAGGTAAGCTGGGAAAACATTTTCCCCTGTTCTGGGATGGTTATTGATTCTGTATGCCACGTAATTGGCAGGGTTCAAGAGATCTTTCAGGCTAACCGGAAGGATGCGCTCCACCTCCCAGTTGGGCTTGAATCTGGCTTGCCCGTGAATCCAGCCGACCATGGGCAAAATCTGCCTTTGGAAAAGGCGCAGCCTGTACAAGGGAAGAACCCCTAGAAATTCAACCTTCCATGGAACAAGCCCCATTTCCTCCCAGCTTTCCCTTAGACAAGCGGCCCAAAAAACACTCAAAACCCTCTTAGTCCTAGAGGACAGATTCGCAGCGCATCTGTGCCATGCTCGGCTTTTTGGAAAAGGCAATATTGGTATTCTTAGAAGGGCCCCAAGGATTTCGTCAATGAATCCGTCCACCCGCCCGCCCGGACAGCACAGATCCCCAGGCTGACGTACTGAGCTGGAACGCTTGTTTAGGAGTATTACAGGGTCAGAGCCCTTTTCCCACTGGATGGGCAGGAGCACCGAAGCGGTCTGGTCTCTGGAGACCTTGTTCAGCTCTTGGACAGCGCATCCAATGGAATCTGCGACTATTTCTTTGAACTGTGCCGGGGAACCTATTGGGCCCAGCGGTTCTTTTATCATCCCGAAACCGCCTAAGATCATCCGCGAGAGGGGCCTCTGGAGGATAAATTGGGGGGGGATAAAGATGGTGCTTGCTTTCCAGAGCCAACTGAGCCTGTGGAATCCTCCTCCAGAACCTGAAGTTCGTATACCGAGTTGCCTGTTCTGAAATGGCCCTGTCCCATTTCGGTTACTTCTCCTGTGCGGAACACTCTGCCGTCCTCCAGATAAAGACAGTAGCGTTGACCTAGCCTGGGCAGATCCATCTCCCACCCCACCCTTTCGGTCCCCACAGGAAAAGAAGAGCCGTCCCTCCCCAGTACTTTTATGACTTTTACTTTCCTGGGGAGTTGTTCAATGATCCCCAGCTCCAAGAGCCTCTTGGCAATGGCGTCCAGGCCTCCTTTGAGGGCTTCCCCCATCTTCTTGTCCTCTTCTCTCCTGCCTAAATCCAGACCCATTTGCTCCAAACGGCGCAGGGCTGCTGAGAGATTAGCGCTTTTTCCGTGGAGCAATTCCAAAAGAGTGCGGTGAACCTTTATGGTTTCCATCAGAAGATGGTCTGAGCTTCGCCGCATGGCTGCTCTGCGATCCACAGACTTAGGCCGCCCGGCTTGTCTGCCCTGCCTCATGCCTCTGGCTCTGAGACTATAGTCTTTAATCCCTGATCTTCGAGTGACTTTAAAAGCCCTTGCAGACGGCAGCGTGTCTCCTCGTCCAACTCTATGAACTTGAGACCTGAACGTATCCCTTTTTCGGTCACCTCGCACCTTATCACCCTGGCCTTGGCACGGATATTCTCACCGGTCCAGGGGACCCGGAAGCTCAAGAGCACATCTCGGTCCACAAGATGCACAAAATCCCCCCACATTAGACAGCCCGAATCACTTATGTCCAGGATGTAACCTTCCCAGGACCTGTCAGGCTTCCTATCCCTCAGATCCAGAAAAGTACCTTTAAGAAAAACCTTTTTCCGGTCACTCTCCCTTAAGTTTATCTCCTCCACGGTCCTTGGATACTCTAGGAAGAGCAAGGGGAGGGGGGTCTTCAGAATATAAAGAACCTTAACCTTGAAACGAATCACCTTGTTTCGAAAACAGCGTATCCACAAAAGGTCATTGATGCGGATCTGGTACGCACCAGAGTCTGTGAAGGGGTGCTCCAGAATCAGACAGTGCGAGACTTTGAATCCTACCACATGGCTGTGAAAGCCCGGGGATCCGGCTGTGGGCTCCACGTAAACTTCCTCTTCAACCTGGAAACAAGGCCCTTGCTGGGGGGTCATCTGCTTCTCCCTTGCTGGGGTAAGGTTTCTCCAGGAAATCCTCTTTCCTGGGGAATCCAACCCGGCTAATCCAAGTTTAACCCTGTATACTCTGAAGCCCCCATTGCGTCAAGACATTTCGAGAATAGGAGAGTCTTGGCTTGGTCCAGGTTGTGGATTAGTTTGGAGTTTATCCACTTTGGTTTTCTTATAGGCATTGGAAATTCTGGATACGGAAATTAATTAGCGTGCAACATAGAGGTATCCAAGGAACTAGAGACAAACAAACCAATAAAATCAAAATTTTGGATTAATACAAAAAGTTCTTGACAGTTTCCGATAGTAGGTATATATTTCCGTTCCGGTGCTAGAAAGTGGTATGGGGGTCCAAAATGGCTTACACCGCCATCCGGCTTGAGGATGTGGAGGGGGTTCGGGTAATCCGGCTGGCCCGTCCTGAACGAAAGAACGCCTTGGACCTTATTATGCGGGAGGAGCTCCGGGAGGCCCTGGAGGTCAGCTCTTCCCACCAGGAAGTGCGAGCCTTGGTCCTCACTGGAGAGGGTTCGGATTTCTCCGTGGGAGGGGACCTAAGCACCATGGAGAATCTCACGGCCGCAGGCGGAAGAAAGCGCGTGCAGAGGGTAGGGGGGCTTGTGGGCCTGATGAGGCAGATGGCCCAACCCATTTTGGCCTCTGTGGACGGGGTGGCTACAGGGGCCGGACTGGGGTTGGCTTTGGCCTGTGACCTGATAGTGGCCTCGGACAGGGCTCGATTCGGTGTGGGGCAGGTCCGGGTAGGCCTGGTCCCTGACCTTGGTTTGACACGTCATCTTCCCTTAAGAGTAGGGTGGACCAAGGCCATGGAAATGATGCTTCAGGGGCATTTGATCGAGGCTTCCAAGGCCCTGGAGTGGGGACTTATCAACAGGGTGGTTCCCCATTCTAAGTTGTTGGAGGAGACCTTGTCTTGGGCCTCGCAGCTGGCTCGAGGCCCTTCGGTGGCCATTTCCATGGTGAAGGAGTGCATGGATAGGTTCCCCATGAGCCTGGAGCAAACCCTTAGGTGGGAGGCCAACCTTCAGGCCATAGCATTTCTGACAGAAGATTTCGCCGAGGCGAGAGAGGCTTTTTTTCAGAAACGCAAACCCAGGTTTAGGGGCAGGTAGCAAGCAGTGCTGCCCTGATCATTGGCCAAGAGGGGCGATTTTGGGGGCTAGGGGCCAAACCGCAGGTACATTAAGGGGCCTTCAGCTTTAAGCCAGCTGTGGGGACCAAGCCACAAAGAAGCTGGTGTTTTTGATGCTGAATCGGTCAATCGTGAAATAGCTTGAAGTTGATCCGCACTTTTGAGCGGTTCTGCAGGTTAGTTTCCCGGAGGTGGATTCAGATGGAAGTGGCGGTCATAGGAGTTGGCCAGACTCCCTTTGGTCTTTTCCCCAAGCGCAGCCTCAAGTCCCTCTTCTGGGAGGCTTTTGAGGAGGCGCTTCGGGATGTGGAAAAAGGGCTGGATCCCAAGGATGTACAAGAGGCTTGGATAGGCACCCTTTCCACCGGAGGGGGGCAATTGGGCAACCAAGCTGCACTTTTGTGTGAGAGCGTGGGGCTTGTGGGGGTGAGTGCCCACCATGTGGAGAATGCCTGTGCTTCCGGTGGATTTGCCTTCCGCAACGCGGTTCTGGCCATACGCTCGGGGGCTTGCAGAGTGGCACTGGCAGGCGGAATCGAAAAGATGAGCGACCTGCCGAGGGAAAGAAACCGTCTGTGGCTGGGGGTCTCAGGGGATGTGGAATGGGAAAGACTGGCAGGCACAAACTTCCCCGGGATTTATGCCATGCTGGCCAGACGCCACATGCATGAACATGGCACCCTTAAAGAGTGGATCACGGGTGTGGCCGTAAAAAACCACGCCAATGCCCTTCATAACCCCAAGGCTCAATTCCGCTTCCCATTGGAGTTGGGGAAAGCTCTACAAGCTCCTATGCTGGCCGACCCCTTAACAGTGTTTGATGCTTGCGGTATCACAGACGGGGCTGCTGTGGCCATCTTGTGCCGCAAACAGGACGCAGCCTCTTACACGGATCGTCCTGTCTGGGTGCTGGGTTCAGGGGCAGGAACCGATTACCTGGCCATTCATGACCGGAAAGACCTAACAGGACTTGCCGCTGCACGCAAGGCCGCCTTTGAGGCCTACAAGGAGGCTGGGGTGGGCCCAGAGGGGATTCACGTGGCAGAAGTTCATGACTGCTTCACCATAGCCGAAATCATGGCTTATGAGGATCTGGGCTTCTGCGGGGATGGGGAAGGAGGCTTTCTCATTAGAGACAAGATAACCGAAATCCAAGGGCCCAGGCCTGTGAATCCCTCAGGAGGCCTCAAAGCCAAAGGGCATCCCATAGGAGCCACGGGGATCGGCCAGATCTGTGAAATGGTGCACCAGTTAAGAGGTGATGTGTTGGAGCCTTCGAGACAGGTGCGTGGGGCCAAGGTGGGTCTTACCCACAATGTTGGAGGCTCGGGAGGAACGGCTGTGGTGCATATTTTCAGGGGGCCCGAGTGAAATGGGCCCTAATCAATGGGAGAGGAGACTGATGCGCATCGGCATAATAGCTCACGGCGCCTATGTGCCTTCTCAGAGAATCGGGCTTGAGGAATTGAGGAAATTCTGGGGGGCCCTGAGCACGCCGGCCATAAGACAAAAGTCCTTTCCGGGCTATGACGAGGACGTGATAACCATGGGCGTGGAAGCCGCGCGTCAGGCCTTGCACCGATGTGGCATGCCCGGAGAGAGGATAGGGGCCGTATTCTTGGCAACAACATCTGGGCCCTATGAGGAAAAGCCCAATGTTTCAACCCTTGTCTCGGCCATAAGCGGATCCTCCAGGCTGAGGGCGGTGGAGCTGGGGGGATCCCCCAGGGCTGGGGCTCTGGCCTTGCTAGCAGGCCTGGAGTTTTCAAGCCTTTGGGGCAGACCGGCTCTTGTGGTGGCTTCGGATGCCCCTTTTGCACATCCTTCCTGCGGCGTGGAGCATGGGCTGGGGGCTGGGGCTGTGGCTTTCATAATAGCCCCTAATGAGAAAGCCACCAGCCTTGAGGCGGTGGAAAGTATTTCCCTGGAGACTTTTGGGGAGAGATTCCGAAGGAGAGGGGAGAGATTTCTTCAGGACTTGGAATTGCGCCAGGATGAAATCTCAGGATGCGTGTTGGAAGGGGTGAGGGGACTCTTGAATAGGCTTGGCTGTTCCCTTCAGGACTTTGGTTCAATAGTGCTTCCTGACCCGGACGGGGTCACTGCCGTTAGGTTGGCAGGGAAGCTGGGTGTGGAGAAAGAAAAGATAGTCTCGCTCACCTCGCGCATGGGGGATGCTGGGGCTGCAGCCGCACTTTTGTGTATGGCGCAGGCCATGGAGCACCTGGATGTGGGCCAAAGGCTGCTTGTGGTCTCTTATGGCTCAGGTGTGGAGGTCATGAGCTGGATTCTGGGTGAGGCCGCCTTGGACTCCAGATCCATTGGCAAAAGTCTGGAAGAAATTCTCAGCAAGGGCCGGGAGAGAAGCTACGGAGAATATCTTAAAATCCGTGGTTTTTTGAGCTTGAGATCCCAAGGATGAGATCTCCCGGCCTGGATCATTCACCAATAAAAAGGGTTTTGGGGGCTTGGCCCCCAAATGGGAGCTATCCTGGGCACCTGTTGCCGAGTAGTTAGGCCTGATGGAGGTTTGGATGAGCTCATATGTTTCCCTTCCCATATTTGCGGCCAGTCTCAGAGAACGTTACAGATTGGAGGAGCCGCGTTGCTTGAGCTGTGGAAGTATCAATGCTCCGGCCAGAGTGGTCTGCCTGGAGTGCGGGCGGGGGGAGTTCCAGTGGGAACAATTGAGCGGTCGCGGGCATGTGTTCACCTACACTGTGATCGCCAGGGGGGGAGCCCCCACTGAATTCGATGAGCAGCAGACCATGACCGGGGCCATAACAGTGGCCATCATCCAACTTGAGGAGGGGGCCAAGGTGGTGGCCCAGCTCACCGACTGTGAGCCCGGCCAGGTAAAGGTAGGTGCTGCGGTGAAGGCTGTGTTCAGACGACTTTACGATCAGGAGGGCATAGTTCGCTACGGCTACAAGTTCGTGTTGGATGAGGAGGTTGGAAAATCAGATGGATCTTGAGCTGACAGAGGAGCAGAGGATCTTCAGGGAAGCGATCCGCGGCTTTGTGGAAAAGGAGGTGGCTCCCCTGGTGGAAGAGGCCGAGGAGAGGGAGGTCTTTCCGGTTTCGCTTTTCAAGAGGATGGGGGAGCTGGGTTATTTGTGTGTGCGATACCCGGTGGAGATGGGAGGGGGAGGGGCTGACAAACTGACAGAGTGCATTCTGGTGGAGGAGTTGTGCCGGGTCTGTGCAGGAATTGCAGGAGGTGTGCTTGTGCAGTCAGGTCTGGCCACGGAACCCATCTACAGGTTTGGATCAGAGGAGCTCAAGGGGAAGTTCCTCTATCCTGCCGTCAGGGGTGAGAAGATAGGAGCTTTTGCCTTGACGGAACCGGATGCGGGCTCTGATGCCGCCTCTATTCGCACAAGGGCGTTTAGAAAAGGAGATCACTATCTAATCAGCGGCACAAAGATGTTCATAACCAACGGGCCCATATGCGATTTTGCGGTAGTGGCAGCTTCGGTGGATCCCTCACGCAAAGCTGAGGGGATAAACCTCTTTGTTGTGGAGAGGGGAACCCCTGGCTTCACTGTGGCCCGCAAGCTCAAGAAAGTGGGCAATCGCTCAGCAGAGACAGGAGAGCTGGTCTTTGAGGATTGTAAGGTGTCTCTTTCCCACCGTATAGGTCCCCGGGAAGGAGGAGGCTTTGCTCAAATCAGGGAAACCCTTATGTCTGGGAGGATAACCTACGGTGCCCGCTGCACAGGGGTGGCCCAGGCAGCCTACGAAGCCTCCATGAGATATGCCAGGGAGAGGATTCAGTTCGGCAAACCCCTGGCGAAATTCCAGGTGAACCGTTTCAAGCTGGCGCAGATGGCCATGAAGATAGACATAATGCGCTCTTATACCTACCGGGTGGCCAGGCTGAGCGACATGGGCGCTAAGGTCATGAAGGAGGCCTCCATGGTCAAGCTCTTCTGTTCCGAGACCCTTCAGGAGGTGCTTTCCCAGGCCATGCAGATCCACGGGGGATACGGGTACATGATGGAGTACCCTGTGCAGCGCTTTTGGAGAGACGGCAGGCTCTTCACTGTGACAGAAGGCACAAGCGAGATTCACCACATGATCATAGCCCAGGAGCTAGGGATTTGATGCGAGTCTTCTGTGCTTATTTAGCCGAAACTGTTCACAAAGAGCCCACAGTGGGGTCTGACTTTAACATGTCCTCCAATGTCATGCGTTCTGCTCATACACATCCCAATTTTCAGTTTCCAGTCAAACCGAAGTTTGGAGCTGAATATGGCAAACAATACCGGGGACTTGGGGGGGGGCAGCTCTCAATATAAGGGCTTTGGGCCAATAATCCGGGTTGTGGGGAGAACCTAGATGTCCAAAGAGAGACCCGAAAAAATCATGGAGAGACTCGGGGAGAAGATCAAGAAGGTGAGACAGGAATCAGGTCTCTCCCTGAAAGAGTTCGGGCAGCTGGCTGGGGTGGCTCCAAGCACGGTCCAAAAGATAGAAAACGGCAAGATGGTGCCTTCCATCCTGGTGCTAATGAAGATCGCCCGTGGCCTGAACAGATCCCTCCATTACTTCCTCGAGGACACAGAGGATCCCCCTGAGGTGCGCCTAGTCAGGTGGCAGCAGAGGAAGAGATCGGCCAACCCGGAAATAGGGGCCCTCATAGAAAGCATTGCAAGGCCTCTTAAAGATCCTCTAATGGACGCGTACGTGCTGCGCATTGAGCCTGGTGGAAAAGTAAGGGGCGGGCCCTTGTCCCACTCAGGGGAGGAATTGGTCTACTGCTACAAAGGCAGGGTGGAGTTTGTAATAGGGGGCAGCATCTATGTTCTTAACCGACGGGACACGATCCACTTCAAAGCCAGCCTGCCCCACCAGTGGAGAAACTTGAGTCCCAGAGAATCTGTACTGATCATGGTGAATTCCCCCCCGTGGTTCTCCTAAAGGGGGCCATATTGAGATGCTCGGGCTCAGGATCCTATAAGTGCCCGGGGAAAAGGGCAAAGAAAGGAGGCAGCCATGGAAAAGAAAAAAGCTTTGGTGGGATTGGGGGCAATGCTCGGGGTCCTGATGCTAGTGTGGCCTGTGTGGGCTGTGACAGTGATCAGGGTTCAATCGGTCTACCCCGAGAAGACCTATGGGCCTGAGCTTCTCAAAGTCTTGGCCGAGAAAGTCAAGGAGTACAGCGCAGGGGAGGTTGAGTTCAAGCTCTTCTGGCCGGGCCAGCTGGTCAGTGCAGAGGAGGGCTTGGATGCGCTTGGCAAGGGCATGATAGAAGGGCTTTATGCAGCGGCCATATACTATGGAGGCACAATCCCAGAATCCAAAGTGGAGTGGCTCCCCCTCAATTGGCGGACCCCCCAGGACGTGGTGGAGATCTTCACCAAGCACGGTTATCTCAAGAAGATGAGGGAGTTCTCAGCCAAACACCAGGCCTATTACCTCTACCCAATAATGACAGGCTCTATGGGGGCCATGACCAAATTCCCAGTCTCCAAGGTGGAGGATTTCAAGGGGAAGAAACTTAGGGCCACAGGGGTTGACGGGCAGCTGGCCCAGGCCATAGGCGCGGCCGCAGTGGCACTGGTGGGGCCAGAGGCTTACACCGCCCTCAAGATGGGCACAGTGGAGGGCACAATCTACCCCTATTACACCATCAAGACCTACAAATACGACGAGGTGGTGGACCATATCATATTGCCGGGCTTCCACACCCCTTCATTGACCGTAGTGTGGCTGAATCTCAAGGTTTGGGAAAAACTCTCCCCAAAAGCCAAGGAGGCGGTTGAGAGGGCCGGCCTGGAGGTTTTTCAACTTAGCGCCCAAAAGAGTCAGCTCTGGGATCAGGAGGCCCTGGATTACTCCAAGGAGCGAAACGTGAAAGTGATGAGCCTTCCTGAGGAGGAGGTAAAGAAAATCAAGGAGCTCTGCAAGCCCATCTATGAAAAGGTGGCGGAGGCTTCCCCGGGAGCCAAGGAGCTCATCCAGATCTTGGAGGAGTATTACAAGGGCAAGTGATGAGGATACCTGGAGCTGGGGCTCATGCAAAAGCTGGCAAGGGGCATATCCCGGCTTAACCGAGAGCTGGGCTATTGGGTGAGTTTCTTGAACCTGCTCATCATGGGGGTTGTGGTCTGGGAGGTTTTTTGCCGTTACCTGCTGAGATCCCCCACCTCATGGGCCATGGAGATCAACCAGTACTTGCTGGCCGCCTTGGCTTTGCTGGCAGGTGGGTATGCGCTTTTGGATGAGCGACACGTCCGGGTGGACATGCTCTACAGGAGGCTTCATCCCAAGGCCAAAGCCGCTGTGGATGTCTTCTCGGGTATGCTGATCTTGCTTCTTTGTGCAGTGCTTTTGTATCACGGCTCTGAGTTCGCACTGGACGCCTTGAGAAAGGGGAAGCGCTCCATGAGTCTTTTGGAACTTCCCCTTTTCCCCTCCATGGCCTTGGTGCCCTTGGGAGGCTTTTTTCTTGGTCTGCAGGCTGCTGCCAAATCTTTTTTGGGGGTCTTGGTGATAATGGGCCGCAGGACTGAACTGGAGGAAAACATTCCGGTTCATTGAAGTATTTCAAAGGAGGGATATGGACGCCTGGCTCTTGAGTCTCATGGCTTTTGCTGCCATGGGGTTAATGCTTTGCTTGGGGGTTCCCATAGCCTTTGCCTTGGCCGGTGTGGCCATAGGCGGGACCCTTCTGACATGGGGCCCTCAAGGGCTTTACATGATCCCCAAGACGGCTTACGCCGAGGTGACCAATTACCTAATCATAGCTGTTCCCCTCTTTGTGCTCATGTCCAATCTGCTTCAGCACTCGGGCCTGGCCGAGCAGCTCTACGAGGCGGTTTACAGGTGGATGGGCAGACTGCGCGGGGGACTGGCCATCGGGACGGTCCTGATCTGCGCTGTTTTCGCAGCCATGGCAGGCATTAGTTCGGTTGCCACAGTTAGCATGGGGCTCATAGCTCTCCCCTCCATGCTCAAGCGCGGTTATCAAAAGGAAATAGCAATAGGAACCATCTCCGCCGGGGGGGCCCTGGGAATCCTGATTCCCCCCAGCGTGATAATGATCATTTACGGGGCCATGGCAGAGGTTTCCATAGGTCAACTCTTCATGGGAGGGATTCTTCCCGGAGTCGTTCTGTCCGGTTTTTTTTGTTTGTATGTGGGTGTCCGCTGTTGGCTTAATCCCAGCCTGGGTCCCCCTGTGCAAGAGCATTACAGCCTAATGCAGAAGCTGGTTGTGCTCAAGTCCATTTTGCTGCCCTTTTTGTTGATACTGAGTGTCTTGGGGGTCATCTACACAGGAATTGCCACCCCGACCGAGGCTGCGGGCATAGGGGCTTTTGGAGCCTTTATTTGCGCCCTTGTCCACCGAAAGCTTACCTGGAAAGGTCTCAAACAGGCCCTTGCCTCCACCACCAGCCTCACGGCCATGGTGCTTTGGATCATGATCGGGGCGGTTTGTTTCACCCGTCTTTTGGCCTATATGGGATTCTCGGACCTCATAAAGGAGGCCATAGCTGCCCTTCCGGTGTCCAGATGGGTGGTGCTGGCCGGGATGCAGTTAACCTTTTTTATCTTGGGCATGTTCTTGGATCCGGCTGGCATCATCATGCTCACCACCCCCATATTCGTACCCATAGTGGGGGCTTTGGGATTCGATCCTGTCTGGTTCGGAGTGCTTTTCACCGTAAACATGGAGATGGCGTATCTTACCCCGCCTTTTGGCTTCAACCTATTCATAATGAAGGGGGTGGTGCCCAGGGGTATCACCATGGAGGACATATACCGTTCCATCTGGCCTTTTGTGATCTTGCAGGCTTTGGGGCTTTTGCTTTGCATGCTTTTCCCGGAACTGGTTCTTTGGATCCCGGCGAGCATGCTTAAGGGATAAAAGGGAACTTCTGTTAGAAAGGCTTGGCCTAGATTGCTCGGGGAACTTGGATAATGCTGCCAAGTCAACGAGACAGCAAAACCAATTAGTTCATGCTCGGGGATATCATGATTCCCGGTTCTGGGCATGGATTTGTGGTGTGGATATAACCCGAATTATTCGGGGCCAGTAAATCATGCCGGGTATGTTCATGATGTGTTGGGACAGACAGTCCGTGCTCAAAAATAGCAGGATTCTAGGCCGCATTATTCACGATCAGTGGATAATGCGGGCTATCTTTATGATATATTTGGACAAACTGGTCTATACTCAAAAGCACCCTGCCTTTCGGTTTCAGCTTTGGTCGTGCTTTGAGTCAGAACATCTCGAAGTGTACCGTGGGTTTGGGGGCGTAGCCCCCCAAAGTTGCGGGCTTTGGAGAATGATCCGGGCTAGGTTTCAAGTTTTGCCCGGAGTTGAGTTGGAATATGCCAAGGCTTACAGGGGGTTTGGGGGCCTACCCCCCCAAGTTTCGGGCTTTAAAGAATAATTGAGGCCAACAGTGGCCAAACAAAGTGTGGGCTTGCGGGCGCAGGCCCCAACCTCACCAGTCCTGGAGAATGGTCGGTTAGGGAGGCTCAGGTCATGAAAGTAGGCATAGTGGCTGTTTCACAGACCCCATTCGGAGAGCAGACCCCATGGAGACCTCAGGAGTTGACCTTCCTTGCGGTAAAACAGGCCCTTGAGAAAGTGGGTCTGGGTTTCAGGGAGGATTACGAATTCATAGTAACCTGCAGCTCAGACCACTGGGATGGAAAGACTCTCTCGGATGTAGAACATGGGGAGGTGGCAGGTGCGCATCTTGGTCCTGGGGAAGTCAAGGTGGCAATGGACGGGGCCAATGCAGTTCTCTTGGGGGCTATCAAAATCCTTTCGGGTCGTGCACGAAAAGTGGTAGTGACCGCTTGCTGCAAGGAGACCCAAGTACTTGACCCATGCGTAATAGAGAATTTTGGATTCAGTGTCCCTTACCAGCAGCTCCTGGGCTTGGATTTCATTCAAGCAGGAGCCCTTCAGGCCTCGGCATACATGCACAGGTACGGGCTGCAAAGAGAAGATTTGGCCCGGGTGGTAGTAGCCGAAAGAAATTTGGGTCTGGCCAACCCCCGGATGCTCAAGAAGGAAAAACTAACCCTTGGGGAGGTCATGGCAGCCAAAATGCTGGCATTCCCCATCACCGAGCAGGAGCTCAGGCCTGCCTGCGACGGAGCTTGCGCCATGATTCTGGCGGATGAGGAGGCTGCCAAGGAGTTGACCGATCGGCCAGTTTGGATAACCGGGTTTGGTTCCTGTTATGAGAACCACAATCTGGGAGACAGGGATCTTGCCGAAGCCTTTGCTCTAACTAAAGCGGCCCAGCAGGCCATCGACATGGCAGGAATAGGTAATCCAGTCCAGGACATTGATTTACTGGAGATCTCAGAGCACTACTCCTACCAATTGCCTTTGTGGCTTGAGGCCCTGGGCTTTTGCGAAAAAGGAAACGGCCCCGGCGCTTTTTCTAGCTCAAAGCCTCAAAGCCCGTTTCTCAAGCCTGTGAACCCCTCGGGAGGACTGCTTTGCGGAGTCCCAAGATACGTTGCCGGGGCCAATCGGGTTTTGGAGGCGTTTCTTCAGCTAAGGGGCGAGGCCGCGGGGGTGCAAGTGGAAGGGGAGCCCATGGTGGCGCTAGCCCACGGCACATACGGTCCGGCCGCGCAGCACCACTGCGTAATCATCTTGGAGAGGGGGTTTTAGCATGCCCAGAAGCACGGCCATAGTGGGTGTTGGTCAAACGTTCCACCGGGCCAGGCGGCCGGACGTGAACATAGGGGAGTTGTGCACCGAAAGTGTGAAGGCAGCTCTAGAGGATGCCCGAATCTCCATAAAGGATGTTCAGGCCTTCATAGTAGGAAACATGGAGCTCTTTGAAGGAAGATACGTGCAGGACATGTGGCAGGCGGATTTTATCGGGGCTGCAGGAAAACCAGGGATCCGAGTCACCACCGGAGGCACCACCGGAGGCACCTTGGCCTGCGTTGCATTTGAATTCGTGGCCTCGGGTGTGTTTGACACGGTCATGGCAGTGGGCTTTGAAAAACAATCAGAGGGAGACACCAGGGCGGGCCTCAAGACAGTCTCCGATCCCCTTTGGATCAGGTGGCTTACAACAGGAGCCATAGGCTATTTCTCACGCCAGGCCAGGTACTATATGAGGGAGACCGGAGCCCCGGAGGCAATGGGCTCTGTGGTAAGAGTCAGGCTGGCCCAACATGCAAGAAGGAATCCCCACGCTCATCTGAGGATGGATCTCAAAGGAGTTGAGGAAGCCATGGAGGCCCCATACCTGATTCCCCCATTGAGGCAGACCGACATGTGCCCTGCTTCGGAGGGGGCTTGCGCCATCGTTGTGACATCTGAAGAGGTGGCCAAAAGAATGCCCCGAAAACCTGTGTGGGTAAAGGATTGGATAACTGTCCACAAGGAGGCGATGTACATAAGAGGCGGCAGGCACAGCGTGGCGGATCTGGAAATGGCAGCATCCAAGATTTTCAAAAGAAACGGGATTTCCAAGCCAATGGAGCAGATTTCGGTGGCGGAAATATACGCCCCTTCCACTTGGGCAGAGCTGGAGTGGCTGGAGGCATACGGCTTTTGTCAGAAGGGTCAGGCATGGCGTTTGGAAGAAAAGGGGTTCTTTTATCTGGACAGAGAGTTTCCTGTGAATCCTTCAGGAGGAGTAGTTTGCACCAATCCTATAGGTGCCACTGGGCTTATAAGAGTGGCCGAATGCGCTTTGCAATTGAGGGGAGATGCTGGAGAACACCAGATAAACAGGAGGCCGACCCTTGGTTTTGCTACGGCTTGGGGAGGAAGCGGCTGGACTGTGGCGGTGCTGCTTTCTGCCACAAAGCAATAAGGCGGCTATTGGAGCGGATTTTCCAACCTGAAAAGGTCTATTAACACTCCTTTTCTAAGGAGGAGGTATGAAAGGGCAAGAGGAATTGCTGGGTCAGGAGAGGGTCTTGGAAGTTAGGTTCCGATGGGCTGCCGGACCTTATCTGGGAAGGTTTCTAGGACAGCTCAAGGAGGAGGGAGTCCTTTGGGCTGTGAGGTGCTCCGGATGCGGAAGGATCCTGATGCCCCCAAGAATAGTTTGTGCGGTCTGCTATACAGAAACTCCAATGTTTCCAAATGGATGGTTCCCCCTTTCCGGGAGGGGGACTCTGGTAGATTGGGAAAGGATCATATACCCCCAGATGGATCCTGAGACAGGGCAACTCAGACCTGAGCCGTACATCCACGGTACTTTCATGCTGGATGAGGGAGTGCTCTTCACCCATTATCTGGGGCCCGAGGATTTGGAGGAGTCGAGGCTGAGGGAAGGTCTTAAGGTGGAAGCCGTGATCAAAGACCCTCGTGAAAGGGTTGGGAAACTAACGGACATCAAATATTTCCGGATCCTGGAGGGCTAGCATGGTTGACCCGACGATACAAATAGTAAACGGGCGGCTTTACGGACCTTACCACAACTGGTATGGAGCCGTGGCAAGCCGCTTTTTTAGGGAACTGAGAGACAATGGTTTGATTCTGGGGAACAGATGTGGGTCTTGTGGGAAGGTATTCCTTCCCCCAAGGTCTGTTTGCCCGGGTTGTCTAAGCGACATAGACGAATGGGTTGAACTCCCGAGCATCGGAACTCTGACGGCCTACACGGTTGTTTACTATTCCTACAGTGATCATTGCCAGCCCAAGCAGCCTCCGTATGCCTTGGGCATAATCCGGCTTGACGGGGCGGACACTGGCCTGTGTCACCTCTTGGAAGAGGTGAAATTCGAGGAGATCCGAATAGGTATGAAAGTAGAGGCGGTGTTTAGCAGGAATAGGAAAGGTAACATCTTGGATATAGCCTATTTCAAACCAAGTTTTTGACCCTGTTTGGAGCGCGGAACATCCTGTTGGAACGGGGCCCACTGAGCAGGCCCCAGCCCTGGATCCCAGGGCTGGAGAACCCCTGGGCATATTAGAGGAGTCTATGACTTAGGCTGGATTAGAGGATATGGATGGAGAAATTGCTTGAGGCTCGAGCAGAAAGAGATTTTGCTGTTTCGGTTAAACTCGAGCTTGAGTCGGAATATCTGGAATTTTGACACCGGCTTTTTGGTCTAATGCGGGAAGCCACTGGTCTTTCTGAATAGCCTGAGCCAGGGAAAGAGAGGAGTTGGTACCATGAGCAGAAAGGTAATTATCACCGTAGCTCCCACAGGTTCTGTAACCACCAGGCAAGAGACCCCCTACCTTCCCATTACCGCCCAGGAGGTGGTGGAGGAAACGGTCCGTTCTTACAACGCGGGGGCCGCTGTTGTGCATCTTCATGCCAGAGATCCCGAGACAGGGCAGCCCACCCCTAGCGTGGAGGTCTTTAGGGCCTATCTGGAGGGCATAAGGGCTTGCTGTCCCATAATCACTCAGATCACCACCGGCGGGGGGGCCTCCACACTGGGATTGGGCTACGATGAGAGGCTGCGGCCCGTGGAGGAACTGAGGCCTGACTCGGCCTCTCTCAACGCGGGGTCCATGAACTTCGGGCGCAAGCTCTTTCCCAACCCCCCGGAGGTGATGGAAAACTACGCCAGACGTATGGTGGAACTGGGGGTCATGCCGGAGTTCGAGATCTATGATCTTTCCATGGTGCAGAATGTGGAGGTCTGGATCAGGCGGGCAGGCTTGGTGCCTCCGCCTTATCAGAGCAGTCTCGTGATGGGAGTCTTGGGAGGCATCCCACCCACCATAAAGAATCTCATAGCTCTGGTGGAAGCCCTTCCGGAAGGAGACACCTGGCAAGTCATAGGGATAGGGCGTCATCAGTTCACCCTGGGGACAGCCGGGATTCTCCTGGGCGGGAACATCCGTGTGGGATTCGAGGACAACGTGTACTTGAAAAAGGGTGTTTTGGCCAAAAGCAATGCAGAGCTGGTGGAAAAAGCCGTAAGAATAGTCAGGGAACTGGGCTTAGAGGTGGCCACGGTGGAGGAGGCCAGGAAAATCCTGCCTTTGAGGCCGGGGGGTGCACAGCCAAGGGCATGAGGGTGGGCCATGGAAATGACGCTTGGAAACTGTTTTGCAAGAAGCGCCAGGAAGTACCCTTTCAAATGGGCTGTCCTGGATGATAAGAAAAGGCTTTCTTACAAAGACCTGAACAGCAATGTGAACCGGCTGGCCCATGCTCTTTGGGGCTTGGGTCTAAGAAAGGGCATGAGGGCCGCCACCCTCTCCTTCAATTGCGTTGAACTCATGCAGGTTTACCTTGCCAACCTGAAGCTGGGGGTGGTGACGGTTCCCCTGGATGCGAGGGCCACCAAGGAGGAAATTCTAAGACAGGTATTTCTGACAGAGCCCCATGCCTTCTTTTTTCACGCTGGTATGGCCGGGGCGGCCCAAGCTGTTCTGGAAAAGGATTATGAGCTGGAGCCTGTTGTGTGCTTTGGAGGAAAAGCGCAGTTGCCGGCCAAACATATGGAAGAGCTTCTGAGCTTAGGCTCCGATGCGGAGCCCCAGGAAAAGGTCAGGGAGAAAGACGACGCCTTCATTCTTTTTACAGGAGGCACCACAGGTGTGCCCAAAGGGGCGGTCCTAACCCACAGAAGCCTTCTTTGGAACATCATTTGTGTGACCAGCGAAAACCAATGCCCTAGCCCAGAGGATATCACCTTTTACCCCATGCAGATGTTCCATTCTGCAGCCCTAAGCAGGTTTCTGGCCTTCATGTACGCCGGGGGGACCTTCATAGGAAGCAGCTCCTTTGATCCGGAGCAGTATCTGGCAATGGTGGAGAGGGAACGCACTACCTTCATAGTCGGAAACACGGCCATATGGCTCAAACTGTTGGAGGTTCAACGTCTGAAGAGGTACAACACCGATTCCATGAAGCGTTGGCTTCACACCCATGATGCACTGCAGCCTGATCTTAGAAAAGAAATCCAGGAGCTGCTCTTTCCCAAGGGGCAGATGTACGGATCCTATGCCCTCACCGAAGCATCCCCTGCGGTTACAGTGCTGAAGCCTTGGGATGAACCCTCTCATTGGAGCAGCGTTGGGAAGCCCTACATGTGCACTGAAGTTCGCATAGCGGAACCTGAAAGCGACTTGCCTGTGGAGACCTCGGAGGTGGGAGAGATTCAAGTCAGGGGGCCCACCCTGATGCGCTGCTATTTCAGAAACCCCAAAGAGACCCGTGCCGCCCTCAAAGGCGGATGGCTCCACACCGGAGATCTGGGCCGTTACGACGAAAAAGGCTACCTCTACGTGGTGGACAGGTTGAAGGACATGATCAAAAGCGGCGGCATGAACATATATGCCAGGGAAGTGGAGGATGTGCTCATGGGCCATCCCCGGGTCAAAGAGGCCGCTGTGATAGGGGTGCCCCATCAACGCTGGGGTGAGACGGTCAGGGCAATAGTGGTTCCTAAAAAAGGGGAGTTTCTGACCCAAGAGGATATATTCTCTTTCTGTCGTGATCGTATGGCCCCTCACAAGAAGCCAACTTCCGTGGTCTTCTTGGAGGAGCTTCCCAGGGGAAGTTTTGGAGGGAAAGTTCTCAAAAGAGTACTTCGCGAGCTGTACGGAAAGCCTTGAGAAGGAGAGTGAACAAAGAAGCATGGATCTTTTTCTCTCAGAACATCACAAGATGGTGCGCACCTCCACTCGCAGGTTTGCAGAGGCTGAGTTAGGACCCATAGCCGAAGAAATCGACGAACTGGAGCGGTTCCCCATGGAGGTTTACCGGAAGGCAGGCAAGCTGGGCTTCATAGGCTCCGTCATACCGGAGCAGTACGGTGGAGGCGGGGCAGACCTGCTAACCAATGGGATAATAAAAGAGGAAATCTGCAGAGTTTCAGCCGGCTTCGGCATGTCCATGAACATATGTACCAACAATTTCTGCTATTTCATAGCCAAGTACGGAACCCAGGCTCAGAAAGAGAAGTATATTCCTCCGGTGATCTCCGGGGAGGAGCTGGGGAGCTGGTGCCTCACAGAGCCGGAGGCCGGCTCGGACGCCCTGGCAATAAGAACAAGTTACGTGCAAGACGGTGAGTTCTTTATCCTAAACGGCTCCAAGACCTTCATCACCAACGCCCCCATAGCACGTTTCTTCGTGGTAGTGGCCAGAAGACAAGGTACCAAAGGAAGCCGCGGAGCAAGTCTTTTCATACTGGAAAGGGGAATGAAAGGGCTAAGCACCGGCCCCCACCTGAAAAAGCTGGGAATGCGCTGCTCCCCCACTGGTCAAGTCTTTATGGAAGATGTTCGAGTGAGCGCTGAACAAGTCTTGGGGGCCGAGGGGAAGGGATTTGAAACCATGTTTGAGACCCTGGATCTGGAGAGGATCTTGGGAGCTAACACAAGTATCGGCATAGCCCAGGCCTGCCTGGATGCTTCGGTGCGGTACGCCAAGGAAAGGAAACAGTTCGGCAGAGCAATCGGGGAGTTTCAGCTTGTCAGAAACATGCTGGCCGAGATGGCCACCAGGCTGGAGATAACTCGTGCCTTCACCTACGCTCTTTTCCCTCTGGTGGAAAAGTCAGCTAGGGTGACCAAAGAAGCTTCCATGGCCAAGTACTACGCCTCCATCATGGCAACTAGGGCCGCCTTGGATGCTGTACAGATTTTCGGGGGATACGGTTATATGAGGGAGTACCCGGTTCAGAGGTACCTCAGGGACGCCAAGCTGGTGGAGATCGGAGGGGGAACCTCGGAGATCCAGAAGATGATCATAGCCAAGGAGCTTCTGAGATGAACCCTGCACACATAGCCTACCTGGTGGACAGAAACGCCAGGAAGTATCCGGCCAAAATCGCTTTGTGCAGCCGGGAAAGGAGAGTGAATTACCTGGAACTGCGCTCCATGGTACTGTCCCTCACTGGAGCTCTTGCAGCCATGGGCATCACTCGGGGGGACAGGGTGGCCACCTTGATGTTCAATGGGATTGAGCTGTTGACGTCATATTTGGCCCTATTCAGGCTGGGGGCTGTTCTGGTGCCTCTGAACACCAGGCTGGCTGAGCCTGAGTGGCGTTACATGCTGGAGGACAGCGGTGCGGTTGCTCTTTTGAGTGAGGAAGGATTTGCTGGATTTTTAGAGCCCTTGCGAGGAAGTTTGCAAGGGCCGCGTGAAGTGGTGTGCGTGGGAACAGAGGGGGAGGGCCTAAAGAAATGGGAGGAGTTGGCGGGGTTCCCGGCTCTTGAGGAACCTCCTGATGAGCCTGGGATTCAAGACGACCTTTACATTCTTTACACCTCAGGCACAACCGGTAGGCCCAAGGGGGCTGTGATCACTCATATGAACTTTCTTTGGAACAGTATCAATGCTCAAGTAAGCGGAGGTTTTTGCGGAAGCGATGTGGTCTATTACGGGCTTCCTCTCTTCCACGGCGCAGCCATGGGGGGCTGCTTTGCAACCCTTCTTTTGGGGGGCACTGTGGTCTTGAGACCCCGTTTTGATGCCTTGGAGCTTGTGCGCCTCATACAGGAGGAGGGAATCACCAGAGTTCCTGCTGTGCCGCCGATGCTCAAGGCTTTAATGGAAATCCCGAACCTTGAGAGCTGGGATTTAAGCTCCCTCAAGGTATTCAACACAGGGGCCACCGTCATTCCCCAGGTCCTCAAAGAAAAGCTCCTGGAGAGGTTTCCATGGGTGGACGTGGTGGATTCCTATGGTTTGACAGAGGCCACATCTTATTGCACCACCTTGCCTGGGAAGGACTTTCTGAGAAAAGCCGCCTGCGTGGGAAAGCCTCACGCCTATGTGGAAATAAGGGTGGTGGACGAGCAAGACAAGGATGTTTCTGTGGGAGAGGTGGGAGAAATCCTTGTACGAGGCCCCAACATAATGCGCGGCTACTGGGGGAAACCCCAAGAGACCCAAGAAGCCTTGAGAAAGGGTTGGCTTCACACCGGAGATCTGGGCAGGTTGGACCAAGAGGGTTACCTCTATCTCGTGGACAGGAAAAAGGACATGATCATATCCGGTGGGGAGAACATTTACCCCAGGGAGGTGGAAGAAGTGCTCAACCTGCACCCCGGGGTTTCAGAGGCTGCAGTGGTAGGGTTACCGGATGAACGCTGGGGGGAGAAGGTGGTGGCATACATCGTGGCTGCAAAAGGATGCAGCCTATCGCAGGAGGAACTGGAGAAGCATTGCAGAAAGAGTCTCGCGGGGTACAAATGCCCCAAGGCGTACTTCTTTGTGGAGGAGCTTCCCAGAACTCCCACCGGAAAAATTCTAAAGAGGGCTCTCAAGAAGGAAGCCGCCTCTGCCTGAAGCAAGAAAAGCAGGGATAAGGCCTTCAATGGTTCCGGAAATGCTTGAAGAGTTCCAGGTTCCAGGACTTCTACTGCCCAAGTTCCCTGAGCCTTCATCATTCAGGATCAGCCGATACTTGGGGCTATCTCAATGAGATGTTTGGACCAAACGGTTCATGCTCAAAAACACCATTATTTTCGGTTTAAGAGTTGGGCCTGGTTTGAGTCTGAACAGGCCAAAGTTAAGCCATCAACCCCTTGACCAACTAATGACCAAAGCTTAAGGAGGGTCGGGGGTGTAGCTCCCGATCTGGCAGGCTTTTGGAGAATGATCCCAGTTAGAGCCTATCCAGGATCTCCCTCAAGGATCCTTCCAGGTCCCGACCTGGGTCCAGCCTAGAGGACTGGAGATCCCCTTGAAGATCATTCAAAATCCTCAGGAGATCTTGACCTATCGCTCTCAGGTCTTCCTGAGAGTCCCCCTCCAGTTGAAGGGCCGATCTTGCCTCCTGAATCCAAGTTTCCGAAAGCTGTAACCCTTCCTGCCGAACCTCCTCGGTGAGCTCGGAAGAGGGTTCCAGCTTCCCCAGGAAATCCAGGGCTTCCTCAACTATCCTGTGCAGAACCTCACGGCCGGCTGCACCCCCTGGGCTTTCAGGCTCTGGCTGTTCCTTAGGCTGGGAGACTTCAGGGCTTTTGGGAGCTGAGGGGAGTGAGACACGTTGGGTCTTCTCAATTCTCTCCACGTCCGAGAGGGGAATGGAGATGGTGCCTTCCTTTTTTTGTATTACCAGCTTGTCCCCCTTTTCATGGTAATCCCATCCTATGTCCAAAGTGGAGCCGTTTTTGAGATGAAGGAGGTCGGCCCGGGCATTCTCCTGTAGCGAGCAAAAGGCTACAAGAAATGATAGCTGAAAACAAACAATTGCTCCTTTACGGCACAGCAGGGAGAACACAAGGCACATAAGAGATCCTCCTTGCACCCTTCCGGGGGGACTGTGCTAATATCTCGGGAAAGATATCATGGCCCAGAAGCTTGGACAAGCAGATGAAAAAGAGCACTGAAACAGACCCACAGAGTCTGGTTCAGGTTCATGTTGTGGAAGATCATTTTGAGGCCGAGATCCTCCTGGGTGCTTTGCGGTTGGAGGGTATAGAATGCATTTGCAGGACCCACGAGGAAATTGCTTACAATGGTCTTTTTGTTTTGCAAAGAGGTTGGGGGGCGATTTTGGTCAGTCGGGATCAAGCCCATCGGGCAAAAGAGATAATAGAGGAGGCCTTGAGAGTATACGGAAGAGACCCGTTTCAGGAAAAACCGAGCTGCTAGCTCGCATTATTCACAATCAGTGAAAAATGCGAGCTATCTTAATGACATTTTTTGACAAACCGGTTTATGCTCAAAAGCACCCTGATTTTGGTTTCCAGATTGGATCCTGCTTTGAGTCGGAATATGTGGAAGTGTACCCGGGGGCTTGGGGGCTTGAGCCCCCAAAGTTACGGGCTTTAGAGAACAATCCGGGCTAGGCCGTTGGTTTTGAGAGTGGCGGATAATACGGCTTAATTCCGGGATATCATGAAATGGTGTGATCTGCACTCAGAGCACTTGGATTTTTGAAACTGGTCACGGGGGGTGACGGCATTTCTCTCCGCTTCAAGTCTTCGGCGCTTGATTTTCCAAAGGATTTGGCCTCCGGGGGATGCTTGCCCCCTCCCTCGGTCGGCCTCAGCTTCGCTTCGGCCGAGAGGGCTTCCCCCAGGTCCAAATCCTGGAAAATCAAAGCGCCTCCGCCAAGCCGCTCCGAGAAACGCCGTCACCCTGTGATCACTTACGGATTTTTTACTACCGCCTCGGCCCGGACTTGAGACTGCAAGGGGAAAACAAAGGGCTTGAGGGCATGACCCCGAGGTGTAACGTGCTTTGTTAACAATCCGGTCAAGAGGGTCAAAAGGATGCGGGATCCGGTGCAGGAGGTCAGCCATGATAGTAGGAGTGCCCAAAGAGATCAAAAAGCAGGAAAGAAGGGTGGCCATAACTCCGGCGGGTGTGACGGCCTTTGTTTCCCACGGCCACAGGGTTCTCATAGAGAGGGAGGCAGGCCTGGGAAGTGCCATCTTGGACGAGCAATACAAGGCAGCCGGAGCAGAGCTGGTCTCGGATAGGGCTCTTATTTGGAATGAGGCTGAGATGATTTTGAAGGTCAAAGAACCTCTGCCTGAGGAGTATTCAATGCTCAGAGAGGGGCAGATCCTTTTCACTTACCTTCACTTGGCTGCCAACAAGGAGCTGACCGACAGGATGATCCAGGCCAAGTGTGTAGGTGTGGCTTACGAGACCATACAGTTGGAGGACGGCTCATTGCCCTTGTTGGCGCCCATGAGCGAGGTGGCCGGGAGGCTTTCCATACAGGTGGGCGCCAGATGTTTGGAGATGGGCCAGGGGGGCAGGGGTGTGCTTCTAAGCGGTGTCTCCGGTGTGCCGCCCGCCAAGGTGGTGATCATAGGGGCTGGAATAGTCGGGGCCAATGCCTGTCATGTTGCCGTAGGCATCGGTGCCCAGGTGAGCATAATGGATGTGAACCCAAGCAGGCTCGGTTATGTAAGGGACATCATGCAGGGCCACGTGACCACTGTCATGTCAAACCGAGCCAACATAGAGGAAGAGGTTATAAAGGCGGATCTGGTGATTGGGGCTGTGCTGATCCCTGGTGCTAAGGCCCCCAAACTCATCAGTGAAGAGATGGTGCAGAAAATGAAACCAGGGGCGGCCATAGTGGATGTGGCCGTGGACCAGGGGGGTATGTGCGAGACCACGAGACCCACCACCCACGACGAGCCAACTTATTTGGTGCATGATGTGGTGCATTACTGTGTGGCCAACATGCCTGGGGCAGTCCCGCGCACTTCCACGTACGCCCTCACCAACTCAACCCTTTCCTATGCCTTGGACATAGCCGACCGGGGAATTCTTGGGGCAATGTCCCGCAGCAGGGCCCTCCAAAAGGGGTTGAATATTTATCAAGGGGCTGTCACCCACCCGGGGGTGGCAGAAGCCTTCGGCTTGCCCCTGGAAACTGTTGGTTTCTGATCCCTGTCGGGAAGGACGGGGAAATAGAGTGAAAAGTATGGACAACCCTGCAGTTCCCCAGAGCTGTTTGTCCTCCTTGGCCCTCAAAGTGGAAAGTACAATCTTGAAACACAGGCTTTTGGAGCCGGGCCAGAGGATCCTTGTGGCGGTGTCCGGTGGACCGGACTCCGTGGCTCTTTTGGGGGTCCTCTGGGAACTTCGTTTGCGCTGGGCATGGGAGCTGAAAGTGGCTCACGTCCACCACGGCCTAAGAGCTCAGGATGCAGAGGAAGAGCTGGCTTTTGTGCAAAGCATGGCCCGAGCTCTGGGACTGGATTTCTTGTGGAGAAGGGCTAAACCCGGATCGTTGAAGATTCGTGGAAGATCTCTCCAAGAGTCTGCCAGAGAGGCCCGCTACAGGTTTTTGGAAGAAATGGCCCTGGCGGCTCAGTCTCAGGCTATTGCTTTAGGACACCAGGCTGACGACCAGGCTGAGACAGTCCTAGCAGCACTCATTCGAGGGGCAGGCCTCAGGGGGCTTGCGGCCATGCCTTATCGAAATGGACTCCTTGTAAGGCCCTTGTTGGAGGTGGGGAGAGAGGAAATCTTGGGATACCTCCAAGAGCGAGGAATGAGCTTCAGGATTGATCCCTCAAACCAGGACTCACGCTATCTGAGGGTTCGCATAAGGCATGAGCTGCTTCCTTTCTTGAGAAAAAGATTCAATGAGGCAATAAGGGATGTGCTTTGCAGAACAGCCAGGCTCTGCGCTTTGGAGGATGAGTACTTGGGCCAAGCGCTCGAGCCCATATCCAGATTCCTTCTCCAAAAAGAGGGAGGGGGGATTTGCATTCCCTTGAAGGATTTTCAGGAACTTCCCAGGGCCCTTCGGCTCAGGCTTCTTCGCCTTGGGTACGCGGGGGTAAAGGGAAGCACAAGAGGGCTTGGCTTGAAACACGCCGAGGCCATGGATGATCTGGCTTTCCAGCAAGGCCCGGAAAGATGGTTGGATCTCCCGGGGAATATAAGATTCGGCGTCTCGGGAGGCAGGCTTCTTCTTCTCAACTCAGAAAAACTGGAAAGGAGCCCTTTTTCTTACAGGCTCATAGTGCCTGGCCAAACACGGGTTCCAGAGGCCGGCCTGAGCATAAGCTGGGATGTTTTGGAGCTTAAAGAGGGCTTGCCGGAGAAGTCTCAAAAGGAAATCCTCATGGATATGGATGCTATCCAAGAGCCCATGGTGCTTCGAAGCCCTGCTCCAGGCGACAGGTTAAGGCCCCAAGGCCTTGGTGGAAGCAAGAAAGTGCAGGACCTTCTGGTGGATGCCCATGTTCCCAGGAGGCAAAGGTGGCGGGTTCCGATTCTGGCGGATCAGAGAGGAGTCTTGTGGGTAGTTGGGCACAGGCTTGACCAGAGAGTAAGTTTGGGGCCCAGCACCAGGAGAGTCTTGCGAGCCCGAGTAATAACCGAGACCTGAGGGAACCTGCGGAGCCGGAGTTGTCTTGCCAATACTTAAGAATCAGAGGGGGCTGTCTGCAAGCCCATCAGCCCGCATTGTTCACAATAAGTGGGTAATTCGGGCTATGCCATATGTTGAAGAAAACCGCTCCAAACTCAAAAACCCCCTGGTTTTCGGTTTCAAATTTGGCCCTGCTCTGAGTCGGGATGTGCCAAAGCGTTCAGGGGTTTTGGGGGCGTAGCCCCCAAAGTTACGGGCTTTGGAGAATAATCCGGGTTAGCCCGCATTATTCACGACCAGTGGATAATGCGGGCTATCTTAATGACATGATTGGCCAAACCGATGCATACTCAAAAGCACCCTGCTTATCGGTTTCAGATTTGGTTCTGCTTTGAGTCGGAATATCTCGAAGTGTATCGGGGGTTTGGGGGCGTAGCCCCCAAAGTCACGGGCTTTGGAGAATAATCCGGGTTAGAAGGCACCCACTGCTGGAATTTGGGCATGGGATATGCTATAAACTCATCAGGAACAACTGAGGAGCGAGATGGAGCCCAATAGAATTAATCCACAACAGAATTTTTACAAGAGCCTTGCTCTCTGGCTGGTGGTGGGACTAATCGTTGTGCTTCTGGTTAATCTCTGGAACCAACCCAGGAGAACACAACGGGAGATGGCGTTCAGCGATTTCCTGTATGCCGTGGAGACAGGGCAGGTGGAAGAGGTCACCATTCAGGGCCAGAACCTGCTTGGGAAATTTCGGGATGGCGTGGAATTCCGCACTTACACCCCCAATGATCCACAACTGGTTTCCCTGCTGCGGCAGAAAAACGTGAGGATTTTGGCAAAGCCTGAGGAAAGCAATCCTTGGTACATGACGGTCTTGGTATCCTGGTTCCCCATGCTTCTACTCATAGGGGTTTGGGTCTTCTTTATGAAGCAGATGCAGGCAGGAGGAGGCAAGGCCCTTTCCTTTGGGAAAAGCAGGGCAAGGCTCATGACAGGGGGCCCGGCCAAGGTAACATTCGCGGATGTGGCGGGAGTTGAAGAGGCCAAGGAAGAACTTCAGGAAATAATCGAGTTTCTCAAAAACCCAAAGAAGTTCACCAAATTGGGGGGACGAATCCCCAAGGGAGTGCTCTTGGTGGGGGCCCCAGGCACAGGCAAGACTCTTTTGGCCAAGGCCATTGCAGGAGAGGCCGGAGTGCCATTTTTCAGCATAAGCGGATCAGACTTTGTGGAGATGTTTGTTGGGGTAGGGGCATCCAGGGTGAGAGACCTGTTTGTGCAGGGCAAGAAACATGCTCCATGCATTATCTTTATCGACGAGATAGACGCGGTGGGCCGACACAGGGGGGCTGGTTTGGGAGGAGGCCATGATGAGAGGGAGCAGACCCTGAACCAACTTCTTGTGGAGATGGACGGATTCGAGAGCAACGAGGGTGTGATCCTCATATCAGCCACCAACAGGCCGGATGTATTGGATCCTGCTTTGTTGAGGCCGGGAAGGTTCGACAGGCAGGTGGTGGTGCCTGTTCCGGATGTGAGGGGCAGGGAGGAGATCCTGAAGGTGCATGTTCGAAGGACACCCCTGGAAGAAAACGTGGATCTGGCTGTCTTGGCCAGAGGCACCCCCGGCTTTTCAGGGGCTGACCTGGAGAACTTGGTGAACGAGGCCGCACTCCTGGCTGCCCGAAAGAACAAGGAAAGGGTAGGCATGGAGGAGTTGGAGCAGGCCAAGGACAAGGTGCTCATGGGGGTGGAGCGCAAAAGTATGATAATAAACGAGGAGGAGCGGCGCAGCACAGCTTACCACGAGGGTGGGCACGCCTTGGTGGCGCTCTTGCTGCCAGGTGCCGACCCGGTGCACAAGGTAACCATTATTCCCAGGGGCCGTGCCCTTGGGCTTACCCAACAACTACCCATCGACGAACGCCACACATACCCCAAGCAGTATCTCTTGAACCGTATTTCAGTGCTTTTGGGCGGTAGGGCGGCAGAAGAGATAGTCCTCAAGGACCACACCACTGGAGCCGGCAATGACCTGGAAAGGGCAACGGAGTTGGCTCGCAAGATGGTATGCGAGTGGGGCATGAGCGAGGAGCTGGGCCCCCTCACGTACGGGCAAAAAGAGGAAGCCATCTTTCTGGGCAGAGAGCTGGCCCGCCACCGCGACTACAGCGAGAACACCGCCCGCCTTATTGATCGAGAGGTGCGCCGGATAGTGGAGTCCTGTTATGAGAAGGCCCTGGGACTGATTAGAGAACGTCTGGGAGTGCTGCACAGGTTGGCCCAAGAGCTGCTGCAGAAAGAGGTCCTGGACGGCAAGGAGCTACAGGCGCTCCTGGATGAGGAAAAGCAAGCTGAGAAGTCGCAGGAGACCGCCCAAGGGGCCCTTGGAACGGCCGGGGTCTCTTCCTAGTCCGGAAGGAATCGCCAGCTAAGAAGCGGCGGAATGTGCCCTCCAAGGGCTCATTGAACCGTATTGTTCACAGTGAGTGAATAATGCGGGTTAAGTTGTGGGGAGCAGTTGGAAGGAGCCATAAGTCTTGAGTGGTTTCAGAGGGTTGATACGCCTTAGGGATCAAGAACTGGACTGTTCCTCCAGGACCTTGGTGATGGGGGTCCTAAACGTGACTCCGGATTCTTTTTCCGACGGAGGGCGTTTCTATGATCCTGTAAAGGCCATTCAGCACGGTCTTAAGCTGGCCAGAGACGGCGCTGACATCATAGATGTGGGGGGAGAGTCAACGCGCCCTGGATCCGAGGGCATCTCGGTACAAGAGGAGATGAGGAGAGTGATCCCCGTGATAGAGGCCCTGGCCCATGAGCTCAAGGTGCCCATATCCGTAGACACTTACAAGTCGGAGGTGGCGGAAAGGGCCTTGGAAGCCGGGGCTGCCATGGTCAATGACATATCGGCCATGCGTTTTGATCCCCGCATGGCAGAAGTTGTTGTTAAGTATGAGGCCCCGGTGGTTCTGATGCATATGCTGGGAACCCCCAAGGATATGCAGTTGGATCCCAGTTACAAAGATCTCCTGGGGGAGATATTGGATTTCTTGAGGAGCAGGATAGAGTGGGCTGTGTCCCAAGGCATCCTCGAGGATCAGATAATAGTGGATCCCGGAATAGGATTTGGGAAGACTTTGGAACACAATCTATCCCTGATAAAGAACCTGTCCAGATTCAGTTGTTTGGGCAGACCCATACTGCTTGGCACCTCCCGCAAGTCTTTTATTGGAAAGATACTGGGTGTGGGTGTGGATCAGAGGGAGGAGGGAACTGCGGCTACCGTGGCCTTGGGGATTTGCAATGGGGCCAACATCGTGCGTGTTCACGACGTAGCCCGGATGGTGCCCGTGGTTCGCGTCACAGACGCTGTCATGAAGGCACCCTGAGACTGAAGTGACGGTGGCCCCCTGGCCGTCAAAAAGGGGGCCCCTGACCAGATGTGGACCCTCCATGTGTGAGGGCCCGGGGGGCTGGGATCATCTTTTAGGGGAGCCATCGCCTTGATCGAGCAGATCCTTGCTTCTGCCCGCTGGCAGGACCTGCTGGATATCCTGCTGGTGGCCTTTGTCATCTACAGGATCATCCTTTTGATTCGCGGGACACGAACGGCCCAGATACTTCTGGGTTTCGCTGTCCTGGGCGGGGCCTACTTCTTGTCAAGATGGGGCAATCTGCTTACCCTCAACTGGCTCCTAAACCATTTTCTTGATTACCTGATCTTGGTCATATTGATCCTTTTCCAGGACGAGATCCGGAGAGGCTTGGCGCAGGTCGGCTCCCAGCCCAGATGGTGGAGTCATAGGCGATACTTGGAGCCGCAGGTAATAGAAGAGGTGGTGGCAGCAACCACCTGGCTGGCGGAAAGAAGGATAGGGGCGCTTCTTGTCTTGGAGCGCGAAACAGGGCTCAGAGATGTGGTGGAAAGAGGAGTTGCCCTGGATGCAAGGGTAGCCAGGGAGCTGATCCAAAGCATCTTTATGCAATCCTCTCCTGTACATGACGGGGCCATGATCATCTCGGGAGGTCGCATAGCAGCGGTGGGTTGCCTATTGCCTCTGTCCACATCCCCCACCATCCGCAAGACCCTTGGTACAAGACACAGGGCCGCCCTGGGTATGAGCGAGCGAAGTGACGCGGCGGTGATAGTGGTCTCGGAGGAGAGGGGGAAAATCTCTGTGGCTTGGCAGGGGAGGTTGCATGAGGAGTTGACACCTTTGGAATTGAGAGGCCTCTTGTACGACATGGTGCGGTTAAGGAGTGAGGCCAGAGGAATGGGGCAATCCCCTGAAAAGAACGGAGAGAGTCAGGAAGAGGCCAAGAAATGAGGCTCAAAGCCTTCATTTTTGAGAATCTTATGGCCAAAATTTTCTCTTTGGTCTTTGCCATTGTGCTTTGGGCCGTGGTTATCGGGGAGAAGCACGGGCAGATGCAGCTGACCGTGCCTTTGGAACTCATCAACATCCCGGAAAAAGCCGTAGTAGTAAGCGAGGTGCCCTCAAGCCTGTCGGTGCTGGTGCAGGGTCCAAGAACCCTTCTTCGGACTCTATCAGCCCGGGATATTCGCAGAACAGTGGACTTAAAAGGGGTGGGAGTGGGCTGGACTACTGTCAGAATACTTCCCGACAGCATCCCTGTTCCACGTGGGGTTGAGGTGATTCGGGTCACACCAGCCACCTTGGATTTGAAGCTGGAACCTCTCAGAGAGGTGGCCTTAAGTGTGGTTGCCCAGCTCACAGGCGAAGTAGCGCGAGGCTACAGAGTTGAGAGTGTTTCCACAGACCCGCCCAAAGTGGTACTGCGGGGCGGGGAGAGCGAGGTGCTGGGGCTTTCAGAGGTGAGAACCAGGCCTGTGAGTCTTTCCCAGGCTACCTCTGATTTGGAGGAAAAGGTGGGATTGGAGTTGGAAGGGCTTCATCTGGTTAGTGTATTCCCTGCAAAGGTTTCCGTGAAGGTTAAAGTTGTTCCTCTCCAGATGGAGAGGGCCATAGAAGGAGTGGTAATTCGAGCTTCTCAGCAGGAGTTATCGCTCACGGTGGAGCCCAAGGAAGTGAGGGTGTTGGTCAAGGGCCCATTGCACATAATTGAAACCCTCAAAGAGACTGATCTGCAGGCCACAGTGGCTTTGCAAGGGCTTTCAGCCGGGAAGCACACCCTTGCCGTCTCAGTGGCAGCGCCACAGGGAATCAGGGTCACCAAGGTGGAACCGGCCAGGGTGGAAGTCTCCCTGGAGTCTCAATGAGATAGAATAGGGGGCCTGTGGGACTAAGCCATGGAACCGGAGATAGCTCTGAACAAACTTTTTGGTACTGACGGCATCCGTGGTGTGGCAAACATAGAACCCATGACCGTGGAGACCGCTTTGAAGGTCGGCCAAGGAACTGCCGCGCTTTTCAGAGGGAGGAAAGGTCGCAGAGCCAGGATAGTCATAGGAAAGGACACCCGCCTTTCGGGCTACATGATTGAGAATGCCATCGCCTCGGGGATCTGCTCCATGGGGGTGGATGTACTGTTGGTGGGGCCTCTTCCCACCCCTGGCATCGCTTTTTTGACCCGCAGCATGAGGGCTGACGCGGGGGTGGTCATTTCTGCCTCCCATAATCCTTATCAGGACAACGGTATAAAGATATTTTCAGCAGAGGGATTCAAGTTGCCAGACGAGCTGGAATCCCGCATAGAGGGCTATGTGAGATGTGGGGAGGCTCAAGGGGCTCGCCCAACAGCTTCCCAGGTGGGAAAGGCTTACCGGGTGGATGACGCCCGAGGCAGGTACATTGTGTTTTTGAAAAACAGCTTCCCTTCGGAATTGGATCTGGAAGGACTCAGGATAGTTGTGGACTGTGCCCATGGAGCGGCTTACAAGGTAGCTCCCCTTGTTTTGGAGGAACTGGGGGCAGAGGTTGTGCCCATAGGTGTGGAACCCAATGGGCAGAACATAAACCACGGGTGCGGCTCCACCCAGCCGGAACTGATGTGTCGAACCGTGGTCTCTGAGAGGGCAAACCTGGGTATTGCCTTGGATGGAGATGGAGACAGGGTGATTTTCTCGGATGAGAATGGGAAAGTGGTGGATGGAGACCAGACCATGGCCATGGCTGCTTTGGACATGGATTCCAGGGGGAAGCTGGCCCATAAGAGTTTGGTGGCAACCGTGATGAGCAATATGGGAATGGAGGTGGCCCTGAAGCGTCGGGGCATCCAGGTGGTTCGAACCGCCGTGGGGGACAGATATGTGGTGGAAGAAATGCGCAAAGGGGGCTACAACCTGGGTGGGGAGCAATCCGGCCACGTAGTTTTCCTGGAGCAGACCACCACCGGGGACGGAATGATAACCGCACTTCAGATACTTAGCCTGCTTCTCAGATCAGGGCGAAGCCTCTCAGAACTGGCCTCCAGCTTCGAGCCTTACCCGCAGGTGCTCAGGAACATACCGGTTTCGGTCCGGCTACCTCTGGAGGAGGTGGAGCCCTTGAAACGGGCCGTGGAGGCCGCCCAGGAGAGGCTGGACGGCAAAGGCAGGGTGCTGGTCAGGTACTCCGGAACTGAGCTTCTGGTTCGGGTGATGGTGGAAGGTGAGGATAACAGGTTGATTCAGAGCATTGCCCTGGAATTGGAAGAAACCGTGTCCAGGGAGCTGGGCAGGGAGGAATGAAATGGCACGTCTCTCAGTAAACGTGGATCACGTGGCAACGGTCAGACAGGCCCGCAGGGCCACTGAGCCGGACCCTGTGGCTGCGGCCCTCTTGGCCGAGCTGGCAGGTGCCCATGGAATAATAGTGCACCTAAGAGAGGACCGAAGGCATATACAGGACAGGGACCTCAGAGTCTTGAGACAGACCCTCAAGACCCAGCTCAATTTGGAGATGGCGGCCCTTGAGGAAATCATCACCATTGCTTTGGAAGTGCGTCCGGATATGGTTACTTTCGTGCCAGAGAGGAGACAGGAACTAACCACCGAGGGGGGGCTCCAAGTGGCAGGTCAGGTTCCATACCTGAAGCAAGTCATTGCAGGAATGAAGGAAAAAGGAATACGCGTGAGTCTTTTTGTGGACCCTGAGGAAGAATCAATTGCAGCAGCCTCTGAGTGCAAAGCACAGGTGGTGGAGCTGCACACAGGCAGTTACGCCGAGGCAGAATCCGGGGTTCGTAGGGAAAAGGAACTGGAGCGCATAGCTCATGCGGCCAAGTTTGCCGCGCAGCTTCAACTGGAGGTTCATGCAGGCCACGGGCTTGATTATAGAAACGTTTTGCCTTTGACCCAGATAAGGGAGATACAGGAGTTTTCCATAGGCCACAGTATAATTGCCAGGGCTGTGCTAGTAGGAATGGAGAGGGCAGTCAGGGAAATGTTGGAACTGGTGCGGGCATGATCCTGGGTCTGGGGGTGGATCTAGTAGATGTGGGCCGGTTCCAAAGGCTTCTGGATCGGTTCGGGGATAGACTGCTTGAAAAACTGTTTCAGCCATCTGAGATAAGCCATTGCAACCCAAAGCGCAGCCGGGCCGAGTGCTTGGCAGGCGGTTTTGCCGTCAAGGAGGCTTTCCTTAAGGCCTTGGGTACAGGCCTGAGCAGGGGGATCAGATGGCTGGACATGGAGGTGGTGCGAAAGCAGGGAATGCCGCCCGGATTGAGTCTGAGAGGTAGGGCTTTGGAGATTCTGGAGGAGCTTGGCGGGGAAAGCGTCTTGGTCTCTATTTCCCACGAGGCAGGTCTGGCCTTGGCCAGTGTTTTGATTCAAGGGAACCCGAAAAAAAATTCCTGAGAGGGCAGCAAGCCTGGAAAAGGCTCTAAAGGAGCCTGTGAGATAAGAAGGGCTGAGCGCAACGAAGATGAGGGGGGAGAAGTCCCTATGTACTTGGTGACAGCCGAGGAGATGAGGGGGCTGGATCTTTTCACCATTGAGAAGATGGGGATCCCCGGCTTAGTGCTAATGGAGAATGCGGGAAGAGGAGTGCTTTGCGTCTTGAGGAGGTGCTTTCCTCAGTGGAGAAGGCAAAAGATAGCAGTCCTTTGTGGAAAAGGGAACAACGGAGGAGACGGCTTTGTGGTTGCCAGGTACCTTAGGGAGCAAGGTGCTTTTGTGGAGGTGTTCCTGGCAGCTCTTCCCGAGGAGTTGTCCGGGGATGCCAAGCTTTCCATGGAAATATTCTTGAGAAGCGGGGGGCACCTCATTCATCTGGCCACTCAAAGAGGAGAGCCGGGTGAGGATATCTCTTTGAGCTCCTTTGACCTTCTGGTGGATGCCCTCTTGGGCACCGGCCTTAAGAGCCAGGTCAGAGATCCCATAGCAGGCCTCATAGAAAAGGTAAACCAAAGCCATGTACCTGTGCTTTCAGTGGATATCCCATCGGGGCTCTGTTCAGACACGGGTAGGCCCTTGGGGGTTGCCGTAAAAGCTCAGGTAACGGTAACCTTCGGGCTTCCAAAATTAGGGCATTTCCTTTATCCAGGCAGGGAGCTTTCAGGGGAGCTGTACGTGGTGGACATCGGAATCCCCGCAAGAGCGCTTGGAGAACAGAAGCTGATCCGGGAGCTTGTGGATCCACAGATGCTCTGTGGTATGCTAAGGCCTAGGTCCCCCCAGGCCCACAAGGGACAATTCGGGCATCTCTTGGTGGTGGCAGGCTCTGCAGGCAAGACAGGAGCAGGTGTCATGGCCTGTGAAGCAGCCCTCAGGGTGGGAGCCGGGCTTGTGACCATGGGCCTGCCCAGGAGTCTCAATTCTGCCATGGAGGCCAGACTCACCGAGGTGATGACTCTTCCTTTGTCAGAAGGTCCTGAGCAGAGTCTGTGCATGGCGGCCGGCCGGGAAATTCTGGAAGCCCTTGAGGGGAAAAGCGGGCTGGTTTTAGGGCCTGGATTATCCACCAGGGGTGAGACCCCTGAACTGATCAGGGAGCTTGTAAGAAAAGTAAGCCTGCCCATGGTGATAGACGCCGATGGGCTAAATGGGCTGATGGGGAATTTGGAATTGTTAAGGGATACGCCTGGGGTAAAGATCCTGACTCCCCATCCCGGAGAGGCTGCCAGGCTTCTCTCTTTGAGCAATTCCCAAGTGCAGTCGGACAGAATCCAGGCCGCGCTGGAACTTGCCCGCAGGAGCTCTTCATACGTGGTACTGAAAGGGGCAGGTACTATTCTGGCGGATCCTCAAGGCAAATTAAGACTTGTGCCCACCGGCAACCCGGCCATGGCTTCGGGGGGGATGGGTGACATACTGACCGGCATCATCGCAGGTCTCCTCGTGCAGGGCCTGCAACCCTTTGATGCCATGAGCCTTGGGGCTTATCTTCATGGCTTGGTAGCGGATGAGTGGGCGGCCGTGACAGGAAAAAGGGGGCTTCTGGCCACAGACTTGCTTGCCTTGCTTCCAAGGGCCTTGGAGAGGTTGACAGAGGGGCAAGTGCCAAGGAGCTGGCCTCAAGCTTTTCCGCAAGGATGCGCTCTATATGGTTGAAGGGCCCTTCTTTTCTGTGAAGAGCCGCTCAGAAAGATTCACCAGACTCTTGGGGTCCGAGCTGGGAGGGCTGCTGGGCCCGGGCGCAATATTGGCCCTCATGGGGGAGCTGGGCTCGGGAAAGACCAGATTTGTGCAGGGATTGGCCCAGGGGCTGGGCGTGCCTCCCTGGGAGCGGGTCTCAAGCCCAAGTTTTGCCCTGATCCATGAGTACCTTGGGGGGCGTCTTCCTTTGTACCACGTGGATCTTTACAGGCTTCCAGAAGGGGTTCCGGATCAGGAGTTGGGGCTGGAGGAGTACCTGTACCGAGGAGGGGTGTGTGCCATAGAGTGGGCTGACCGATGCCTGGCCTGGCTTCCAAAGGAGCGCCTGGACTTGGAATTTATTATACTGGGCAGAAGAAGCAGGGAAATCAGTTTTAGGGCCTCGGGGACAAAACACCAAGAAATGCTTGAGGGTCTGGTGGCAAAATTTCACTTGCCCTAGAAAAATGGATAAAAGGGGGGGTTAATTGGCTCTTATTGTTCAAAAGTTCGGAGGGACGTCGGTTGGGAGCCTGGATCGCATCCGAAACGTAGCCCGTCGGGTGGCACGCACCAGAGAGCAGGGGCATCAGGTGGTGGTTGTGGTTTCGGCCATGGCTGGAGAGACAGACAGACTCTTAGCCCTGGCCAAGGAAGCGGCCCCTGAGCCCTCCCAGAGGGAGGTGGACGCACTTGTGGCCACAGGAGAGCAGGTCACATCCTCCCTGTTGGCCATGGTACTTGAGGCCATGGGGTTTAGTGCCGTCTCCCTTCTGGGACATCAGGTCAGGATATTTACCGACAGCAACTACACTACGGCCAGGATAAGGAGCGTTGACAGGAGCCGACTCAATAAGGAACTGGAGGAAGGCCGTATAGTGGTGGTGGCTGGCTTTCAGGGCATAGACCAGGAAGGCAACATAACCACCCTGGGCAGGGGAGGATCAGATCTCACGGCAGTGGCCATCGCGGCGGCCCTAGGGGCGGATCTCTGCGAGATTTTTACGGATGTGGAAGGGGTCTTCACCACTGATCCCAATATCTGTCCCGAGGCCAGAAAGATCCCCAGGATCTCGTACGAGGAGATGCTGGAGATGGCCTCCCTGGGAGCAAAGGTTCTCCAGACCCGGTCAGTGGAGTTTGCCATGAAATACAACGTGCCTATTCATGTTCGTTCCAGTTTCTCGGAGGAGGAAGGAACCATGGTGGTTGCCGAAGATCAGGGCATGGAAAGAGTAGTTGTGGCAGGTATAACGTACCGCACGGATGAGGGCAAGATAACTATAAAGAAAGTGCCCGACAATCCTGGGGTGGCCGCCAAGATTTTCGGGCCATTGGCCCAGGAGAACATAGTGGTGGATATGATCGTCCAGAATGTTAGCGAAGAGGGGTTTACAGATCTCACATTCACTGTTCCCAAGGCCGATGTGGAAAGAACGGTGCGAAGCGTGGAGAAGGTGGCAAGGGATCTGGGGGCCAAAGGGGTCACCTCGGACAGCCAAATAGCCAAGGTTTCCATAATCGGGGTTGGGATGAGGAGTCATTCAGGTGTGGCCTCCAAGATGTTCTCAGCCTTGGCCTCAGAGGGGATAAACATCCAGATGATCTCAACATCCGAAATAAAGATCTCCTGCGTCATAGATGCCAAATACAAGGAGCTGGCGGTCAGGGTGCTTCACAAGGCCTTCGGGCTGGAGGAGGGCTCGGCTTGTGAGGCTCCACCTTTGGCGGGGAACGGCCGGTGAGTTTGTTCCTTTCAAGGCTTGTGGGAAACACAGGCCTCTCTCTGTCCACGCCCACAATATTTGGATCAGGCAAGATGAGGTAAAGGGGGCAGGTAGGGAGGGCTGATGGGAAGCATCTCGGAATCCAAAGGCCTGCAAGGTGCGTTCTACCTCGGCCTGATTCTGGCCCTTACGGCCTTTTCATCAGGATTCTGGGGCGAGCCACGGCGAGCATCCCTTGGGAAAGGTTGCATCGGGGAATGCATATACGTCCAAATAAGGGGCCTGGAAAAGGCCGAGGGGGTTTACAAGGTGCCCCGCTTTACCCGCCTGGGGGATTTCCTGGCTGTGCTGGGGAAAGGTTCTATAACAGCTTGGGGGGATACCCTTCTAAAGGACTGGACCTGCCTGGATTTCCCTGATCCAACAGGAAACAAAGCTCCCAGGCTGGTTCCTGTGAGGGAGTCAGTCAAATACCTCCTGGGGTACCCCATGGATCTGAATCGTGCTGAAGTGAGGGACTTGATGCTGCTTCCAGGGATAGGTCCGGGGCTGGCAAAAAGAATTGTACAAGAGAGGAGAGCCAAAGGAGCCTTTGGGTCCCCTGAGGATTTGTCCAGGGTGAAGGGCATTCCCAGAAAGACCCTGGAGAGGATCCGTAACATGGTGGGAGTCCAGGAACAGAATCGAGGCCTTAACCCGGATCCCCTGGGGTGAGCAGTTGAGGGCCTGGCAGGGCAAAGGGAAAAGAAAAGGGCATGGGTGAGGGCAAGACTCCGGAGGGGATGAGGGATCCCAAACCCTACGAAGGGGTAGGCATTATCTCCGATGCTGTACATGGTTACATCCATTATTGCCGCCCTGTGCCCGGTCTTCAGGAAGGGGCAACAGAAGAAGCCCTTCTGGACAACCCATGGGTTCAAAGGCTCAGATACATCCATCAGCTACAAAGCGCTTTTTGGGTTTACCCCTCGGCCGAGCACAGTCGTTTCCAACATTCTCTGGGCGCCATGCATGTGGCAGGCAGGTTTGCCTCTCATCTCTGGCCGGGTCTTTCCCGCCATTTCCCGCATGCGCCTTCCATGGCCCTGGTGGAATCCCTCATGAGGGTGGCAGGGCTTCTCCATGATCTGGGACATGGTCCTTTCAGCCACATGTTCGACTCCGAGTACCTGGAGCCCCGTTGGGGTATCAACCACGAGGTTGTGGGGGGGTTCCTGATAAAGGAGTTCCTCTCCCATGTAATAAGGTCCATCAGACGATCTCCATCAGGAGTCTTCTCTGCGGAGGAGGCTCTTGAGCCTCATTGGGTGGCCTATCTTATAAAGAGACCTTCCCCAGGGCAGGAGCCGGAGGAGATCCCGGCCTGGCTCCAGGTGCTAAGGGTGCTTTTCTCAAGCGGGATTTTCACTGTGGACAGTCTTGATTTTGTGAGGAGAGACGCTTACATGAGCGGACTATCCAGGGACCCCATAGACATGGAAAGGATCCTGCATTATAGCTTCATAAGCGAAAAGGGGGTCACCTATAGCTCTTATGGCCTTGCCGCGCTGCAGCAGTTCTTGCAAGCCAGGATAAATCTCTTCCAGGCCATTTACTATCACAGAACCACCAGGGCCTTGGACCTGTCCATTCAGGCCATTTTCAGCAAAACCATGAAAGAGCTGCTTCCACGCTCTCCCCTGGAGGATCCGGACAAGTACCTGGAGCTGACTGAGTATTCCCTGTTTAACAGGGTAAGGCAATGGGCCGCAAGCCGGGTGAAACGCTTGAGGGACCTGGGGCAGGCCTGGGCTGAGATCCTGCAAAGAAAGAGGCAATGGGTGACCGCCTATGAGCGTACCTTCTACCTGGATGCGCGTGATCGCAGCAGTCCGCTGGCAGATCTCTTCTTAAGAAGGGATCCTGAGAATCGTCTTAGGATCCAACAGCTTATCCGCGAAAAACTGCCGGCCTCCTCCAGGAGCACCAGGTTTGTGGTGGATTTGGCCTCCCATGATCCAAGGCCTGACAACCCCTTGGACCCCCAACAGTGCTTCTGGATTCTGAATCAGAACACAGGGCAGGTGGAACAAGAGACCTTGGCTGCGCTCCTTGAGAATGTTCCATATAGGATAATAAAGATGCGGCTCATGGCCTCGGATCACGCCTGCGACGAGGTTTTGGCAGGCGCGGCAGAGGCCTTGCTGAGCGAAAGGCTGCCCTCTTACACCACCAATGTGTAGTTGCAGCATGCAAGACCCGGCAAATGGAAGGGGGAGGAAAACCTTTGCGGCATGAAACGGCCGGCTAAAAATCGGCTTTTGCCCGGAAAGCTTCCTGCAGAGCTTCTGGAGGGACTTCTGGAGAAGTATGGAAGTCGCGACTCCGCCTTGGTTTTGGGCCCAGGACTGGGACGGGATGCGGCTGTGCTTGAGTTTGGCAACGGGCTTTTGGTGGCCGCCACTGATCCCATCACCTTTGCATCAAAGGAAATCGGCTGGTATGCGGTCCACGTCAACGCCAATGACCTGGCATGCCTGGGTGCGCTTCCTCGCTGGTTTCTGGTCACGGTGTTGCTGCCGGAAAAGGGTACAGAGCCAGGATTGGTGAAGGAGATTTTCTCTCAGACACACAAGGCCTGTGAGGAGTTGGGTGCAGGCCTGTGTGGGGGGCACACCGAGATTACCCTCGGCCTGGATAGGCCCATCCTGGTGGGCACAATGCTTGGGCAGGTGGGGCCTTGGGGACTTGTTAGACCGAATGGAGCCACACCCGGCAACAGGCTTCTTTTGAGCAAAGGAATCGCCATAGAGGGAACCTCGGTCCTGGCCAGGGAGCACTTTGGCCTGAGGGGGGAACTGGATCCCCAAGAACTCAGGCGCTGTGAAGAGCTTTTGCGCAAACCAGGGATAAGTGTGCTCAAAGAAGCCTTGGCTGCATGCGAGGCAGGAGGGGTGTGCGCCATGCACGACCCAACAGAAGGGGGCATTGCAACTGCCTTGCGGGAGATGGCTCACGCCTCGGGAGTGGGATTCTTAGTCAGGAGAGAGGCCATCCCGGTGCTAAAGGAAACAGAGAGAGTTTGTGAAATACTGGGCTTGGATCCCTTGGGGCTTTTGGCCTCAGGAGCACTTCTCCTGGCTGTGGAGAGCTCCAAGATGGCCAGGGTTAGGGAGTACATATCAGCCAAGGGGGTTGAGGTCTTTGAAATCGGGGAGGCCACCGAAGATGCTGGAGAGGTAGTCATGCTGGAGAAGGGAGAGAGAAGACCTTTTCCCTGTTTTCAGAGGGATGAAGTTGCTCGCGCCTTGGAGAGTTCATGAGAGGGGATGTGGTTAGCCCACATTTTTACCCCGCATTATTCACCATCAGTGAATAATGCGGTTTATCTTAATGACATGTTTTGACAAACCGGTCTATGCTCAAAAGCACCCTGATTTTGATTCCGAGATTTGGTCCTGCTTTGAGTCGGAATATGTCAAAAAGTACCGGAGGCTTGGGGGCGTAGCCCCCAAGGCCGCCAGCCTTGGAGAATAAACCTGGTTAGAACCGCTCCACCACCTGCATCACGTGACACTTTAGGTAACGGGAGGGAGCATGACCCGGCAGCACAGGATGGTCCAGGTCCTGCCCCCATTGGTAGAGTAGAAGAGCTTCTCGGCCTGCATCCACGCAAGCTTCCAACAGGATTTGAAGATGAAGGCCCACTGGCAAATGAGAGGAACAAGAGGAGCTGACCAAGAGCCCGTCCTGTTCCAAGAGTTTGAAAGCCCTCAGGTTGAGCTCCCTGTAACCCCTCGTGGCACCCGGAAGAGATGCCCTGGAGTGGGCAAAAGCAGGCGGATCAAGGCATATCATGCCGAATTTCCTTCCCTGTTTCTCCAACTGGCGAAGCAGGTCGAAGCCGTTGCATTCCAAGAACTGGGCACGGGCAGAGGCCCCCAACCTCTCCACGTTATTCTTGGCCAGCTCCAAGGCCGTCCCCGAAGAGTCGGCAAAAGTGACGCTCTGGGCCCCGCCTGCCAGGCACTGCAGCCCAAAGCCTCCGCTGTAGCAGAAAAGGTCCAGCACCTCGCGGCCCCGGGCCAAGTGCCCCACACTTATTCGGTTGCGTTTCTGGTCTAGGTAATGGCCTGTCTTTTGTCCTTTGGCCACATCCACCTTCAGGAAGAGCTCGCCCTCCCTGATCCAGATCTCCTGGGGGAGTTCCCCGAGAAGGATCTCGTCTCTAGGTTGGAGCCCCTCATTGGCCCTGGCTGGGGTGTCGCTTCGCTCATAGACAGCCCGAACCCCGAGCGTTTTTTCCAGAAGCCCTGCCAGCTCCATACGCATCTTCTCGAGGGCTGGGTGGGTTATTTGGAGCACTGCCACTTCCCCGTAAGAATCCACAACCAGTCCTGGGATCCCGTCTGACTCTCCGAACAGAATCCTGCAGGCCGAAAGATCCAAACCCCAAGCCTTTCGCTTTTGAAGGGCCCTGAGGAGTCTTTCCCTGAGGAGCTCCAGCCCCCATTGCGAACGTCTACGGCTGAAGAGCCTGGCCACGATGGGGGAGCTTCGGTTCAGCAAACCTCTGCCCAGGAAACGATCCCTCGAGTCCATTACATCCACCTCCGCCCCATCCTGAGCCGAGGAGGAGATACGTTCCACATCCGAGGGGTGGACCCACAGGTAACCTTTCTTGATTCCCTTTTCCCGCCCCTTCTTGAGCCAGAGCCTGGGCATGATATCTCCTGAGAAGCTTGAAACCAAGATTACGCATCCTTGTTTCCCGGCCATATTATCCTTGCTGGATGGCCTCATCAAGCCATGAGGAATGGTGATGCGTTCACTTTGGGGGCTACGCCCCCAAGCCCCAGGGGTACTTTGTTCTGACTCAAAGCTAAACCTGATCTGAAACGGAGAATCAGGGTGCTTTTGGGTATGAACCGGTTTGTCCAAACATCTCATCAAGATAGCCAACATTATCCACTGATCGCGCATAATGCAGGTTGACCGACTCCGGACGGGGCTGGCCAATGGGACAATAGGGTGGGATCATTGCGGGTAGCTGGTGGGGAAGGGCTAATTGCACAGTAGGGCTTAGGGGGGGTGTGATGGGGAAACCAGTTTTGCTTGCCTGGAGCGGTGGGAAAGACAGTCTAATGGCCCTTGAGCTTCTTAGGGGCAACTCGAGTTGGGAGGTGGTGGGGCTTCTTACAAGCGTGACTTCCACCTATGACAGGGTCAGCATGCACGGGGTAAGGCGGGAGCTCTTGGTGGAGCAGGCTTGCAGCCTCGGGCTTCCTCTTGACATAGTCTGGCTGGAGCCTGGGGAGTCCAATGAAACTTACGAGCAGAAGATGGCTTTGAAGCTGCAGGAATACCTGATCCGAGGGATAAAACACGTGGCCTTCGGGGACATATTTCTGGAAGAGCTTAGGGGCTACAGGGAGAAGAATCTGGCCAAACTGGGGATAGAAGGTTTGTTCCCACTTTGGGGGTCAGACACACGGCTGGCAATGAGGAGCTTTGTGATGAGGGGGTTCCAGGCCCTTATCACATGCGTGGATACATGGGCCTTGGACGGGTCTTTCCTGGGGAGAAAGTTGGATGAGACTTTGCTTGAAGAGCTTCCATCCGGAGTGGATCCTTGCGGGGAGAACGGGGAGTTTCACAGCTTTGTATATGGGGGCCCCTTGTTCAAGAGCCCAATAAGATTCGATCTGGGGGAGGTAGTGGAGAGGGAAAAGGGGAGATTTCTGTTTCAAGACCTCCTTCCCCAAAGATAAGTGTGGCTTTTGCGAGGCTCTCTGGAGAAGCATCGCAGCTCGATGTTTGACTGGGATGGGAAGCCGGAGTTATAATTAAAAACTTTAAGGTTTCTGGATCAAGCTCAAGAGGTGTGCCATGCCACATGGACTTAGCTTTGTGCCAAGCAAGATATTCCTTACAAAGGGGGTTGGCCGCCACAAGGAAAAATTGGCCAGCTTTGAGGCAGCCCTTAGAAACGCACAAATCGCTCCTTTCAATCTAGTGAAGGTCTCCAGCATATTTCCGCCCCACTGTAGATTGGTATCCTTGAAAAGGGGACTTGCCCATCTCAAACCAGGCCAGGTGGTCTTTTGCGTGCTGAGCGAGAATGCCACTGACGAACCTCATAGGCTTATAGCAGCCTCGGTGGGGTTGGCCATTCCCAAGGATCCGGACCAGTATGGATATCTCTCGGAGCACAAGAGCTTCGGGCAGACCACCAAAGTGGCAGGCGACTACGCCGAGGATTTGGCCGCTTATATGCTTGCCACTACCTTGGGGGTGGACTTTGATCCCGACGCAAGCTACGACGAGAAAAAAGAAATCTGGAAGATAAACGGCAAAATCGTCAAGTCCATGAACATAACTCAGACCGCCATAGGGGATAAGAACGGGCTTTGGACTACGGTTGTGGCAGGGGCCATATACGTGCCCTAAAAGGCCTTTCCCCCCCAAAGGACCCAAAAGAGGAGCCCCCCGGGTGTGGGGACCGCAGCCTTGGCGCAAGATCTCCCCGCAGGGGGGATTTACTGCCGCGAATCTCACTATATGGAAGGATCTAAGGCTCATGGAAAGGATCCCTTTCGGGGCGTTGGAGCCCAGCTTCAGCGATTACAACACTTCCAAAGCCGTGGTGCTGCCATTGCCCTATGAGGCCACCACCACCTTCCTCAAGGGCACAGCATCAGGCCCAGAGTGCTTTCTTAGGGCCTCTTCGGCGTTGGAGTTTTATGATGAGGAGCTGGATTGGGAGCCCTTCCGGGCCGGAATCCACACCTACAGTCAAGCAGAGCTGGATGGGGTCTCGGCAGAGACCTGTTTGGCAAAGGTGGAGCAAGCTGCCTTAAGAGTTCTGATGGACGGAAAGTTCCCATTGGGTGTGGGAGGCGAGCATACAGTCACCCTGGGTTTGGTCAGGGCGGCCAAGAGGCTTCACGAGGATCTCACGGTGATCCAGCTGGACGCCCATGCTGACTTGAGGGATCAATATGAGGGGAGTCCTTACAATCACGCCTGTGTTATGAGGAGGATAAGGGAGCTCTGTCCGGCCTTGCAGATGGGCATCAGGGCCATGGACCTGGAGGAGATGCGTCTGGTAAGGGAAAAAAGATGGCCGCTGGTCTTGGACCTTGAACGCCGTCGCGACCCGCTTTGGCTTGAAAAGGCGCTGGAGGCGGTTCAGGGGCCTGTGTACTTGACATTGGACCTGGACGCCATGGATCCGGCCTTGGTGCCTGGGGTAGGAACCCCTGAACCGGGCGGTTTCGGCTGGTATGAAATTCTGGAGGTGCTTCGAAGCATCTTCCAAAGGTTTCAGGTGGTGGGAGCGGACATAGTGGAGCTGTGTCCAAGAGCTGGGCTGGAGTCCTCCTCCTTCATAGCCGCAAAGCTGGCCTACAAGATCATCGGCTACCGTTTTTGTCCTGCTCCTCTTCAGGCCTGAGGCCGTAGCGTTTTATCTTGGCATAAAGAGTGGAGCGGTCGATTCCAAGAATCCTGGCCGTGCGTTTTATATTCCAGCCGGTTTCCTCCAGGATATTCTGGATGTGGGTCTTTTCCACCTCTTGGAGGGTCAGTTGGCCCGCGTGGGCTTGGTGAATAAGGGATTCCTGGGCTTCGCCTAGAAGCGAACGCCTGGAAAGATAGGGTGGAAGATCCTCAGGCAGAATCACTCCTCCCCGGTTTATTATGACAGCCCTTTCTATGACGTTTTCCAACTCCCTGACGTTTCCAGGCCAGTCGTGCTCGATCAGGATCTGAAGCACCTCCTCGCTGACGCCCTCCACGCGTTTGCCTGACTCCATGTTGACTTTTTCCACAAAATGATCCACCAGCAGGGGGATGTCCTCCTTGCGTTCTCTTAAGGGTGGCAGGTTGATGGATATAACGTTGAGTCTATAGTACAGATCCTCACGGAAGCTTCCTTCCCGCACTGCCTGTTCCAGGTTCTTGTTGGTGGCTGCTATGACACGCACGTCCACCCGGATGGATTCCTCCCCGCCTACTCTGTGAAACTCTCTTTCCTGCAATACCCTGAGCAGGTTCAGCTGCAGTTTGGGGCTTATTTCCCCTATTTCGTCCAGGAAGATGGACCCGCCGTCGGCCAGCTCGAATTTTCCCCTCTTGAGGCCCTTGGCGTCTGTAAAGGCCCCTTTCTCATGGCCGAACAGTTCGCTTTCCAGCAAAGTTTCAACCAGGGCCGCGCAGGACACCGACACAAAGGGATGGTGGGCCCGGTTGCTGCTATAGTGAATGGCCCTGGCTATGAGTTCCTTGCCGGTTCCGCTTTCCCCGCGAATCAAGACTGTGGAGCGGGTATCTGCGATGGTTGAAACAAGCTCAAAGATCTGCTGCATCTTGTGACTCTTGCTTATTATGCCCTGCCGGTCATAGCGTTTTTCCAGTTTCAGCTTGAGATAAATGTTCTCTCTTCGTACCGCCAAGTCGTCCAGAATGTGGTGCAGGGTCAGAGAGAGTTCTTCAGGGTTGAAAGGCTTGGTTATGTAATCGGTGGCCCCCTGTTTCATGGCCCTGATTGCACTGTCCACACTTCCATAAGCAGTTATCATCAAGACCGGGGTGTTAGGCTGATAGTGTTTGCAATGTTTCAAGATCTCCAGGCCGTCCATATCCGGGAGCTTCAAGTCCAGCAACACCGCGTCGTACACGTTTTGCCTGAGGGCCTCCATGGCCTCCTTGCCCGTAGCCAGGGCCTCCACCCTGAATCCGTCCTCTTGGAGCCATGCGCAAAGAGACTCCCGCATGATCTCCTCGTCATCCACCACCAGGATATGGGCCGCCGCCATCTTCATAATGCTGACTCCGCGCCTCTAGGTTCTGTTCTGACCCTCCTTTTGGGGTCGGCCACATTCAGTTGAATGGTTACCTTGGTGCCCCTGCCGGGCTGGCTGTCTATGCTTATGTCAGCGTTGTGCTTTTCCAGGATTCCGTAGACCACTGAAAGCCCCATTCCTGTGCCGCCTCTCTTGGTTGTGAAAAAAGGGTCAAAAACCCGGTAGATGTTTTTCTCTGAGATCCCTTCACCCGTATCCTGGATTTCCACCAGCACAGTTTCGGATTCCTTGTGAAACTGGGTGTGGATACTCAAGACACGCTCTTCCCCCTTCATGGCCTCTATGGCGTTTATGATCACGTTCAGGAAGACCTGTTTGAGCTGCCCAAAGTCTCCTGCCACTAAGGGCACATCCTTGTAATGCTTCTCCAGGAGCACATCGCTCATGAGGAGCTTGAAATTCAAGAGAAACAGGGTGTCATCCAGCACCCGGTGAATGTCAATCTCTCTTAGGTCCGGCTCCGAGCTCTTGGCAAAGTCCAGGAGGTTCTTCACTATGTGGCCGCAGCGCTCGGTCTCCTTCTCCATGGTGACAAGGTATTGCCTTATGGTGGAGTGCTGTTCCTCCCCAAGGCGACCGCTTTCCAGCCTCCTACGGATCAACTTTAGATATGTGAGAATGCCGGCCAGAGGGTTGCTTATCTCGTGGGCCACGCTGGCAGCCAGTTGGCCCATGGAAGCGAATTTCTCGGAGCGGATCATGTGGGACTGAGCCTTTCTGATGGCCTCATTTTGCCTTTGCAATTCCTCCTTGCTGAGCTCCAGCTCGCGGGTCTTGGATTCCAATTGTTCATGGTATCTGGCTAGGTCCGCACTCATCTGTTCCAGAGAACGGGCCAGCATTCCCAGCTCTCCCCGGGAGGCAATGGGGACGGCCCTGGGAAACCTTCCTTGGCCTATCTGCCTGACGGATTCAGTCAGAACGTGAATGGGGCGGATGGTACTGAAATAAACGATCACAGCCACCGACATGGCGCAAAGAATTGAGACCAGAACTATGCGCCAAACTACTGCAGGCACGTTTTCGAGTCCTTTCTCTACAACCCCCAGGTCCACACCCACGTGCACGCTCCCCATCACTTCAGAGGAAAGCGACACAGCCAGATCCATGACCGGGGTGTCAGGGCTTCCCGCTTGGGCCAATCCCAAGGCTTCCAAGGCGGCTCCCTGGGGCCCGATGGCCATCACTTCTCCATTTCGGCCTAAAATGGCTATGTATGAGACTCCGTGAATTTTAGCCAATTCCTGAAGCAAGAAAGCCAGCGAGGAAGGATCCTGTCTCACAGCCCCCCTTTGGATGCTCCTGGCAATGCTCTGAGCAATGCTTTCCCCTCTGGCCTTCAAGTCTTCCCTCAGTAAGTCCACGTATTTGGTTCTGATGATGACCCCGGTTATGCTCCCAAAGACTATGAGGCTCAGGAGCACAAGAAAGGCTATCTGATGCGCTATGCCGAAACGCCAGGAAAGGGGCCTGGGCCTGAGGTTTCTTGGAAGTATCTTGCTCAATGCTCAGCCTCCTTGTGCAAAGCTAAATACTCGGTTGAGGTTTGAGGCTCTGGAGGCTTCCACTTCTACTGAATTGGGGAGTATTACAGCCCGGTTCTTCCTCAAGCCTAAAGGGGTCCGGATCACCTAAGTCGAGCCATCTTAAAAAATGCCACACTTGTGCTTTCATTTCAAACAGGTGTTCCAGAGGACTTGCCTTTGCGGCCTGGGCGGCTCCTCTTTGCCAAGAGATCTCTTAGGAGTTCCTTGAGATCTTCCACCCCCAGAATCCCCAGAACAGATCCATAGAGAGTAGCACCCATCAGAACTGTTCCCGCCAGAGCCAAGGCCCGTCTGAAAAGAGGAACTTGGGATCCCCATGGCAGACAATCTGCTGCAAGAGCGCAGAACCCTCCCATCAGGGCTGAGGCCAGAATCACTTTGGGCACATACTTCAAGAGAATGCCCCATGGGATTCCCTGCAACCTTCGGCCCAATCTTTCCATTAAAATACCCAATTGCACCAAGGCGGCCAGAGAAACCGCCAAAGCCAGTCCAGCGTGGGAAAAGGGCCCCATGAGGATCAAAGCAAAGAGCACGTTACCTGCCAGGGAGACTATGGCCGCCAACATGGGTGTTCGGGTATCCTGCATTGCGTAGAAGAAAGGGGCCACCACCCTGATCTGAGCCACAAACCACAAGCCTACTGCGTAGCACAGAAGAGCCTGGGCGCTTAGCCTTGTGGCTATGGGATCGAATTTACCTCTTTGGAAAATCACCTCCATCAGCGGCTCTCTAAGCACTATGAGACCCACGGTAGCCGGCAGCATCACAAGGGTGACCTGTCTGAAGGCAAAGCCCAGGGTCTGTTTCAAGGCCTCCATGTCGCCCCTGGCCGCTTGATGTGACATGGTGGGCAGAGCCACCGTGCCGAGGGCTATGGCAAAAACCCCAAGGGGGAACTCCATAAGCCTGTCAGCGTAGAAAAGGTAACTGAGGCTCCCGGCCGGAAGAAGAGAGGCCAAAATGGTTATGACGACCATATTCACTTGGTACACGGTGGAGCCTACCAGGGATGGGAGCAGCAGCTTTCCCACTTTCCTCAGGTGTGGGTCTTTTGGTGCCAACTCCAGGTGGAACCTAAAACCTTTGGCCCTAAGAGCCGGTAACTGCAAGAGGATCTGGCCTGCACCCCCCAGCAAGACCCCTATTGCTATGCCCAGCACCGGTTGATCAGTCAGCCTGGCGGCCACAAGGCCCGATGCGATCATGGTGAGATTCAAAAGTACCGGGGCGAAAGCAGGCGCTGCGAAATGCCCTTGCGCGTTGAGCATACCCATGGCCAAGGCTGCCACGGAAATCAAGAGTATGTAAGGGAACATGAGCCTGGTAAGGGTGACGGTCAAAGAAAACTTCTGCGGGTCCTTGATCCATCCCGGAGTCAGCACGGAGACGATTTGTGGAGCCAGAAGCACCCCTGCAGCTGAAACAACGGCCAGAAGAGGCAGCAGCCAGCTCAAAAGAATTGATCCTAACCTGAATGCGGCCTCCCGACCTCTAATGGTTTGCAACTCGGTAAACACAGGGATAAAGGCCGTACTCATGGAGCCTTCGGCAAATATTCTCCTTAGGAAATTGGGAATCCTGAAGGCGGCAAAGAAGCAGTCTGCCGGCATGGAAGCTCCCAAGACCCAGGCCAAGACTACATCCCTTATAAGCCCGGTCACCCTGCTAGTCAGGGTGGCCGCGCCCACTACGGCCAGGGAACGGGCCATGGAAGTCTGTTCCGAAGAGCTCATGGGCATTGACAGGAAGGCATATTTTTGGTAGAAAATAAGATCATTTCGCTTTCCGTGGAGGAGGAGAAAGTGGCAAACCACCCATCAGCCCTTAAAAGAATGAGACAGAACCGCAAGCGCAGGCTGCGTAACCGCATGATCAAGACCCTTGTAAAAAGCCATGTCAGGAAGCTTTTGGCAGCCGTGGAAGAGCAGAAGATGGAAGGTGCCCGGTTAATGCTTCGTGACACTACGGCCGTTCTCCAAAAAAGCGCATCCAAGGGTGTATACCACCCCAACAGAGCTTCCCGCCAGATTTCAAAGCTGAGCAGAAAAGTGAATGCTCTTGCGACAGGATGAGTTCTCAGGAACTTACCCCCTGGTTTGGGCCTGTTTTTTTACCCTGGGATATGGACTCTTGGTAAGAGATGTTCTTATGACCCATTGATCCAGGAGCACTTCCGGATCCAGTCTTCCGCTTTTCATGGCAGTATCCACTCCCATCAAAGCTCTTAGGGCCGTAAGCAGCCTGGTCTCGTTCCAGGCTGCAGCCTGCCTGAGGAGCCTCTCCCACACAAAATCAGGCACCTGTAGTTCTCCCGGGAGCGGGACTCCCTTTTTTACACTCATGGCTGTCAAAAGCAGTCTTAGTTGTCTGGCCAACATGCCCACTACTGCCAAAGGAGCTGTACCTTGCTCCAAGATCCTGTGGAGGGTTCTCAGGGCATGGGCGGTTCTGTTTTCCGAAAGAGCGTCTGTGAGCTCAAACAGGGTACTGGATCTGGCTTCTGCAGCAACATCTTCCACATCTGAATCCTGAATTAGTCTTTTCTGCCCCACAAAGGCCAACAGCTTCTGGATCTCCCACTCCAAGGGCCCTTCTTGTGTGCCCACCCTCTGTATCAAGGCCCTGGTCGCCTCAGCTGTAATGTCTTTTCCCTCTTGGAGCACCCTATCCCTGACCCAAGCCTGGGCCCCCGAATCTGAACGGGGTTTTAACTCCACCAAAGCGCGTTTTTCCTGGAGGAGCTTTGCCAGTTTTTCAGACTGGGGAGGCTTCTGAGCCCAGAAAACCAGACAAGTGCTAGGGCAGGGGGCCTGGAAATACCCCAAGGAGCGCTCCAAATCGGCCTTTCGTAATTCAGAGGCATTGTAGACCACGATTAGTTTGTATCTGGAGAGCATAGGCAAGGACCTGGCGATTTCCAATATCCTTTCCAAGCCCGCTTCACGCGCGTCCAGGCAGACATAGTTGAAGGAGCGGACAGGCTCCGGAACAAACTTTGAACGCAACTCTTCCAAGAGGCTCCTGCCTTTCCCCTGATCCTCCCCATGGAGCCAGATCAGGGCTGGGGCCTCCCCCTTTCTTACGCATTCCATAAGGGCTTCCCAGTTGTCTTTACGGAATACTGCCATATCTCATCCCTGAAGAGCTCCAGGCCTTGTGGTCAGGAATAGGATCCTTCTTCACTGCCCGGACTTTCAAGGGAAATAGGAAACTCACCCTGATGCCGAACGTTTCAGCCCGGATCTTTCTCCAAAGCTTGTGGGTTTAGGGGCTCAAGCCTCCAAATCCCTCCCCTTAACGCTATAGCATATTTGGGCTCAAACCAGGGCTAAATCTTAAACCCAAAAGCCCGGTGTTTTTTGAGCATGGATCGGTTTGAGCTAATATATCCCCAAGGTAGCCCTCGTTGTCCGCTCATGCTTAGTGATGCGGGTCAGCATGGTTTTGGTCTTACCAGGTGTCCTGCACTCTGGTGCGTATTCTGGATGCCGTCTCCAGGGCTATGCGTGCTATGGCTTCCCTTTTGGCTCTCTCAGCAGCCAGTACATCCGAGCCTACCGGGTAGTCGGCAAATGTCCTTAGATTCTTATCCCTCCAGAGCTCTTTCCCAGTGGATTTCTCCACAAAGCTCACATCCAGCACCATGGTGGCCCTGTGTTCCACGGCCAATTTTCTAACTGAAACCGCATGAGGCTCTGAGATGAAACTCAGGATGGTCGCTTTGAGCAGGTAGCGGCCCTGCCCTGGCTCCACGATTTTCCAGCCCGGAGTCTTTCTCATCTCTGATATGAGTTGCTCGGTGAAAATGGTTTCTATACCGGTCTCAACGGTTTTGTTGATGAAAACCGGTATCTCCAAGGAGGCCCCTTCAGGAGCCCTGGCCCCCTGAAAAGTGTATCCGCACCCCAATGCCGCCAGCATTGCCAGAGCCGGAAGAATCGTCTTAAAAAGACGCTCCATGAAAAGACCTCCTTGTTTTGAATCCTCTTGATCCAAAAAAGCAAGTGAACCCTCCTGCCTTCCAGGACGGCTCCCCTACAAGCTTATGATCAATACAGACCCGGCGGGCACCGGTCAAACCACCAGGCTCAAGAGCCGGTCTGGCACATGAACCACTTTGCGCAAAGACTTCCCCCCTGTATGTTTCTGGACCCTTGGGTCGGCCAGGGCCGCCTCCAGAACTTCCTCCTGGGAGGCCCCTGCCGCAAGGGTGAGCTGGGCCCTTACCTTCCCGTTGATCTGCACCACCAGCTGTACCTCTTCTCTCACCAGCATGGCCTGATCCCACTTGGGCCAAGGATGATCAACCAGGGAGTTGGGCTGGCCCAGCCTTTCCCAAAGCTCCTCGCAGATATGGGGCACAAATGGGTAGAGAAGCACCACGGCCGTCTCCAAAGCCAGGCGCAACACGGATCTGCCCGTTAAGTCAAGCCCCTGGGGCTCCAGCTCCTGTATCTGGTTCACCAGGGTTCTGACGGCGCTGATGGCGGTGTTGAGGTGGTACCTCTCTTCAATCTCCTCGGTCACCTTTTTGATGGCTGCGTGGGTCGCCTGCAGCAGAGAGCGCGCCGGTCCCGGGGAAGGCAGCTCCCCTCTGTAGGATTCCACTCCCCTAGTGGCCTCCAGCCTTTCGCACACCATGTTCCAAAACCTGTGAAGGAACCTGTAACATCCTTCCACGTTCTGATCGCTCCACTCCAGATCCTTCTCCGGAGGAGAATCTGAGAGGCAAAAAAGCCTCACAGTGTCCGCTCCGTAGCGGGTCACTATCCTGTCTGGGTCCACCACGTTCTTCTTGGACTTGGACATCTTCTCCACTCGTCCCACCTTGACAGGACTGCCGCACTTGAGGCAACAAACCACTCCTTCTTTCTCTTCCACCTCTTCGGGGAAAAGATATTCATGCTCAGGGCAATAATGGCTTTCCTTGCAGACCATGCCCTGTGTCAGGAGCCTTCGATAGGGCTCTCCTTCCCTGTAAAGCCCGAGGTCTCTCATGAACATTGTCCAGAAACGGGAGTAGAGCAGGTGCAAAATGGCATGCTCGATTCCTCCGATATACTGGTCCACAGGCATCCAGTAAGCCACCTCCTCTGGGTCCAAGGGACCCTGGGTGTAGTGAGGACAGGTATACCGCCCGAAGTACCAGGAGGAATCCACGAAAGTGTCCATGGTGTCCGTCTCTCGTCTGGCCTGCCCGCCGCAGCTGGGGCAGACCACTTTCAGGAACTCCTGGGAAGCTGGCAGAGGAGATCTGCCTCCCCCCAAGAGATCCAAATCCAGGGGCAAGATTACCGGCAGTTCATCATAAGGCACAGGGACGGTTCCGCAATTCTCGCAATAGATTATGGGAATAGGGGTTCCCCAGTAGCGTTGCCTTGATATGCCCCAGTCCCTGAGCCGGTAGTTCACCGTGCGCTTTCCTATGCCCTGTTCTTCGAGATATTTACCGATGGCCTCCTTGGCTTGGCTGCTGGGCATCCCGTCGAAGGGTCCGGATTGAACCAAGCTTCCCTCCTCGGTGTAAGCCACTGTCATTGTTTCCTGGTCCAGGCTCCCCTCTGGTGGCTGAATCACCACCCTTACTGGAAGGGAATACTTGCGGGCAAAGTCCAGGTCACGCTGATCGTGGGCCGGCACCGCCATTATTGCCCCAGTGCCGTATTCCATGAGCACGAAGTTGGCAACCCATATGGGAATCCGCTCACGAGTCATGGGATTTATGGCCCACTTGCCAGTGAAAACGCCTTCCTTTTCGGTGGACTCAGCCTCCCTCACGAACTTCTCCACCCGGCTTTGGCGCTCGATGAACTCCATCACCTTTGCTTCTTGAGGTGTGCCCAGACAGAGCTCTTTGGCCATGGGGTGCTCTGGGGCCAGGACCATAAAGGTGGCGCCGTACAAGGTATCCTGTCTGGTAGTGTAGATACGGATGGAGCCTGGGGAGTCAGCCAGGGGGAAATCCACCTCTGCTCCGTAGCTTTTCCCGATCCAGTTGCTCTGCATGGTGAGCACCCTTTCGGGCCACCCCCCAGCCAGATCCCGGCAACCTTTGAGGAGCTCCTCGGCGTACGCGGTTATCTTCAGGAACCACTGTTCCAGTTCCTTTTGTGTCACCTCGGTGTTGCAACGCCAGCAAAGCCCTGCCTCCACCTGCTCGTTGGCCAAAACCGTTTGGCAAGAGGGGCACCAGTTCACAAAGCTCTTCTTTCGGACAGCCAGGCCCCTTTCATACATCTTGAGGAACACCCACTGGTTCCACTTGTAGTACTCCGGGGTGCAGGTGGCGAACTCCCGGCTCCAGTCATAGCTGTAACCTAGTCTCTTGAGCTGGTTGCGCATGAAATCTATGTTCTGAAATGTCCACACTGCAGGGTGCACCTTCTGATCAATGGCAGCGTTTTCCGCCGGGAGCCCGAAGGCATCCCATCCCATGGGATGCAGCACGTTGTAGCCCTGCATCCTTCGAAAACGGGCCATCACATCCCCGATGCTGTAATTGCGCACGTGACCCATGTGGATTCTTCCCGAAGGATATGGAAACATTTCAAGCAAGTAGAATTTGGGGCGTGAGGGATCGGTTGATACCTCGAATACCCTTGTCTCCTCCCACTTTCGCTGCCATTTGGCTTCAACCTGATGGGGCTCGTATCTAAAAGAGCCGCTCTGCGCATTCTGTGATTCACGGTCTTTGTTTTTTCCTTCATTGTGATACGCTTCTTCCATCCGGAGCCTCTCCAAGTTCATGAGGAATTGGTTGAAGCAGGATGATATCACCAAGAGCCTGTCCAGGCAAACCAGGCCTTGTTATGCCCCTCCTGCTCAAAGGAAGATTCCCCTTTTGGTGCTTGACAGGCAGGTGAACAATGACATATATCCTTGCCATTGGATTCCCTTGAGCGCTTTTCAATTCCAAGACATCAAAAAGGACCCAGCTGATGACTCTCAGGAGGGCAAGAAATGGGGCTCTATGATCTGACCGTGTACGACATTGTGAAAAAGAATGCTCTGTTCAGAGGTAACAAGGTGGGCCTGATTTGCGGGGATCTGCGTATAAGTTTTGCCCAAATGGCCGGTGAAGTGGACCGAGTGGCCTCAGGACTCTCAGGATTGGGGGTCATGAAAGGGGATCGCATAGCCGTAGTGTCTATGAACTGCCACGAGTTTTTGATCCTTTACGGGGCAGCCGCCAAGCTTGGGGCCATAATGCTTCCCATAAACTGGAGACTGAAGCCTGAGGAGATCCAGGTGATACTGGAGGACTGCACCCCGAAGGTGCTCGTGGGCAGCTCCGAATACCTGGAGATGTTAGGGCAGCTGGCCGAGAAATGTCCCTTTGCAAAATGCAAACTGGCAGTGGGGGAGGGCGGCAACGGGTTTCTGCCCGTCAGAGAGCTGGGCCTTGAGGGGGAGCCTGGGCCCGAAGCACAGCTTCATGCCAATGACCCCTTTGTAATCATTCACACAGCAGCAGTGGAGGGGAGGCCCAGGGGTGCGGTGCTTAGCCATGGGAACATAGTCGCCGCCAACGTGCAGTCCATGGCGGCGATGGGCATCCAGGAGGACTCGGTTCACCTGGCCATGTTGCCGCTTTTCCACATAGCCGGCCTTGGCATGGCCATGCATGTGATGCACGCAGGGGGCACCAACGTCATCATGAGGAAATTCGATGCAGTGGAGGCAGCCCGCCTCATAGAGAAAGAGGGTGTCACCACCATAGAGACCTTCCCCCCGATGCTCTCCATGCTCTTGGATGCAGCCCAGGAAAAGGGCTTGGGACTAAAGAGCCTAAAGGCTGTGGGAGGCCTGGATCATCCAGAGACCATGCATAGATGCCAAAGCATGACCGGGGCGCGCTTCTTTGTGGGTTTCGGCCAGACAGAAACCTCTGGCTTCTGCACCATCTGCCCCCTGGATGAAAAGCCTGGCTCGGCGGGAAGGGAGGGGCCCTTGGTAAGGGTAAGGTTGGTGGACGAATACGACCGGGAGGTGCCTGTGAATACGCCCGGGGAGATAACGGTTCGAGGTCCCCTTGTGTTCTTGGGTTACTGGAATCTTCCCAGGGAGACGGATTACACCTTCCGGGAAGGATGGCACCACACCGGGGACATTGGCCGCCTGGATGAGCAGGGATACCTCTGGTACGTGAAGCGGAAGGCGGAGAAGGAGCTTATAAAGCCTGGGGGGGAGAACGTATACCCGGCGGAGGTGGAAAAGGCCCTCCTGGAGCACCCGGATCTTATTGAGGCTTGCGTGTTCGGGGTTCCGGATAAACAGTGGGGGGAGGCCATAAAAGCCGTGTGTTCAGTAAAAGCTGGCAGTTCCTTGCAGCCTCAGGAACTCATAGATTTTGTGGCCTCCAGGATCGCTCGTTACAAAAAGCCCAAGTATGTAGTCCTGGTGGAGGCGCTTCCCAAGACTCAGGACGGCTCTGTGGATCGGGAAAAAGTAAAAGCCGAGTACGGCCAGGCCTGAAACCTGCTGCTTTCAGCCGGGATTACGGCTCATCAGGAGAAATAGACACCTCTAGCCCAACTTCCGCACCACTGAGTCAAGAATCCAGTGATATCAAGGTATTGTGTTTTTGTTAGTCACTAAACGGCTTTTAGCCAAGTCTTCTTTGGCTTGATCGGCTCGCAAGCTATGTTGAGTTTTGTATAGAGCTCCAGCTGCTGTGGGCTTGGCCTTGTGGCACAACGCAGCTTTAAGACACGGCCGTCGGCTGTGGGCAACACCATGGTTACCACCTGATGAGTCTTGAGCATCTCTCTGACTGTGGCCCAACAGCTGTGCACCCCACGGTCCTGAAGGCTCTTCTCTATGGCTACCAAAAGATGGTAGGCCAAAACGCAAAGAAAAATGTGCGCCCTCACCCTTTCTTTCAG